>CAJICM010000160.1_pt1 | contig 27152 bp, 23 predicted proteins | sample 9199691 | NCBI WGS metagenome assembly CAJICM01 (sample SAMEA7708338, study PRJEB35096) | sediment metagenome | biome: marine neritic benthic zone biome [ENVO:01000025]; feature: sediment [ENVO:00002007]; material: shallow marine sediment [ENVO:03000034] sea grass bed [ENVO_01000059] ...
CAATGTTGTCATGCGTGTTGCTGCCGGGCATGCGCCACAGCGGGCGCTTAAGAAAGGCGAAGCGGCTCGCATATTTACCGGGGCTATGATGCCTGAGGGTGCTGATACGTGCCTGATGCAGGAGGATGCAACTGTAAAGGGTACGCGCCTTTCGGTGCCACGCGGGTTGAAACCTGGCGCCAATACGCGCCTGGCCGGTGAAGATGTGAAAAAAGGCCTGGTAATGCTGGAGCCGGGCCAGCGACTGCGACCTCAGGACGTGGCTGCCATAGCATCCGGCGGAGCGGGCCGCGTGCAGGTGTTTTCCCGTCTGAAGGTCGGATTGATTTCCACAGGAGACGAAATTGTCCGGCCAGGAAACATTCTGGGTGACGGCAAGGTCTATGATAGCAACCATCACTTGTTACGCGGATTGTTAAATACGGTTGGCGCGGAACCGGTGGATTATGGCGTTGTCCCTGATGAGCGATCGCGGGTTGAGCGGGCAGTGCGGACCGCAGCGCTTGAATGTGATGTCATTCTTACGACCGGCGGTGCCAGCCGTGGTGAAGCTGATTTTGTGGTGGAGACAATACAGTCAATGGGCACTCTTCATGCCTGGCAGCTGGCTGTCAAACCCGGCAGGCCTCTGGCGATGGGGCAGATCGCCGACACGGTTTTTTTTGGTTTGCCGGGAAACCCGGTGGCAGCGTTTGTGACGTTTCTTCTGTATGCACAGCCAATGTTTGCCCGGCTGCAGGGTGCGAACTGGGTAGCGCCGCAACGGTATCCGTTGCCTGCTGGTTTTGACATTCCAGAGAAAAAGACCGACCGTCGTGAATTCTGGCGTGGCTGGATAGACAATTCCGGGGAAGGACCGGTGTTGCGGAAATTCGGCCGGGATGGGTCCGGTTTGATTTCCGGCCTGAGGCAGGCGATGGGGCTGATTGAAGTATCAGAGGATACGTCAGCGGTGCAGCAGGGTGATTTGCTCGACTTTATCCCATTCAGCGAGTTTGGTATCTACTGATGGCATTCCGGCATATTGTTTTTGATATCGGTAATGTGCTCCTCGACTTTGACCCCGAATATGCCTACCTGGACCTGATTCCCGATCAGATGGAGCGGAAGGCCTTCCTGAGTGATGTGTGTTCGCGAGACTGGATAGTTGCGCAGGACCGGGTGCATGCATGGGCGCCGGGTGAAGCCGAGCTGATTGCTCAATATCCGGCCAAGGAAGCGTTGATCCGATGCTTTCGCGAGCGTTGGCACTGCATGGTACCGAACGCTATCGCAGAAAGCGTTGCAATTCTGGAGCAACTGTCGGTGGCAGGCGCTGATGTAACCGCGTTGACAAACTTCAACGGTGAGACGTTCGACGAAGCGCGGGAGAGGTTTGGGTTTTTCAAATATTTTCGAGGAGTAACCGTTTCGGGAAAGACCGGATTGCTGAAACCGGAGCCGGAGATTTTCCAGCATCATGTTGCTGCCTTCAACCTGGTGCCGGAAGATGTGCTGTTCATTGATGATGTTGCTGCAAATGTTGAGGCATCACGCGATGCTGGCTGGCACGCCTTGCAATTCACTACTCCGGACAGATTGAGACGCGATCTGGCTTTGCTTGAAGTGATTGTCTGAGACGCCTCATGTGTCGCAATTCTACGCTGCCCGGTCGTTTGACTTCACACGTGTTGAGTTGTTTTCACTATGGTTCGGGTCACAAGAGTAACGTGCGCCCGCCAGGACTCGGGAAAGTTGCCCTTGGTGTCTCTGTAAACCCGGAGGGTCGGTTATGAAGTCGCATGCACGTGTCGTGGTTGTTGGTGGCGGTGTTGTCGGTGTCGGAACACTTTATGCGTTGGCAAAAAAGGGATGGTCGGATGTTGTGCTCGTCGAACGCAACGAACTGACATCCGGGTCGACATGGCACGCTGCCGGGCTGTTGCCATTGTTCAACATGTCATACTCGGTTGGAAAAGTGCATCAGTATTCGCTCGATCTTTATTCCAGGCTGGAGGAAGAAACCGGTCAGCATGTGGGTTTGCGACAGGTATCGAACATCAGGCTTGCCCAGACGCCGGATCGCTGGGACGAATTCATGTATTATGCCGGTGTGGCCGAGACAATTGGTGTGCATGTCAATTTACTGACGCCGGAACAAGTCAAGGAAATCTGGCCGTTGTGCAATACGGAAGGCCTGCTCGGTGCCATTCAGCACCCGACCGACGGTTATGTGCAGCCTGCTGACCTTACCCAGGCCATGGCCAAGGGTGCGCGTGACAAGGGTGCGGAAATCTATCGAAACACCCGCGTGACCGCCATGCAGCAGAAAGCCAACGGCGAATGGCTGGTGAAGACCGACAAGGGCGACATCACTTGCGAGCATCTGGTTACGGCTACGGGGAACTTTGTGCGCCAGACCGGCGAAATGCTGGGCCTCGACATTCCCGTTATTCCGGTAGAGCACCAGTACATCGTTACGGAAGCCCATCCCGAGATCAAACAACGTCATGCGGATGGTCTTCCGGAAATGGGTGTGCTTCGTGATGCTGATTCAGCCTGGTACATGCGGGAAGAGGCAGGCGGGCTTATACTAGGCCCCTATGAGCCCGGTGCACCCGTTTGTTATGTGGATGGACCGGACGAGGATGCGGAATACGAACTCTTCCAGGAAGATCTGGACCGGATCGCGCCTCACATCGAGAGCACTTTTCTTCGTGTGCCGGCATTTGGCGAAGTCGGAATCAAGAAAGTCTACAATGGTGCGATTTGCTATACGCCGGACGGTTCGCCAATCATCGGGCCCGCGTGGGGCAAGAAAAACCTGTGGCTCAATGAAGGCCACTCGTTTGGCGTTACGGCTGCCGGCGGCGCCGGCTGGCAGTTGGCCGAGTGGATCGTCGAGGGCGAAAGCTCGATCGACATGCTGGGCGTGGATCCACGCCGGTTCGGTCCCTATGCGTCACGCGGCTATCTGAAGTGCAAGAATGAGGAAGCCTACCGAAATGTCTTCACGCCGCACTATCCGGATGAAGAACGCTGGGATGCCCGCCCGCTGAAGACTTCGCCCTGTTATGATCGGATGAAGGCTCTCGGCGCGGTGTTCGGGTCGGTGTATGGCTGGGAGCGCCCGAACTGGTTTGCGCCGAGCGCCGACTATGGTTTTGAGCCGTCTGAAATAGAACGTCCTGACATAATTACGAAGGAAAACCATGCGCCGGCAAAACCTGGTGAAAAAGTGAAAGAACTGTGGTCGTTCCGCAGATCGAATTATTTCGAGCATGTTTGCAACGAGGTCAAGAACGTTACGGAAAACTGTGGGCTGCTGGATATGACGGCATTTGCCAAGTATGAAGTTACCGGGCCGGATGCTGCGGAATGGCTGGACTCAATTCTGGCGAACCGTATTCCAAAAGCCATCGGGCGCGTTGGCCTGTGCCATTTGCTCACCAAGTCTGGCGGTGTGCGGTCCGAGTTCACAGTATACAAACGCGCTGACAATGACTTCTATCTCGTGGGCCCAGGCGCCTATGAACGCCATGACTGGGATTACCTTACCAAGTTGCAACCGGAAACCGGTGTCGACCTGCAGAAGATCACAACGCAAACTGGGGTGCTGGTTCTGGCTGGACCCAAGTCGCGCGATGTATTGCAGAAATTGACCGACACTGATTTGTCCACCGACAATTTCAAGTGGTTGACGGGCAAATTCATCAATGTCGGTATCGCCCAGGCACACGCCTTGCGCGTCAACTTTGTTGGTGAACTTGGCTGGGAACTGCATCACCCCATTGAAATGCAGAATCTGATCTTCGACCTGGTAATGCAGGCAGGTGCCGAGTTTGGCATCAAGCCATTTGGCATTCGTGCCATGGGCGCCATGGCGGTGGAGAAATCCTACCGTCTGGTCGGACGTGAACTTTCAGTGGAGTACTCGGCTTACGAATCCGGTCTGGATCGCTTCGTTCATCCCAACAAGGGTGATTTCATTGGCCGCGATGAACTTGTCAAGCGCCACGCGGCCGGTGATGAGTGGGCTTATGTGACAATGGAGGTACACGGCATCAAGGACTGCGATGCACGTGGATCCGAAGCTGTGTATGATCCGTCGGGCACACTGGTTGGCCGCGTAACCACCGGCGCCTATGGCTGGCGGGTTGGTAAATCCCTGGCACTGGCCATGGTCAAACCTGCCAATTCCGCCGAGGGTAGCAAGTTACAGGTCAAGATCCTTGGTGAGTTGTTTGATGCCACGGTTATTGCCGAAAGCCCGTTCGATGCGGACAATGAACGTTTGAGAGCATAGCACCTGACGTCTCACATGCTTGTGAGTTGATGCTTTTGGGGGCAATGTCCAATTCATCTGGACACTGCCCCCTTTCAATCTGGAGACAACCATATGCATTCAACGCTTGTTCCTGGACAAAAAGTTCCTGCCCTTACAGTGCCTCTGGTGGGTGGTGGCGAGTTTTCACTCAATGCCAATGCGCCGGAAAACTTTACGCTTGTCATCTTTTACCGTGGCTTGCATTGCCCGATCTGCAAGGATCAACTAGGCGACTTCCGCAGCAGGTTACATGAGTTTACCGCGCTCGGAATTGATGTCGTCGCGGTCAGCATGAACACCCGGGAGCTTGCAGAGCAAACGGCGCGCGACTGGGATGTCTCGGGTATGAAAATGGGCTACGGGTTGAGCAAGGATCAGGCAAAAGCCTGGGGCCTGTTTTTGTCGTCTGCAATCAGGGATGGCGAGCCCGACGTGTTTTCCGAGCCAGGCATGGCGATCGTGCGCCCGGACGGAGAATTGTACCACTGGTCGGTTCAAACCTCACCGTTTGGCCGGGCCAAGGCGGCCGATCTTGCCGGTGTCCTGAAGTTTGTGATCGATAACGATTACCCGGCCCGCGGCACGCTTGCCGCCTGACGTGACCTCACCATGACCCGGAGCGGTTCAGGTTGTGATTGAATCACAATCGCGCTCTTTCCCTTTGTTGTGGTATTTCCTTTTCACAAAACCGGTATCCGCGTTTGTGAGAAATGCTCTGGAAACAGCAAGGGCGCGAAAGGATGATACCTTCCGCGCCCTTTCGATTTAATCGAACCTGAAGCGATCTAGAACAGGCCTTCGATCTGGCCGTCGTCATTGAGCATGATCGACTGTGCGGCCGGCACGGACGGCAGGCCGGGCATGGTCATGATCTCACCGCAAACGGCAACCACGAAACCGGCCCCGGCCGACAACCGCACTTCACGAACCGGCAGTGTGAACCCGGTCGGCGCGCCGCGCATGTTCGGATCTGTTGTAAACGAGTACTGGGTCTTGGCCATGCAAACCGGAAGTTTGCCGTACCCCTGATCCTCCCAGGCTTTGAGCTGGTTCATGATCTTGGCGTCGGCAGCCACGCCGTCGGCCCGGTAGATACCCTTGGCGATGGCTTCCATCTTGTCAAACAGGCTGAGGTCGTCGGCGTAAAGCGGCTTGAAGTCGGCCGATCCGCCTTCGATGATTTCCACAACCTTGTTGGCCAGATCCCTGGTGCCTTCTGAGCCGTGAGCCCAGTGCTTGCACAGAACGGCCTCGGCTCCCTGCGTCTTCACGAATTCGCTCAGGGCTGCAACTTCGGCGTCGGTATCGGTGATGAAATGGTTGATGCCGACAACGGCAGGGACACCGAATTTCTTGATATTCTCAATGTGGCGGCCGAGGTTTGCGCAACCTGCCTTGACAGCATCGACATTTTCCGCACCGAGATCGTTCTTGGCAACGCCGCCGTTCATCTTCATGGCGCGAACGGTTGCCACAATCACAACGGCTTTGGGTTTGAGGTTGGCCTTGCGGCACTTGATGTCGAAAAATTTCTCGGCGCCAAGATCGGCGCCAAAGCCTGCTTCGGTTACCACATAGTCTGCGATCTTCAACGCGGTGGTGGTTGCCATCACTGAATTGCAACCATGGGCGATATTGGCAAACGGACCGCCGTGTACGAAGGCCGGGTTGTTCTCCAGCGTCTGCACGAGGTTTGGCTGAATCGCATCTTTCAGCAGGACAGTCATTGCACCGTCTGCCTTGATGTCCCGGCAGTAAACCGGCGAGCGGTCGCGTTTGTAGGCAACGATAATGTCGCCCAACCTGCGCTGCAGGTCCTCGATATCGGTGGCAAGGCACAGGATGGCCATCACTTCCGAGGCTACGGTGATGTCAAAGCCGGCTTCACGCGGGAAGCCGTTTGCCACGCCGCCCAAGCTACAGACGATCTGGCGAAGCGCGCGGTCGTTCATATCCATCACGCGGCGCCAGGAAACCCGACGAACGTCGATATCAAGCTTGTTACCCCAGTAGACGTGATTGTCGAGCATTGCCGACAACAGGTTGTGAGCCGAGGTGATGGCGTGAAAGTCACCGGTAAAATGCAGGTTCATGTCTTCCATCGGGACGACCTGCGCGTAACCGCCGCCGGCTGCGCCACCTTTCATGCCGAAGCATGGCCCAAGCGATGCTTCACGGATACAGATCATGGCCTTTTTGCCAATGGCATTGAGGCCGTCGCCCAATCCCACGGTAGTGGTTGTCTTGCCTTCGCCAGCCGGGGTCGGGTTGATGGCAGTGACGAGGATCAGATTTCCATCGTCATTACCCTGGACAGATTTAATGAATTCGGCTGACACCTTAGCCTTGGTATGACCATAAGGAATGAGATGTTGATCGCTGATGCCGATCTTCGCGCCGATTTCCCCAATCGGTTTCATGGTTGCTTCGCGGGCAATCTCGATATCTGATTTCACCGATGCCATTAGATAGTCCTCCTGAGTTCCGGCTGCATTTTTCGCAAATTCCCGCTAACGAGCGGTTTGTTTTGGTGGTAATCGCCTATTTGGTGCGTGTCCCAGAACGTGGAACCGGTGGTATTGGCCTTAACCACACCGGAAAGACGCCCAGGTTGAAGTACCCTTAATACGCGCAATTACCGAGACCTGCCAATAGATGATGAAAAGACACTTGATATGAGAAATTTTCATGTTTCTTGAGTGATCGGTCATATGTGCAGCGGAGGCTTTTGTGGCCACACTATCGCCTCGAGCTTCGGTGGCAGCGAGGCGTGGGTCTGAACCGGGCAGGGACGGATTTACGGTCGGGTAGCAAATGTGTAGACGTCACAATCGCAGGCCAACTGGAGTTCACGTGATGCCCGGAACGGGTCTTTTTCACATTGCGTGAACAACTTGACGGGTTCAGATGAACCCGTGTCGCTCTACTCCTTGCCGGCCAGTTTTTCGATTTGCGACTGCATGGACTTTATCTGGTTGCGCAGGTCATCCAGATCGGTATTAGACGAATCTTCCGACTCTGCTTCGGTTGACGGCTTGACGGGCTCTTCGACAGTTTCCGGCGCGGATGCCGGCATATTCTGCATGGCCGCAAACGGATTGAACAATTGCATGGCTTCCTGAAACATCGCCATGTTCTTGCGTGCCTGGTCTTCCATGGACTTTATCATCTCGGTGCCTGCAGACCCGACCATTTCTTCGCGAAGGCGTTCATGCTCACGCGTCAGATGTTCCATGGAAAACTGCAGATAACTTGGCACAAATGCCTGCATGCTGTCGCCGTAGAAACGGATCAACTGGCGCAGGAAATCGATAGGCAAAAGGTTTTCTCCCTTGGCCTCTTCCTCAAAGATGATCTGCGTCAGCACCTGGCGCGTGATATTTTCTCCGCTCTTGGCATCATGGACGACAAAATCGCTGCCGTCCTTGACCATTTGCGAAAGGTCATCAAGCGTCACGTAGGCAGAGCTTGCGGTGTTGTAAAGTCGCCTGTTTGCGTACTTTTTAATGACAATTGGGTCGCTGTTGTCGTCAGGCATAGTTGATACTCTGTGGTGTTAAGACAATGGAGACAGTCTGATCCTGTTCGAAGCTGTCTTTGCATTGCAGCATATACACGGCTTTGCAAGCTTGTCGAGCAATGCGATGTCGGGTTTCCATTGACTAGATTGGGGTAAATCGTGTGTGCTCTGTTGTTGCTTGGCCATTGCGGCGGCCCATATGCCGCACATACATCGACTATTTGTGCATTGCACAACGAGTTTCGGTGGGGCAAGTGTGTGGTAATTAAATGCTAGTTTCAAGATGTGAAAAGGATGATGCCCATGTCCACCTCCGATAATGCAGTTGTTATTGTTTCGGCTGCGCGTACCCCGGTCGGCTCTTTCAATGGTTCTTTGAGCCCGTTGCCGGCTTCCGAACTCGGCACCGCCGCGCTTAAGGCTGCCCTGGAGCGCGCTGGTCTTGAAGGCAAGGAAGTCGATGAAGTTATTCTCGGACAAATCCTGACAGCAGGCGCCGGCCAGAACCCGGCGCGGCAGGCATCGGTCAATGCGGGCATTCCGGTCGAAAGCCCTGCATGGGGCATGAACCAGTTGTGCGGGTCCGGACTCAGGGCGGTCGCGCTGGGTATGCAGCAGATCGTCAATGGCGATGCCAGCATCATTGCTGCCGGCGGACAGGAGTCCATGAGCCAGGCACCACATTGTCAGCACCTTCGCAACGGTGTGAAGATGGGTGACTACAAGATGATCGACACCATGATCAAGGATGGCCTGTGGGACGCCTTCAATGGATATCATATGGGCACCACAGCTGAAAATGTTGCCAAGCAATGGCAGATTACCCGCGAGCAGCAGGACACTTTTGCCGTTGCCTCACAGAACAAGGCCGAAGCGGCCCAGAAAGCCGGCAAATTCGCTGACGAGATCTGTGCGGTTACCATCAAGACCCGCAAGGGTGAAATCGTCGTTGACCAGGATGAATACATCAAACACGGTACGACAATGGACTCTGTCGGCAAGCTGCGCCCGGCTTTTGACAAGGAAGGATCGGTTACTGCCGCCAATGCATCAGGGATCAATGATGGTGCCGCTGCGGTAATCCTGATGAGTGCAGCGGAAGCCAACAAACGCGGGTTGAGCCCACTTGCCCGGATAGTATCGTGGGCAAATGCCGGTGTTGATCCGGCCATTATGGGAACAGGCCCAATTCCGGCATCGCGGGCTGCTCTGAAAAAGGCAGGCTGGAAGGTTGAAGATCTCGATCTGGTGGAAGCCAACGAAGCCTTCGCGGCCCAGGCCTGTGCGGTCAACTCCGACATGGGTTGGAATCCGGACATTGTCAACGTCAATGGCGGTGCGATTGCAATTGGCCATCCAATTGGTGCGTCGGGAGCCCGGGTGTTCACTACCTTGTTGCATGAGATGCAGAAGCGCGACGCGAAGAAGGGGCTTGCTACATTGTGTATCGGTGGCGGCATGGGCGTTGCCATGTGCGTAGAGCGCGACTGAGATACAAAAAGATTACACAGGGAGAAAAACCAAATGTCACGTATTGCAGTCGTAACCGGGGGCACCCGGGGTATTGGTGCGGCCATTTCCACAGCACTCAAAGAGACCGGCTACAAGGTTATTGCCAGCTATGCAGGAAATGACGAAGCCGCCTCGAACTTCAAGGCCCAAACCGGTATTGAAGTCATGAAGTGGGATGTCGGTGATTACGGAGCTTGTGAAGCTGCTCTGAAGAAGATCGAGAATGACTTCGGGCCGGTTGATGTCCTGATCAACAATGCCGGCATTACCCGCGATTCCATGTTCCACAAAATGACACCGGAAAACTGGAATGCCGTCATCAACACCAATCTGAATTCGTTGTTCAACATGACACGCCCGGTCTGGGAAGGCATGCGGGAGCGTGGCTTTGGCAGAGTGGTTTGTATTTCTTCCATTAACGGCCAGAAGGGCCAAATGGGCCAGGCGAACTATTCTGCTGCCAAGGCAGGTGATATCGGTTTCGTCAAGGCACTTGCCCAGGAAGGTGCGAAGAAGGGTATTACGGTCAATGCGATTTGCCCCGGCTACATCGGTACGGAAATGGTTCGCGCCATTCCGCAGGATGTCCTGGACAAGGCAATCCTGCCCCATATCCCGGTCGGTCGTCTTGGAGAGCCGGAAGAAATTGCCAGATGCGTTGTGTTCCTGGTCGGCGATGATGCAGGTTTCATTACCGGTTCGACAATTTCGGCCAATGGCGGCCAGACCATGATGTGACCGTGAAAACCGGACGTGGCGTTATCCATGGGCAGCAGATTACACGTCTGCTGCCCTTTCATTTTGTCCTGCGGCTTCCTAGATAAGCTGCAGAGCAACTCGGGTGATCCGGACCCGAGTTGCTCTGACGATTCGGGAGCAGGCATCTTCTTGTGAGCAGCGTTGGTATGTTCAAGATTGATGCTTGTGGCAGGGTTGCGCAGACAAGGGACACACAATGACATTTCTGGGATTGCTGGCAGGGTTTGTTCTGCTGCTGGCTGGTGGGGAACTGTTGGTGCGCGGCGCTGCTGCAATGGCTCTGCGTTTCGGCTTGTCGAACCTGGTGGTTGGCATAATCATTGTCGGTTTCGGCACATCGGTTCCGGAGCTGGTGGCCTCCATCCAGGCTGCGCTGGCCGGCGCTCCGGGTATTGCAATGGGCAATGTCGTCGGATCCAACATAGCCAATATTCTGTTGATCCTCGGTGCTGGCGCTGTGATCTATCCCATCGTGTGTTCCAAGGCGGCGGTGTTTCGAGATGGATTCGTCATGATGATAACGGCCGCGCTGCTGGGCGTGGGGTGTTCCTCAGGCGTACTTTCGATGAAGTGGGGCCTGGTCTTCATTGCCTTCCTGATCTTCTATATGGGTTACCTGCTGTATTCCGATCGCAAGGAGAATGGCAAGCAACTTGCTCAACCGGACGACTTGCCGAAATCTTCCAGGTCGATGTGGCTGGATATCTTGTTTGTTGCAGGCGGTACTTTTTCCGTGGTGTTTGGTGGCAAGTTGCTGGTCGACAATGCGATTGTCGTGGCGAAATCCTTCCAGGTATCAGACGAGGTGGTGGGGTTGACGCTTGTCGCTGTCGGCACGTCCCTGCCTGAGCTGGCAACATCGATTATCGCTGCCATGCGAAAACATTCAGACATTGCGCTCGGCAATGTACTGGGATCAAATATCTACAACATTCTCGGTATTGCCGGGATCACAGCGGTGATTTCCCCCATTCCGGTTTCAGATGAGATGTTGAAGATTGATATCCCGGTCATGATTGGCGTGTCGCTTGTGCTGTTTTTCCTGGCCGTGGTTGTGAAACGGTTCGGCAAGCGCGTCGGCTTTGCGTTCCTGGCCGGTTACATTGCGTTTATCTATACAGTTGTTGCTTGAACCCACGAAACTTGCTCAAGCACCGTGAAAGCCATCAGGTTTATGACCTTCGCTTGATGGCACCAAAAGTCACCCTGATCTAGAAGTTGTCCTTGGCCCGGCGGATTTCGGCAAAGCGTGCTGCTGAACCAGCGCGCAAGAACGGGTTTGTCTCCATCTCCTCCGCAAGCGTGGTTGGGACGGTTGCTTGCCCGGCGGCCCGAATCTGCGCAATCTGGTCTGCGCGTGCGCGCAAAGCCGCGTTCTCCGGCTCGATACTCAGGGCAAATTTTGCGTTGGCGGCCGTGTATTCATGCCCGCTATAGATGATCGTTTCCGGTGGCATGGCGGCGAGCACCTGAAGCGATGACCACATCTGTTCCATTGTGCCTTCAAACACCCGCCCGCAACCCAGCGTGAACAGGGTGTCACCGGCAAATGCGACACCGTCATCAGCAAAATGCCAGACTATATGTCCAAGCGTATGGCCAGGTGTGGCAATGATTTTGGCTGTATGGCCGGCGAAATCATATGTTCCACCCGGCGAAACCGTATCGGACAGGCCGGGAAGGTTGTTTGGTTCTTCAGAACTGCCGACCACTTCGCAGTCCCATTTGTTCTTGAGTTCGAGTACGCCGCCGACATGGTCATGATGATGATGGGTGATCAGAATGTGGGTAAGCTTCCAGCCGGTTTCTGCAAGTGCCATTTCCACTGCTGCAGCTTCCGGTGCATCGATTGAGGCGGTTTGCCCGGTTTCGGGACAGTGCATCAGCACTCCATAATTGTCGCTTAGAGCCGGAAACAAATGATACTGAAGATTGGCCATGTTGGTCCTGTTGTAACGGGGTGAGTTTGGGATAGGTTGAGAAGGCTATGGATGTTGTCGACCTTAAAGAGTTTTACGCCAGCCGGCTTGGCCATGCAACGCGTCAGATCATAGTATCGCGACTTGGCTCCAGACTGCGCAGTCTGAAGGGCGCGCGGGTTCTGGGACTGGGGTACTGCACTCCATACCTGGATGACCTGGCGGGCGATGGATGTAACGTGATGGCCATGATGCCGGCCCGTCAGGGTGTTGTTCACTGGCCTGCCAGGGGCAACAGCGCCAGCGCGCTGGTGGACGAAGCCTGTTTGCCTGTTGCCGACGGCAGCATAGACTTTGTGCTTGTTGTACATGGTCTGGAACTGACCGACCAGTTGCCGGACATGCTGCGCGAACTCTGGCGTGTTCTGGCGCCACAGGGGCGAGCGGTCTTCATCGTACCGAACAGGCGCGGACTCTGGGCGCGTTTTGATCATACCCCGTTTGGTCATGGCAGACCGTTTTCACGCGGGCAGCTGACAACATTGCTGCGCAATGCCCAGTTTTCGCCGGCTGGCTGGGCTTCCATGCTGTTCATGCCGCCAAGCACCCGTCGTTTTATGGTGCGCAGTGCAACACTGTATGAGCGCATGGGCTCGTGGGTTGGTGCGGGATTTTCTGGACTGATCATGGTTGAGGCAATAAAACAGGTTTATGCAGTTTCCGGCACCAAGCAAAAGCGCCAGTTGGTGCCGTCGCTGCGGCCCAATATGTTTCCTCAACCGGCGCGATCGGGTCTGAACGCTCGCTCTGAAACATAAACCCGAAGTATCAGCAAGCCGGTTTGTCTTTGATTTTTTGTCGAGGTCTCTCTAGAACCATGCTGCAAAGCGAGCGTGTACGTCGCCACGGAATCAACCTCACACAGGCAGCTCTTCCTGATGGACAAACCGGCTATTCAGACATCCGAGCTTGATGGCATCAGGCAGGAGATTGACGATCTTGATGAAAAGATTGTCGAACTGCTGTGCGCCAGATTTGCTGCAAGTGAAAAGGTGCGCCTGGCGAAAACGGCAATCTCGCAATCGGTCAGCATGCCCTACCGTCCCGGTCGAGAGGCCGTCATTTTACGCCGTTTGCTCGAGATTGCCAACGGGCGAGTTCCGCTGGCGGTTATAGAACGGGTCTGGCGCACGGTGATATCGGCGTCCATCATGGCTCAGGCTGATGTGCGCATTGTAACCGTTCCAGAGGTGATGAACGATTTGCGTTATCGTCGTGCAATCGATCTTTTTGCGTCGCTTGTGCCGATCCAGAAAGCGACTTCCTTAAAGGCAGCGCTCGCCTCGTTTTCGGAAAGAGAACCGGTGCTGGTGGTTGTCCCGCTGAAATTTGACTGGCTGAGCATACTTGAAGATTCTGCTGATGAGCCAGCAGTACGGGTGGCAGCGGTGCTGCCTGCTGAGTCGGACAAACCGGCTCGCTGGCTTGCTGTGCTGGGACGAGTGATGAGCGAACCAACAGGAGAAGACGAAACGCTGCTGACTACGACAGGCAAATTGCCCCGCGACTTTGTTCCAAAACCGATATGGCATCTGAAACTCGCTGATGATGTTTACCTTACTGCAATACCGGGATACCTGGAATTGTCGGAGCAACCCCTTGTCAGTCTGAAGGGCAATAGCGGTCTGGGGCTCAAAATAGCCGGCAGGTATCCGAGTGCCATGGAGTTCACAGAGCAATGACTAACGTAACAGACATGCCCCGGCCCCGCGACGGTATTCTCGATATTGCCGCTTATGTACCGGGAAAGTCGAGTGGCTCGGGCTCCGGCAAAGTCCACAAATTATCTTCGAATGAATCGCCGCTGGGCCCCAGCCCGGCTGCCATGCAGGCCTATGCAGCATGTGCACGAGACCTGGCGCAATACCCTGATGGTAGTTCAGCCGTGCTTCGTGATGCGCTCGCCAAAGCCCACGGCATCAATCCGGCAAACATCGTGTGCGGTGCCGGATCTGATGAATTGCTGCAACTTCTTGCAAGCGGGTTCTTGCAGTCGGGTGATGAGGCGATCTACACCGAGCACGGCTTTCTCGTCTACCCGATCGTCATCCGAGCCAATGGTGCGACGCCGGTAGTTGCTCGCGAAAGTAATCTCACGGCTAATGTGGATGCCATTCTTGCTGCGGTTACACCGCGAACCCGCATGGTGTTTCTGGCCAATCCGAACAATCCTACGGGTACTTATGTAAGCTTCGATGAGGTCAAGCGGCTTCATGCGGGTCTTCCGGCTGACTGCTTGCTGGTGCTGGATGCGGCTTACGCCGAGTATGTCCGCCGCAATGACTATGAGGCGGGCATGGAGCTTGTCTCCACGTCGAAGAACGTCGTGATGACGCGAACCTTCTCGAAGGCATACGGACTGGCAGGGTTGCGCCTGGGTTGGGCCTATTGTCCGGCCAATGTTGCAGATATACTCAATCGCATTCGCGGGCCGTTCAATGTTTCCATGCCGTCAATCACAGCTGGCGCGGCGGCAGTTGAGGATTCCGAGCATCTGGCAAAAGCGGTCGAACACAATGATGTCTGGTTGCCGAAGGTAACTGCGGCTGTCGAAGAGCTGGGCCTGAAGGTGACGCCGAGCGTCGGTAACTTCGTGCTGGTACACTTTCCGCAGGATACGGCAAAGACTGCTGCACTGGCGAATGAGTTCCTGGCTTCAAACAATGTGGTGGTGCGGCGCATGGATGCCTACGGTTTGCCAGATGCGCTCAGGGTTTCAATTGGCGACGAGGCTGGATGCACGGCGTTTTTGGATGCGCTTCGATGTTTCATCGCGGAGTGACCTGGCATGGCATTTGAACCATTTGAAAAAGTCGCCCTGATCGGCCTGGGCCTGATCGGTTCATCCTTGTCACATGTAATGCGACGGGAAAAGCTCGCGAAGGTGATCTCGGGTCATGCACGGTCCGCCGAAACACGAAATCGCGCGGTGGAACTGGGTTTGGCAGATACCATGCATGAATCGGCGGCTGACGCGGTACGCGATGCTGACCTGGTTGTGCTGTGTGTACCGGTGGGCGCATGCGGGCCGGTCACCGAGGCAATCAGCGGATCTTTGAAACCCGGCGCAATTGTTACGGATGTGGGGTCGGTAAAATCAGCCGTGATTCGGGATATAGCACCGCACATACCGGCAAATGTACATTTCATTCCGGGACATCCCATTGCCGGCACGGAGTATTCTGGACCTGATTCCGGTTTTGCTTCCTTGTTTGAAAACCGCTGGTGCATTCTGACGCCTCTGGCGGGCACAGATGACAAGGCTACGTCGCGGTTGACCGCGTTCTGGCAAGCATGCGGCTCCAGCGTGGACAAGATGGATGCGGACCACCATGACCGCGTGTTGAGCATTACCTCTCATTTGCCGCAACTGATTGCTTTCAACATTGTGACGACGGCCGCTGATCTTGAGGAGGTGACCCAACAGGAAGTGATCAAGTATTCCGCGGGCGGGTTCCGTGACTTCACCCGACTGGCGGCATCTGATCCGACCATGTGGAGAGACGTTTACCTGAACAACAAGCAGGCCGTACTGGAACTGCTGGGCAGGTTTTCCGAGGACATGTCAGCGTTGCAAAGAGCGATTCGTTGGGGAGACGGTGACATGCTGTTTGATACGTTTACCCGGGCTCGTGGTATTCGAAAACGTATCATCGAGGCAGGGCAGGATACGGAGAAACCTGACTTTGGCCGAGACGATCATGGCGATGATGCAGTGGCCGGTGCAGAAGATGGCAACAAGTCGATCTGACGTCATTGTGACCTTACAACTGCAAATGGCCCCCAATACCAGGTCTTGTCTTTTAACTGGATGGGCAATTTGTTGTCATTCGCTTTCAGCAATGGAGTGATAACCGCTTGTGCAGCATTCATTTCTGTATCGCCGAGGCCGGCCAGATGCTGGACGATCCATATTGCGTCAAGGTATTCGGAAGGCTCCGACAGAAATTCAAAACTGCCGTCGCGAGGTATTGCGGGATCCAGTGTCCCGGTGATCGTGAAGCTGTCGAGTTGGGCAGAGCTGGTCGAGAGGCCTGAAAGGGTAACAGCAAGGTCGAGGCGCCTTGTATCCGGCCTGGGTCTCAAGTGTGTTTCGGTCCTTGCGATGGTGAGCTGCTTGTCGGTTGCAAATGTTATTGATTGTGCCTCGGCCAGCAGGGAGGCAAGGGCCAGTTTGCCATTCTCGGTGCGATAACTGAAGCGTACCGGTTCTCCGGATATTTTGACTCCCTTGAAGTGGACGGGACCAAACAATGCACCGATGATGTGGTTTGGATTCCAGGCTTGCCCGATGAGCCGGAGCTTGTCGGCGGTAATGTCAACACCTTCAAAAGTGGTTCGAAGGCCGGTGCAGTCGAAGTGCACGCGGAACGGATAACCACCCCAGCTTCGATCGGTACAGGTCAATTCTATGTAATTGGCCTCAAGTGCTGCCAGTCTTTGTTTGGCTTTGCCCAAGACGATATACCAGTAAATGCTCCACCCCAGTGCAATGATTAAAAAGACAATGAGCGGCGCCAGCATTTTCAGCGGCGAAGTGCGCCGGACTTCCAGGGGGTTGTTCATTGTGTTGGAGCTCTGGTGTCTGTTAGGAATAGGGATCGAACCCCGAACTATTTATCACGGGGATATTTGAAGCGGAATTATAGTTTCTGCTATGCAAGAGCCGCAATCGATGTTTGGTAATATATTTCCTGATGACTGAGGATTTTTGGGTATTTGGCTATGGATCGCTGATGTGGCGGCCCGGATTCGAATTTGTGGAGCGTTGTGGTGCCGTAATGCATGGTGTGCATCGGCGGTTGTGCATTTACTCGCATGTCCATCGGGGTACGCCTGACAAGCCCGGACTGGTGCTGGGTCTTGATCGTGGCGGGTCGTGCCGGGGCATCGGGTATCGCATCGCGGGCACCCGACGTGACGAAACGATTGCCTACCTGCGCGAACGCGAACAGGTCACACTGATCTACAAGGAACGCTGGCGTGAGATGACGGTTGCACGCGACAGGGGTCAGGAGAAAGTTAGTGCGCTGGCCTATCTTGTTGATCAAGATCACATGCAATATGCCGGCAGGAGATCAGCAGAGGACCTGGTGCCATTTGTCTTGCAAGGGCATGGTAGGGGCGGGCCGTGCATTGAGTATATTGCCTCGACGCTTGATCACATCGAAGAACTTGGCTTCAAGGATGGACACCTTTCGGAGGTCCTGACACTGGCCCGGAGCCAGGGCCCGGATCAAGGCAATTGCTGAGCGCCTGCAGCTGAGACCGGTGCCATATTGTGCGATCAGCGAAAATGGGAAAAAGTTAACCCTCGATTATCACGGATACTCTAGGCAGCGATTTCCGCAAACAGTGGAAGTGTCGGTTGCGCGAAACTGACATCACTGACAACAGGTGAAGGGCGGCTGGCTTCATGTTCGTTGTGGGTCTGCAACTCGAGCGCGGCGGCAAGATCGTCAAAGACGCATGCAGTCTGGATTTCATCACCTGCCAACAAGTGCACATGGATTTCACAACCGCTATCATCTGCATTTACAGGCAGGGGAAAATCCCACAAAGGCGAGAACCGTCCCATACGAACCGGCACGCGATTGTCACTGTCCAGTCGGCGAGCCACGACATAGATGGCACCTGGCAGCGGTGGGCAGTTTTTGGCACTATAGATAGAATGGATATAGCGCTTGCCGGATAGTCCGGTCCAGAACCAGAATCTGTCACTGAACTCGTCTTCCAGTTCCATGCCTGCGCTGAATCCCATGCTCATTCTCCTGTTCATCGAGGAGAACAAAAGTAGAACAAATGATCTTGCATGTCAAGACGGTTTTGGGCTGGCCGGAGCGATTCAGGTTTTGATTGAATCAAAACCGCGCTCTATCCCTTTGTTGTCGCATTTCTTTTTCACAAAACCGGTATCCACTTTTGTGAGAAATGCTCTAACCACATTTTGAGTATCCGCAAGCCATGCAAGTGGCACAGCCTTCCTGGAAAGCCAGAGAAAAATCACCGCATTTCGGACATTGTGCGCCTGCAGCTGGCGCGTCATCACCGACCGCGAGGCGTTTCGCTTCGATGCTGTTGGGATCTACGCCGGACAGATTCCTGACGCTTTTCAGGAAGCCGGTTGCCAGCATGTGTTTTTCTATGACACCGCCAATGGCGGCCAACAGTGAAGGGACATAGCGGCCTTCCATCCAGTGTCCGCCGCGCGGGTCAAAAACCGCTTTCAGTTCTTCGACAACAAACGACACGTCCCCACCCCGCCTGAACACGGCGGAGATCATGCGGGTCAATGCCACGGTCCAGGCATAGTGTTCCATGTTTTTTGAGTTGATGAAGATTTCAAACGGGCGCCGGCGCTCATTTTCAATAATGTCGTTGAGTGTGATGTAGATGGCATGATCGCTGTCAGCCCACTTCAGCTTGTAGGTGAAACCAGGCAGAACCGGATCACGATCAAGCGGCTGGCGCATGTAAAACACAGCACCGGTGTCGGCTTCGCCAACCGGGGCGTGGGGCGCCTCGAGCGGCAATGCAGGTTGTGTCTCAGCGGTATCGTCACCTGATGCCTGTGACAAAACAGACCCCGTGATTTCATTCGGACGATAGGTGGTGCAGCCTTTCAGTCCAAGCTCCCAGGCTTGCAGGTAGACGTTGCTGAAGTCGTCGAAGGAAATCGTTTCAGGGCAATTGACGGTCTTGGAAATCGAACTGTCGACGTGAGCCTGCAGCGCGGCCTGCATGACCAGATGATCGTGTGGCGTCAGATCGGCAGTTGTGACGAATGCAGCCGGCAGGTTCGCATCATCGCCGCCCATCGCTCGGAATACCCGCAATGCATAGTCCTCGACCAATTCGACACGATGACTTCCATCTGGTTGAAGCACCTTGCGGTTATAGGTCAGGGAAAATGCAGGTTCGACGCCGGATGACACGTTGCCTGCAAACAGCGATATGGTACCGGTCGGTGCAATCGAGGTGAGCAGGGCATTGCGAATACCGTTCTGTTTGATTGCTTTGCGTACATCATCACCAAGATCGCGAACATGTCCGGATGCCAAGTACTCTTCTGCATCATACAGGGGAAAGGAACCTTTTTCGGCGGCAAGGTTTGTACTTGCAATATAGGCAGCGTATTCTATGGCCTGCATCCAGGTCTCTGCAGCCGCAGCGGCTGCGTCCGATCCATAACGCAATCCGCACATGACGAGTGCATTGGCCAGTCCGGTAACTCCCAGGCCAAGGCGTCGCTTGGCGCGCGCTTCGGCAGCTTGCGCTTGCAACGGGTAGTTTGAGATATCAATCACATTGTCCAGCATTCGAACGGCAATGGCTGTTATGCGCTGAAGCTCCTGGATGTCGAGTTGGGCGGCGTCGGAGAACGGGGCCTTGACAAGGCTTGCCAGATTGATCGAGCCAAGCAGACAGGCCCCATATGGGGGCAGTGGCTGTTCACCACATGGATTGGTGGCATGGATTGTTTCGCAATAAGACAGATTGTTTCGCGCATTGATGCGATCGATGAAAATTACTCCGGGTTCGGCATAGGCGAATGTGGACTGCATGATCCGGTTCCACAGATCACGCGCCCGCACGGTCTTGAAAACAGTATCGTCAAATACCAACGGCCAGTCTTCATCAGCCTTGACGGCTGCCATGAACGGATCGGTGATCAGGACTGACAGATTGAACATGCGAAGCCGTTGAGCCTCCTGCTTCGCCGTGATGAAATCCTCAATGTCGGGATGATCACACCGCATGGTTGCCATCATGGCACCACGTCGTGAACCGGCTGACATGATGGTGCGGCACATGGCATCCCATACGTCCATAAAACTCAATGGACCCGATGCATCAGCGCCGACACCCCTGACCGGTGCGCCTCGCGGGCGCAAGGTAGAGAAATCATGGCCGATACCGCCGCCCTGCTGCATGGTCAGGGCAGCTTCGCGCAGTCCGTTGAAGATTGCATCCATGTCGTCTTCGATGGTGCCCATGACAAAGCAGTTGAACAGGGTAACCTTGCGGCCAGTGCCGGCGCCGGCAATAATCCTTCCTGCCGGCAAAAACTTGTAGCCGGACATGGTGTCCACAAATGCCTTTTCCCAACGTGCCCGGGCTTGCTTCTTTTCAGGTGCGGCAAGAGCCTTGCCAACACGTGCCCAGGTGTCGTGGACCGTCTGATCAATGGGGGATCCGTCCGGCGACTTGAAGCGGTACTTCATGTCCCAGATTTCGCGGGAAATCGGATCAAGTGCTGTGTTGTCGGCCACGAAGGTTCCTCACAACTGGTGTCCAGGACGGAACATAATCACATATTTTCATGGTTTGTTCTACCCAAAATACACTGCTAACCGGTTAATCGGCTCGAGCTTCGGTTACAAGTCGATCGGTTGCATCCTCAATTGCCTCCTGCAGGCACGACGAAAACGTCTTGCGGGCGAGGCCGGCTTTGATGGGTGGCAGAAACTCTACAATGATCGTGCCGGGTCGCCGTATGAACTGCCGTCTCGGCCAGTACAGGCCGGAATTGAGGGCAAATGGCGTACAGGGGACGCCGAGTTGCATGTACAGAGCCGCGGCGCCGGGTTTGTAATCCGGCTGCGCATCCGGGGCCATTCGCGTACCCTCGGCAAAAATCAGGACCTGCCGCTTGTCTTGCACCGCAGTTTTTGCGTCTGCAATCATATTCTTCAATGCTGACGGGCCAGCAGACCGGTCGACCGAAATCATCTTGAATTTTCGGCAGAACCAGCCAAACACCGGTATGAAAGTAAGTTCACGTTTCAAAACCAGTGCTGGATCCGCCAGCAAGGGAAGAAGAGCAAATGTGTCCCAGGCAGACTGGTGTTTTCCGGCCAGCAGGCCGCCTGCCTGCGGTATGTGCTCACGACCTCGAACTTCCATGGTCGTACCCGTGATCAGTTTCATCCACCACAGGGAAACGCTCGCCCATGTCTTCAGTGCAGCCATGGACCAGCTGCGTGGAGTAAACATGAACCAGAAACCAAGTACCAGGAACAGCACGAGATTGATGTAAAAAACCAGATTGAACAACAAGGAACGAAACACCAGCATCTGCGGCTCTCCCACTCACCAGACTAAAAACGGCCGCTTATCGGTAGGTTCAAATCAGTTTCCAATCTGCAACCTTACCCGCGCAAGCAGGTATTTGATGTATTCACTGATCCAGAGGCGAAATGCGGCAAGAGAATATCCGGAACCTCCGCTGTCACCACTGGCGACCGGATAAGCCACAAGCTCTACCTCTGGCATGGCTCGTGCGAATTCAACAGTTGCGCGCAAAATGTGGTAGTCGCTGGTCACTACAGCCAGCTTTCGAAAATTGTGCCTGGCTGCCCAATTGGCTGCTTCCGCAGCATTGCCACGGGTATCCGATGCACGTTTGTCGAGGTCGACACAGCAAGTAAACAAGTTGGCGTCAGCATCGGTAATCCGTCTTAACTGCCGAGCGGTGGTTGCAGGATAAACGCCTGAAATCAACAACCGCTTTGCGGTTTTCTGTTCAAGCAGGCGAACGGCTGCAGAAATACGTTCCGGCCCGCCGGTTAGTACCACGATTGCATCCACGGAAATTTTGTCCGGTCTGACCACTTTGCGCGACTGTTCGGTGAAGGATGCAAAACCTGCAATGGCGACAAGAAGCACACAAAGAACAATGCCCAACCCGATGCGCAATGCCCCGTAGGGTTGGCGCGTCGCGTCCGGCAAATGCGCCTGCGTGTCGGGATTTCCCGAAGGATCAGCCATTAAAACGTCACCGGATTACATCGCCTTCAAACCGCTGCCCCAAGATGATTCATGGTGCAGCCCACGTTTATGCCGTGTCAGAACATGGCCTTCAAGACCCGTGATATGGAAATGCGCGCGGTGATAAGTGAAATCATCGTCGCTACAACCGGAACGATTATGAATGCTGCATAACTCGCGCTGCTGGTATCCAGCGGATGATACAGGAATGTCTTGACCGGTTCAGACAGCCTCCCGCTGCCCAGCCCCAGAATGACGAAAGTGGCGAATCCAAGCAGTGATCCTATGAGTCCGGCCTTCAGTCCGGTCAGACAGAACCGCCACAGAACCGCGCGGGAAATGAAGCTATCCCGGGCGCCTGCCAGATATAGAACCTCAATAATCTCCCGGTTCGCTTCCATTGCTGCGCGTGTTGCGTATACCACCAGGACAATTGCGGCGGTTGCAATAAGGCCCAGCACTGCAATGGCCAGCCAGGTAAGCGACCCTGCCATGCTGATGAGTTCCGCCTGCCAGCGACGGTGTGTATCAAGCGTGGCTGACGGCACCTCGGTCGCAAGGGTCGCCCGCAGCAAGTCAAGATCAGGTGGTGACGACTTGTCGATACTGATATTGATCAGTCGCGGAATAGGCAAATCCTCAAGAATGCCAGATTCGCCAAGCCAGGGTTCCAGAAGTTCGCGTGCGGCGTCCGCACTTAGGATATCAATGCTCGCGACGCCCTCTGTCGCGCGCAGGATAGCAGCAACTTTTGAGGCGTCGCCGTCCACATCCACACCGTCGGCTGCGGTAATTTGTACGGTAACGTGGCTGGCGATTTGGGATGTCCAGTTGTCGACAGCAGTCTGTGTCATCAACAATGCGCCAATCGCGAGGACCGCCAGATAACACATGGCAGCCATTGCTGTCATCAACGTCATATGAGGTGCGGTTGCTTCGGGTATGACCTTGGAGCGACCGCTGCCAGCAAGCTGCAGTTTTGTTGTGTCGCCACGGTTGAAACCGGATGCGCCAGTGTCAAACTTGCCCTTTGCCATTTTCCTGTTTACTGCCATGTCGTCCTGCCATTTTCCAGGCGCACAACAGGTGCTTTGATCGTGTCAAGCAGGTGGGTGTCGTGAGTGGCGATCAGAACAGTAGTGCCGAACTGATTGAGTTGCTGGAACAGCCGCATCAATCGCAGGGCCAGAGCCGGATCAACATTGCCGGTTGGTTCGTCAGCGAGCAAGAGCTCAGGGCTTGAAATGACAGCACGCGCGATTGCTGCGCGTTGCTTTTCACCACCGGACAACACGGCCGGATAAGCGTTGGTGTGGTGATCAAGCCCAACCCAGTCAAGCAGTTCCAGGACATTATCCCGATAGTCCCTGACCTTGTGGCCGCGAACCCGCAAGGGCAGTGCCACATTCTCAAATGTGGTGAGGTGATCCAGCAAACGAAACTCCTGAAAAACGACACCGATGCGGCGTCGGACATCGGGTACTTTGCCGCGCCGCAGTCCGCTGGTGTTCTCGCCAAACAGTGAAACCATGCCGCGGGTCGGTTTGAGAGCCAAAAACAGCATTCGCATAAGTGAAGTCTTTCCTGCACCGGAAGCGCCGGTCAGGAAATTGAATGACCCTGTCTCCAGTGTGAGATTGAGATCTTTCAGGACCTCCGGTCCTTTGCCATAACGCAGACCGACATTTTCAAATCGAACGATGGACAAGCGGGTTCCTCTATTTCATGAGTCCATGACCTTGTGCGGTGCTGTGATACTGAAGCGGCATTTACGCCGCATTAACCGTATTTCCGCTTTACTGCTGGTATCCAAAAGCATGGTTTTCTCTGGTTTGGCGAAATTGCCGCAATTCCTGGCGCCATATACCAGAAACTGCCGAATCACCGGAACCGGATACAACAGATGATAGTCTCCTGCCCCTCATGCGCAACCAAGATTGAACTGCCGAACGAAACGGGTTTAGATGCAACTTTCATGCGATGCCAAAGATGCGGGCATGGCTGGATGGAGTCACCTGCCACGGATGTAAACGACCTGGTGCCCGTTGGCGCAGATAATCGCCATGCAGAGGCAGTAGATGACGCAGAGGCCCGGGTAATAGCAGAAGCGCGCAAGATTGCACGGGCTGCCAAGCTGGCAGAGCACAAGGCCAAAACTGCACGTGAGCGGCGCATGGCGCAGATGAGAGGATGGGCTGGCCTTGCAGCAGGCATATGTTTGTTGCTGGGTGCGGTGGTATTGATGCCTGAGCGTATCGTTCAGGCATCACCGGCGGCGGCTAAACTGTACTTGCTGGCAGGTAAGACCGTAAATATATACGGTCTCAGTATTTCATCGATTCAACAGCAGTTCATGATAGTCAACGGCCAGCCGGTGCTGGCGTTACGCGGGCAAATCAAGAACATTACAGATGATGATCGCAGAGTGCCGCCCTTGCGTTTTGTTCTCAGGAACGCAAATGGCGACCAACTCCATGCCTGGACACTGAACAGTGTTGGCAAGGGTCCCATCGGCGCAGGTGTCGCCTCCTCGTTCGTGACCCGTCTTGCTGCTCCGCCTGCAGGTATGGAAAGTGTCGAGATACGCTTCGCCAGGCCTGGCGAACTCGGCTGACCCGGAACGACAGTTGTTTGATCATAACAACTTTATGGGTTCACATGCACCCGTGCAGCTCTAGTATAACTGCATGCAACTTGTCTGATCCCAGATGAGACCATTTCTGAATACGGGATGATCTGCCATGGCCGGTATTACAATTGACGGACACACAATTGAAATTCTGTTCAGCGAGGCGAAAATCGCAGCACGTGTCAAGGAAATTGCCCATTCCGTCGCTGACATGGATCCCGAACGGCTTCTAGTCGTTCCCGTGTTGAAGGGCAGTTTCATATTTGCAGCTGATCTGTTGCGAGCCATGCACAGTGCGGGCTTGTCGCCGGAAGTCGATTTCATGATGTTGGCCAGCTATCGCGCGCAAACCTCGTCTTCAGGGCAAGTTGAAGTGTTGCGGGACATCCAGACGGACGTAACGCAGCGTGATGTATTGCTCATAGATGACATTCTTGAATCAGGCAGAACGCTTGCTTTTGCAAAGGATCTGCTGGCAGCGCGCGGTGCTCGAAAAGTAATGACCGCGGTGCTGCTCGACAAACCGGGCCACAGGGCAGCCGAGCTCGATGCAGATTTTACCGGTTTTGAGTGCCCGGACAAATTTGTGGTGGGCTATGGCATGGATATGGCCCATGCATTTCGTGAGCTGCCGTTTGTCGGCTACGTTACCAATCCCGGATGACATCACGACACGATGGCCAGGAGTACAACAGCATACCCGGGCTTTATTTGCTGATTGCGTGAAACGCTTGGCCAACAGAAAAAGGCAGTTTCTCCGGGGTGGAAAAACTGCCTTTTCCGGTTCAGGACCGACAGGAGAGGGGCAACCTGCCGGAACCTTGGTTTTCTGACCGGCCAGGGGAAACCGGTGAGAGGGTAGAGAAACGCAGGTCGCTTGAGGGGTATGGGCTGTTTGCGTTTCTGTTGAAAAGGACCATAGGCAGTCATCGCCGAAGCAGATGTGCATTTTATCACATCGCGATCAGTTTCCGGAATTCATGAATATTATCAGTTGTTTATATGGATGAGGCTGGGGATAATTCTTGTATCTGGTCGTGAGCCCATATCTGGATGAACGTTGGTTGATTCAGCCAAAATTCATCCTGATCCAGAGCATTTTTCACAAAACCGGTATCCACTTTTGCGAGAAATGTTCTATGCCTTTGTTGTCGCATTTCTTTTTCACAAAACCGGTATCCACTTTTGTGAGAAATGCTTTAGTACAGCCCTTTGAGAAGGCGATCGATATAATCAAGTTCCAGTTTAGGCCGGTCAGCCTGATTGGCGCGCGAGCGGAGTGCATCAAGAATTCGCCTTGCGCGTTCCACTTCGGCTTCCTGAGGCACCATGTTGTCGCGCTGCCCGTATTCTTCACCTTGCGAAGGAAGCGGTCGGCCGAGCGGATCGCGCTGTTCACCACGGCCTTCACCATGACGGCCAACGTTGCCTTCATTTCCGGTGCCTTGCTGCATAAGCTGCTGTGCCATGTTGCGGGCACCTTCGCGTAAGCCGCGCATTGCCTCACCCTGACTGCCAAGAGCGTCATCGCGTTTGCCTTGGCCCAGTTCGCCCGCGGCTTCGCCCATTTGCTGCTGTGCCCGACCGAGACCATCCGGCGACTGGAGGCCTTGCTGCTGCATTTGCTGCAGCAGTCGTTCAAGCATTTTCCCAAGGTCGCCCTGCTGTTGCGACAGTTGACCTGTGCCCTGACCCCGGCGTTCGGATTGCCCTCGGCCACCTGGTTCCTGACCCTGTTCGCCCTGTTGTCCGGACTGATTCCGGTTGCCCTGCTGTTGTTGGCCGTTTCTTGGCAGCTGGAAGGTCTGATCCATCAATTGTTGCTGACGGCGCATCATGTCTGAGAGCTGGTCAAGCATTCTTGCCATCGGCGATGTTCGCTGCGGGTTGGCCTGACGGCGGCCAGGCTGCAGGTTCTGCAGGATGTTTTCGAGCTCGGACAGCATCTGTTGCGCTGCATCGCGAGCTCCGGATTTGGCCAGGTTTTCGATCATGTCCATCATACGCTGCAGATCCTGCGAGCGAACTTCCTGCTGGGCACGGTTTTGTTGTTGCTGGTTCTGCGCCTGTGGATTGTTGCGCAGGTTTTCCTGCATCTGCTGCTGCATGGCTTGCAGATATTCGTTCATGGCCTGACGCAATTGTTTCATCAGATCAGCGATTTTTTCCTCTGATGCGCCTTCGGCGAGTGCCTTTTCCAGTTGTCTTTTGATGGCCTGCAATTTCTTGAGCGAATCATGCAAATTGCCGCTTTCAATCGACAATGCGATCTCCCAGAGTGTATCAGCGACCTGTTGCGACTCGTCATGCGTACGTGCCCGGTACAGTTTTGCTGCAGCGTGACGAATGCCGAGATAGACGCCAGATTTCTCTACCACCCCTTTCGGCCAAACCAGGATGGCAGACAATGCCCGGACAACATCGCGCTGGTTGTCCGGCTGGAAGAAAATGTTTTTGCGCTGCTCCACCAGAGCCCGGGCCAGCGGTTTGGTGAACTCGCGTTCAGGCAGCTTGAATTTCAAGATGTCGCTGGTGCCGGATTGGCCAGCCTGATCCACACCTTCGATCACAATCTCGGCCGGCAGGCCAGCCCAGGGATGTGCGGTCAGGTCCTGAAAACTGCGGCCCTCCGCTTGTCGCGGATTAACCTTGCGCATCGATATTGCAAATTCTGGC
>CAJICM010000296.1_pt1 | contig 26930 bp, 28 predicted proteins | sample 9199691 | NCBI WGS metagenome assembly CAJICM01 (sample SAMEA7708338, study PRJEB35096) | sediment metagenome | biome: marine neritic benthic zone biome [ENVO:01000025]; feature: sediment [ENVO:00002007]; material: shallow marine sediment [ENVO:03000034] sea grass bed [ENVO_01000059] ...
GCAGAGATTGGCACAATGGATATTAACGAGACGTCACAAAGATCACTCTAACAGGACACACCGGGCGAACATTGGCGTGCCTGGCTGCCAACATGATCAACAAACCCTAAACGAACAGCCGCAAACGGTCGGTTGCGGCTGTTAAACAGGTCTCTGAAGTCGAGGCCGTGTTAATTCATCGTTGGAATGGAAAATTCGGCTCCATCCTTGATGCCTGATGGCCAGCGCGATGTTACAGTCTTCGTGCGGGTATAGAAACGCACTGAATCCGGACCATGCTGGTTCAAATCACCAAATGCTGATTTCTTCCAGCCACCGAAGGTGTAATAGGCCAGCGGCACGGGTATAGGCACATTGACACCAACCATGCCGATATTGATGCGGTCGGCAAAGTCACGCGCCGCGTCACCGTCACGGGTGTAGATCGCAACGCCGTTGCCGTATTCATGGCTCATGGGCAGATCGAGCGCTTCTTCATAATTCCTGGCGCGCACCACCGATAATACGGGGCCGAATATCTCTTCCTTGTAGATCCGCATATCCTTGGTCACATTGTCGAACAGGCAGCCGCCCATGAAGTAACCGTTTTCATAACCTTGCATCTTGAAATCCCGGCCATCGACGGCAAGTGTTGCACCTTCCTTGATGCCGACTTCAACATAATCCCGGATGCGATCAAGCGCTTGGCCTGTGACCACCGGACCATAATCGGCCTCGCGGTCTGTTGAAGGGCCAATGCGCAGGTTCTCAACCCTTGGCATCAATTTGCTGACCAATTTGTCGGCCGTTTCCTCACCGACAGGCACCGCAACGGATATAGCCATGCACCGTTCACCGGCCGATCCGTATCCCGCACCGATCAGCGCATCGACCGCCTGGTCCATATCCGCATCCGGCATGATGATCATGTGGTTCTTGGCGCCACCGAAGCACTGCACCCGTTTGCCGGCAGCGCAACCTCGCCCATAGACATACTCGGCAATAGCAGTGGAGCCAACAAAACCAACCGCCTGGATAGTTTCATCATCGAGGATCGCATCAACCGAAGTCTTGTCGCCATTGACGACATTCAAGATACCTGCGGGAAGCCCTGCTTCAATCATCAGTTCGGCCAACCGCATCGGTACCGACGGGTCGCGCTCGGAGGGTTTCAGGATGAAGGAATTGCCGCATGCAATTGCAGGGGCAAACTTCCACATCGGGATCATGGCGGGAAAATTGAACGGTGTAATGCCGGCCGCGACACCAATCGGCTGACGCATGGAATAGATATCTATGCCGGGGCCCGCATTCTGGGTGTACTCGCCTTTCAACAGATGTGGGATACCGGTTGCAAACTCACACACTTCAATGCCGCGTTGAATATCGCCGTGACTGTCGGGAATTGTCTTGCCGTGTTCTGCAGACAGCATCTGGGCAAGCTCTTCTTTTTCGGCATTCACCAGTTCGACGAATTTCGACATGATACGGGCGCGCCGTTGCGGATTTGTTGCCGCCCATGCCGGTTGAGCAGCCTTGGCATCGGCAACGGCCGCCTTCAACTCGGCTTCACTGGCCAGCGCAACTTTCGCCTGAACTTCGCCCGTGTTGGGGTCAAATACATCAGCAAACCGTCCCGATGTTCCCGCAACCGCCTTGCCACCAATGAAGTGTCCGATTTCCTTGACCATGTTCTCACACCAACCTGTCCGCCATTGCCGGACAGCTCCCTTGAATCTGTTGTTCCAATCTGCGCGAAACCTAATCAGCCTGCCCGATTTAGGCAAGCATCAGTTTGTCTGCCGCCACGGCAAAGTACCTGCGACCATTTCACCATCTTTTTTGTTGCATTGCAGCAAATTTGCCCCTTCCATGCTGCAATGCAATATTACATTATTGTCCGTAAACCTTCGCTTTCAACCGATTCAGAGAAGGACGACACGATGACAATGCATACCGCCACGCTGCAAAAGGCAACCGCCATTACAATCCGCAGACTCTGGACTGGTGAACAGGATCTGTTCAGGGCGCACTTTGACCAGCTTGATCCGGCCTCGCGCGCTATGCGCTTCGGCGGCGCGGTTCATGACAGTTTTCTTGATGCCTATGCACATTCGGCGTTTTCAGGCGGCAATATGGTGTTTGGAGCTTTTGTAACCGGCAAATTGCTGGGGGTGGGCGAAATCAAACTGCTCGCCAACAGTTTGCCTGTACGTGCAGAAGCGGCATTTTCCGTTGTACCGGAATGGCAGGATAAAGGGGTCGGCGATGCCCTGTTGGCCCGTATTGTTGCCGCGCTGCAAAACCGCGGCGTCAGGTCGGTTTCGCTGTGGTGCAGATCGTCGAACCATCGCATGCGTCACCTGGCAGAAAAACACAACAGCAGGCTGGATTTTGTGGGAGGTGACGAAACCCATGGCGAGGTTCGACTGCCATGGCCAATGCCGTCTTCCATCATCGAGGAAGTCTGCGGCGAAGCGATCTGCTACTCGAATGCACTTTGGCAGGTCAACTGGTTCTATGGCGGTTCCCGAAACGACCAATTCTAGTATCCGTTTTCCTGTCGGCATTGCAGAGGCGGAATTTGAAAACAAGCCGGTTGGAATTTCTGCAAGACGGTCTGGAACCCGGCATCGGCGCTTGCATGACATACATGGCTGGCTTGAATTGGCCAATTCTGTGTGATTGACTGCTTGCCTGAGCGCACAAGAAAACATGTAGGGAGAAAACCATGAAGTTGAAACTTGCGACATTGGCTCTCGCCGGGGTGGCTGTGGCCACATTCAGCCCGACGGCTTCAGCCGCCGATTGTGACGAAATCCATCTTGGGTCAGCCATTTCTCTGACCGGCAAATACGCCACCAACGGCGTGCACGCTCAAAATGGCTATGATTTTGCCATTAAGAAGATTGCCGAAAATGGTGGCATCAAAATCGGCGACAAATGCTACAACTTCCGTGTCAGCTACTATGACGATGAATCCAAGGGCGACCGTGGCGCCACCCTGGCCGAACGGCTGATCAACCAGGACGGCGTGCAATACATGCTCGGGCCCTACAGTTCCGGCCTGACCAAAGCCATCGCGCCCGTGACCGAGAAGTACAAAATCCCCATGGTCGAGGCCGAAGGTGCTTCGCGTTCCTTGTTCAACAAGGGCTATAAGTATCTGTTCGCGGTGCTGTCGACTTCTGAACAGTACCTGGCTTCCGCCATTACCCTGGCCGCAGAAATGGCGAAGGCCAACGGCAAGGACGCTTCAAGCGTAAAGGTGGCTGTGGCCGTCGAGAACGATCCATTCTCGCTGGACATTCGTGCTGGTGTGCTCGAGGACGCCGGCAAACTCAACATGAAAATCGTGGTGGATGAAAAACTGCCGCGCGACTTGTCCGATATGACGGCGATCCTGACCAAAGTGAAACTCGTCAAGCCGGATGTCTTGATCGTATCCGGGCACTCGAAGGGCGCCGCCACTGCTGTCCGTCAGATCGGTGAACAGAAAATCAACGTGCCGATGATTGCTGTCACCCACTGTGAGGCAGCAGACGTTACCGGTAACTTCGGTGATTTTGCCGAGAACATCCTGTGCTCGACCCAATGGGCCGAAACGCTGTCCTATGAAGATCCCATTTTCGGTTCGGCCGCCAATTACGAAAAAGAGTTCAAGGCGGCCTATCCCGAATATGCCAAGAAGAAAGTACCTTATCAGACTGCCCAGGCTTCAGCTGCGGTTTATGTATTCAAGGATGCTTTCGAGCGGGCCGGTTCACTGGACAAGGAAAAGGTACGCGACGCGATCGCTGCAACCGACCTGGCAACATTCTACGGCAACATCAAGTTCTCGGATGCAGGCAACAACATCGCCAAGCCGATGGTGCTGCGCCAGATTCAGGGCGGCGAATACAACGTTGTGGCTCCTTCAAATTTTGCCAGCCACAAGCTCGTGTGGCCGCGCAACTAAGCTGCTGAGCAATCACAATAGCCACCGGGCGCCCTGCGGGCGCCCGGTGGTTGCATGCTGCAAATATGTGCCGGATCAACCGCACATTGGGGAGGCCGATCTGTCATGGACCAGATAATGTCCAATCTCGGACTGCTGTTCGAATTTCCAATCGTAAATCTGAAAATCATCATTGACGGTTTGATGATCGGCTCCCTGTTTGCGCTGTCTGCCTACGGTCTGGCGCTGGTATGGGGCGTGATGAATGTCAAGAACCTGGCCCAGGGTGACTTTGTTATTGCCGGTGGATATGTGTCCTGGTTCCTGGTCAAAACCGAATGGCTACAATCGCTGTTCGGCGTATCCAATAACTTTGTCGCCCTGTTTGGTGTCCTTGTCGCATTTGTCGTAATGGGTGCCATCGGCTGGGTCTGTTACAAGCTCATTATCTCCAAGGTAATCGAACGCGATCTGTTCACCTCCCTGCTGGCCACGTTCGGCCTTGCCATTATGATGGCCCAGATCATGAACCTGTTGTTTGGATCAGACACCCAGTCGCTGAAACTCGAGTATGAAACGCTCTATTTCGCCGATGGACTGATTGACATCCCCATTGCCAAGTTGATTGGCGTGTGCATGGCTGCAGGGCTGGCACTGGCCGTTGTGCTGTTCATGAAGAACAGCCGCATGGGACAGGCAATTCGAGCTACCGCACAAGACTCAAGGGCAGCCCGAGTGCTGGGTATCGATACCGAAAAGGTTTATGCCTTCACATTCTCTCTCAATGCCGCCATTTGCGGCGCGGCTGGTGCAATCATTGTTATGGTATGGGTGATTCAGCCCTTCTACGGCATCACCTACTCGGTGCGGGCATTCGTGATCGTGACCGCCGCCGGTTTGGGTAATCTGCCAGGGGTTATTGCTGCCGGGCTCGGTATTGGCGCAGCGGAACAATATGGCAGCCATATTTTCGGCATCGGCTATCAGCAGGCCATTGCGGTGCTGCTGCTGCTGATCATTTTGGTTTACAAACTCCTGCGCCAGCGCCGGCTGCGCCAGGTTTTGCAATAGGAGCAGCCGATGAGCGCTAAGAAACTGGCACTTTACGGTGCATTACTCGCGCTGACGATCGCGGCCCCATTCCTGTTTCCGAATTTCAAGACGCAGCTTGCCACCTTGTGGCTGATGATCATTGTCGCATTGAGCTGGGACATGACCGGCGGACAGATGGGCTACAATTCGCTGGGCAACATTTTTTTCTATGGTACGGGCATGTATGTCGCCGCAGTCGTGACCATCGGCATCGTTTATGATGTCGGTGAGTACACCCGCGCATCAGGTGGTGGTATCTATGTCTGGACCTGGGGACAGTACTTCGCGGGCATGGCACTAGGCACATTGGCTGCCGGCCTGTTCTGCGCGTTGTGTGCGCTCTTGATCGGCTGGATAACCTTTGGACTGCGCGGTCCATATTTTGCAATCGGTACCCTGGGCGTCGCAATCGCTGCCGGCGAACTGGTCTCCAACTGGGAATGGGTCGGCGGTGGCCAGGGCATATCGATGCCTAATTATCCCGGTGATTTTGACCAGTTCAAACTGGTCATTTACTACCTGTACGCCGCCATTGGCATCATATTGTTCATGTTCGTGGCGTGGCTTTACCAGACGCGCTTCGGCGCTGCCATCAACGCAATCCGCGATGATGAGGAAAAGGCCGAGGCTATGGGAATCCACACGCTTCGCTACAAGCTCATTACCTGGTCGATGAGTGCTTTCTTCGTTGGTGCAGCCGGTTCCGTATCGGCCTTCCAGCTCATTCATTTCGAGCCGCTGGAAACCGCCTATCAAACCATAAATCTTGGCATCTTCATGGTTGTTTGCGTGCTGCTGGGCGGCAAAGGCACCCTATGGGGCCCGGTTGTGGGAGCCATTATGTTTCAGGTGTTCAAGGAAACCACCTGGAACTATTTCCTCGGCTGGCAATGGGTGGCGCTGGGTGCGCTCATCGTCGTGGTTGTCGTGTTCTTCCAGGACGGGCTAATGGGTTGGCTGCAGCACAAACGGCCCGAATGGTTCGGCATCCGGGTAGAGAACAAGGATGCCGCAGCCGAGGCTACATCATGAGTGCGATTATCGAGGTCTCCGGCGTGTCGAAGTCCTTCGGCGGGGTAAAGGCCAACACCGATATTTCGATGACCGTGGCGGAAGGCGGGATAACCGGCCTGATCGGACCGAACGGCTCGGGCAAGACAACGCTGTTCAACTCGATTGTGGGCTACCATCCCATCGACTGTGGTTCGATCAAGTTTCGTGGCCAGGAGATTTCCCGAATGCTTGTCCCGCAAATTGCGCGTCTCGGACTGCTCAGGACATTCCAGCAAACCCGCATCTACGGCGCCATGAACTGCGTCGAGAACATGTTGATTTCGATTCCACATCGCAAGATGAGCCTGATGGATGCCTTCGGCCGCAACACCGCTGAAGATCACGAGCGCGCACTGCAAATGCTGGAGTTCGTCGGCCTGTACGAAAAGCGCTTTTTACAGTCGGGATCATTGTCATTCGGCCAGCAGAAATTGCTCGAGTTTGCCATGGCGCTAATGAATGAACCAACCGTGTTGCTGCTGGATGAACCAACTGCCGGCATCAACCCGACCTTGATCAATGGACTGATCGATCGGCTGCAGCGCGCCAATACGGAATTTGGCATCACCCTGTTCATTATCGAGCACAATATGCGGGTGATCATGAACATGGCCGATAAGATTTATTGTCTGGCACACGGACAGCTGCTGGCCGAAGGCAGACCGGAAGAAATCCAGGATGACCAGCGCGTGATCGATGCATATCTGGGAGCGCACTAATGAGTGACAAGAACAAGAAATCCCGCGCTTCCGGTTATCATGTCGGTTCTGTCGATACGGTTATTTCGGTTGAGGCTGTCACCGAACAGGCAGCAGCCATTGCCCAGAAGGTCGACACTGCCGACCTGATCGCCCTGGCCAACAATGATCCCTACCTGTTGATCAGCGATCTGCACGCCGGCTACGGCCGCATGGAGATATTGCATGGCATCAACCTGGCTGTTGGCCGCAAGCAGTCCCTGTGTCTGATCGGTCCCAATGGTGCGGGCAAATCGACCATCCTTCATGCAATCTTCGGCTTCAACAATATCTATTCGGGAAGCATCAGGGTCGGCAACGCACAAGACAAACGCGATATCACCAGCCTGTCGCCGCAGGCCAAGCTCGGGGAAGCCGGAATTGCCTACATACTGCAGGACAAGTCGGTCTTTCCCGGCATGACTGTCGAGGAAAACCTGTGGATGGGCGGCTTCCTGAAGGACGACCCCAAAGCGGCAAAACAGGCAGCCGAGCGCGTGTTCGACAAGTACTCGCGACTGGCAGACCGTCGCAAGCATCTTGCCAAGGTATTGTCGGGCGGTGAACGGCGATTGCTGGAAATCTCCCGCGCCCTGGTTATGGACCCTGAAATCCTGCTGGTCGATGAACCATCCATCGGCCTGGAACCGCGCTTCATCGATATGGTCTTCGAAATCCTGTACGACCTGCAGGAAGTCGAGGGCAAGACAATCGTCATGGTTGAACAGAATGCCAAGAAGGGACTGGAGTTTGCTGACATCGGTTATGTATTGGTCTCGGGCGAATTGGCGATAGCCGGCAAGGGGGACGATCTCCTCGAAAATCCCGATGTTGGCCGGCTCTTCCTTGGCGGTTGATTCCGGTCCCATGCAAGCGGTCTGATGAACTCACAACTCAAAACCACACCTGGCGCTTCAGAGCATTTCTCACTAAAGTGGATACCGGCTTTGTAAAAAAGAAACGCGACAACAAAGAGATAGAGCGCGAATTTGATACAATCAGAACCTGTATCGCTCTAGGCGCCGGCGCTCACCTTGCCGCCGACCTCGGTGCCGTCATAGCAAACTTCGCATGGACCAATCTCGTCTGAAGACACAACCCCGCTCTCGCGTAGCGACAGCAAAAACAGAACTGCGGCATTGGCGACTATGTCAGACAGATCGGCGGAAGCTATTTCGCTCTCAAACGCCCTCGACAGACGTCCTGCCGCCTGGCGGCAATACACTGCAACATCACCATCGGAAATGGTCTTGCAGGCTGCCCACTCGCGCTGCAACTGATCGCGGGGCACTTCTGCCAACAGGCAATCTTCAATCAACAACGGCATATTTCCCCGGCCAACAATGCTGGAATAGGGACTCTTTTCACTCTGCGCAGAGGGGTAAGCCACCTTCACGGCTGGCACCGGAGCAGCTGTTTCTACAGGTGAAGGGGCATTTCGCATGGTTTCATGTCCTTGACTGACTAATTGCGTCAATCCCGAGTCGAGTTGAACTCCTGTCCGGGTAAGGTGCAATAACCAGATTGACATTCGGTTAACCATGATAAGTTTGCTTGGCACAACATAGGTCCACCTGAACCCATGTTGCTCTATCTGTCTGAAAGGGAACAGCTTTATAATCTTTGGTTCGTTCAACCAAAGGCCATCCTGATCTATAGCGATTCAGGTTTTGATTGAATCAAGACCGGCATCCACTTTAGTGAGAAATGCTCTGACGCGGCAGATATTGCCCAGCAACGGGCATGGTGCGCAGCAATCCCGGTCGCAATCGGCAGGTATCGCCTAAACGCGGCGCTCGACCATCATTTTCTTGATTTCAGCGATCGCCTTGGCCGGGTTCAGACCCTTCGGACAAGCCTTGGAGCAGTTCATGATGGTATGGCACCGATACAGCCGGAACGGATCTTCGAGGTTGTCAAGCCGTTCCCCGGTTGCCTCATCTCGTGAATCAATCAGCCAGCGATAGGCCTGCAGCAATATGGCAGGACCAAGATAACGATCACCGTTCCACCAGTAGGACGGGCATGATGTCGAACAGCAGGCGCACAAGATACACTCATACAGCCCGTCAAGCTTTTCACGATCTTCGTGCGACTGTTTCCATTCGGTTCTGGGCTCGGGCGTTTCGGTCTTGAGCCATGGTTCGATGGATCTGTGCTGCGCGTAAAACTGTGACAGGTCAGGAACCAGGTCTTTAACGACTGGCAGGTGCGGCAGCGGATAAATGCGAACGTCACCATCCACTTCATCAATACCCCGGGTACAGGCCAGCGTGTTGGTGCCATCGATGTTCATGGCACACGATCCACAAATGCCTTCACGGCAAGAGCGGCGGAAAGTGAGCGTCGGATCAATCTCGTTCTTGATCTTGATCAGCGCATCGAGAACCATCGGCCCGCAATCATCAAGGTCCACGGTATAGGTGTCCACTTGCGGATTGCCGTCATCGTCCGGGCTCCAGCGATACACCCTGAATTCCCGGGTACGATTTGCGCCCTCAGGCTTCGGCCATACTTTGCCTTCGCCAACCTGGGAGTTTTTCGGAAGTACCAATTCTACCATGTTCGTCTATCCCGTACCCTAATCCTTAGTATACCCGCGCTTTTGGCGCGATTTTTTTGGGGTCGATCCCGCCGTCGGCTGGTGTTGTCAAAGGCTCCGTATGCACCGCACGATAATCCAGCCTCACCTTGCCCTTGTCATCCACCCACGACAGTGTGTGCTTGCGCCAGTTCTTGTCATCACGGCCATCGTAGGGGCCCGCCTTGTAGTCTTCGCGCGCGTGTGCGCCGCGGCTTTCCTTGCGCGCTTCTGCCGAGTAGACCGTAGTGATGGCGCACACCATCAGGTTTTCAAGTTCCAGCGTTTCCGCAAGGTCAGAATTCCACACCATCGACCGGTCGGTAACCTTCAGGTCAGACAGTTTCTTCCACGCCGCGTCAAGCCGTTTGCACCCCTGCGCCAAGGTTTCCTGGACACGGAACACGGCAGCATCTTCCTGCATGGCACGCTGCATTTCCAGCCGCAGATCTGCCGTCGGCACACTGCCTGATGCATGGCGCAAAGCATCGAACCGGGTCATAGTCTTTTCTACCGAACTTTCATTGACGGACGGTACAGGTTCGTCCCGATCAACCACCTTGCCTGCACGAATGGCAGCTGCACGACCGAACACAACCAGGTCAATCAGCGAATTGGACCCCAATCGGTTGGCGCCGTGCACGGACGCGCACCCTGCCTCGCCGACAGCCATCAGGCCTGGTTGTATGGCGTTCGGGTCTTTCGTGGTCGGGTTCAGAACCTCACCCCAGTAATTGGTCGGAATACCACCCATATTGTAATGCACGGTTGGCAGAACCGGAATTGGTTCGCGGGTCAGGTCGACACCTGCAAAAATCTTTGCACTCTCCGAAATTCCCGGCAGGCGTTCTTGCAGAACCGCGGGATCTAGATGATCCAGATGCAGGTGAATGTGATCCTTGTTCTTGCCGACACCGCGACCTTCGCGGATCTCCATGGTCATACAGCGAGACACCACATCACGCGACGCCAGGTCTTTGGCGTTCGGAGCGTAGCGCTCCATGAAGCGTTCGCCTTCGGAATTGGTCAGATAACCTCCTTCACCACGTGCGCCTTCGGTGATCAGGCAGCCCGCACCATAAATTCCGGTTGGATGAAATTGTACAAACTCCATGTCCTGCAGGGGCAGACCGGCGCGCGCTGCCATGCCATTGCCATCGCCCGTACAGGTATGGGCAGACGTTGCAGAAAAGTATGACCGCCCATAGCCACCTGTCGCCAGCACAACCATCTTGGCAGCAAAACGGTGTATTGTGCCGTCTTCCAGATTCCATGCCACAACGCCAGTACACTCACCATCATCCGACATGATCAGGTCGATGGCAAAATACTCGATGAAGAACTCTGCGTGGTGTTTCAGGCTCTGGCCGTAAAGCGTATGCAGAATGGCATGACCGGTTCTGTCAGCTGCCGCACACGTACGCTGCACCGGTGGGCCGTCACCAAAATTCTGCATGTGACCACCGAACGGGCGCTGATAGATCTTGCCGTCTTCGGTGCGGCTGAACGGCACCCCGTAATGTTCAAGTTCATAGACCGCGGCCGGTGCCTCGCGGGCCAGATACTCCATCGCGTCCGTATCGCCCAGCCAGTCAGATCCCTTGACAGTGTCATACATGTGCCATTGCCAGTGGTCGGGGCCCATATTGCGCAGGCTTGCCGCAATGCCGCCTTGCGCAGCAACCGTATGGGACCGCGTCGGAAACACTTTTGAGATACAGGCCGTTTTGAGCCCCTGCTCCGCCATGCCGAGCGTAGCTCTAAGACCGGCACCCCCGGCGCCAACAACAACTACATCAAACTGGTGGTCAGTAAATTCGTATGCGTTCGTCGCAGCCATGTGCTGGTCAGCCTCCGAAGGAAATCTTGAGAACAGCGAACAGACCGGTCAGGGCCACCGCCAGGGAGAAGAACGTATTGCCAAGCAGGCAGATCAGCTTGCTGCCTTCTCCATGCACGTAATCTTCAATGACTACCTGCATGCCGAGTCGCATATGCCAGGTAACTGAGATGATGGTGAACACCAACATCAGCGTCACCAGCGGGTTGGAGATAACGTCCACCATGTCTTTGCGTTCCGTACCCGCCATGTACACGCAAAAACACACCAGAAACATCACCAGCGGGATATTGGCTACTGCGGTCAGGCGCTGTTGCCAAAAATGATCCGTGCCAGACTTGGCCGAACCCAGCCCCCGCACTTTGCCCAACGGAGTTCTCATGCTCATGTTCTGCTACCTCGCTGCATAGGCTGCAATCCAGATCAGCAGCGTTATTGCAATGGATCCGGCAATCGTTGCCCGGGCCATCCATTCAATTTTCACCAGATCGAAGCCGCGTCCTGTGTCCCACAGCAAATGCCGAAGCCCGCCGAGCGCGTGATGGACCAGCGCCCAGGTAAATCCGAACAACACAAGCCGACCGAACCATGAGCCGACAAGGTCCTGCGCAAAATCAAAATAGTCTGGCGACTGAGCTGCAGCAAACAACCACCAGACAAACAGCGCCATTCCAAAATACAATCCTATACCGGTCATGCGATGCACAATTGACATCATCATTGTGAGCATTGGCTTGTAGATGCTCAGGTGAGGCGAGAGCGGACGCTCTTTCATCGGTGAATTTGCCATTCGGATTGCCCCTGGTGAAATCGTCTAGGTAGGATCTCTTCTGTCATACTATGTGCAATGCAGCACACGCAATGCGGCGTTTGGTATAATTTCAGACACTGCAACCACGTTCCATTACGCCTTGATCGGTATTAGCGCCCAGTAGTCGATATCCAGAATAACACCATCATCGCCGTTCTCGGGAAAATCGCCACATGGAACGTCCTTTGTGGCAACCGTACGCAAACGCAACGCCGCGACATCATTTCGGCCCGGTAGCTTTGCAGTATCAACAACTTCTGACCAGCTGAACACCGTCTCACCGGCAAACAGTGGCGCAACATGCTTGCCGCCATTGATCGCAGTCACATGAAACGCGTTGGCCAGGCCATTGAACGACAAGGCGCGCGCCAGCGAGATGACATGACCGCCGTAAATCAGTCTGCGGCCAAACCGGCCCTGGCCTTCCGTGAACTGGTTGAAATGAACCTTCGCGGTATTCTGGAACAATCTTGTCGCCAGCATGTGTTCAGCTTCTTCCACTGTCATGCCATCCACGTGATCAATGCGCTCGCCAGCCTTGTAGTCGCCCCAGAAATGACCGGAGCCCGATAAGGCCGTATCCCAGCTGGCGACGTCGATAGCCGGACAGGCAGCCCCCAGGTGCGCCGGCATCACCTTGTCAGGAAGTTCAGGCACAACCGTCTCCGGCGCGGGCGAGGCCACATCGCGCTTACGCACCATGACCCAGCGAACAAACTCCAGCACTTGCTCGCCGTGTTGGTTGGTACCGGTTGAGCGCACATAGACGACACCGGTCTTGCCATTGGAGTTTTGCTTCACGCCGATCACTTCGGATCGCGAGTTCAATGTATCGCCCGCAAACACCGGTTTAAGGAAACGGCAGTCCGCATAACCCAGATTCGCTACGGCATTCAACGATATATCCGGCACTGTTTTGCCAAACACGATATGAAACACCAGCATGTCATCAAGCGGGGCCTGCTCATATCCGACGGCCCTGGCGAACGCATCAGACGACTGCACCGCACTGCGCATGCCATACAGCCCCGTATAGAGCGCGCGTTCACCTTCGCCAACAGTGCGCGGCACCGCGTGCGGGATGATCTGGCCAACCGAAAAATCCTCGAAAAAATTTCCTGCCGAGGTCTTGCCGGATTTCTCGCTCATGACGTTGTCTCCAGTGCGGATATTGCTTCGCTCAATGCCACCGTTTTCTGTGCCATTTCGCAATGCAGCAGCTCGACCATGCGGCCATTCAGATTGATGGCACCAAGACCTGCGTTTTCCGGCAAGGCAAAGGCAGCAATGATGCCTTTTGCGGCCTCGACCTCACTGTGAGAAGGTGCAAACGCTGCATTGGCCGGTGCAATCTGGCCAGGATGGATCAGGGTTTTGCCGTCCATGCCGATCAGCCGGCCCTGCGCGCACTCGCCAGCACACCCCGCCTCGTTCCTGAAATCATTGTAGACGCCATCAACAATAGTCAGACCGTAGGCGCGCGCAGCAGCGACACAGGTCATCAGCCACGGCATCATCGCAATTCGATCACTGTCCAGGCTGGCTCCAGTCTCCTTGGCCAGGTCATTTGTGCCCATGACCATGCATTCAAAGCGTGCATGTTCGCTGGTTGCAGAGGCAATTTCGCGGGCGTTGAGCATGGCTAATGGCGTCTCCATCATGGCCCAGATACCCACATCCCGCGGCGCTGCTGCCATTGCCTTGTCGACAGCGGCAATGTCAAACGGTGTGGAAACTTTCGGCACCAGTATGGCGTCCGGACCAGCCTGTACTGCGGCAGCCAGATCGTCCATGCCCCACTCGGATGTCAGCGAGTTGATGCGGATCACCAGTTCCCGTTTGCCATAGCCACCGGCTTCCACCGCTGTACACACAAACCTTCGCGCTTCTGATTTTGCCGATGGTGCTACGGCATCCTCCAGATCGAGGATCAGCGTATCCGCGGCAAGCGTCTTCGCCTTTTCCAGCGCACGGGTATTGGACCCCGGCATATATAAAACACTGCGGCGCGGCCTGACAGTCATTTACGCTATCCCCTGCAAAGAATTTGATTTGCGCAGTTCATAATATATTGCAGCGCACAATAACAAGGGTCGAGTCGCATTGATAGCTGGCCACTTCCCGGTCAATCAGACATACTGCCGGTTCACAGCTTCCCTGGTATTGATTGAACCCGCACAAGTCTCATGGCCATCATTTCCGTTTCCTCACGTATTTCACGCGGTTACATCGGCAATACGGCGTCCGGCTTCGCCGCACGTCGTCTCGGCCACGATGTCTGGGAAGTGCCCACCGTCATCTGGGCCCATCACCCAGGTCATGGCACACCGCCGGGTATGACCATGCCGGCGGAGATCATCGCAGACATGCTGACGGGTCTTGAACGGCCCGAATGGCGCCGCCACATCGACCTTGTGATGACCGGGTATTTCGCTGACGCAGATCAGGTCAAGGCGACAGCGGATTTCATCAATCGCCTGCAGGACGCCCGGCAGCAATTCCAGGTGCTCGTCGATCCCGTTTGCGGTGACTCGTATGGCATCTATGTGGCTGATGACGTCATCGCCACCATCAGGTCCCATCTCCTGCCACTCGCCGACATCATCATTCCGAACCGGTATGAGCTTGATGTGCTGACCGGCGACAAATGCAGTGACAACACGTCCCTGGTTCATGCAGCGCGTTCACTTGGTGCCGATACGGTTGTGGTCACATCCGCCTTTCCCGACAGGCTCGCCATCGGCAACCTGCTGGTCGAACCCCGATCCGCCACCTTGCACGAGACGAAAGCCTTCCCGGACCCGCCGCACGGTACGGGCGATCTGTTCACCGGCATATTTGCTGCCCGCATCCTGAAGTCATCTCCCAGGGACGCGTTGCTTCATGCCGGTAACACGGCTTTCCGCGTCGTGGAAGCAACAGCCCTTTCCGTCAATGACGAACTTGAGCTGGCAACGTGGAATGACCTGATCGACCAACCACCGCACACCGGCAATATCGTTGCTGTTCGCTCTACCAATGCCTGAGCCCCGTTTTATCGGACTGGACGGCTGCAAGGCAGGTTGGGTCATGGTTTCATGGTCAGGTAGCACTGGGAAGGTGCCGCAAGCAAGCATCGTTGCGAGCATCCGTTGTGCATTGAAAGACAAGGCCACAAGCATTGCTGTAGACATGCCGATTGGTTTTCCAGCCGATACCGCTCGTTCCTGCGAGACTTTCGCGCGCAAATATGTTGGGCCGCGCCGGTCATCGGTTTTCCCGGTACCGTGCCGCAAAGCTGTAATGGTTGGCAACTACAGCCGGGCATGCGAAATAAACGCCAGTTTACTTGGCAAGAAATTCTCCAAACAGGCATTCATGCTGTTTCCGAAAATGCGCGAGATCGACGCTGTCATCACACCCGAACTTCAATCCAGGGTGTTTGAAGTGCATCCCGAAGTATCATTTTGCGCAATGAACAACGAGACACCGTTGCAACACTCAAAAAAGACCCGCGAAGGCGCAGACCTGCGCCGCACCCTCTTGGCTGCCAGAGGATTTCCCATCGACAGGTTGCAACATCCGGTATGGAAGAAATCGCAGGTCGCAGATGACGACATTCTCGATGCTTGCGCATGTGCCTGGTCTGCATGGCGCATTGCCAAAGGCGAACACATAACGTTTCCCCGGGTCCCACAACTCGACGACCGCGGCCTACGCATGGAGATCAACGCATGACGCATGTGAGCAAGGTTTGCCCGACCGGCGGACCTGGAGCGATTCAGGTCTTGATTGAATCAAAACCGCGCTCTACCCCTTTGTTGTCGCATTTCTGTTGATGGCCGAAGGTGTAACCGTGACCGTATGTCATCACATGCCACGGTCTGTTGCCGTGCATGCGCAACGCCCTGGTTGCCGCGCGGGCCCAAAAGAACCACTATGACACTGGCGTTTCCATGCTGCAGCAGCCGTTCCATTCCAACCTGAAGTAACAAATGATCACCCGGACAAATATCCAATCCGCCTACGCTCGCATTAAACCGCGCATCTGCCGCACGCCGGTTATGCAGGTCGCAGTGCCGGGCATCAGGCAGCCCATTGGCTTGAAACTTGAGTGCTTCCAGTATTCAGGTTCGTTCAAGGCACGCGGCGCATTCAACTCGCTGATTGAAAACCAGGCGGCCAAGAAGGCAGGTGTCGCGGCAGCATCTGGCGGCAATCACGGGGCAGCAGTCGCTTATGTCGCACAGGCCCTGGGGCTCAAGGCGCACATCTTCGTGCCATCGATATCTGCACCGGCCAAGGTTGACCGCATCAAATCCTACGGCGCTGACGTCATCCAGCAAGGCACGAACTACGCCGAATCCCTCGCCCTTTGTGACGCACATATCGCGAAGACCGGCGCAGTATCGGTCCACGCCTATAATGCGGAACCAACCCTTGCCGGCCAGGGAACCCTCGGCCTCGAACTGGAAACCCAGTGCCCTGATCTGGACACCGTGCTGGTCGCCGTGGGAGGCGGCGGGCTCATTGGCGGTGTGGCTGCCTGGTACGGGCAACGTGCCAGCATCCTTTCTGTCGAGCCGGAAACCTGCAATGCCCTGCACGCCGCGCGGGCAGCAGGAAGACCCGTCAAGGTTGATGTCTCGGGTGTTGCTGCAGACTCACTGGGAGCATCCGAAATTGGTGCCCTGGCGTTTGAGATCGCGCAGGCTCATGTTGATGATTGCCTGCTGGTGCCGGATCAAGAAATCGAAGCAGCCCAGATGTGGCTTTGGCATAATCATCGCATTATCACCGAACCTGGCGGCGCTACGGTACTTGCCGCCTTGCTTAGTGGCGTTTACCGACCGGAAAACGACGAGAAAATTTGCGCCGTGATTTGCGGCGCCAATGTTGATCCGCTCAGGTTCGCCATTTAGAAATTGGAGTCAGGACCCTGAAATCCAACCTGTTTCAATCCAGAAGGAGATAGCTTTATGGCTGCCTATATTATCGCCCGAATTGAGGTGACCAATGCTGACCAGTACGAAAATTACAAGGCCGCCGCACCTGCGGCGATCGCCAAGTACGGCGGCTCGTACCTGGCCCGTGGCGGCGCAGTAGAAACCGTCGAGGGCGACGATGAAAACCGCCGCGTTGTTATTCTTCAGTTTCCCGACATGGACGCTGCACGCACTTTCTACAACTCACCGGAATACACCGCCGCACGCGAAAAGCGTGCCGGCGCGGCCAATGGACAGTTCGTTATCGTTGAGGGGCTCTAAAGCGGCTCGGGAACGGCTTGAAGAACGGAACTCAGGCTGAAGCCTTCATTCTGGCGCACCCCAGAATCGGGCCACCGCCATCAACCTGCAGGACAGCGACGCACATGCTGCTCTGCTTGTTGACAATCTGCGCCCTGGGCAGGTTGAACGAGGCAGCTTCGCCTTTCCACATGCCGATTGGCGTCATCTGGCGAACCACATTGAAGTAATCGATGTTCCTGCCGGTATTTTCACCGCGCCGGATAGCCACCGATACCTTCGGTTCAACTGACATCACCCACACCGTCGACGACTGGATAATGCGGTCTGTTGGTCCGCCGGCGACGTCAACGTGAAGCTCACCACCCTTGGACGAAACCTCGATTGGCACAAAATAGGTATCGGGAACAGCGAGTTGCCGGTCCACTTCAGCCAGAACCGCCTGTTTTTGCGAGCCAACCGCATGGGCGCGACCGTTGATCACCATCTGAGGTGTGTAAACCTGACCATCACCACGCCGGATTGCATATTCCTTCTGGCGGCGTGTAAAGGCTGCCGAAGCCAGCGTGTCACGCCATCCGAGATAATCCCAGTAGTCGACATTCAACGACACGCCGATAATGCCGGGACGCTGGATCAATTCTCCCATGAAAGCGTCAGCAGGTGGGCATGAAGAACACCCTTGTGACGTAAACAGTTCAACGAAAATCGGTCTCTCGCGCGCCGCCAGAGCAGTGGTAGCGGCACCTGTCGCAGCGACGGCTGTCATAGCCGCACCGCCAGCAAGCAGGCCTCTACGCGAGATATGTGTCAATTTGTCCATGAAGTGACTTATGGCCCATCTACTAGTCAACTGCCACTCACGAGTGAGTGAGTTATCACCGATAAATCACCATTAAAGCACACAACCTGCCATCGTACAGGAATTTACTGCCGCTTGATCCTCACGCTGCGAGCTGGCGCAGCACGTAGGGCAGAATTCCTCCGTTGGCAAAATAATCCAGCTCATCTGCCGTATCAATCCGGCTTTTTACCGTAACTGTCTTGGAGTTGCCATTCGAGGTGATCAACACGTCATAGGTTTGCTGAGGCTTCATTTTGCCGTCAAGACCGTTGATGGTAACGGTTTCATCACCCTTCAGGCCAAGTGCTTCCCAGCTGTCGTCACCCTGAAATTGCAGTGGTAACACGCCCATGCCGATCAGATTGGACCGGTGAATGCGTTCAAACGATTGCGCAATCACGGCACGCACGCCAAGCAGGCGGGTACCCTTTGCCGCCCAGTCTCTTGATGAACCCGTGCCATATTCCTTGCCAGCGAACACCACAAGTGGCACGTCTTCCGCCTTGTATTTCATAGCCGCGTCATAGATCGCCATCTGCTTGCCGGACGGATAATGCCTGGTATAGCCGCCCTCGACGTCCGACAACATCTGATTCTTGATGCGGATGTTGGCAAACGTACCGCGCATCATCACCTGATGGTTGCCACGCCGGGCACCATATGAATTGAAGTCAATCGGGCGAATCTGGTGTTGTGTCAGATATTCACCGGCTGGACCTTCCGCCTTGATCGCGCCTGCTGGTGAAATGTGATCCGTGGTTATGGAATCTTTGAACAAACCCAGGATACGCGCATTGATTATATTCTGAACCGCATCAGGTTCCATTTTCATGCCGTCAAAATACGGCGGGTTCTGTACGTACGTGGACGTTGCATCCCAAGCATATGTCATGCCGGCATCAACCTTGATCTTGCGCCATTGTGCATCACCCTTGAACACGTCCTTGTAGCGGCTCTGATAGGCTTTGCGGGTCACGTTCTTGCGGACAAATTCTGCCACTTGCTTGGCATCCGGCCAGATATCCGCCAGGTACACCGGTTCACCCTTGGCCGTGTGGCCAAGTGGATCGGTTGTCAGATTGATGTTCATTGAACCAGCCAATGCGTAGGCGACAACCAGTGGCGGCGATGCCAGGTAGTTGGCGCGCACATCCGGGTTCACGCGTCCTTCAAAATTGCGATTGCCCGATAAAACCGAACACGCAACCAGATTGTTGTTCTTGATGGTCTCGGACACATTTTCCGGCAATGGACCAGAATTTCCGATACAGGTTGTACAGCCATAGCCCACAAGATCGAATCCCATCCTATCAAGATCTTTTTGCAGGCCGGAGGACTTGAGATATTCGGTCACCACCTGCGAACCGGGTGCCAGCGAGGTCTTCACCCACGGTTTCACCTTGAGGCCGTATTTCGCCGCATTGCGGGCCAGCAGACCGGCACCGATCATCACCGACGGATTGGACGTGTTGGTGCATGATGTAATCGCAGCAATGACCACATCACCATGGCCGAGATCGAAATTCGCGCCAGATACGTCGAAGCGCTTTGCCATTTCGTCTGCCTGCCTGAACTCGGTTTCCATGGCAGAAGCAAACGAACTGGTTGCCTCAGACAGAATAACCCGGTCCTGCGGACGCTTGGGACCTGAAATGGCAGGAACGACATCGCCAAGACTCAATTCAAGCGTCGATGTAAACACTGGTTCTGGTGACGCTTTTGTGCGGAACATGCCTTGCGTCCTGGCGTATTTTTCAACCAGATCCACCTGCGCCTTGGCCCGTCCGGTACCTTTGAGATAGTCCAGCGTTTCATTGGAGGTCGCAAAAAACCCGCATGTCGCGCCATACTCAGGGGCCATGTTGGCAATCGTGGCCTGGTCTTCCAGTGACAGATTGCTGAGGCCCGGGCCGTAAAACTCGACAAACTTGCCGACAACACCCTTGGCGCGCAACATTTCTACAACCCGCAGCACCAGATCAGTAGCTGTTGTACCCTTGGCCAGCTTGCCGGTCAGTTTGAAGCCTACCACTTCCGGAATCAGCATTGAAATCGGTTGGCCCAGCATGGCAGCTTCCGCCTCGATGCCGCCAACTCCCCAGCCAAGCACGGCCAGACCATTGACCATGGTTGTGTGTGAATCGGTGCCGACCAGCGTGTCGGGATAGGCAACGGTTGCTGCCTTGCCGTTCACCTTTTGCTTTTTCGACCATACCGTCTTGGCCAGATATTCCAGATTGACCTGATGGCAGATACCGGTTCCGGGCGGAACAACCCTGAAATTGTCAAATGCATCCTGTCCCCATTTCAGGAATTTGTAGCGTTCGCCATTGCGATCATATTCCATGCTGACATTCTTCTTGAATGCGCCTGCCGTTCCGAAAAAATCCACCATTACCGAATGATCGATCACAAGGTCGACCGGCGCCAACGGATTTATTTTCTTGGGGTTGCCGTTCAGGTTTACCATGGCGTCGCGCATTGCTGCGAGATCAACCACCGCAGGTACGCCGGTAAAGTCCTGCATAAGCACGCGGGCCGGGCGGAATGCGATTTCGCGTTTGGACTTGCCTTTGGCCTTGACCCACTTTGCCATCGCTTCAATGTCAGTCTTGGTAACCGTCCGTCCGTCTTCATGACGCAGGAGATTTTCCAGAAGCACCTTCAGGGAGGTTGGCAAGGAGGAGATACCGGCAAGGCCATTCTTCTCAGCCGTCTTTAGTGAATAATAAACATACGCCTTGTTTCCAACCTTGAGGTTTTTGCGGCATTTGAAACTGTCAAGAGACTGATCGGTCATCTGGTATGGGCTCCATGGTATTTCAGTGATGGGCGTCTTCTAGACAAAACTTTCGCCGAGCACCAGTAGCACTGTTGTCGAACATCACTTTCCACTGCAGTTTGTTTGCGCTAAACACCGCTCGCATGAAGATTTCTGGGCAACAGCTGGCATGTGAACGTGGCGGACGAATAGTCTTCGCCAAACTCGACTTCACTGCGCGGGCCGGTCGCATGCTCGTGTTGCGCGGCCCCAACGGAGCTGGCAAGACGTCGCTGTTGCGCCTTATCGCAGGACTGGTGGAACCCGCCGCCGGATCACTCAAGGTTGAACAGGCCGCCTTGCCCGCCGACACGCAGCTTGGCGAACATGTTCACTTCGTAGCGCACAACGATGCCATCAAACCGCATCTGTCGGTTGAAGAGAATCTGGAATTCTGGGCAGGGTTTTTTGGCGGTGGTGATCCGGCAAGCGCCATGCAGGCCATGAACCTCAAAGAACTGGGTGGTTACCAGGCACAATTACTGTCCGCCGGTCAAAAACGCAGGCTATGTCTTGCCAGACTTGCACTGGTTGAAAAACCGGTTTGGTTGCTGGACGAACCCACCGTCGGACTGGATACCGCATCACAGCAGCTGTTGGCAGATATGATGACCCAGCATCTGCAGGATGAGGGTATCATCATTGCGTCTACCCACATAGACTTACCCATCGAATCCAGCGATATCCTGGACTTTGCAAAAATCGGCTAATGCATTCGGATGGCGAATATAGTTCCCTTTTTCCTGTGTTCGGATCAACCTTGCCAAATGAGTTAGAATGACCTCTGCCTTCAAAGCCATCCTCGCCCGCGATTTCACGCTTGCCATCCGGCAGGGTGCAGGCATCGGCACGGCAATCGGGTTCTTCCTGACGGTTATCGTATTGTTACCGCTCGGTCTTGGCCCCGATCAGCAACTGTTGCAGCGGATTGCGCCAGGCGCATTGTGGATTGCACTGCTGTTGTCTGTCCTGCTGTCAGCCGATCGCTTGTATCAGGCTGACCATGACGACGGATCGCTTGAAATCATGGCATTGTCATCGACACCACTGGAGATTGTAGTGCTTGCCAAGGCTTGCGTACACTGGTTGACCTCCGGCTTGCCACTGGCAATTGCCGCTCCCTTGCTCGGCTTCCTTCTCAATCTGGATACAGCGCTTGTATTACCGCTTGGAACCGCCATGGTAACCGGTTCGCTGGCGCTTTCCCTGTTGGCAAGCCTGGGCGCTGCCATCACTGTCGGCTTGCGTCAGGGCGGTTTGCTTGTCTCACTGCTGATATTGCCGCTTTATGTCCCGGTGATGATTTTTGGCGTGCTTGCATCATCCGGCGCGCAGGCCGGCATCGACAACACCGGTGCAGCCCTGACTATCCTGATTGCCATTGTCTTGACGGCTTTGGTCGTTACGCCGTTTGCCTCGGCTGCGGCACTGCGCAGCTACATGCGTTGATCACCCCTGATTGACCGGGGTCACGACCCATTGCATGCCCGAGGCGCTGGCGTTACAGAGTATTGCCATGAGTTCCATAGAGAGATTTGCCAATCCGACCCGTTTCTTGCGCTTCCAGAAAGCCGTTCAACCGTGGGTGTGGGTAATCACAATCAGCCTTTTCGCTGTCGGTCTTTTTCTGGGCCTGACACAAGCGCCTGCCGACTATCAGCAGGGCGAAACAGTGCGGATCATGTATGTTCACGTACCTGCGGCCTGGTCTGCATTGATGGTCTATTCTGTCATGGCACTGGCCAGTATCGTCGGCATCATTTTCCGCCACCCGCTGGCCGATATTGCAGCAAAAGCCGCAGCCCCCATCGGCATGGCATTTTGTTTTCTTGCGCTCGCCACCGGTTCGCTGTGGGGCAAACCGATGTGGGGTACATGGTGGGTCTGGGACGCCCGGCTTACCTCCATGTTTGTGCTCTTGCTTCTGTATTTGGGTTACATGGCGATTTGGCAGGCGATCGACGATCCGCGCCGGGCATCGCGTATTGCGGCAATTGTGGCGATAGTCGGTTTCATCAACGTTCCGATTGTCAAATTTTCGGTAGACTGGTGGTATTCACTGCATCAGCCGGCAAGTGTGTTCAGGTCTGATGGGCCCACCATTCATTCCTCCATTCTCACGCCATTGCTGTTAATGGGGCTCGCTTACAGTTTTCTGTTTCTGGCGCTGCACCTGATTGCCATTCGGTCGGAAATCGGCGCCCGCCGCATACGCCAGACCGAACTTGCACGCGCCGGAGCCTTGCAGTGAGGATAAATTGATTACATGGATTTCTCAGCGCCTCATATGAGCTTCGTAATCTCGTCCTATGCGATTACCGTTGTTGTGCTCGGCGGTTTGGCCTTGTGGGTTTTAGGGCGTGCGCGTTCGGTGGCTGAACGCCTCAGACAACTGGACAGCGAAGGTGCCGAACGCCGTCGCAAATCAGGACAGACACAGTCATGAATGACCAGATTACTGACAGTTCGCCGAAGCGTAATCGCGGCTGGGTTCTAGCGCCCGTGCTGATTTTTGCAGGCCTTGCTGCTGTATTTATGACCGGCCTGAAGAGTGGTGATCCCTCAAAACTACCTTCCGCACTGATTAACCAGCCGGTTCCATCATTTGACCTTCCGCCTCTTGAGGGCCTGACAGCCAATGGGGTTGCGGTACCCGGTCTGGCGTCACAGAGCCTGGCGCGGGGCGGTCTTACTTTGGTGAATGTATGGGCATCCTGGTGTGGCCCCTGCCGGGAAGAACACCCGCAACTGATTGAGCTGGCAGGGCAAAATGGTATTGATCTTGTAGGGCTCAACTACAAGGATCAACGTGAGAACGCTCTGCGATTTCTCAACGCCTTGGGCAATCCGTATGCAAATGTCGGTGTAGACCGAACCGGAAGAACCGCAGTCGAATGGGGTGTTTACGGTGTTCCAGAAACCTTTCTGGTCAATGGTGACGGGGTAATTGTTTACAAGTTTACCGGACCGATCACCAAAACGGCGTTGGCCGAAGAGGTCATGCCCGCGATCGAAAAAGCCCGTCGCCCATAGGAAGACCAGCGGTTTCCAGATCCGTACATTACCGGCCAACCTGGAGCAACATCGGTTAATTTGAACTTATAAGGTTGCTCTGTCTCTTTAAAAGCGATCCGGTTTATGACCTTGGTTGATTCAACCAAGAGTCATGCTGATCTGGTACCCGACCGGCTATTCTATTCCGCGTCGTCAAGTTTCTCCGACAGCATCTGCAGAGATGCCACGAAAACTTTCCGATTGCGTTCAGGCAAACTGTCAATGATCGCCTGATCCACAAGTGATACTTGCGGTTGAGCGTTCAACAACATGTCGCGCCCTGCGTCCGTCAAAAACACGAAATTGACCCGGGCATCCTTGTCGCTGCGTTTGCGTGACAAATAGCCGTGCGTTTCGAGACGGTTTACCAAATCAGCAAGTGTCGAACGGTCAATACCGGTTTCCCGCACCAAAGTAGTCTGGCTTTCGCCTTCATGATTCAGCACTGCTTCCAAAACTGTGTACTGTCGCTGGGTGAGCCCGGATTTTCCCCGGCGTTCTGAATACAAGTCTGCCGAATATTGCGCTGCCCGCTTTAACCAGAAACTGACTGGCGCCGTGTTTTCGTTATGATCTGGCGCCTTATCGCGATCTGGACGATCATCCATAAAATTAGCCCCCGGCTCAGTTAATATTAACCTTACAATGAATATATGTGCACATATAGTCGTCGCTTGCAATTGCATATACTACGTTAGTATTCCCGATCCAGAAATTACCAATATGCTGACGTGACACAAGAGCGACGTCAAATCTTGTTGTCTTCCTGGTCTGCAATCATGTGTCTCTGCATCAGGGGTAACTGGGCCAGCGCAAAGATCATGGTAAGGGGCATGGTACCCCAGACCTTGAACGCAACCCAGAAGTCAGTGGATTGCGTACGCCAGACAATTTCGTTCAGCCCCGCCAGAAACAGGAAGAACAGTCCCCAGCGAAGCGTCAGCTTGCGCCAGCCCTCGTGATCAAGCGCAAAAGCGGCATCAAAGACATAGGCCAGTAGGGACCTGCCAAATGCCAGGCCGAACAGCAGAACGCCGCCAAAGAACACGTTCACGATTGTCGGCTTCACCTTGATAAACGTGTCGTCCTGCAACCACAAGGTCAGCCCGCCCATAACCAGCACCACAATCCCGGTAATCAGCGGCATGATCGCCAGATGCCGGCTGATTATCCAGCTGATCGCAATCGACGCCAGCATCACCACCATGAACACTGCCGTTGCCAGAAAAATCGGTTCCGGGAACAGATTTCCCATCCCAAAGCGCTCTATCAGAAATTCTCCTTTCGCGTTCACGAAAAAGAAAATCACCAATGGCCCCAGCTCCAGCACAAGCTTCAGAACCGGATTGATCTTCGGTTTGACCGCCGCATCACTCAATGTTTTGTCCTTCCTCGGCACCAGCGATGGCGCGGGCAAACCCTTCCGCATCAAACGGTTGTAAATCCTCGATTTTCTCGCCAACTCCAATTGCATGAACCGGCAGACCGAATTTTTCCGCAATCGCTACCAGGATGCCGCCGCGCGCCGTACCGTCCAGCTTGGTCATAATGATGCCCGTCACGCCTGCAACCTTGGTGAACACTTCCGCCTGGGAAACGGCGTTCTGACCGGTAGTCGCATCCAGCACCAACAAGACTGCATGAGGTGCTGTATCATCTTTCTTCTTGATAACCCGAACAATCTTGTCCAGCTCACCCATCAGGTCAGCTTTGTTCTGAAGTCTGCCGGCTGTATCAATCATCAATATATCGACACCATCCGCCTTTGCCTGCTCAAGCGCGTCATAGGCGAGGCCCGCCGCATCAGCGCCGGTTGGACGTGACACTACCTGCGCGCCAACTCGCTCGCCCCACACCGTCAACTGTTCGATCGCAGCGGCCCGGAATGTATCGCAAGCCGCAATCATCACCTTGAAACCTTCTGATTGCGCGATCGCCCCGAGTTTACCGATAGTAGTTGTCTTGCCCGCACCATTTACCCCTACCACGAGAATAACGAATGGTTGGGTGTCAGCGTCAAAGTTGAACGGAATTTCTACCGGCTTCAGAACCTTGACGATTTCATCGGCCATAATCTGGCGGACTTCGGCCGGGTCGATTTCCTTGTCATAGCGCCCGCTCGATACCTGTTCGGTAATGCGCGTAGCCATGGCAACGCCGAGATCTGCCTGGATAAGAACATCTTCCAGGTCCTGCAGCGTATCTGCGTCCAGCTTGCGCTTGGTGAAGATGCTCGTGATGTTTGTCGTGAGTGACTTTGACGACTTCGACAATCCATCACGCAAGCGACTGAACCAGCCTTTCGGCTGCTCAGGCTCGGGCTCCGGTTCTGGCACAGGCTCAGGCTCCGGTTCCGGGGCAGGTTCAGGCTCGGGCTCCGGTTCCGGGGCAGGCTCGGGCTCAGGCTCTGGTGCAGGCTCCGGCTCCGGCTCCGGCTCTGGTGCAGGTTCAGGCTCGGGCTCCGGTTCTGGTGCCGGTTCAGGCTCAGGCTCAGATTCCGGTGCCGGCTCAGGTTCAGGCTCCGGTTCCGGTGCCGGCTCAGGTTCAGGCTCCGGTTCCGGTGCCGGTTCTGGTTCAGGCTCCGGTTCCGGTGCCGGTTCTGGTTCAGGCTCCGGTTCTGGTGCCGGCTCAGGTTCAGGCTCGGGCTCCGGTTCCGGTGCCGGTTCAGGCTCGGGCTCCGGCTCTGGCACAGGTTCAGGCTCGGGCTCCGGTTCTGGCACAGGTTCAGGCTCGGGCTCCGGTTCTGGCGCAGGCGCAGGCTCGGGCTCCGGTTCCGGTGCAGGCTCGGGCTCGGGCTCCGGTGCAGGCTCGGGCTCCGGTTCCGGTGCAGGCTCAGGCTCGGGCTCCGGTTCTGGCGCAGGCTCAGGCTCGGGCTCCGGTTCTGGGGCAGGCTCAGGCTCGGGCTCCGGTTCCGGTTCAGGCTCGGGCTCCGGCTCGGGGTCCGGCTCAGGCTCGC
>CAJICM010000367.1_pt1 | contig 26446 bp, 22 predicted proteins | sample 9199691 | NCBI WGS metagenome assembly CAJICM01 (sample SAMEA7708338, study PRJEB35096) | sediment metagenome | biome: marine neritic benthic zone biome [ENVO:01000025]; feature: sediment [ENVO:00002007]; material: shallow marine sediment [ENVO:03000034] sea grass bed [ENVO_01000059] ...
GACGTTCCGCCCGGAACGATCATCTGGAATGCACCGGACACAAGCCACGCAACTCGGGTCTACGATAATCCCTTCCTGTCCATATATTCCTGGACAACCGACGTCCATTCAAAGTGTCGCGTTGTGCCGCGTGACGACTGGGGTCAAGTCGAGGCGGCGCTCAGTGCTGCCAAACCTTGAGCACGATCACTGTCCGTGAGAAAGAAACTCTCTTGAACACCTGAAACCGAATGCTCGAACAACTCACGCGAACACACGTCTCGATTGCGGATACGCCAGCGTCTGGCTCGGGTCAATTTTAGCCTTCCAAAAGATGAGACTTCAGCGCGACAAACTTCCGGAGCTGGCACATTTTCACCGTATTGGAAGTTGGCAAAAAGAGTCCGCTCTTAAATGCAGTCCGGAAGTGTTTCGTTCCCGCGTAAAAGGGGAAAAATGACTCGAAGGAGACATCGACGCGCAGTGCAGCGAATTATCTCCTAGAGCCCATAGCTGACTACTGCGAAGCGCGCGCCATCTTCCGATGACCCTGGAAGTAAGGCTAGAACATGCCTGGGTATACGAGGCTAGAAAAACAGCGCACAGTCCGGCAGGTTATGCCAGGTTCACAAATGGCACTGGTATGGTTTTCAGTCTGTGCAAGCGCAACGAATGATCGCATCACCTCCGCCAGTCTTGGCGGAGTAGGCAAATTTTACGGATAGGCTTTTCACCTGTGCTGCATCTAACGCCATAAATCTCGGTAGTTACAAGGCGTCCAATTACAACCTATTGGTGTAAATTTGTTTTACCACTGTGTAAAATGAATCATCAGGTGGAGTATACCAGATTACACATTGGTAATACGTTCTTACAATTGCCTGTGATGCTCGAGTACAAGTTTTTTTGACAATTTGTTCCTCCGATAAAGCTCCTTGCCCGAAGCTGGGCGGTGAAATTGCGCACTTTAACTAAGGTTAGGGAAACTGACTTGCGTCGCACAGGATTTGCACCCAAAAACAGGTCACATTTTTACCTTATTTGTTGAACTTAATAATTTTATTCAAATTACTTAACTGAATCATCTACTTAAATTTGAGAACCGGACGGGAACATGAGCAACAATATCATTTGGCCAACTTCCGATTTTTGCCCTAACGGCAAACAAAAATATGTTGCTCGTAGCGAGCCTCGGTATTCGACTTTGTGTGGTAAACGAACCAGTCGGTTTTCGGGGCTTAAGGTTTTCGCCGCCGTACTCGCATTGTCGTCAAGCACCCTTCTCGGCGCCGCCGTGCCAGCCACTGCCACTGATGCCGATACACCTATAACGCGAGCGGAAATGCAGGAGGCCAAAAAAACAATCAAGACCCTGCGAATGAAATTGGCTGAAGTAAAGAAAGACCGCGCGGCGCTGCTAGAGCAGCTGGAAAGGGAAAGTAGCCAGATCGCGAAGCAGATTGAGGAAGTTTTTAGCAAGTCCTGGAAAAGCGATCCCGAGGTCGTGATTCTGCGTGGAAAGCTGGACGCAGCGGGCAAGCAGTTTGAAGAGTATGCCGCAGCGTCAAGAGACTCCGCTGCAGAGATTGCGGCCCTGAAAACAAAACTCAAGGCTGCAGCTTCGCAAATTGATGCTCTTGGCAAGGAGAAGGGCGGCGCCCTTTCTGAGGTCTCCAAGCTCAAGCACGATCTCGCTGGCGCCCTCAACCAGGTCAAGCAGCTAGAGGTCGAGCGGTCCAAACTTGTGAAATCCGAACTGGCGCGCAAAGCAGCTGTTCAAAAACTGGCCATGGCATTGACCGACAACAAGACCCAGGACAAACAACTTCTTGCTGCAAGAAATACTGCCAAGAAGTTTCGCGCCAAACTTGAGGCGGCTGACACGGACATCGCGAATCTGGAAATCCAGCTCGAAAAGTCCAGCAAAGAACGCGATGCCCTGAAAACCCAGCTCGACGAGACACAAAACGAAATTGGGCAACGTATCGAGAAGGTGTTTGAAGCAGCCTCTCAGGAGACCAGAAAGTCGAAACAGCAGATTGAGCAACTGGTCGCACGTATAGAGTCCGTTGAAAGTGAAAAAAGCGAACTGAAAAAAGTGTTTGCAGCAGCCTCTCAAGAGACCAGAAAGGCGAAACAGCAGATCGAGCAACTGGCCGCCCGGGTAGAGTCCGTCGAAAATGAAAAAAGTGAGCTGAAACAGCAATACGCGCGCTTGCGGCAGCAGGCAGCGAAGGAGTTGGAAAAGGCAGTCAAAGACTCTCGTGCGGAAAGTGAAAGGGCGTCTCGTGCGGAAATTGAAAGGCTGAACAAACAGGTGCAAGCTGCGATGGCAAAGGCCGATTCAGCTTCGGAGTCTGGCCGGATTATTCACGTTCTATATCGGCAATCAGTAAAAGAACGCGCTCAGGTAGAACAAGCGGCCGCGAAAGAGGCAGAAACTTTACGTGCTCAGCTGGCAACGTCGAAACGGCAAATTGCCGATGCTCAGGCTGAGGTAAAAACCGCACGCGCTGAACTTGCCGAACGCATTGAGAAATTGATCTCGGCCGCAGCTGCGCTGACCGTTACCGAAGTCAGCGGCCTCAAAGACAAACTCGCCGCCGCGAACAGCGAGATTATTGTACGCCTGAAGGCTGTGCGAGCTGAAAAATGAACCTCTTCGGCTACACAGCAACCCCCACATCCAAATTGATGAGGCGGTTAACTTGATTACCGCGCGCATTGTCGTTCGAACTGTTCGGACGATGCAGCCTGCGGCGAGAAATACAGGGCGATCTGATCGCAAACAGGGTCGCTGAGAAATAGCAAAGCCGGACCGTTGTCCGCACCAATTGGAGTTCTCAGAATGCACAATCGTTTCGTTTTGTTTTTCTTGATCCTTCTGACTGCGAGTGGCTTGGCAACCGCAACCAGCGCACAGACAATTGATGTGCGTGCTCGACACGACTTAGTGAACTCCGGGACAGTGGGTATCGTCTCAGGCGGCGTAACGGGTACCTATGTGCGCTTCGCGTCGGATTTGTCAAACGCCCTGGATGAAGGTTACCAGCACCGGGTCCTGGCAATTCTTGGCAAAGGATCGGTGCGTAACATTGAAGACCTTTTGATGCTGCGGGGAGTCGATATCGCGATTGTCCAGTCAGACGTATTGGACTTCTACCGCGCCAATCAGCTCTACCCGGATGTAGATAAGAAGATCGAATTCATCACCAAGCTGTACAACGAAGAGGTCCATCTGCTCGCTCGCGCCGGCATCACCGAAATTGGCGATCTGCGCGGCAAGCGGGTGAATTTTGGCACCCAGGGCAGTGGCACCTTCATGACCGCCAGCATTATCTTCGACACACTGGATATCGGCGTTAGGGCGACAACATTTTCGGAACCAATTGCCATGGCCAAGTTACGCAAAGGCGAAATCGACGCGCTGGTTTTCGTTGGCGGCAAGCCGGTCACGTTGTTGCGTGAGGTCGCTCAAGAAGACAAGTTGGAGTTGTTGCCAATCCCTGCCGCCAAAGTGCAAGGCGCCTACTTGGCCGGGACTCTGACGTCGGAGAGTTATCCCAACCTGATCAAACCGGGTGAAGAAGTACCGACGGTAGCGGTTGGAGCCGTTATGGCTGCCTACAATTGGCAAAGTGATCATCCAAGACATACCAAAGTGAAGCGGTTTGTTGATCGGTTCTTCAACAACCTCAACTCGCTTAAACAACCTCCCTTCCACCAAAAGTGGAAAGAGGTCGATTTGCGCGCGAAAGTACCAGGCTGGCGCCGCTTCGATGCAGCGGAATCCTGGCTTGCGGGAAATCCCTAACGGCGCAGCCAGACAATCGTGACCGACAATATGGAGAAGAACGATGGGTAATCCTGAAGCCATCCATTGCTGCCAACCGGATCCGACCTATGTCGGTTCAAGGTTACCGAAACTGGGGAACGCGGGTTCGACGCTCACTTTACTTGTCGCCATACTGTTTCTGTTTTGCAACGTGAATATTGCGCTGGGTGCATCCTTCGTCCTGCAGGATGGTAAGCGCATAGAGGGCGAGATTGTCTATGCAAGCGCAAGTTCGGTGATAATTCGGAAAACCAACGGGGCAACGGCGCAACTCGGTCGTCACACTATTGATCGCGTGAGACTGGCAACCGGCAAGGATGCCGTTCTGGAGGGTGAACTGGAGAGCTGGGAAATGGGTGTCTATGAAATCAGCAACCAGTCCAGCGTCTACAAAGTGCGGGACCGACGGATCATCTCACAGCGGCAGATCTCCTCTCAAGATACCGTCGTAGCGACGGCCGAGAAAAAGGAACAAGATACCGCAGCCGCAACGGCCGAAATAAAGCAACAAGATAGCGTTGTTGCGACGGCCGAGGCAAAGGAACAAGATACCGCAGCCGCAACGGCCGAAATAAAGCAACAAGATAGCGTTGTTGCAACGGCCGAGGCAAACGAACAAGATACCGCAGCCGCAACGGCCGAAATAAAGCAACAAGATAGCGTTGTTGCAACGGCCGAGGCAAAGGATCCAGAAACCGTTGCCGCAACAATCGAGGAAAAGGACCAGGATATAATCGTCGCAGCGGTCGAGGGAAAGGAAGATGCAAAGAATTTGGTCTTCAAACTTGGACTATCGAAACCTGCAAAGCAGAAAGTGTTGCTTATTTTTTCGACTGAAGACGGTTCCGCATTGGCTGGATCCGATTACGAAGCCAAGCGTGGAAGCATGGTCCTTCAACCAGGAACGACAGACACCACTGTCAGTGTCAAGCTGTTGGACGACGATTTGGCAGAGGGCGATGAGACCTTCGAGCTTCTCGTCACAACCGATCTGGATTTGGCGACGGTTAAGGTAAGGCGGGGGTCGGCCACGATTCTGGATGATGAGAAGCAGTAAACGCGTGGAGCCATCTTCCAGCTCCTATTTCATATACCATTTTTATTGACCCGGTTTCTGGCACGGGCGGTCTTGGGTTCAACGCTTGATAGGGGCGGATATGGTTGTACTGTCTGAACCACTGATTTGGTGTTGCCCGCTTTTAGTGGACGGTTCAAAAAGATCCGGTTTGATCTTGTGAGCTTGGAATTTCAGGAGCCGACCGAGTCAAGTTTACAAAAAGGACGTTGAAGCATTCTAGCGCATAGTCCTCTAAAGCCCCAAAGTATTGTGGGTTTTAATGTGGGGTAGTGCAAATTTTCTGGACATAATAACTATATATTTCATATAGTTATATAGCTTAACTGGCGGAGGGGGAGGGATTCGAACCCCCGGGACCGTGAAGCCCAACGGTTTTCAAGACCGCCGCATTCGACCACTCTGCCACCCCTCCGCGGAGTATTGCCAGATTCACAATGGTCAATATCAGAAGAGTTGTTTAGTCGTGCCGGTGTTGATGTGCAAGACCAATGGGAAAATTTCGGTTGGCCTAAACAGGTTTTCATGAAGCATTCATCAGAATTGTCCTATTGTGGCCACAGATCAGCCGTAGGCGATTTGGCAAAACGATTTAAGATGGATCCGAAGAGATGAAGATACAATCATGCCTCGCCCTGCTGTTGCTTGCCGCCAGCGTTCAAACTCTATCAGCGCAGCCTGCAAAACGTGCTTTGGGGGTTTGGGCCGATGAGGACGGCAAGTCAAATATAGAAATAGCTCGATGCGGTGGTTATCTTTGCGGGCGCCTGGTTTGGCTGAAGCAACCCTACGATGCGAGCGGCCAGCCCAAAACCGATGTGAACAACCCTGATACCGGTCAGCGAGGCAGGCCTTTGCTTGGAATGACCATAATGAAAGGCCTTCGGCCGGAAGACCAAGCCCAATTGAAAGGGCAAGTTTATAACGCCGAAGACGGCAGGGTGTATGAAGTCTACCTGAAGCCTCAACGATCAACTATGGAGGTGGATGGCTGTTTTGCATTTTTCCTCTGCGGGTCACAAGTCTGGACACGCGTTCGGTAGTTGAAAAGGCAGTCAATCTGGAAGGTGCGGTCTGGCCAAAGCGGAAACACGTGTGTCATAAGGCTGTATCCAGGCAATTGCCTCCGGGGAGAGTAATGACAGTAACCAGGAAATTTGCATTCACCTTCAGTGCCGTATTGTTGGCCAGCCTGTATTCGCCACAGGTCTGGTCGCAGCCTGCTCCAGAAGATCCCGTTGCCGGCACGGTGAAAAAAGCGACCCCCAAAGGTCCCACACTGGCGGAAAAGCTCAAACAGGCCCGCGCTGGTGACGTTGATACGCAGATATCCGTTGCCAAAGACTACCTGACAGGAAGCAATGGAGCACCAAAGCGCCCCGTAGATGCAGCAAGATGGTTGACTTCGGCGTCGGAAAAGGGCAACGCGGAAGCGCAATACATGCTGGCAAATCTCTTGCGTGAGGGCGCAAAGGGATTGAAAGCCAACAAAAAAAATGCGGTTACACTTTATGCCAGCGCGGCTGACAAGGGACACGCTGAGGCAGCCTATTGGGCGGCCGATGCGTACCGCTATGGCAACGGTGTAAAGGTTGCACCGACCAAAGCCGTTGAGTATTACGCAAAGGCCGCTGACCTGGGGCATGTGGCATCCAAGAATAACCTCGGTTTGATGTACTTGCAGGGCAAGGGCGTCGACCGGGATCTCAAGACAGCATTCCGACTTTTCAGTGATACCGCAAAGGCTGGCAATTCGTGGGGCCAGAATAACCTTGGCGCCATGTACGAGATGGGTTGGGGAACTGTAAAAAATACCGATACGGCGCTTGCGCTTTATGAAAAATCAGCCTCCGCCGGCAATATCCATGGTTCCAGCAACCTGATACGTCTCAGAGCTGTCATGGACGTCAAGGAGAAAGTTGATACGGTGAAGCAGGAAGTGGACGCCACGCGATCGTCCGCGGCCGGAGCGGAGCCCGCTTTGAAAGAACAAACGGATAATTCCGAACAGACAAGTTCATCGACTGATTGAGGCCGTTCAGGGTGCCAGAGCGATTCAGGTTTTTATTGACTCAAAACCGAACTCTATCCCTTTGTTGCCACAATTCTTTTTCACAGAACCGGTGTCCACTCTTGTGGGAGATGCCGGGACTAAACATCTAGTATACCGGACAGGTCCGGTACATCACCGGTTTTCGCCATCGCCAATACATCTTCAACTAGGCGGTCTGGTTCGTGGTATCGGCCATAGACCAGCAGGGCTGTTGCCTTTTTGATCAGGTCCGACCGTGACATTGGCAGTTCCGGATCTCCGCGGGCATCTGTGACGGTATGGCCAATTACTGAGCCGTCCTGCAAAATCACTTCGACCCGAGTTCCCCAGTGCACAGGATAGGCGGACTGAAATTGCTGGTCTTTTGACACTGTGATTTTCGTCCGCAGACCGGACACTGCTTCCAGCGCTTCAGGGTCAAAATTTTCAAAACCGACAGCGCCGTTGCGCAAGGCAGTCGCAACACAATGCTGCAGTGAAAACTTGCCGGCGTAGGTCGAGTCAACCACAGGTCTGTCACACAAGTCGAGCGCAGCTTGATAGGTATATATCTTTGCAGACTGAACAGTTGCGTCAGACGGCAATTGCTTGCGCAACGCCAGGCTGCATTCAATCGCCGGGTGGGTGTGTCTGCAAGAAGGCCACGGTTTGATTGAAGTCTGGTGTAATTGCCACGGCTCGCTGTCAGAAGGTATCAGCTTACTGCTATCCGGATTGGGGCAGGTTGCACGGAAAAATCCCCGTTTGCCCTCGAGAATTTCCGGGGCCCCGGTGAAGCCGCATTGAGCCAGGGTGGCAGCGACAAGCCCCGCTTCAGCGCCGCGTCCGGCATGAAGGTGTTTGGTTTCAGCACCCGTATCGAGAAACTGCCACAACCCGGCAGATTGGGATCCGGCATTTCCCAGTGCGTTCACACAATCGTTCCGGCTTAACTCAAGCAGACTGGCCACGGCCATGGCTGACCCGTAGGGTCCACAAGTTGCTGTGTTGTGCCAGATTTCGTAGTGCTCGCAGCCGACACTCATACCTACCCGACAGCATGCTTCGAAGCCCTGCAGTACGGCGGTCAAGGCTGTCCTGCCATTGGATCCGGCAGCCATGGCAAAGACAGCGGGAACGACAATACAGCCCGGATGAACCACTGAAGCGCGGTGCAAGTCATCAACTTCCAGAATATGACACAAGCTGCCGTACAAAAAGGCCAGACGAGCTTTGTCAATTGGATAACTTGAACCGGACGACATGCTGTGTTGCCAGGCCAGCAGCTTGCGTCCTTGAACCGAATTACGTCCGGCAACAATGTTCGCTATTGCATCCAGTGTGAACAAGGCCGCAGCTTCGAGGTCGTGCTCCGTTACAGGTTTCGCCATAATTGCGGCACTAAGTTGCGCTGTCAAAGATGGCGCCAGGTCGGATTTTTTCGGCATCTGGTTCATGCGCAGACTATAGGACTACCAGAACAAGCTGAAAAGAAGGAAGGCGAACCAAACACCGTGCGATTGAGATTTTGTTAACCGCCTTTGTGAACTTCGCCTTTACCGTCCTCGATGCAAACTCATTAGGGTCAGGACATGGATTTTATCCATGCTGCGGGAGGATGTTTTGCCTATGACAGGGCGAAAGGTCATGAGAAACCTTATGATTTTCAAGACCATTCAACGCTGTCAGGGGCTGAATGACGGGCCAAAATTGCGGGAACTGGTGGACAATGACCCAACAGAATTTACGGCTGCCAACTCGTAGTCGCAGTGGCTATTTCGTCGCCGCCGCGGGATTGATGTGTGCGATTGCGCTAGGTCTTGCGGGGTGTTCAGGTTCTTCAAAAAAGGATCCGTTTGCCGGAATCGGTTCACCGGTCTGGGACAGCACAAAAGGCCCCATGCCAAAAGGGGGAGGGCGCCGCCATGTCGGAAAACCTTACCAGGTCGCCGAAAACTGGTTCTACCCGAAGCATGACCCCGCTTATGACAGGGTTGGCGTGGCTTCATGGTATGGTCCGAAATTCAACCGGCGCATGACATCAAACGGCGAATGGTTCGATATGGAGCAGTTGACTGCTGCCCATACAACTATGGAATTACCCAGTTACGCCAGGGTGACCAATCTTGGTAACGGCCGCGACGTAATTGTTCGTGTGAATGATCGTGGTCCATTCGTGAACGATCGAATTATCGATATGTCCAAACGCTCTGCAGATATGCTCGGCTTCCGGGGCAGGGGTAAGACAAGAGTGCGGGTGCAGTATATTGGTCCAGCCCCATTGGAAGATCCTGTTTACGGCCATCTGGCGGCAATGAATGAGGAGCTGAAACGCCGTACACCGCTAAATCAGATGATCGCCGGGGCCAATTTGCGCGATGGTCGTTATGGTGAAAGCCAGCCTGCCTATGCCGCTGCCGGCGTTCACAAGCCAGCTGCCCGCGAGGCGCTTGGATATTATATACAGGTTGCTGCATTTTCCGACCCTGGGAACGCACAACGCACCAAGGAAGCGTTGGCTGATCTGGGCGGTGTTCATATCAAACCTGCAAACGGTTCATTCGGACCGCTATACCGGGTACGGGTGGGACCTCTCGCCAATCCCGCCAGTGCGCAAAATGCACTGGAAGTGGTGCGGGCTCGCGGGCATCATGACGCAGTTGTGAACTCGACATTCAACTGATTGCTGCACGACCTGCTGCGGCCTGTTGATTGCAACTGCATTGATGCGTAGTGTTGGCAATCCTTCAACTCTAAAGAATCGACCATCACCATGCTAGAGGCAGCAAGGTTCATCATCATCGTCCATCACCGTTTGCTAGCGGGTTGCATACTTCTTGTCGCGTGCGCGTGGGCAGCGGGGTCGGTTTCGGGCGCGCTCGCCCAGGAGTTTGAAACTCGTGCTGAATATGCCATCGTCATGGACAGCCGATCTGGAAATGTCCTGTTTGAAAAGAATGCCGACGTGCTGGTGCCGCCGGCCAGTATGAGCAAGATAATGACGATGCTCATGGTATTTGAGCGGCTACAGCAGAAGCGACTGAAGCTGACTGATAAATTCACAATATCGGAAAATGCCTGGCGCAGGGGAGGCGCTCCTTCCCGGGGCTCGACCATGTATGCAGAAGTCGGCTCCAAAGTAGAGCTGATCAACCTGATTAAGGGTGTCATTGTTCAATCCGGTAATGACGCGGCAATTGCCATTGCAGAGGCGCTGGGAGGCACCGAAGACGGATTTGCGGATGATATGACAAGACGCGCCCGTGAATTGGGATTGCCGAACTCGACGTTCAAGAATGCAACTGGTTTGCCTGCAGAAGGCCATGTGTCGACCATGCGCGAACTGGCCAGCCTGACGAGATATCTCATCGAAGTGTTTCCAGAGAACTATAAATATTATAGCCAGCGCGAGTTCACCTGGAACAACATCTCGCAACAGAACAGAAATCCGTTGCTGGGACGATATCGGGGCGCGGACGGCGTAAAAACAGGATACACCCGGGAATCGGGATACGGTTTGATCGGATCGGCGGAGCGCGAGGGCAGGCGTCTCATCGTTGTGGCGGGCGGATTGAAAAGCAAAAAAGAACGCAGTCGGGAGGTCGAAAGACTGCTTGATTTCGGCTTCCGGGAATTCCGGCCGGTTCAGCTTTTTTCGGCAGGTGATACCGTTGGTCAAGCCCGGGTCTGGGGTGGCGAGTCGCCATCTGTCAAACTTGTGGCGAAACAGGATATGCTGACGCTCTTGTCGGATGAGGAAAAGGCTTCGGCTGAGGTTCAACTTGTCTATACCGGACCACTCACCGCACCAGTCCAGGCTGGCAAGCAAATCGGCTTCGTCCGTATTTTGACTGATGGAAAACTTGTGTACAAATCACCCATCTATACCAAGCACAGCGTTGCGCAAACCGATAGCATGTGGCGAAAGGCACTCGATTCTGCGCTTTTCATGGTGCTCGGGGGTTGATAGTTTATGGCCCACATGAAACGGGCATCATTCATTACATTTGATGGCGGCGAAGGGACCGGAAAGAGCACGCAATCAGCATTGCTGGCTGCGCGGTTGCGCGAACTCGGAAGTCAGGTCGTCGTCACGAGGGAGCCCGGCGGATCCCCGGACGCCGATGCAATCAGGCAGTTGCTGGTAACCGGAGAGCCGAACAGATGGAGTCCCACCGCTGAGATATTACTGAATTTTGCAGCGAGAGAGAGCCATTTGCAGGAAACTATCAGGCCCGCACTGGAAAATGGAGCGATCGTCATCTGCGACCGTTTTTCAGATTCAACACGTGCCTACCAGGGTTATGCCGAAAATGGCGACAAAGAACTCATCGAACAACTCGATCAAAAAATCGTTGGAAACACTCAACCTGATCTCACCATAATTTTTGATCTGGAACCGGGTGCCGGTCTGGACCGGGCGGAATTGCGCGGTGGAGATGACAGGTTTGAGCGCAAAGGCCTGGAATTTCATACGCGCTTGCGGCAGGCATATCTGGAAATCGCCGAAAAGTTTCCGGACCGGTGCCGCGTTATCGATGCATCGCAAGCCATTGAGGACGTAAGTTCGTCTATCTGGCAGATCGTTACCCGCCATTTTGAGATTGCGTCAAAATGAAATCCCGGGATGAAGAGCATGCGGACCCGCGGGAAACTGCTTTGCATCCTCGTCATCGCCAACATTTGATCGGCCATGATGATGCCGAAAGGCATCTGCTGGAAGCCTATCACTCCGGCCGGTTTCATCATGCCTGGTTGATTACCGGCCCCCAGGGAATTGGAAAGGCCACGTTGGCCTACCGGCTTGCACGATACCTGCTACGCCACCCCGTTCATGAAACGGCGCCGCAAGGTACGTTGGAAGTTCCATCAGAAGACGTCGTTGCCTCCCAGATTTCCGCTCGCTCGCATCCTGACCTGCTGGTCCTGCAACGCGAATTGGAAAAGGGAAAGCTGAAGGCCGGGATCACAGTTGACGCAAGCAGAAAGGCTGTCGGGTTCTTCGGCAAGACCGCCGGTGCTGGTGGATGGCGAATTGCGATTGTGGATGTTGCTGACGAGATGAATGCAGCAGCGGCCAATTCGCTTCTAAAGACACTTGAAGAGCCTCCAGAAAAAAGCCTGTTTATCCTGGTATGCCATGATCATGGGCGCCTGCTACCCACCATCAGATCACGTTGCATAGAACTTCCCCTCAAGGCACTGTCGCAGGAACAAACCTTGTCAGTGCTTAAGCAATTGCCGGAAGATCTTGGCAAGCCAGCGCTATCCTACGCATCGCTTTCAGGTGGCAGACCCGGTCTGGCAATCGCACTGGCAGAAACTGGTGCAGGATCGTTGTTTGAACGGTTTCTAAAGGCAGTGGACGCTGGCAGGTTGGACATGAAAACACGTGTGACAATTGCCAATGCACTGCAAGGTCGAGGCACGGATGACCGCTTCCGCGTTTTTTGCGCACTTCTGGAGGGGTGGATTGCCGCGGCTGCGGCGCAGGCCATCAGGATTTCCGGAACGATGGAGCAGGGTCGCGCATTGGCACTTGCGCATCAAACGATCGGGCATTCCATTCGCGAAACAAATGCCCTAAACCTCGACCGTCGCCTGACTGTACTGCAGGCGTTTGACCTTATTGAGCAAGCCCGCAAGACATAAAGAATTCTTCATGAGCGACAAACCAACATTTTACATCACCACTGCCATTTCCTACCCCAACGCAGCGCCGCATATAGGCCATGCCTATGAAGCCCTGGCTACGGATGCAATGGCGCGCTTCAAGAGGCTCGACGGGTATGACGTGTATTTCGTGACCGGCACTGACGAACATGGCCAGAAAATACAGCAAACTGCCTTGAAAGAAGGCCGCACTCCCGCAGATTTTGTCGATGAAATGGCACCAAAGTTTGAAGCCATGGTGGCGGCACTAGGCTGCACGAATGACGATTTCATTCGCACATCAGAGCCGCGTCACTATGAGGCAGTCCAGCAAATCTGGAAAATGATGGATGCCGCCGGAGATATCTACCTCGACAAGTATTCCGGATGGTATTCGGTTCGCGATGAAGCGTTTTACGGTGAGGACGAACTTGAGGACCGTGAGGGGCAGAAGTTTGCAATCAAAACCGGCACACCTGTTGAATGGGTGGAAGAGGAAAGCTACTTCTTCAAGCTGTCCGCATATCAGCAGCGGCTGCTGAAGCTTTATGAGGATCATCCCGAGTTCATTGGTCCGGCTGAACGTCGCAACGAGGTGGTAAGCTTCGTCAAGGCAGGCCTGAAGGATCTCTCGGTTTCGCGCACAACGTTTGACTGGGGAATTCCTGTACCCGATGCACCGGGGCACATCATGTATGTGTGGGTCGATGCCTTGACCAATTACATAACCGCCACGGGATATCTGAATGACGACCCGAATCTGGCCAGGTTCTGGCCTACCGACGTACACGTCATTGGCAAGGACATCGTGCGTTTTCACACAGTCTACTGGCCGGCATTCCTGATGTCAGCCGGCCTGCCACTGCCCAAGCGGGTGTTTGGTCACGGGTTCCTGTTCAATCGCGGGGAGAAAATGTCGAAGTCGACCGGCAATGTTGTCGATCCGCAATCGATGATCGATCAATATGGCGTTGATCAGGTGAGATACTTTTTCATGCGGGAAGTACCGTTCGGGCAGGACGGCAACTACAGCCACGAAGCAATTGTGAACCGGGTGAATGCTGATCTTGCTAATGACCTCGGAAATCTTGCGCAACGATCATTGTCAATGATTGCCAAAAACTGTTCTGGAAAAGTACCGGTACCCGGCGAGTTCACGACACAAGACACTGAAATACTTGCGTCGGTCGATGCATTGCTGCCGCAGTGTCGGCAACATCATGACTCTCAAGCTTTGCACAAATCGCTGGACGCGATCTGGAAGGTTGTTTCTGAAGCAAATCGCTATTTCGCGGGCCAGGAACCCTGGGCTTTGAAGAAGACCGATCCTGAGCGCATGGAAACAGTATTGTACATCACAGCGGAGACCCTTCGCCAGGTCGGCATACTTGCCCAGCCGTATACACCAAATGCAGCGGACAAGTTGCTTGATTTGCTGGCCATACCCGAGAACTCGCGCGACTTTGCGCACCTTGGCAGCATTGGACGGTTGAAACCAGGTATCGAACTGCCCAAACCGGTCGGTGTGTTTCCACGTTACGTCGAAGACGAACAGGTCTGAGCAAAGAGTACTGCATTATGCTTCCCGCGATTGTCGACAGCCATTGTCATCTCGACTTCGACGTACTTCATAATGATCTTGAAGGTGTGATAACGCGTGCGCATGCCGCCGGTGTTCACATGATGGTATCTATTTCAACACGCGTGAAGAAATTCGACACCATACGAGCCATTGCAGAAGCACATGACGAGGTATTCTGCACGATTGGCACTCATCCCCACAACGCAGATGAAGAGCTGGACGTGACCGCCGATCAGCTTGCTGAACTGGCGAAACACCCGAAGTGTATCGGTATTGGCGAAGCGGGCCTCGACTATCACTACGACAATTCACCACGCGATGCTCAGGCACAAGGGTTTCGCACTCATATTGCCGCGGCACGACAAACAGGACTTCCGCTGGTTATTCATTCGAGGTCAGCAGAAACCGATACCGCGCAAATACTGGAAGATGAAATGGGGAAGGGGGCCTTCAAACCCCTGTTGCATTGTTTTTCTTCCGCTATTGAGCTGGCAGAACGCGGACTGGCAGTCGGAGCATACCTGTCTTTCTCGGGGATCCTGACTTTCAAGTCGGCCGATGCCATCCGGGACGCTGCAAGGTTGTGCCCATTGGACAAGATGCTGGTTGAAACGGATGCCCCATATCTGGCACCAGCGCCACATCGTGGTCAAAGCAATGAACCGGCCTATACAGCACATACACTAGCGTATCTGGCCGAGATCAAGGGCTTGTCCATCAATGAAATGGCCGAGATTACCTCGAACAATTTTTTTCGTCTTTTTGACAAGCCGCCCAGACCAGCGGCTTACGGCGGCGCTGTATGATCCAGACTTTGACGATACTGGGATGCGGGTCCTCCGGCGGCGTGCCACGTATCGGCAACAACTGGGGCAAATGCGATCCAGATGAACCCAGAAACCGCCGCAGGAGGTGTTCGGTACTGCTTGAAAAACGGGCAGGAGACAAGTTTACCCGTGTTCTGGTGGACACCACACCCGATCTCGTTACTCAACTCAACAGTGTCAACGCTGCTTCGCTGGACGGTGTCTGGTTCACACACGAGCACGCCGACCACACACATGGCATTGATGATTTGCGGCAGGTCGCGATCAACATGCGGTCAAGGGTAAGTGTCTGGGCTGAACGAAACACCGCCGACATGTTGATGTCCCGGTTCAGTTACTGTTTCGTGACACCGCCAGGTTCGTCCTATCCACCGATTCTGGAGATGAATGGTATTGACGCTGAGGTCGAAGTAACGGCGACAGGTGAGGCGGGCGAGATCAATGCAATGCCGTTTCATGTCAATCATGGTGACATCGACGCGCTTGGATTTCGATTTGGCAATGTAGCCTACACACCTGACCTCATCAAAGTGCCGGAACAGTCACTAAAATACCTCCAGGGACTGGATGTCTGGATTGTTGATGCACTGAGGCGTACGCCACATCCCAGTCACTTCAGCCTCGACGATGCCCTGCACTGGATACAGCGGGTAAAACCGAAAAAAGCCATATTGACCAATATGCACATAGACATGGATTATCAGACACTGCGCCGGGAACTGCCGGACAATGTGCAGCCGGCATACGATGGAATGGTTGTGGAGATTGGGTAATGCAGGCGCTTTTTCGGGCATATGCCAATGCCTGGTCGCAAGCCGGGGCGAGAGGTCTTGCCAGCCTGGTCGACGCAGTTGCAAAACCGGTTCAACGTGTCTCAACCCAAGACGGTGTGCCGACTCCACTTTTGTCTGACTTTGACCAATCAGTTGCCTGTTTGAACATGTTTCGCGAATTGCAGGGAGAACTGTTGCAAATCGGCAGCCTGTTGCCGTGGATGCAGGGGGCGATGAAAATGCCCGACAGCTTTCAGGACCGATTTGCTTATGTCGAGCTGGCGGGGCCAAGCGGCATTGTCACAAACAGCGAAATCAGCTTTGGGCTTTATCTGCAACAGCGCCATGTCGTGTATCCAAGCCATTGGCACGCAGCCGCTGAAGACTATCTTGTCGTAAGCGATACCGCCTTATGGCAGATTGACGATGGAGACTTCGCAGCCCGGCCGCCAGGCAGCCATATTCACCATTCATCCAATCAACCGCATGCCACAACAACCCTCGAAGAGCCATTATTGGCCATGTGGTTCTGGCAAGGCGATATCAGGCATAGCACATACCGGATTGTGGGTGTGGATGCTTGAAGGCCGGGGTGCGCGCAATATTTTTCCACTGTCACCAACACTTTGGACGGCGCACATCACATGGCTCTGCCAAATGCGGTGAAAGGACAAATCCATCGGGAAACCTCTTGGCCATCGCCTCCACACAAGCGTAGCATGATGATCACCAGGGCGCGCGCAACACCAGCAACAGAGAAACATCATTACCGTGAACCGAGACCGCTGTTATTTCCTGTTATTGAATATTGGCCACTTCCTCGACCACTTGTTCACCCTGATATTCGCAACGGTTGCCGCATTGGCACTACACCGGGAGTGGGGGATCGGATACTCGGATCTTCTGCTCTATGCTACGCCGGGTTTCGTTGCGTTTGGGCTTTTTGCGCTACCAGCCGGTTGGCTCGCAGACAGGTGGAGCCGTGATGGAATGATGGTTGTGTTCTTTGTTGGCATCGGATTGTCCGCAATTGCTGCCAGCCTTGCAACGACACCCTTGCAAATTGGTGTTGGGCTTTTCGTTATCGGGATGTTTGCAGCAATCTATCACCCGGTAGGTCTTGCCATTGTCAGCATGACCTGGCGCAACATGGGAGTGCGCATTGCCGCAAATGGCGTCTGGGGAAATCTGGGCGTTGCCAGTGCGGCCCTGATCACCGGCTATATGATCGACAATGGCGGATGGCGAATGGCATTCATTGTGCCAGGTACCTTCTCAATAGCCACTGGACTGGCATATTTGGCCTTGAGATGGGACGCCATTCAAGTGGAAAGGACAAATGCCAAAATTGTTTCGCAGGAACCCCAGACTGTTCCGTCAGTGTCCCATCGTTCACTACTGTTGCGCGTGTCCGGTATTGTCTTTCTGACTACCGCGGTTTCTTCCATCATTTTTCAGTCAACTACATTCGCATTGCCGAAAATTTTCGATGAACGCTTGCAGGGGTTGGCCAGCCAGCTTTCCACTTTAACGGGCAGACTTAATGAAACAGGCCAGGGTGACATTGCAACCATAGTGGGATCCATGGCTTTCATTGTATTTGCAGTCGCGTCAATTGCCCAGATCATAGTTGGCAGCATGCTTGATCGTTTTGGTCCGCGCCGTGTGTTCATGGCGGTCGCAATATTGCAACTGATGTTCTTCTCTCTAATGCCCGGGTTAAGCGACGGTATCGCGTTCTTCGTGGCTCTCGGCTTTATGCTGGGTGCATTCGGTCAGATACCTATCAACGACTTCATGATTGGCAAAATGGCCAGCGGCACGTACAGGGCGCGTATCTACGGTATCAGGTATGTTGTGGCTTTTTCCGTTCTTGCAATGTCTTTGCCGTTAATTGCATTTGTTTATGAGCATTGGGGATTCGACATGCTGTTTCGAATTCTGGCCGGCGCTGCATTGCTGATTCTTTGCGCCGTGATGGCACTGCCGCAAAGACTTCCAGTTCCGGAAGGAGCCTCTGTCGGCACGAAATAGGACTAATCGTTCGCTCTGACATCTGGGGATAGCCCAAAACAGCGTCTCATGGCGCATAAAATATTCCATAATATATATTATGCGAATTTATGATTACCGACCCGGCAGGCAATGTCGCGCTGCTGGCGCGTTCCCGCCGATTGTGCCAACCTGAAAGCTTGGCAGCAAAAGACAGGTCAACGGGTGAGCACAGTCGGCGAGCAAAAAGTCAGGAAAGTACACCCCCCATGCAAGTTAACGCAGATTTTTCAAAACGTGCAGCAGTCCATGGTCAACACGAGGAGTGGGTAAAGTCGCCTATGCCCGGCGTAGACCGACGTATGCTGGATCGGCTCGGCGAGGAAGTGGCGCGGGCGACCTCCATTGTTCGCTATGCTCCCGGGAGCAAGTTCTCCCCACATGTACATACCGGTGGCGAAGAGTTTCTGGTGCTCGACGGGGTCTTTCAAGACGAACATGGTGACTTTCCGGCAGGCAGCTATATTCGCAACCCGCCGGAATCGAGCCATACGCCTGGTTCAGCCCCTGGCTGTGTCATCATGGTAAAACTCTGGCAATTTGATATGTCGGATCGCACGCATGTTCGCATCGACACAAACAAGATGCAGGCCCTGCCCGCATCCGGGCGACCAGGCGTGTCCGTCATACCCTTATTTCATGACAAGCGTGAAGATGTAAGGATGGAAATTTGGGAAGCCGGGTCTACCGTAGAGCTTGATGTTCCTTACGGCATTGAGCTTTTTGTTGTAGACGGCAGTTTCGTGGAAAACAGTGAAACTTTCGTGGCTCAGTCATGGCTCCGTCTGCCATGCGGTGATACCTTACGTGCAACAACAGGCAAGGATGGATGCAAGGTATGGATCAAGGCAGATCACCTCAAGGAAACACCGATCCCTCCGGCGACTTGACGCCCGCAGGTCCAGAAACCCTTCCAAGGGATGAAATCGCCACCCTGCTCGCTATCATGCAGGCGCTCCGGACGCCTGAGACAGGGTGCCCGTGGGACCTGGAGCAGGATTTTAGCTCCATTGCCCCCTACACTGTGGAAGAAGCCTATGAAGTGCTTGATGCCATCGAACGAGAACAGATGGATGATTTGCGCGATGAGTTGGGGGATTTGCTGCTGCAGGTGGTCTATCACGCCCAGATGGCCAAAGAAGCGGACTATTTCGACTTCAACGACGTGGTAGAAGCCATCACGACTAAAATGGTGCGGCGCCATCCGCATGTATTTGGTGACCCAACAGCTCGTGCAGCCGGTGTCGAGAAGGGTTTCTGGGAACGCGCCAAGGAAGCTGAACGTACAGGCACAAAGAAGCAACGCGAAAGGCTGCTCGATGACTTACCAGCCGCCCTTCCCGCACTTACTCGCGCATTGAAACTCCAGAGCCGTGCTGCTCGTGTGGGTTTCGACTGGCCGGACATCTCCCATGTCCTGGACAAGATGCTCGAAGAGGCTCGTGAACTAACTGAGGCGCGCAACAACCTGTCCATCGACAAGCAGTCAGAAGAGTTTGGAGATTTACTGTTTGTAATGGTCAACCTGGGGCGTCACCTTGGACTGGACGCTGAGGATTGCTTGCGAAAGGCAAATGCTAAATTCATGCGTCGTTTCAATTATATAGAGGATACTCTTAAAGCTCAAAATGCGACAATCGAGCAAGCAAGCCTGGAAGAAATGGACGCCATATGGAACGAAATCCGCAAACAGGAAAAATCTGCTGGATAGCCCGACCAGGCTTTAGCTCAACCGGGCACCCGGACCAATCCGGGCTCCCAGCCGCTTGTGCGCGGCACCGGCTTGCCGATCGTCAAATCGAGCGGTAATCGTAACCCGACCATCTTCGTGATCTTGTCTCGACAAGACCTCTGAATGTTCATGAATCCAGGCCAACTCAGCCCCCTCTCCCGCGGCAAGTGTGATATCCAAAATCGGGTTGCGGTCAGCCAGTCTGCTCTCGACAAGTTCCAGCAGAGGGCCGATACCCGAACCGGTCAGCGCTGACACCATCTGGATATTTTCCTTGCGAATACATTCTTGTTGCAACGTGTCCGCCTGCGCGCGGTCCAGTAAATCGATTTTGTTCCACACCTCGACAACAGCTGAAATTCTGTCCTCGCTAACCCCGAGTTCCTTCAACACAGCCAAGACGTCGTCGGCCTGCTCTTCTGATTCCGGATGCGCAATGTCGCGAACATGCAGAATGATGTCAGCTTCCAGGACTTCTTCCAACGTGGCCCTGAACGCGGCAACCAGCATCGTTGGCAAATCCGAGATAAACCCGACAGTATCGGACAGAATTACCTTGCGTCCCTTTGGTAACTCGATCTGTCGCATGGTGGGATCAAGTGTCGCAAACAGCAAGTCTTTAGCCGTAACGCCTGCATCGGTCAGCCGGTTGAACAAGGTCGACTTGCCGGCATTGGTATATCCGACAAGGGCCACAACCGGGTATGGCACCTTTGCCCTGCTCTGGCGGTGTAGAGTTCGGGTGCGGATTACCTGTTCAAGTTGTTTTTTCAGGCGGCTGATACGATCCTGAATGATACGTTTGTCAGCCTCGAGTTGGCTTTCGCCCGGACCGCCCATGAATCCGTAACCGCCGCGTTGACGCTCAAGATGAGTCCATGATCGCACGAGCCTGCTCTTTTGATAATTCAGGTGTGCAAGTTCAACCTGCAACGCCCCTTCCCTTGTGCTGGCCCGCCTGCCGAAAATCTCGAGTATCAGACCGGTTCGATCCACAACCTTGACTTTCCAGGCACGCTCCAGATTTCGTTGCTGTCCCGGACTCAGTTGAGCATTGATGATGGTCAAATCCGCCTCAGAGGCATTTATCTGCCTGCCAAGCTGCTGAACCTTGCCCGAACCAAAAAATGAAGCGGGATTCAATTTGGGCACCGGAATTACAGTTGCTTCTGCAATCTCCAGTTCGATGGCCAACGCCAACCCAATTGCCTCATCCAGTTTTGCATCTGCATCACGCCAACCAGCAGACACTTGCCTGAGTTTCATTTCGGGGTGAATCACAAAGGCCCGAGTGACAACGGGTCCCTCAATCTGAAAATCGACGCCACCGCCGGTTTGATTGTTCATTTGCCAGAATTACTTTTACTATTAACTGCCTTGGCAGAAGATCTTCGTAACGACTCAAACTAGTGAGACGCCTTTACCCCCGGCTGCCTACTCTTCGCCGCTCTCATCGTCATACAGCGAAATCTGTTGCCCGGGCATGATTGTTGAAATCGCATGTTTGTAGACCAGCTGGGACATGCCATCACGGCGCAACAGCACACAGAAGTTATCAAACCAGGTGATAACACCCTGCAGTTTCACGCCGTTGACGAGAAACACCGTAACGGAGACCTTGTTACGCCGCACAGTATTCAGAAAAGTGTCCTGAAGATTTTGTTGTTTGTCTTGCGCCATTGTCGTCTCTCTTTTTATTTTTTGGGCGCTTTAGTATTCCCCAAGGAATTCTATTGACCTGCCCCAGAACTTGCCAACCGACGCTATTACTATAAAGATTGCAATCATCATGCACCAGCGGCAATTATCATACTGATCACAGACTGGTCGCAAACTACATTTCAACTCCGGCTAACCAACTTAACATATTGTAAATAATACGTTTTTTCAATTTTTCAAATTCCCGTAGCAAGTTGCAGTCAAATCTAGAAGTATTCAATGCTCACGCGGAACAGATGTTGAATTTCCTCAATCTTATCACGCAGTGCAAACATGACCACCCGGTCTTTTGGTCTGATTTCTGTATCTCCGGTGGGAATTATTACCTGTTCATCACGCACAACCGCGCCAATCCTGATGCCTTCAGGCAGGTCAGCTTCGCGCAACGGTTTGCCAATCATAGGTGAGGTTTCCAGCGCTTCTGCTTCGACAACTTCTCCGTCGCCGCCTTCCACTCCATGCACCCCGCGTATGCGGCCTCTTCTAACATGCTGCAATACACTGGAAACCGTAACAGACCGTGGATCGATGTATGCGTCGATTCCTAGCGGAGAGATCAATGGACGCGCGTCAAGATTAGACACCAGGCATGCCGTTGAACGAGCTCCATGTTGTTTTGCCAGCATGGCTGACAAGACATTGACCTTGTCGTCATTGGTAAGGGCAATATAGGTTTCTGTGCGCCCTATCTGAGCTTCTTCCAGCAAGTTTGCGTCCAGCGCGCTTCCGCTCAATACGACGGCGTTGTTCAACAGGTTGGCGACTTCTTCTGCCCGCTGCACATTGGACTCAATAATAGTGACCTTGATACTGGAATCTCGTTCCTCAAGTTTGCGCGCGACATATTTGCCGATCGTTCCGCCGCCGCCTATCAGCACCCGATTTGCCGGCCTTTCTTCATGACCAAACAATGCCAACGTACGCGCCGCATGCATTTGATCGGTGATCACATAAATACGATCTCCCGGCAACATCTGATCGGAGGACCTTGGGACAAGCAGTGTGCCGTCACGCACCACTCCACACACGATTGCTTTCAAATCGGGAAACAATCCTGTCAGCTGGGCAAGGGGTGTGTTTACGACCGGGCAATCCTCCTCCAGTTTTATGCCAAGTGTCAGAACTTTTTCGTCCGCAAAATAAATCGCCTCGAAGGCTCCGGGCAGAGCCAACCTGCGAAGTACCATTTCTCCAACGGCAACCTCGGGGGATATAACGACGTCGATCGCCGTGTTGTCCCGTGTAAACAGATCAGAGTACTGAGGCATCAGATATGACTGATCTCTGACCCTGGCTACGCGAGTGGGAATATTGAAAAGTGCCTTGGCAACTTCACATGCCATCATATTGACTTCGTCAACAAAGGTCACCGCGATGATCATATCGGCTTCACCGGCCCCGGCTTCATTGAGAACGTCAGGGTGAGCGCCATGTCCAACAATGCCGCGTACGTCTGTGCTTCCTGAAATCGCCTCCACCAGCCCCGGCGAAATATCGATAACCGTCACGTCATGGTTTTCGATTGCGAGACGTTCGGCAATGCCTCTGCCAACCTGTCCGGCACCACAAATGATGATCTTCATCCAGATCCCCGAATTACCCTGCCAAAAGGAAATACAAACTGATCTGCCGGGACATTGGGCCAATGTGCGCCCAAAAACAACCCAGCTTAGGGTCAATCAGACAAGTGCCGACAATTCTTCAGCCCCCGGCAGCAGACAGCGGCGCGCCCGGTTCGTCGCGTTCCGCGACGCTGATGTCCAACGCCCTCATCTTGCGATGCAGGGCAGACCGTTCCATCCCAACGAAAGACGATGTCTTGGAGATGTTCCCCCCGAAACGGCTTAGTTGCGCTTTAATGTATTCCGTTTCAAATGCGTCACGTGCGTCTTTCAAGGGTAAAGACATTAGGCTCTCGATACCATTTGCGCCGCTTCTAATGCCAGTTGTGCTTGTCAAATCAGCTGGCAGGAGGCTAGCGGAAATCGGCTCATCTGGTTCGCCGCCAGACATTATCAACATGCGTTCAACAGAGTTTTTGAGCTGACGAACGTTGCCGCTCCAATCCATGGTCTGGATAACTGCCAAAGCATCGTCGGCAAATGTCCTCAGCGATTTGCTCGCCTGAGCAGCGTACAAGGTGCAAAAATGATGAACGAGTTCAGGAATATCCTCACGATGTTCGTGTAACGAGGGAAGAGTAATTGGAACAACAGCCAAGCGATGCAAAAGGTCTTCCCGGAACGCCTCTGCGGTCACCAGCGCATTAAGGTCTTTTGATGTTGAACTTATGATACGTACATCGACACTAACCTGCTTCGCACCACCCACCCGATTAAATGTCTGATCAACCAGAACCCGTAGCACTTTACCCTGGGTCTCCATCGGCATGTCGGCTATCTCGTCCAGATACAAGGTGCCGCCGTGAGCTTCTTCCAGCTTGCCTATCCTGGTGGGGTTGCCGGGGTTGTCCTCCACACCGAACAGTTCTTCCTCCATGCGTTCAGGAAGCATCGTGGCAGCCGACAACACGACAAACGGGGCCTCAGAACGTGTCGACCACCCGTGAATGCTGCGGGCAGCGAGTTCCTTGCCTGATCCCATCGGGCCAGACAGCATGATGCGTCCATTGCTGGGTGCCGCCCGCTTCAGGACCAGTGTCAAGTCGCGAATGACATTTGAAGATCCAATAATGGCGGAACTTTCTCCCGTCTGGCTGCGCAATTGTTCGTTTTCGCGCTTCAGGCGCGAATTCTCCAAAGCTCTCGCAACAACGTGTATCAGTCTGTCCGCCTTGAACGGCTTTTCTATGTATTCATAGGCACCGCGTTTAATGGCAGAGACCGCAGTCTCAATATTGCCATGGCCTGAAATAATCACCACAGGCAGGTCTTTGTGTACCTTCTTGATCTCAATCAGCAAGTCAAGCCCGTCAAGGCGAGACCCTTGCAACCAGATGTCCAGAATAACCATGGCTGGCCGCCTGTCGGCAATTGCGGCCAATGCTGCATCACTGTTTGCAGCCAACCGGGATTCGTAACCTTCATCCTCAAGAATTCCGCCAATCAGCTCACGGATGTCTTCTTCATCATCAATTATCAGAATATCGACCGCCATGGTCAGGTCCTTTCTGCCACTTGATCGTTGTTGTTGTTATCCCCGCCAATTTCGGTCTGTGCGTCATATTGCGGTGTAATTTTGAACTCCAGGCTTACACAAGCCCCCTGCCCTTCATGAAAATCCGCCGGAGCATCACTCAGCGTCAACCGCCCTCCGTGTTCTTCCATGATACGAGCCACAATTGCCAGACCGAGACCTGTCCCCTTTTCCCGGGTGGTCATGTAAGGCTCGGTCAGACGGGAACGGTTTTCATCCGGCAGCCCGATGCCATTGTCAGTGACAGCAACAGTCACCTTTGCTTTATCCTGTTTTACGGAAACATGTATTTCACCAGGTGTAGATGGATCGGCGGAAAGGCGCGCTTCTATCGATTCTCTGGCATTCTTGACGAGGTTTGTTATCGCCTGGTTGATCAACCTGCGGTCCAGAAGCAACTGGATCGGTTCATCCGGGAAACTGGTTTCGAACCGGATTGTCTCATCACTGGCCTTTTGCAGGACAAGCGCTTCGCGGGCCAGCGCCACCAGATTGTTTGGCTCCAGCTGGGCACTGGGCATGCGGGCAAACGAAGAGAACTCGTCGACCATTCGACCGATATCACTAACCTGGCGAACAATCGTTTCGGTACACTGGTCAAACACCTTCCGATCGCCAGTTATCTGGTTTGCGTACTTTCGGCGCAATCTTTCAGCCGAAAGTTGAATCGGAGTTAGTGGATTCTTGATTTCATGTGCAATTCGCCTGGCAATATCGGCCCAGGCTGAGTTCCTCTGGGCGGAAACCAGTTCTGTGGTGTCGTCAAACGTCACCACAAAACCATCGGTTTTCTCCTCGCCTTGCTCTGTGGTCACGCCGGCCATGAATGTGCGTTCCTGATCACCGACACGTCGAGTTATGGTGCCATCTGCATATCCGTCAAACCGGCTTTTGGCGTTCGAGAAAATGGGTTTGATTTCCGGCAAAACCTCTAGTATCGGCTGCCCGGTTACACCGTCCTGGTGCAAGCCAAGCAGTTCCAGCGCGGATTTGTTGGCGAGCGTAACTGTTCCGGTCTCGTCCAGTCCCAGCACGCCGGCACTCACGCCCCCAAGAACCGCTTCTGTAAATCGCCGCCGTTCATCAAGTTCCGCGTTGGTAGTCGTCAGTTCTTGTCGCTGCGATTGCAGCCGGTCTGTCATTTGATTGAAGGTCGCACCAAGGATTGCCATATCTCCAGCCGCATTCTCAATTGAGACCTTCGTGTCGAGTTCCCCGGCACTGACCTGTCGGGCAGCAGAAGCCAGGGATACAATCGGCTGCACCAACCTGTTCGAAAACAAGAGACCCAACCAGATGGCGGACAACAAAAAGATAAAGGCCAGACCAGCATAGAGCGCGGCGAAATTCAACTGGAGCGAGCGACGTTGGGCGATCAGGTTATCGAACGCAGCACGCTGACTTCGCGCCTTGCCCAGCTGCTTTATGACCTCCGGATTCACAAGGCGATAGAGATACAGGTAATAACCGTCAATTTTCTCCAGTTTGTACAGCGCTGTTATGACGTTACCACCCTTTTGGGGCTCACGTACGATCATCTCCCCAGTAGTTGCCTGCGCAATGTCCTCAGGTGGGGGAGGCCTGAACCTCACCAGGTTGTTAGCTGTTGCTGAAACCGCAATTTCCTTAGCCGTCGGGTTCATCACGAACAGGCCCGACAGGCCGCGCACCGATCCAAAGGTAGCAACCCTGCGGATCATCTTGTTGCGATCGAGCGTGAATTCAGCAGAGCGCTGGTTGATTTCGTTTGCGATAAAGGCGGCATCGCTACGAGCCACTTCCAGGTTTTCGCGTATATAGGCCTCGGCCACCGCCTCGGCCGAATCTACAATGGACTGGGTTTGCCCGGACAACCAGGTGTCCAGCCCCCTGTTCAGCGTAACGGTCGCAAAGGCTGCAACTACTATCGCAGGCAAAACTGCAAACAGAGACAGCAACGCGACTATGCGAATGTGCAACCCTGATCCTGGCACCCGACGTATTCTGGCAAGTGTCAATTTGGTCAAATGCCAAGCGACCAAACTCGCCATCA
>CAJICM010000124.1_pt1 | contig 26286 bp, 22 predicted proteins | sample 9199691 | NCBI WGS metagenome assembly CAJICM01 (sample SAMEA7708338, study PRJEB35096) | sediment metagenome | biome: marine neritic benthic zone biome [ENVO:01000025]; feature: sediment [ENVO:00002007]; material: shallow marine sediment [ENVO:03000034] sea grass bed [ENVO_01000059] ...
CTTCACTGGGAGGAAATGGACAGCACTAGTCTGGATGTCAATGCAAGTCGCGTAAAAAACCGGTTGATGAGTGCTGCCCGTCATAAAGATTTGTTTGAAGCCACCACAGACTTCTCGGATGTAGGTGTAGGTCTAGCATCTGCACCAAATTAAAAACCGGAGGCTATGAAATGATTAAAACAAAATTATTATGGATGATTGTAGCGATCATAGCATTAATTCTGCACTCATACCAAGGTACTCAGGCACAAGTATATGGCTCCAGGTGCGCTGTTTCTGCTGGCGTCTGTTATATTAACCCACAACCTATTGGATCAGTCTGTTATTGTGGCCAACTACAGGGGACTACTATACAATAAGGAATTGTAAATTATGGAAAAAAAATCGACAATTAATACTTATATAACATTATTGTTGCTTTCAGTTTCAATAATAATTCTTTTTTTGAAAATAGAAATTTCTTTTCTGAAGATTTGTTTAAAGAGCATCGGTAAAATTTGCTTGACTGGCGATGTCTCCAAAGAGGATTTGTTAAAATTGGCCAACGTTGGCAAAGGTTGGGATGATAGCTTGACCAGCCTGGCGGGAGGAGCTGATTTATTTATAATTGCAATAACCGCTTCAATAGTTGGTTTATTTATATCTATTGTAGCTATCATGGTGTTACCGAATAGCCTTCAAGTCACAGGTGATTTCGAAAAGTTTGGTGGGCGAATTAAGTTTGGTGGAGCCGCCGGATTAGTTCTATTGTTCGCAGGTGGCGGGTTTCTTCTGGCTTGGCAAGGTATCCCTGCGGCCTCTACCACGGATTTTGCAAAAAAGGCATTCAATGCACTATCAAGGGCTCATACGAGTTTGGCTGAGCAGCAAACTGCGAAGATCGGCGAACTGCGATCTACTATGGAAGACCAATATGGGGGTCTATCAGAAACATATAAGGGTTTCGGGCAAAACCAGTCTGAATTTGTGAAACAGCTCTCAAACTACGAAAGGGAGATACTGTTCAAATTGCTCAACGAAGGGTTTGTCGGGAAACTGAATACTACTATTACGATTAGCTGCAAACAAGGCTCGAATTCCAATGATCTCCTTTTGGTCACTAGACGTGCTCCGGCACCCATCGAGCCGATAAATGTAACGGTGCAGATGCGACCAACAGATGCGGATAAATCCATGGCAACTATATTTGTAGCCAAGCGTGACAATATTGACAAACATGGATTAGCCAAATCACCAGTTGTTGTTATCGAATATGTGCCGCGGGAGAGCAAATCAATGGAGGGGTTAGCCAAGAAAACTGAAAGATCAGTGCAGTTTATATTGGAAGTTGATCAAGCAAATTTGGATGATTATTGCGATAGTCAAAATTCCTCAATAGCGATGGACACCTATCAATGAAAGGTTTGCGCATATATTTTCTGGTTGTAGCAAGTTGTTGTATCTGGTTGTTGGGATCTGCCAAGGCCCATTCAAGTGAGTGCAATCAATTGAGGTATCAAGCTACCGATGCACTTTCCTCTAAAAGCGAACGTGTTAAAGTCGATCAATTGGCGAGTAACATTAGTGAGCTGGATCCTTCAGTTTTTGAGTGCGAGGTAGGGGCGCTGGTCAACTCAGCACTTGATGAGTCCCTGTCGCCCTACTTTAAGAGACTGGATGGCGGCAATGTACTCGAAGGCTGCGGTTACAAAGATGCATCCAAGGTATTTGACAGTTTAACTTATGAGCGTCGCTTGGCGTCGTTGAAAATTTTGGGAAAGTTGGAGCAGGGATGGAGGCTCCGAAATCAAACAGAAGAAGCTGCATTGTCAATCTATTCGCTCCTTAGTTGTCTCGAGCTGGCCAGTGAGCGAATGGCGGTTGATAAGGAAGGACGCCGTTGGCGAGAGTTATGGGCAGCGATCGAGGCAGCCCACGCTAACGCTGAAGGCCTTTACCGTTCCCAAGTACGTTTAATACGTCAACAGATTTTGGACTGCAGTGCGTTGCTTCAAAAAATCAAGAACACTGAATCGTTCAAGAAGTATGTTCGTTCCCGATTTGGAGCGGCGGCTGTCTTGGTGGCAGTTCATTTCACGGTGGAAGCCGCAGCCAAGGAGGATTGTGTTGACGGTGACTGGCTCAGAAAATCCATTGAGAATATTGAGGCTGGTTTGGAAGCGGCTGTTTTTGCTGGCTCGATTGAAGGCTGGAGATTTGTGAATGATGGAGTTTATGTACTTTCGTTGCTAAGCATATTAAGCGGAGATGATTCCAAGTTCGAACAATATTCAAGATATTTCACAGAACCGCTCTCGCTTGTTAGTGATCAAAATGTATTCAAAGAGAACGTTCATGACGTATCAAAGATTTTGCTAAGAACTGCAGATTCGGAGAGAGCTACAAAGTCCTTACCACCCTATTTGGATCAAGTGTACATTAAGGATCCCGTACCTGGCTTTTCTCAGAAGAAGCCGCTTCGTAGTCATTATTCTATGAGTGATGTTGGCTTGGTTTTAGAAAAAATTTCTGCGCAGTCAAATTGGTCGTGCCCGCCGAGCAAGTGCTTGCCAAACATACTTCGGCTTGATGCTTTAGTTAGACAGAATTTATTTAAGAATGACATAAGAATTGTGGCGGGCTCCTACTTAGAGGAGGGTCAAGCATTAAATGGAAAAAAATTTATATGCCGACAGTTAAAGACAGAAAATACCAAAAAATGTCAGTTTGTTGTGACTAAATTTGATGTGTACTACAGGATCTCAACTTTAGAAATTAACGAATTAGAGGCGGAGAGACTGGCACGTTCACTGAAGGAGAGGGGAATTAGGCACTTTTTGTCACGACCAAGACTATTACCGAGCTTGTAGTAGAGCAGGGACCCTTCATTCCGGACCCTACTTTGGTAGTTTTTGGCAGCCTTGACCTACTCCCTTCGCTTGTGTCCTTGCTCCTAAAGCTGGGCCGTTACTTTGCTTTTAACGAGCAGAGCATAAAATGGCTCGGAAGCGTTATTCAAACGAAGACATACTGAAGTTGCTGCGCGAGACTGAGCTGCGCAGGCGGCAGCTTGTGGATTCTGATGCCACAGAGAATATTCGACGCCCCAAACGTAAGACATCTCCAAGGATGACACGGGCACCGTGATGCCTACTGGACGGGTTGAAAAGATATGGAATTCTGATTGCCCAGCCCTGTCTAGACCCAATCTTGAGTGCCACTTTCTGAGTCCGTCTCATCGAAACTGACAGGCACTTGCGTGACTTCGTCGAATGCGATGCGAACGTTAGCCATATGGTGGCTCCCGATATTGTCTCTTTGCCTGCCGGGCTGCGCTTGATTGCAATAAGCAAGGCAGGCCAGGTCAGTTTCGGTTCTAAACGCCATAATATGCCATAAATGCAGCGCAATATGTGGCATTAATCACAAAATATTCGGGTGAAATTCTCTTCTTTACTTGTTAGTATTTCATGCGTGAGTATTCAATTAGATAATGCATGCACTCATAAATTTTGTTGTGGATCAATATACTTGTTCGACAGGTGGAAAAATGACCGATCAAAAAGCATCAGATAACATTGATATTGCTCCCGTAATTGTAACCTTTCGTCAGATCGAAAAAGTCCTGACCGGCAACGAAGCCGTGGGGAACTTGAATGAGGTGGCCAACAGTGATCAGGATGTGTCTCCGATCGAAAAAGCGGCCGTTATGGCCGGGATGGGCCGGATATTGCGTGATTTAGAGGACGCGGAACTCGAAGCCGGCGCTCGGGTCCTAACCACGGCGCACAACAGTTCTGCTTCGCGCTTGCAAAGCCTCGTGGCGTCCGGCGAGGGGGCCAATATCACACTGGATCCGCTCCCCTCGGGCGGTCAGGAAGCCAAGTTCGACACCGGCGACTGGTTCGGCTGGGCCAGCGTGGCTTGGGAAAAGCTCAAGCACTTGAAAAAACATCGCATGTTGCGACCGACTTCGGCCGTACCTGAGCCTTTGCCTAGCGAAGCGCGCGTTGCGGTCATCGGCGACTGGGGGACCGGTCTTTACGGCGCCCCGCGGATCGCAAATTCCATCACCAACGATGGCGATCAATTTGCGATGATCATGCATCTCGGCGATGTGTATTATTCGGGCACCGAGAGAGAAACCCAGCGCCGCTTGCTGGACCTTTGGCCAAACCGACCGGGTACGCTCAACCGCGCGCTCAATTCAAACCACGAGATGTATTCCGGCGGGGATGCCTATTTCGGTTTGACATTGCCCCAATTCGGCCAGGAAGGTAGTTATTTCGCTGCCCAAAATGCTGACTGGACACTTATCGGCCTGGATGTGGCCTACAAAGATCATGACATTGATGATCAGCAGGTTGAGTGGATCAAGGATGTGCTTGCTCAAGCCGGCGATCGCAAGATCATCCTGTTCTCGCACCACCAGCTCTATTCGCATTGGGAATCCCAGGGCCGCAAATTGTGGCGCCACAGCGAGTTTGGAGACATCCTGCGCAGCAAGCGCATCTTTGCTTGGTACTGGGGCCACGAGCACCGCTGCACTATCTTCGAGGAACCGGACCGCAATTTCGGATTGCTGGCCAGATGCATCGGCCACAGCGGAATGCCACAGTCCCGAAAGGAGACCCGCCATCTGCCGCGCGCGACCGGCGCCATTTACGCCAACGCAGAGTGGCGCCGAAGCGGAGCCGTGGAGATTGCTGGCAACTTGTTGTCCGATGTGGTCGTGCTAGATGGTCCCAACCCATACATAGTGGGTGAGGAGGATCGGTTTTCGCCGCACGGCTACGCCATCCTGAATTTCGATGGACCAAGGTTGATCGAGCAGGTCCTCGATCCAGATGGCAATGTGATTTACGAGAAGCAGGTCGCCTAGCACCATGAGTGAAACCGAGAGCAGACCAGGCGCCGGCAAACTGGACCTCCTGCAGAAGCGCGTGCAAAGGTCGTTCGGCGACCGGCCGGTGGCGGACGCCATCGCCCGGGTGCGGGCGATTATCGGGCCGGGCATGATCCCCGACAGCGAACCCCTCGCACAGGCGGCTCTGAATAAACTGCACCAGGGCGAGGTACCCGATGCCGATGAACTGACGGCACTGGAGATCGTTATCCGGATCATGCGCCCGGTGGTTCGCACGCGCGACGGCGTGCTGGAAGACTTGCCCAAGAAACCCGATCAGGAAATCTATTCGCAGGAACGTCACGACAAATGGAGCGCTTTCCGGGACAAAGTCACTCCGTTCGTCAACTCGATTGGTCGTGTTGAGCGGATTTTGAGCGGCGGCACCACGGAACACATTGGCACCGGTTTTCTGGTGAAAGACAATCTACTTGCAACCAACCGGCACGTGCTGGGCGCCCTCACGTTTGGATCTGAACTCCTGCGCGAAGGAAGTGCTCGGATTGTCTTCAAGCAGGAGTTTGGCGTGAACAACTCGCCGGCAGATATTGTTCCCATCATGGGTGTGAACGCCATACATCCGCAACTCGATATGGCATTGCTCGACGTCGCCCCCACCAACCGCCCCAGCATTGATATTGACACGGCCGCCCCGGAAGCAGGCGAAGAGATTGTCGCGATTGGCTATCCGGCGAAGGACACAAAGAACAATCCCGCGTTTCTCGCGGTCACATTTGCCAACAAATTCGGCATGCGCAGCGCGGCGCTCGGTGAAATCCTTGATGGTATCAGTGTGCCGTCATTTTATCATGACTGCTCGACCACCCAGGGCAATTCTGGCTCGCCCCTGTTTTCATTGAGAACAGCCAAAGTGGCGGGAATTCACCGGGCCGGGTTTTTCATGTACCGCAACGAAGCAATAGACGGCGCCTCACTGGATGAGTTCGTGTCTTGATTGCTGAACGGGAGGCTGTCCGTGACGTCACGTGCACTTATTATTGCAATTGAAGATTATCCGAAGGTGGCTGAAGGGGGCATCGCCAAGAAGCTGGAGGGAACGCTCAAGGGCGGCCTTGCGTTCAAACAGTGGGTCGAGGCACGATGGCAGCAGAAGAATCTGTCGACGCAAGAGACCGAAATGATCTTCTGTTCCGAACCAAAACAGGATTTCGGCATTGGCGCGTCGCGCAGCGAACTCATCACCGCATTAAACGATCTCAAAATCAAAGGTCAGAATATGACCGATGAGTTGTATTTCTATTTCAGCGGTCACGGATTTGCCTTCATAAAGGATGATAATCGGTCCGATTTCATCATCGCGTCCGACTATGAGACGGCTTTGTTGTCTGCCCATTGCTGCCTGAACCTCGACAAGATCATTTTTTGGCTTCGCAGCCACTTGGGCATCGGCAAGCAGTTTTACTTTATCGATGCCTGCAGGAATGCGCTTGATGGCACGAAAATTGCCCCTCCCGAACAGCCGCTTCCATTCAACCCCAGCGCAAATGGCGAACCCACAACCTTCATCTTGCAGTCAACCATTACAGAAGCGGTTTCCGTGGTTGGTGGGTCGTTTCAAAAAACACTTGCAGCCGGCCTAAAAGGCAAAGGCAAGGCTAAAACCTGGGAGGACGATACGGATGAGGCGATGTTTGTCCGGTATGATTCGTTGCGTCTTTATCTTGCTGAACGGCTCAAAGGCGAACAGCCGATCTATAACAAGGTTGAAGGCACTGCCGGAGAAAAAGACGGCGTACTCTTTGAATTGAAGCCGGTGCCCCTGATTGACTGCCACATCAAGATCAATGGCGCGAGCGGCAGCGAAAAGGGCACAATACTCTACCGCCGGGGCCGGTCCAAACAGGACATAGAAGTCCCGTTCAACGGGTTGCCGGCGAAGCTTTCCCTTGAGCCTGACGTCTATAAAGTGGCTGTCCGGCTCGCGAACGGATCTGCGTCACCGGAAGAGCATCGTCGCGTTGAGCTCTATGATACCCAGACACTGACCTTTGATAAAGAGGAGACTGTGACGTTCTCAGACGATTTGATTGGCGATACTGAACTGAACGACGTACTGGGAGATGCGGCTGAAGCATTTGACTTTGGGCTTGAGGGCCTTATGGGCAGAGGGACGCGAAGCAGGCGCTCGCGCTCCAGAACCGGGAGAAAGCAGAAGCCCAAACCGAAACGCAACGTGTCCCGGCTCTACACTGTCGATGTGTCTTTGCCGCCGAACACCACGGCCGAATTGCGCAACAAATCAACACGAAAGATTGCCGTTGTGACGGAAAGCGGCGATGTTGAACTGAGGGGGGGGCGCTATCAGGTCACGCTGCGTGGTGTCGATGGCGCGGTAATCCAACAAACAGAATTCCAGGCCAATGCTTCTTCCCATGAGCTCACCTTTGCAGGCTGGAACGCGAACGCGGCCCAACGCAGCATCGCAGCCCACTTTCCCCCACATGAAGACAGCCTGCAATTCTCTGAGGCCTTGATGGATGAGTGCACAGAACCTGACCTTGATATGTGGCTTGCGATCATCGGGGCCGGCCGTATTCTGAGCCAAGGACCGGGCACCTACCACAAGATCGGCTGCCTGCCGCTGCGCGAATTCTGGAACGAGCAAGCGGGTTCGTCGTCGATTTATGTGCTGGCAGGCTTTGAGCACCCAGGAACCCGACTGAAAGTCAGCGTTTCACCAGACAAAGCTCCGAATTGGATCCCAGTATCCAGGCCCAAGAATCTGAACTTATGGGAAGCCCATGCCGCGCTCGAACCCGGACAGCACTTTGTGTCTTTCAAGATCGGCGACGGCATTTGTTACACCGTGGCGAGCCAAACTCTTGTCAACCGTTGTACCCTTATCACTCTGACCCAGGACGCCAACCGCCAGCCTCAGTTGGTTCAGTATTTGCTTCCGGTGGGTGTCTTGACTGGGTATCTGCCGGATCTCATCCAACACATGCTTTCGGGGCGAAACCAGCTTGACGATGTGCGCAAGATCACCCGCCTGCACCAGGCATTCCGCTCGCGCAGGGATGTGTTTGATACTGTGCGGGACGTGGATCTCCAGGAGCTGCTCTATTGCAAATGGGGCAACCCGGTCGGGTCTTCCCTAGCTGCTTACGAGTTAATGCGGCGCGGCGTTTTTGGCGCAATGGAAGAGGTCTCCCGCAATATGCAGCACTTCTTTCCCGACTTGCCGGACACAGTGGCAATTACCAATCTGGGCACGGCGATCGGACGGCATCCGCCAACGGGCGTCCCGCTATTTCTGGATGGACTTCGGGCTTTTTCTGATCTCAACGATTGGTTGCCTTTCCCCTCAAGCAATCTAGATTATTCCCGTTCGTGGACCACCTGGCGTGCGGTTGTCTAAACCGGAGCGCCGTAAATTGGATGCCTCGTTGCCATAATCATCATTACCCTAGGGATGGATCATTATTGGGGACCCTGGCTTCGTAGAGGTCAAATCTGCCGGCAGCGAGTGCGGACACGGTGGCCACGCCCGACATGACGTGTTTCTGGATGCCGTTGACGTATTTTGGGACTCTTCAGATCGCTTTCGCCACCTCGACTACATGGAAGCATGGTTTGACGCAACAGGCCTTAGTCAGCCTTCAAGCTTATCAGCGGCAGCAACTATCTTGGTGATGATGGCCTCGATCCTCAAACGATCAGCTTCCTGTTCCCGGGTATCAGACAGAAGATTGAGATTTCTTGTGGTCGTGCGATACATTCAGGCGTCCATGGCTGGAAAACTAAGAGCTCTTGGAAGCATCCTTTCTGCCAACCCGCAGTCGCCAGAAATACAGGCGAGTTCAAGCACAGTCGCCACCGTCCCGTAGTGCTGAAGACCGGGAGTTCTGTCTGGATATTTTCTGTCGAGCTGGCTTTTTTAATTTCGCAGATCACAGGTTACCGTCACTCGGTGATTTCGGGCTGTTTTTCTCGCCCGGCAATTCTGCCGAGTACGACGGCGCTGAGCAGGCCGTTGCCGGAGAGATAACCGTCATCGCGCTTTCCTGACACGCCGCATGCGGCACCGCCGCCGGCAAACAGGTTTGCAAACGGTGCTCCGTTTGCGTGAAGCACCTGAGCCTTGTTGTTTACTCGCAAACCACCCTGAGTATGGAAAAGTGCTCCGGTGACACGCACTCCGCAATACGGTGGCGCGAGCGCCACATCACCAAACTTTCGGCCAAATTCATCGGTGCCGCTCACAGGTATTCCGGACAAGGTCTTTTGCAACTCCGATGGCGGCAAATTCAGCTTGCTTGCCAGGCCGCTGATCGTCTGGCTCGTCTGGATGGCACCGACAGATTCTGCTTGTTTGAAGTCTTCGAACTGGCGGGCGATAGATGCGATCCGGGCGTCGAAAATGACGAAGGCTTCGCCGCCAGGTTGTGCCAATACGGCACTTGCAGCTTCGGAATAGCCTTGCGCCTCGTTCCAGAACCGCCTGCCATGACAATTGACCTGAATGCCGCCCTGGGTGATGACAGCCCAAGTGATCAGGATGCCATGAGGATGAGCGACGTTGCCGTGGCCCTGATAGGCACCAAGGTGCGTAATTTCGGCCCCCAACTGCTGTCCCCAAAGCACGGCTTCACCCCGATTGCCATCATGGCCGAACCACAATCCATCCTCGATCTGCGGCATGTATTTCGACACCAGCTTTCTGTTGCCGCCAAACCCGTTGCAGGCGAGAATTAGCCGATTGCAGCCGATGGTTTCCAACTCTCCATCAGGGCGCACGACCGAAACGCCCCTCACTACATCGTCTTCATGAAACAGGGTTCTCGCGCGTCGCTGGAAAACAATATCGATGCCTTTGACTTCGCAAATATTGCGCAGCGAGTCGATAAGCTCTGCGCCAGAGCGGCTCGGCAGGCCATGCATTCGGCGGCGTGAATGGCCGGGGTAGTCAAAATCGGTCACAACTGAAAACGGCAGGCCATACTCCCTGGCCAGCCAATCGATTGCTTCTGCAGCCTCGCCGGCAAGCAAATCAACGAGCATCTGCTCATTTTCACCTTTTGCCTTGGCCTGAATGTCTGCGGCAAAGAGCGCGGCGTCGTCTTTGATTCCCGCCTCGCGCTGCATCATGGTGCCCGCGGCCGGGATCAAACCTGCAGACAAAGCTGTAGACCCGCGTGCCACGGCATCGGCTTCGATTACCAGAACCTGCTGACCGGCTTCGATTGCAGACAACGCGGCAACCAGACCGCAGGCGCCGGCACCGATGATGAGTGTTTCAGTCTCTACATCAAAAATCTCAGGCGGCGGGGCCGTTGCCACCGTTTCAGTCGTCGGATTCATACCGCGCACCTGAAGCCAGCATTGCTGGGGTGCCAATGACCGAATTCAGCCCGCCAAAGTCGAACATCCTCTCGGAAAAAGGCGCGTTACTGCCGTTGTCGCGAAGGCTTTGATAATAGTCTTGCGCTGTGCGGGCCAATGCTCGCACGATGCCCCCGGGGAAAATGACGATCGAAAATCCCTGTTGCTCCAGGTCATCTGCACCGGTAATTGGTGTAGCACCGCCTTCCACCATATTGGCAAGCAATGGAATTCGAGACGCAAAATGCTGTGCGATCTCATCAAGTTGCTGGCGGCTTTGAGGTGCTTCGATGAACAAGACGTCGGCACCGGCCTCGACATAGGCTTCAGCACGATCAATCGCGGCTGAAAATCCCTCGACCGCGATGGCATCCGTCCTTGCTACAACAAGAGTTTCATCCGACCGGCGGGCATCGGCCATTGCGGCTATCTTGCCCGTCATTTCCTGCACCGGGATCAACGACTTTTCAGCCAGATGACCGCATCTTTTGGGGAAAGTCTGATCTTCAATTTGCAGAGCCGCAGCGCCGGCGCGCTCATAAACCCGCATGGTGCGCTGTGCGTTCAGTGCGTTGCCGAAACCGGTATCGGCATCAATGATGACCGGTAGCGAGGTCCGGTCTGCGATGAGTGCCATCGTGTCTGCCATTTCAGTGGCCGTAGTCAAACCGATATCCGGGCGTCCAAGGCGCGTATAAGCCACAGCAGCGCCGCTCAAATACAGCACTTCAAAACCGGCATCAGCGGCCAGGGCAGCGGTAAGCCCGTCATAGACGCCCGGCGCCACAAGGATTTGCTCTTGCTGAAGTCTACTCTTCAAGCTCATGCTGCGCCCTCCAGCCATTGCTGGACTTCGGCGCATGTCAATTGACGGGTGACGGTGCGAAGAGACACCAGCGTTGCATCATGCACGTCCTGCTTGAAGGCTGCACACCCATCGCTCAGCATGACTGTTTCCATGTTGCGCAGGTGAGCATCGCGCAAGGTCGATGCAACCCCTCCGTTGGTGACGATGCCGCCCACAATCAAATTCTCAACGCCCGTCGCCCGCATGAGATATTCAAGGCGGGTCTGGTAAAAGGCGGAATAGGTCACTTTTTCTATGACGAAGTCCGCTGGATAAAGCTCTTCGACCAGTGTGTGACCGGAACTGCCGGGTGCGAAATCGCCTTTTCCGAGAAACGGGCGAAGTTCCTTAAGGTGCGGTGCGATGAGCGGCTCACCATCGCAATCTGGCACGAGCGTAAACTGGGCGGAAAAGTAACGCCCGCCTCGCGAACGCAAAAGTTCAACCAATGGCGCTACCCTTTCTGGCAAGGCGGCAATACTTTCGGCTGTCTGACCAGCGCGCCCATAAGCGCCTTCAGGATGAATGAAATCGTTCTGAAGATCGATGGTCAGCAAAGCGGTTCGGGACAGGTCCCAATTTCCTGGATCGCTCATCAGGCGCCCTCCGCAGGTTCAATTATCGTGTTGCCAAACTGATCAACGCGCCCCAAAAGCCCGGGCTGGATCAATACTGTGGTATCGGGTTGTTCAAGGATTGCGGGGCCTTCGATCGTGGCTCCGACTGGCAGTGCAAGGCGATCGTAGATCGCTGTATCGTGCCAGCTGTCGGCAAAGTGTACAGGGCGGGTGGACCTGGGCCTGGTGACGCCTTCGCCGGATGGTGCAAGGGTTTTCAGATCAAACTTGGGCCGTTTGCCGGTTACCGCGCTGCGCAGGTTGATGATCCGCCTGACACCATTTTTCAGCAACCGCCCGAACGTTGCCTCGTAGGCGGAATCGAACGCCTTTTCCATTGCTTCGATTGTCGGTACCGAAACCTTGCCATCCGCCATCCTGGCTTCGATTGGCACCGAGACCGTGTGGGTCTGGCCGATATACGCCATGTCCAGCTCGAAACTCACTTCCCGTGCCTGGAATGTCGAACGCGCCGCATCCAGCAAAGCCATGCCGTCATCGACATGAGACTGCATGAAATTTTCGAGTGCGTCCCGGTCCAGAGCCGAAACCAGCGAATTGATGGTTTGAACGAAGTCCTGCCGCATGTCGGCGATGACGCAGCCCATGGCAGACGTCACGCCGGGATAACGCGGTACAATGGCCCGGGCGATCCCGACATCGGCCAGCATCGCCCCGGCGTGCAGGGCGCCGCCACCGCCGAATGGCATGAAAGCAAATCTCTTGGGATCAAAGCCGCGTTCGATGCTGACCAGGCGAATGGCGCCTGCCATGCGCGAGTTGGCCACCCGCAAAATCGCTTCAGCCGCCTGGAGCGTGTCCAGACCCAAAGGCTCTCCGACACGGGATTTGATAGCTGCGCAAGCGGCCTCTACATCCAACCGTTCGATCTTGCCGCCAATTGGGTTGTCGGGATCAATCCGCCCCAGAACAACATTGGCATCGGTCACAGTCGGACGGTCATTGCCCAAACCATAGGCGACCGGACCAGGATCGGAACCCGCGCTCTGTGGACCGATATTCAACAGACCACCTTTGTCGACCCATGCGATTGACCCGCCACCAGCTCCGATTGTGGTGATTTCAATCATGGGATTGCGAACCACCATCCCAAAATCAATCGACGTTTGTGGCGATAGCATCGATCGGCCTTGCGCAATCAAGGATACGTCGAAGCTTGTGCCACCCATGTCCCCGGTCACGATGTTGTCGAAGCCAGCAGACTGGGCGATATAGCCCGCCGCGATGACTCCGGCAGCCGGACCGGACAGCGCGGTGCGCACAGGCAGGCGACAGGCTGTATCGACCGCCATTACACCACCGTTGGACTGCACGATCATAAACTCGCCTTCGAACCCTCCCTCGCGCAAAGCTTTCTCCAGACGTCCCAGATACCCGGAAATCTCCGGCTGCAAATAGGCGTTGAGCGCGGTGGTGGAAAAACGTTCGAACTCGCGTATTTCCGGCAGAATTTCATGACTTGCTGATACATGATCGTTAGGCCATGTTTCTCGCACTGCCGAAACCGCCGCCATTTCGTTGTCGGCATTCGCATAGGAATTGGCAAACAGGATCGCGACCGCTTCGCAGCCCTGATCCAGCAGTGTTTGAGCAGCGGCGCGCACGGCATCAAGATCGACTGCTTGCCGGATTGTCCCGTCTGCCAGCGTTCGTTCCGGCACTTCAAGCCGATTACGGCGATCCACCACCGGTTCGAAATCACCACGCAATCCCCAGGTGCGCGGTCTGTCACGACGGCGCATCTCAAGAACATCACGCAAACCCAGCGTGCAGATCACCCCGGTCTTCGCGCCCTTGCGCTCCAGCAGCGCATTGGTGCCGGCAGTTGTACCGTGAACCACGACCGCTATCTGGGAAAGATCTTCGACTTCCCTGCCAATGCCGTCGAGGAAGCCTGCAGACTGGTCGGGCCGCGTTGTCGGCACCTTGGCGACGGATGCTGTGCCGTCTGCTTCATTCAAAACAAACACATCGGTGAAAGTGCCGCCGACATCGACTCCGATCATGCGCCCGCTCATACCGTCACCTCGCGCCACGCGGTTCCGTAAGTCTCGTCGGCGTTTTCTTCCGTCATCAGTCCGCGGGCGACGTCTCTTGCAACCGACGCCGGCAGGCGCTCGTGTGACGCGCCATAGCCGCCTCCGCCAGGCGTTGCCAACCGCACCGCCTGACCTTGCCGCAGTTTGATGCCGCGCATTTTTGAAGCGAGCGGCGGATGTTTCCACCCATCATCCTGCTCATAGGAAAATACGTTCAATGCAGCATCGTTTCCATCCGCGATACCTTTGGGCGGGAACCGTCCACGCTCGCCGAACAGAAATGCCTCGGCTCCATTTTCTTCCAAAACTTCGATTTCATAGATCGCTCCCAAACCGCCACGGTGTGCGCCGGCCCCGGCGCTGTCGGGGCGCAGCGCCCATTGCCGGAACATAACCGGATATGCCGCTTCAAGGATTTCCATGGGTGGGATCGTTGCAGTCGAAATCGGTGCGTTGCCGTGATTGAGCCCATCACCCTCGATGGACCCACCGTGCCCCCCGCCGTAGAAACTGAACATCACCCACGGCTGTCCGTTGCTTCGTTTGCCGGCAATTGAAAGTGCATTGATGGTTCCATACGCGTTGGCGACAACGCGTTTCGGTGACGCCTTGGCAAACGCACAAAAAACCACATCAATCATCCGCAGGATGGTCTCGGTGTAGCCACCCGTCGGTGCTGGAAATTCAGCGGACAGCAATGAGTGTTCAGGCACAATGACATTGATTGGGCGCATCACGCCGGCATTGGCGGGCAGTGTGGGGAAAATGTGCTTGATGGCCACATAGGCGGTCGCAACCGTTGTGGGCAGTGCAATGTTGACGGGGCCGGCGCATTGAGGCGACGAGCCCGTGAAGTCGAGCGTCATTTCATCGTTCTTGATTTCCAGCGCGACCTTTATCGTCAGCGGCTCATCGGTGATACCATCATTGTCAAGGAAGTCTTCCGCCTCCCAGCGACCATCCGGCAAGTCGCTGAGTTCCGATCGCATCAGCGCTTCCGCCCGATGCACCAGCGCATCAAGAGCGGCGGTTATCGTACCTGATCCATATTCACCCAGCAATTCGTCCATCCGCTTGACGCCAAGATCAAGCGCGCCGAGCTGACCGTTCAAATCTCCCATCGCCGATTGCGGCAGGCGCGTGTTGCGCAGGAGGATATCGACGATGTCCTGATTAATTTCACCTGCGCGCGCCAGTTTCACTGGCGGCAGCACAAAAGCTTCCTGAAAGACCTCTGTCGCACCAGGATTGTAGTTGCCGGGCACCGCGCCGCCGACGTCGTGCCAGTGGCCCACCGAAGCGAGATAGCAAAAGAGTCTCCCATCCCGGAAATAAGGACGAACGAGCCGCATATCGCTCAAGTGTGTCCCACCGATATGGGCATCGTTGAAAATGTAGATGTCGCCATCTGCGAGGTCGCCGTCAGCCGCAGCCTTTTCGATGACGGCCTTCACCGCATAAGACATCACACCAACGAAGATAGGCAGACCGGATTTCCCCTGAACCAGCGTATCGCCCGTGTGCGCATGATAAAGGCCATGGCTGGCATCATGCGCTTCAGCGATGATGGGATTGAAGGCGGCACGAAACAGCGTCGCGTCCATCTCGTCAGCAATCTGCTCCATCCGGCCGGCAAGAACAGACAAGGTGATCGGATCGATCTCACTCATAATTGCGCTTTCGTTTCTGCAATGTCGTTCCAGACATCCTGCCGGCTGATCTTGCCACCTATGACTTCAAACCTGTCGATGAACCGAATCTCTTTGAAGGCAGTGCCATCAAGCCATTCTCCAGAAAGCGTGCCGCGGCAATACACAATGGCTTCATCGCCTGCGCTCTGCATGGCGTCAAAACCTTCATAGGTTTTTGTTACGTAGCGATAGCGGGGCTTGGCCCAATCGATCAGCTCCTGCAGCTTCGTAAGGGGACCTGTTCCGGGAAAGTGCATGGTAAATTGATCGGCCAACATCGCCTCGGCTTTCTCAATCTCGCGCGCTTCCATCGCAGACAGATAGTTGCGGATCAGGTCGGTCGGGTCGGGCAATGCCGCTGCCGGGCTTCGGGAGACGCGACCGCGATAATAGTTTTCGCTTGGCATGTCATGGATCATCACCGTCACAAGTTCCGGCGCGGCAGGAACCACAAATCGCACAGCATCGGTTATGGACTCTGCCAAACGACGTTTCTCGTCAGCCTGATAACCTTCCAGAACGTGCAGTTCCACAATAGGCATGCATTTCCCTCCGCACCAACCTGTCTTATCTATAATACATATTCAGCCTTCTAGTTAAACCTCAAAATTCACATGCAAAATACATTTGCTTGATTTTTCGAGGGATATGCCTACCATCTGCCTGTCATTCGAGGAGGGTATGACTGCGTGGAAAACGCCGGATCAGTAAAGTTGCCTGAAGGGGCCAAGGCGCGTCAGATATATCTGTCACTTTTTGATCAGATATCTGACGGCCGGTTGACGGATGGCGAAATTCTGCCGGGAGAACAACGGCTTGCTGACAGCTATGGCGTGTCGCGGGTGACAGTTCGGCGGGCACTGGAAGCGCTTTCCGACGCCGGGCTGATTGAAAAGCGGGCCGGTAGCGGTACAAGGGTTCGGGCCAAGGCACCCGCAGGCAACAGCGCCGCGATGGATTTCAACACACTGATGCCGCAGCTTGTGGAAATGGGGCAAACCACGACGGCCCGACTGCTCTCATTTTCCTATGGACGGGCACCGGATTTTGTTGCGCAGGCCATGGGAATGGACGCTTCAGACAAGCTTCAAATTGCCACCCGTATCCGATTAACCAACGACGTACCGTTCTCCCATCTGACAACGTATGTCCCGGCAAACATCGCTCAAAACTATTCCGAAAATGACCTTGCCACCACGCCTCTCTTCAAGCTGCTTGAGCGCAGCGGCGTGCAAATCAAGGAAGCTCATCAATCAGTGTCCGCCACCCTCGCGGGACCGGAAGTGGCAGACGCGCTGGAAGTAGCGGTTGGGTCGGCGCTGCTTTCATTGCGGCGGGTTGTTCGAGATGTCGATGGCAACGGTGTCGAATATCTCGCAGGCCTTTACCGCCCGGACATGTTCCGCCTTGAAATGCCCCTTACCCGTGTGGGCAATGGTGGCACCCGTCACTGGGAACCGGCGATAGGTCAGACCGGGAAGGCCCAGGGATGAGAGAGCCGAGAACACTGCTGGATAAACTCTGGGAAGCGCATGAAATACTGCGAAGCGATACCGGAGTTTCGCTTCTCTGGGTGGACCGTCATCTTGTGCACGAAGGTTCCCACCACGCCTTCGTCAAGCTGGCAGCGCGCAAAGCGAAAGTCGCTCAACCCGATTTGACCTTTGCCGTAGTGGATCACTATGCGCCGACCAGAAATCGCGACAGCATCGGCAATCCGCAGATCTCGCGAATGATCGAAACCTTGCGCTCCAACGCCGTGACACATGGCCTAAAGCTCTTCGATCTTACTGATCCCAGCCAGGGGATTGTTCACGTCATCGGGCCCGAACAGGGACTGAGCTTGCCGGGCTTGCTGATCAACTGCGGCGACAGTCATACCTCCACCCATGGCGCGTTCGGAACGCTTGCCTTTGGCATCGGGGCAACTGAAGTGGCCCACGTTCTGGCGACGCAAACGGTCTGGCAAAAGAAGCCGCCCGCCATGCGCATTGTCGTTGATGGCGTGCTTGGACCCGGCGTGAGCTCAAAGGACATTGCGCTTAACTGGATTGCAAGACTTGGTGCCGATGGTGCTCGTGGCCACGCCCTTGAATATGCGGGCAGCACAATCCGTGATCTATCGTTGGAAGCGCGCATGACCTTGTGCAATCTTTCGATAGAGGGTGGCGCCCGTTTCGGCATGATCGCGCCTGACGAGACTACTATCGCGTACATAGAAGGGCGGCCATACGCGCCCAAGGACGCGGCCTGGGAAGAAGCGCTTGAGGTATGGTCAGACCTATCGTCCGATACCAATGCCAGTTTTGCGCGCGAGCATCGGCTTGATGCGAGCGAGATTGCCCCAACCGTGACTTGGGGCACCAGCCCCGAGCAGGCTTTGCCCGTTGATGCGGCTATTCCGGACCCTTGCAAACTCGAAGCCGGAAAGGCAGATGCAGCGCGCGCGGCACTGGAATACATGGGCCTTGTCTCAGGTCGGCCGTTGGCCGGAACACCGGTAGATCAGGTTTTTATAGGCTCGTGCACAAATGGGCGTATTGAGGATCTGCGCGCTGCCGCCGCTGTGCTCTGTGGGCGTCAGGCGAAGCTGCCCGGCCTTGTATCCCCCGGTTCTGCCCTGGTGAAACAGCAGGCCGAACAGGAAGGGCTTGATCGTATTTTCAAAGAAGCGGGTCTGGAATGGGCTGAAGCAGGCTGTTCTATGTGCGTCGGGATGAACGGAGACCTTGTCCAGCCGGGCAAGCGCTGCGCGTCATCGACCAACCGCAATTTCCGGGGGCGTCAGGGCCGCGGGTCGCGCACACATCTCATGTCACCCGCCATGGTCGCTGCAGCGGCAGTGACGGGAACAATCACCGATGTAAGGCCACTGCTTCAGGACAGGGTAACGTGATGGGTGGCTGGACCAAACATCAAGGTCGCGCAATGATATTGCCGTTGGACAATATAGATACCGACCAGCTGATCCCGGCGCGTTTTATGTCCGTACCGCGGGCCGAAGGGTATGGAAAATATCTGCTTCACGATGTGCGCCGCGACCCGGATGGCAAGCTGTTGGCCGACTTTCCATTGAACGGTGCAGCTAAAGCCAGCATTATGATTGCGGGAAGAAATTTCGGCAGCGGCTCCTCGCGCGAAGCGGCTGTGTATGCGCTGGTGGATGCAGGGTTCCGCGTGATCATCGCGGAGAGTTTCGGCGATATCTTCGTTGGTAATTCGGTGAACAACGGATTGCTACCGGCGACCGTCAATTCGGACGATCTTGCCGTTTTGACGGATGCAGTCGAGCATGGAGCGGAAATCTCGGTAGAGCTTGATTCCGGCAAATTCTGTGCTGGTGACGCTGAGGTCGAATTTGTTCTGGACGACAGCCAACGCACAAAACTGATGAACGGCTGGGACGACATCGATCTCACACTGCGCCATGCCAGCGAGATCGAAGCCTTTGGCGATCGAAGAAATCAAACCGCAAAGTGGGCATGGCCCGTAGCGGCGGATTGAAACGGCGTCCAGATCGGGGCGTGAAACGGCATCCGGAAGATGCCACAACAACCAGGGGAACCTAGGCAAGCGCCGTCCCCAACAGTGGAGGTAGACCATGAAGAAAATCATCCTGAGCGGCCTTGTCGCCGGACTGTCACTCATTTCCAGCATCGCGCAGGCGGAAGACAAGGTAACGGCGGTTCACGCCTTTCCAAAAACACTCATCTACACAAAAAGCTTCCTGTCTTTCGTGGACAAGGTGAACGAGGCCGGCAAAGGCGTTGTGCAAATTGAGGTGCGTGGTGGACCTGAAGCCATCGGCATGTTCCAGCAGCCGGATGCCGTGCGCGATGGTATCATCGACATGGTGTACACTCCTGGTTCGTTCTATGGCGGCGCACTGCCAGAGAAAGACGCCATGGTGGCCTCTAACCTGACGGCCGTGGAGACGCGCAAGAACGGCGGTACGGAACTGATTGACAAAATCCATCAGGAAAAGATGGGGCTGAAATATCTCGGCTGGTTTGACAGCGGCGTTTGCTACAATTTGTGGACCCGCAACGAGCCGAAATTCGACGCTGACGGCAATCTTGAGGTCAAAGGCCTGAAACTGCGTGGCAACGCGGTCTACAACGCCTTCTTCACCAACTACCTTGGTGCGCAGGTGATCGACCTTCCAACAGGTGAAGTCTATTCTGCGCTGCAGCGTGGGGTGGTCGACGCAACGGGTTGGACGCAGATCGGTCTCATCGATCTGAAATGGAACGAGTTCCTCAATTACCGCATCGAACCGTGCTTCTTCTCAACCGATCTCGGTGTCATCGTGAATATGCAAAAGTGGAACAGCCTGAGTGATGAATCGAAAAAGATCATTCAGGACGTCGCGATCCAGCACGAAGCCGACAGTGTGAAAGCATTGCGTGCCAAACGTGACGAAGACTTCGCCGCTCTTGATAAAGCGGGCATGAAAGTGGTGTCTCTGAAAGGCGAAGCCAAGGCCAAGTATCTCGCTGCGGCGCGCGAAAAAACCTGGGAGCGCATGAAGGGGCTGATGGAAAAGCAGCCCGGCGGCACAGGCAATTACGACAAGCTGCTTGAGCTCTTCTACGACCTCGATGCGACCAAATAGGTATCATTCAAACCCAGATGGCTCGCCGATCCGGCGGGCCGTCGAATTTTTGGAAGCACGTCAATGCATGCGCTGACCAGAGCCTACACTTTTCTGCTGTATGGGCTGGCCATCGTCGCGGGTGCGACACTGGTCTGGCTGATGATCTCGGTCATCGTGTCCGTGCTCATGCGCAATCTTGGAATGCAGCCGTTTGCGTGGCTGTTCACCTCGGCGGAGTATGGCCTGCTCTATATGACCATGCTGGGCGCGCCCTGGCTCGTGCGCGAAAAGGGGCATGTTCACATTGAACTCGTTACTTCGGCGCTGCCGGCGGGCAAGCGCCGTCTATTGAGCCGATGTGTGGCAATGGCCTGCGTTTTGGTTTGTGCAATACTGGCCTGGAAGGGATTGGACCTGTTCCTCACCAACATTGAGCGGGCTGATTACGATGTCCGCGCCTACTATTTTCCCCGTTGGATTTTGACGATTTCATTTCCGTTGTCTTTCGGATTGATGGCGATTGAGTTTTCGAGGTTCGTTTTTGGACCCGAAGTGATACATACCGGTGAAGCGGGGATCCACGAGTAATGGAATGGTACGAAGCCCTTGCCCTGCTCGTCGGCACAATTATTTTTCTTATGGCGATTGGCATGCCGGTCGCCCTTGCGTTTCTGGCGGCAAACATCATTGGTGCCTGGATATTCATGGGTGGTGAGCGGGGTGTGGCGCAGTTGCTGAACAACGGTCTTGGCGCGCTCACAAAGTATGCTCTTGTGCCTATACCGCTGTTTCTGCTGATGGGAGAGATCTTCTTTCACACCGGACTGGGTGGCCGCATGTTCAATGCGATTGACAGGCTGCTTGGCCGCCTGCCGGGTCGGTTGAGCTACGTGACCGTGTTGGGCGGGACCGCGTTTTCCACCCTTTCCGGGTCCTCGATGGGCTCAACCGCACTGTTGGGCTCTCTAATGGTGCCGGAAATGAGCCGCCGCGGCTACAAGTCCCACATGAGCATCGGCCCGATTTTGGGAACCGGTGGACTTGCAATCATCATCCCGCCTTCGGCTCTCGCAGTGCTTCTGGCGACGCTGGCGCAGATTGATGTTGCCGCTTTGCTCATCGCCGGCGTGATTCCAGGCCTGGTTTTGGCAGCCCTCTACATTGGCACGATCTGGTTTCAAACCTATCGTGATCCGAGCGCCGCGCCTGCCTACGATGTGGAAGTCTTGTCGCTGGGCGAGCGCATCAGCCTGCTTCTTCGTGAAGTCGTCCCGATGATCGGGGTGATGGTTATCATCATCGTCTTGATGATCCGAGGCTTCGTAACGCCATCGGAAGCGGCTGCATTTGGTGCGCTTGGGGTGCTGATTCTGGCGGTTGTCTATCGCTGTTTGACCCTGCAAGCCTTGCGCAAATCCATCGTTGGGGCGTTACGGGTCACGCTGATGGCCTATCTGATCGTTTTCGGTTCAGCCACGTTCAGTCAATTGCTGGCCTTTTCCGGAGCCTCCAGCGGGTTGGTGGACTGGGCAACATCTTTCGACCTTGCGCCACTTGCAATGCTCCTGGTGATGTTCGGCGTGCTGCTCTTGCTCGGAATGTTCATGGAGCAGATCTCCATGATGCTGCTCACTGTTCCCATCTTTTTCCCGCTTGCGCTCACACTCAACTTCGATCCGATCTGGTTCGGCATCATCATGCTGCTGGCCCTGGAGATCAGCTTCACAACCCCTCCCTTCGGACTGCTACTGTTTGTGATGAAAGGGGTTGCACCAGGGGAGACGACCATGCGCGAGATTTATACTTCCGCTTTCCCTTTTATCGGATGCTCTTTGTTGCTTGTCGTCCTGCTAATCGCCTTCCCGCAACTGGCGCTATGGCTGCCTTCACTGTAGCCAATAAGCCCGCACGGCCGCCCTTCATAAATCAGTTTGATCAACTCTCTCTTTGGCAGATTTTCATCGGTTTGACGGGCACCGAAATGAGTCTGGTTTTGGGCGTACTACAGACCTTTTCTATAAATCGGTCCGGAGTTGGGGCTACTTCAGAAGTTCCTGGCCTCGGCTCAAAAAACGGATTTTTGACCCACTACAGACATCGCACACTCTGTAGTTGTTCTACGAAAACCCTTTAGAAGCTGATGGATAGCCTGCCACCACCTGTGACAGAGAGGTAGTCGGGCTTGGCCAGTCCACTCACGGTGCTGCTCAACGAGATGGATACGGAATTGCTGAGCTGAAAGTCGGAACTTGCGGTGATGTTGACATCGAGGTCGTCTGTATCGACCGCTACACCAAGGTCTGCGCTTGCTCCAACGGACCGCAGAAACGTCCATTCACCCTCGACACTCAAGGCAGGCTGGATGATCATGCCGTTATCCAGTGAGTGGGTATATGTAGCTGACCCACCAAAAGCCAATGAGCCAGTGCGGGTGGTTGAGGCCGCAAACACGGTTGGTGCAATGGCTGTATCTCGATAAGCCTCATCGCTTTCTTCATTGAAGCTCGCGCCAACGGTGGGGGCGAGTATCCAGTTTCCCACCTGATAGTAACTGGTCAAAGTACCATTCAGCGCCCAGCTTTCGGAGTTGTAGTCTGCCGTAATCCCAACACTGTCAGCACCGTTGTCGGTCCACGTGTATATAAACGATCCGGTAAACACCAAGGTGTCGGTCAGGAACAATGCCAAATAGGGGCCTATGCCGATGGCACTTGTTGTCGATCCTCCCGTGACGAAATTGTTGGTGATATCCGTAGCAGAGTAATTCAAGATGGCTCCGACAGTCACCTTGTCATTGATTGTGGTGTCGGCCCCGAGACTGACGGCCATCTGGTCACCGTCATAACCGCGCAGTGGCTTGGTACTTTCCAGATAGCCCGCACTGCCATCAAGCCAGACATTCCAACCCGCTGCCGTCTCCGTAGTGGTGAGATCAGCGGTCGGGACAATGCTGTATCCTGCCGGTTCCATCACAGCGCTGTCGAGATCGCCTCCGCTCATCACGGAGGCTCTCCGCTTTCCCCCGATATCCCTCACGATCTGGCGAATACGCCGGGATTGCTCGATGTTGAGCTGGGGTTTGATAACCACCTGGATTTCATTGAACTCCTGCGCATTGGCCTTGTACGGCGCAGCATGTATCACCACTGCAGCAGCAATCAGAAAGCCGAGTGTTTTGCCAAACGCTGGTGTCATTATTGACCTTCCCGTACAAGTTACAGGCTTGCACTATAGCAATACAACAAACTATTGGCCACTTGAAGACTTTTCCACGCAACAGGTGCTAGTTGTCATGGGCACATTTAGGCCGGTAGGCTTCAAAAATAGTCTCATTGCCTGAAATCATAGCTCTTGCAAGGTTGTGTGTACCAAAGAAAGAGGCGACCGTCCGGCCGCCTCAATCTGTGGATCAATTGTTGACGTTCAGTGACTGGATGCGGTTCCAGCGTCTGCAACTGTGCCTTCCGGACCGGGGCCGTCTGGGTCAACGCCACCGCAACCACCCGAAACCCTAACGCAGTGACCGATAGACACGCCACCGCTCCTGTCGCTTCCACCGCGACCTGCAGCAAAACTGCCATCACCGGTATTGGTGACTGCAGCAGGTCCCACGTTTGGTCGTGCAGAGCGCTCGCTGGTTGTGCCATCACGATTGTCAGGTTGGGAAATCCGGTCAAATGACGTGACTGTGCTGATGACTTCGCCGTTCATGGGGTTCCAGGTGCGCGAATAGGTGGATGGAGGAATGTAGTTTCCACCCTGATCACCGCCGCCTGCTTTGGTTCCACCATCGACTTGTTTATTAGGTTTTTCAGGTTTTTCACTTGGAGTGTCGGTGCCTTCACCTGGTTTTCTGCGAACTTCAGCTGGCTCTACTTCCGTGTGCTCCGACCTTGTGCGTTCAGTGCTTGTAGTCGTGGTTACCTTTACATCCGTAACGCTGGTGCCATCTTCATAGTCGTAATAGGTCGTAACCGTATTAATTCGGGTCGTACCAGTTGGCCCAGGGATTATTTCGGTCGTTGAATGCACGCGGTTTCCGTCACTATTGGTATGACCGCTTTCCACCAGTATGGAATCTCCATAACGGGTGGGGGTGACATATCGTGAGGTGTCGGTACCCGACGATGCCTTGCCTCCATCATTCGGCACATCTGCTGAACCGATTGGTGCCTGCTCCATACCAGGTGCAAAACGTTGGCGACCCAGGCCGTCACCACCAGGCAGACCACCTTGTCCATCGCCAAAGCCGGAGTTTATCAAATCAGGTATGGCGCGTTCGCCCATCAGCGCGTTTAGATCATTGGCATGCCGTAGCGCCTCGTTGAGATTACCGCCGGATACTTTGAAGACGTCCACAAATCCAGCCGAAACATTCAAGTCTGGCGTGTTGCGCGGTTTGGTTGGATGAGAATAGGTCGTGTCGATTCCAGTTCCGGGAGTATGCGTGATGATTGATGAACCCTTATCCGGATAGAGAGTACTCTGTCTGCGGTTACCACGTGCCGGACCCCGATGGCGGCCGTAACGTCCAACTTTCCGCGAATTTTCAAGCAGAGGTGAATTTGCCCGAGCGAAACTGCCGGTCATGGCTGCCTTGGCAACAGCAGCTTTCGTTTTCCGGGAGACTGCAACCTTGGGTGTTATACGGGGTTTCTTGCGCAATTGCACGGCCGGGAGCTGCAACTTCGGTTTCATCTGCACCTTGGCAGCACGTACTTTAGCCTTCACCTTTGGCTTGATCTGGATCTTCGTGGTACGGGTCTTGATCCTCACCTTCGGTTTGGCGATAGCGATCTTGGGTTTTACCTTTTTAATCCGTGGCTTGATCCGGATTTTCGTAGTACGAACCTTGATTCTCGCCTTTGGCTTGGCGACTTTTATTTTGGGCTTCACCTTGATTGTCTGCGGCTTGATCTTGATGCCGGCGGCATCTGAGCTTGTGAAAGCGGCGGGTGCAAACAGCATCAGGCTGGCTATGGCAGCTGACAGCATAAGGTTGGCGGGTTTCATGGCGTTTCTCCTTGAATCGTGTGGAGACCGATCATCGGCCCTTGTTAATCACAGGATGACGCACGGAGAACTCAGGCGATGTGCAGGATGTCACAACACAGAGCAACCCCGCCGGTTACGCGACGGGGCTGCAGACTTGTGGCTACTTATCGGATCTGGCAGTCAGCACTCCGAATGGAAGCAAAGGTTGCCGGGTTTCTTGAACCGTTCTTGACGGTTGCGGCTGCTCTCGTCATAGCGTTCCAAGACATCGTTTGCCGAATACATGGCACTACCGCTGGACCAGCCTGTTGGTTGACCTTGCTCAGGTGCTTCAGGCAGACCACCGGGTGTTTTGCCATTACCCACTGTTGACAGATCAGCCTTCTTGGTCTCGTCGATCCAGGGGAACGGTGTCGAGCCGCCGCCAGCAGCAAACTCAGGATCGTAGAGCTTGGTGACATCCGGCTTGGGTACCTCAGTACCTGCATCAGGTTTGTTTCCAAGAGATTCCTTGATAGGCTCATCCGGATCAAAAGACCAACTGACCCAGCCCGGTCCATCCGACGTCTCAGACGGCCTGTATTCAGTTCGAATTAGTCTTCCTTCGCTGTCATAGTGATTGGTTACGCTGGAAGTTGTTCCATTCGGGTATTCAGTGTCAAGAACGACCGTTCTGGATCCAGTATTGTAACGGGTGATGGTTTCTCTATGTCGGAGACCGGGTACGGTAAGTGAATTTTCCCAACGCCCCATTGATACTCTTGTGACGCCTTGTTGTGATGCTACCCCACCTATCGCACCTGCAACCCGATCCGGCGTCACGCCCCAGAAGCCTTCGGCGGCATCGCTCGCAGCACTGCCATTTGAATTAGCTGGGCCTTTAGAACCCGTATCGGGCAACCCGGTAAAGCTGTCGGGTCCAAAGCCGCCTATGCCATTGTGACCCCATAAACTGTCAGGGTTCATGGTGGATGTCCCAGTCTTGCCAGGCTCTTTAGTCATTCCATTCAGAATGTCCTGATTACTGGGTACCGTACTACCAAGATCACGTGTCGGCAGTCCCAGTTCTGGTGTCGCCGCGACGCGGAGCGAGCCAAGCGTAATGACGTCCTTGGCAGCTTCTGCTGCCCGTGCGGCGTTCATGGCATCCTTGATACCATTCTGGTTGGCAAACTGATCGAATGATCTGTCAGATTGCTTCATAGAGCGTGTCTGGATATTGCCAGCCGCTCTTTTCGACTTCTTCTTGGA
>CAJICM010000182.1_pt1 | contig 26082 bp, 24 predicted proteins | sample 9199691 | NCBI WGS metagenome assembly CAJICM01 (sample SAMEA7708338, study PRJEB35096) | sediment metagenome | biome: marine neritic benthic zone biome [ENVO:01000025]; feature: sediment [ENVO:00002007]; material: shallow marine sediment [ENVO:03000034] sea grass bed [ENVO_01000059] ...
ATCAGGGGCTGCTGGATGACGGATATCTGGTGGCTCGGGAGCGTTCCGGCTATTACGTGTCCGACAAGGCCATTCCGCAGCAGGCTGCGCGGCCCTCGCCTTCCCAACGCGCCGCCAGCTCAGATCATGCGGCGCCTGACTGGAATGCCCGTTTTGCCCGCACTCCGGCAGCGCTTGAAAACATCTCCAAACCGCTCGACTGGTCCAGTTACAAGTACCCTTTTATTTATGGTCAGGTGGACCACAACCTGTTTCCAATAGCCGAATGGCGCGAATGTGCGCGGCAAACACTGGGCAAACGCTGGTTCAATGCCTGGACAGATGACCACGGATCTCACGACGATCCGCTGCTGGTGGAGCAGATCAGGCGACGTATTCTGCCGCGCCGGGGGATTATGGCGGCAGAAAACGAGATACTGGTGACATTAGGCGCGCAACATGCGCTGTACATGGTTTCCAGCCTGCTCGCCAAACCGCAAACAAAGGTCGTGGTTGAAAACCCCGGATTTCCGGACGCACGCAACATCTTCTCCCTGCACACCAACAACATTCACCTTCAGGAAGTCGATTCTCAAGGTATCCTGCTGGACACCATACCCGACGATACTGAAATGGTGTTCGCAACACCCAGCCATCAGTCACCCACAACTGTTACTATGCCGTTGCACCGTCGCCTTGAACTGATTGAACAGGCTTGCAAAAAGGACTTCCTGATCATCGAGGACGATCATGAATTCGAGACCAATTATGTCAATGAACCGTGTCCGTCGCTGAAATCGCTGGATGACGATGGACATGTCATATATATCGGTTCGCTTTCAAAATCGGTGTTTCACGGCCTCAGACTCGGTTTCCTGGTAGCGCCTAAAGCCTTCATTGATGAAGCGCGCGCACTGCGCCGGCTTATGGTTCGTCACCCGCCCAACAATAATCAGCGCACAGCCGCGCTGTTCCTGTCACTGGGTCACCATGATACGCTGATACGACGGCTTCATCGCGCCTACCGGGCACGTTGGGAAATCATGGCGTCCGCCCTGCAGCAGCATTTGCCAAATTCAACGAAAGTACCAAGTTTTGGCGGCACGAGTTTCTGGGTTGAGGGGCCCGCCGGGCTGGATGCTGAAAGGCTTGCCTTGGCCGGCCGGGAACAGGGGTTGCTGATTGAACCCGGTCGTATTTTCTTCGGCGCACCAAATCCGCCCCGGAATTATTTCAGGCTCGGGTTTTCGTCCATCGATGAAACCCGCATTGAGCCCGGTATCGAATTGCTGTCAGACTTGATTGATCGTGACCTTGAACTTGGGCGATCGGCTGCGGAGTAGACCATCATGAAACCTGATTTCACCAAGGGCGCGGCCTGGATGTCCGGCGCAATCGTGCCGATTGCCGAGGCGAAAATTTCCGTGCTGGACTGGGGATTTACGCGGTCAGACTGCACCTATGATGTAGCATCAGTGCGCGCCGGCGCTTTCTTTCGCCTCGATGACTATCTGGAACGGTTTCAGAAATCACTGGCAAAGGTGCGCATAGAGGTGCCGCAGTCAAAAGACGAAATGCGTGATATCGTCCATAGCATTGTTGCCCATTCCGGCTTGCAGGACGCATATGTCGCGATGGTCGCAAGCCGGGGCGTTCCACTGGTTCCGGGCACGCGTGACCCGCGCCAGTGCGGAAATCATTTCTTTGCCTGGTGCATACCCTATGTCTATGTCATTCGACCGGAAATAGCGGCACGCGGAGCACATCTGTTCGTGCCAGGCGATGTGCGTCGAATTCCGCCTCAAAGCGTTGATCCCACTGCCAAGAACTATCATTGGGGAGATATGACGCGCGGACTGTTCGAAGCGCTCGATGCAGGTTTTGACTCTGCGGTGCTGCTCGACCATCAGGGCAATGTCACTGAAGGCCCGGGGTTCAACATATTTTCGTTGAAGGACAATGTTGTGCGCACTCCAGACACCGGCGTTCTGGAAGGAATTACCCGGCGAACGGTCCTTGAGCTATGCGCAGAGCTGGACCTCAAGACAGATGTTCGCCCGATCCCGCTCAGCGAGCTCATGGAATCCGATGAGGTGTTCACCGCAACAACTGGCGGTGGCGTGGCGCCGGTTACCCGGGTGAACGAAAGAGTTTTTTCGAACGATGCACCCGGCCCGACAACAAAGCGTATCTCGGAAACTTATCTGTCCTGGTTTGACCGGCCGGAATTTCGCCAGCCGGTCACGTATGTTTGATAATACAAGCCGTTAGAGAGATTCACGTTTTGATTGAATCAAAATCGCGCTCTATCCCTTTGTTATCGAATTGCTTTTCACAAAGCCGGTTTCCACTATTGTGCGAAATACTCTAGTCAGGCTGCCTTGGTTCCATCATTGGCATTTGCTGCTTTCAAAACCTTGCTGGTGGTATCCGCAAATTCTTCAGCCTCCTCCTCGACTTCGCGAACGAACTCCTCGACTGCTTCGGTACCGGTCTCGGTCAGGCTGCGGGCGTGGTCCATATAGTGCCCCAAGGCCGTGGAGTAAAAATCGGCCCAGACATCCATAATTTCCATCGGCGTCTTGCAATCTGACAAACGCTGCGGCATGGCAAAATCTTCCCCCAGGCGCTTGTTGATAAACGCAGCATATTTCCCCTGGCAATTACTCAAGGTCTTGATAGCTTCTGCGCTGTAACGCCCGGCATAGTCCACTGCTGTTTTGGGTAGCTCTCCTGCTGCATCGATGGCAGCTTGCGGTGCAGGTTTTGAGTTATCTTTCTTCGTCATTTGGGCCTCCTGATGATTATTGGGTGCAAATTGTCCATTCGGGTTTCATGGTCTCAGCACGTAGCAGATTCCCATGTCAACAACATGACCAAAATCAATCGCAATCAAATAAATCTGCGATGTCGGTCATACAGGCAGCCCGGTCCATGGCTTAACTGTTCTAAGTGCAAGAGATGACTGTATACGAGCCACTCCCGGCAAGCGGGTTATTGCCTGGCGATGTATGCGTTCATAGTCTGCGGCGCTGGCGGCAGCGATGCGCAACAGGTAGTCATACTGCCCACCCATGAGGTGACATTCAAGAATGTCGGGAACCCGTCGTACCGCATTTTCAAACGCTTCGAGATTTTCCTCGGTTTGTGCGACCAGGGATATCTCGACGAAAAACTCGATGCTGAGCCCAAGTTTCTCCCTTCCCAGCCTTGCCCCGTAACCGCTGATCATTCCGCGCTCTTCCAGCAATTTGATGCGACGGTGACAAGCCGAGGCGGAAAGATTGACAAGGTTGGCAAGTTCGGCCACCGACAGGGAGCTGTTGGCCTGAAGCTCGCGCAGCAGTCTGCGGTCAGCCTTGTCCATGTTGATGAAATTCATTCGATTATACCTTTTCACGGCGATGTTTTATGCGAATATTACGCCAAATATCAGAATATTTGATAATTAATTTCGCGGCAGGAGAGGTATTCTATGAGCCTGACAGTTGACATCGTGAGGAAACGGCAATGCTGATTGGTGTACCAAAGGAAATAAAGAACAAGGAATTCAGAGTTGGCATGACGCCAACTTCGGTTCGCGAACTGGTCGAAGCCGGCCACAAGGTGATTGTCGAGACCGGCTGCGGTGTCGGAATTGGCATGGACGATACATCCTACCGCAAGGCAGGCGCCAGAATACTCAAGACACCGGAAGAAATCTTTGCCAAGGCCGACATGATCGTGAAGGTCAAGGAACCGCAAGCGGTAGAGCGCAAGATGTTGCGTGAGGGTCAGATACTGTTCACCTATCTTCACCTGGCTCCGGATCCGGCGCAAACCAAGGATCTGGTCAAGTCCAGGGCCACATGCATAGCCTATGAGACGGTCACCAGCCCAACCGGTGGCCTGCCCCTGCTGGCCCCCATGTCGGAAGTGGCCGGCAGGCTGTCCATTCAGGCCGGCGCCTACTATCTTGAGAAAGCGCATGGCGGGCACGGACTGTTGCTGGGCGGCGTGCCCGGTGTTGACCCCGCCAAGGTGGTTGTTATTGGTGGCGGCATGGTTGGCCGCCACGCTGTTCACATTGCGCTCGGCATGGGTGCAGACGTCTGGGTGATTGACAGAAATGTCGATGTGCTTCGTTCGCTGTGGACGCAGTTCGGTCGACCTTTGAACACTGTTTACTCCACCAAGGATGCGATCGAGCGCCACTGCGCCGAAGCCGACCTTGTCGTCAGCGGTGTGTTGATTCCAGGTGCCGCCGCGCCCAAACTGATTACCCGTGACATCGTCAAGACGATGCAGGCGGGTTCGGTGATTGTGGACGTCGCCATCGATCAGGGCGGCAGCGCGGAAACCTCAAAGGCAACCACGCACGATGACCCGGTTTATGTGGTCGATGACGTCATTCACTATTGCGTTGCCAACATGCCAGGCGGGGTTCCCAAGACTTCGACCTATGCTCTCAATAACGCAACCCTGCCTTTTATCCTTCAGATTGCAAATCGCGGCTGGCGCAAGGCGCTCACTGAAAACAAGCATCTGATGGCAGGTTTGAATGTGCATGCGGGCCATGTGACCTACAAAGCGGTCGCCGATGATCTGGGTTACAAGTTCATGGCTCCGGAAGAGGCTGTTCGCCTGTAGGGGCAGAATAAGCATCGAGCATTGCCTGGAGCGCATCAGGTTTTGAGTGAATCAAAACCGCGCTCTATCCCTTTGTTATCGCATTTGTTTTTCACAAAACCGGCATCCGCTTTTGTGAGAAATGCCATAGCGCTTTTGCAAGCGTCGAAGGCAGCGCGGATTACTCCGGCTGCCTTCTTCGTTTTCAGAGGTTACTCTGCGTCGTTACTAGTAGTGATAACCGTCACGGCAGTTATAGTAACGGTTCCACCAGTAGCGGCGACCGGTACGGCGGGCTTTCCGCTTCAGCCAACGGCAGTTGCGGTAACCGTAACCCCAACCGTACCCGACGCCCCAACCATGACGCCAATGACGATGGCGGTGCCTGCGTCCGTGTGCCAGGACAACATTGCCCTGAGCTGCAGGGGCAACAGTTGTTGTGGCAGCAGCAGCAGCGGCTGATGACATGCCGGCAGCGACAGAAGCATTGGCAGATGGTGTGGCGGTGAAAGCAGCAGCTGCAACAATCGCAACTGCCATGAGGTTGGTCTTATTGAACATGGGTTTTTTCCTTCTTCTTATTGTTATGTGACCGCTTGTTCAGATCGGTCAGCGTTGAAAAGGAAACTAGCCGCTTGAACACCGGGAAAATGTGCACATGATCACATGCTGATCACCGGGGTGTGAACAGCACTGCCCTACCCTGCACGCACTTCCAGCCTGTCTTTCAAGCCGTACCACGCCAGAGATGCAAGAACGCCCAGGCGATGAAAGGCATGCAATGGAAACTTGTCGAAACCGGTGACCGGAAACGGCAGATCCTGTTCGGCTACACCCAAAAGTCGCTGTGCCAGGGCCCGTCCCATGACACCGGACATGGCGACTCCGCGGCCATTGAAGCCAAGCCCGGCCAGCACACCAGGCGCCGGTTCATGCATGTGCGGCAAATGATCCTTCGTTACGGCGATATAGCCGCACCATTGCGTTGCCCACCGGACGTTCGCCAACTGCGGAAAGATGCGGACAGCCTCGCGTTGCGTACGAGTATATTGTGCGGCATCGGCAAATGTGTCTTTTGATCCGAGGCTTCCGAGCAGAAACCTGCCCGCGGCATCAAACCGGCCATAGTAGATCAGCCGTCGCGTGTCAGACAGGGTCTCCCCGCCGCGTAACATGGAGCCGCGGATATTGTCCGATAGCGGCTCGGTGGCAAGCTGCACACTTAGAACCGGCACAATTGTTTCAGCAAGACCTGGCCACAGTTTGTCGGTGTAGCCATTGGTGCACAGCAACACCTTGCCGGCCCGCACGCTACCAGCATGTGTCGTTGCAATCCATTTGCCGCCTTCGCGCACCAGTCCGGTTACACGGGACTGGCCATACACTTTGACGCCAATTGCGAGACAGACGCGCAACAGACCACGGACATAAGACAATGGCTGGATGCAACCCCCGCTCGGCACGATAGCGCCCATGCCGAAGAATTCGGTACCGGCACGGTCTGTCAGTGTCGCCCTGTCAACGATATCAATTTCAATACCGGCGCGCTGCCAGCTTTTGCACTGTGTCGCAAACTCCCGTGCCGCACGCGAACCGTGAGCAACCCTTATCCAGCCGGACTGGCGAGCTTCGCAGGATATGCCGTGCTTGTGGATGAGGCCAAACAATTCATCTGCTGAACCGATCGATGCCTGCACCAGTCGCTCACCGGCGTCCTGACCTATCATTTTGTACACATCCTCGGGGCTGTGGACCGGCAGTAGCGGGTTGACCTGACCACCATTGCGGCCTGATGCTCCCCACCCCGGTGCCTCCGCATCCAGCACCACTACGCTGGTACCGTTTTCCGCCAACTCAAGAGCCGCGCTCAGACCTGTAAAACCGGCACCAACGATAACGACATCCGCGCACGTTTCGCCGGTCAGCGTCGGTACTGGTTTTGCCGGCTCGGCCGTGGCCACCCACAGGGATGGAGGAAACTGTACTTGTGTACCAACAGACATCTAGGGTCAGGCCTCATTAATGTTATCCATTCTGCGGGAGGATATTTTGCCTTTGACGAGGCGAAAGGTTGAAGGAAACCTTATGGTTTTCAAGACCTTTCAACGATGTCAGGGGCAAAATAGATCCCGCCCTTCGGGTTTGAAGGACAGCAATCGCCTGAAGTCGAAAAATGCTCGAAAAGGCAAAAAGCCTTGTCTTGCGCTTTTTCATCGTCATTCGAATGCTTTCCTTCAAACAGAATTGCATAAGATTAATGAGTCCTGACCCTAGGGTCAGGGCTCCTGCCGTGTTTTGCCTCGAAATGATGCTAACACGGCAGGCACTGAGTAGGGAGACCTGAGCCTGGTCAGTGACTGCGACCCGCAAGGCGAGACAGTTCACTTGTCGGATCGTGCAGTGGTGAAGTATTGAGGGCGCGAAGCACATCGCCGCGAGACAAGCCGATGTCCGCAAGTTGGTGATCATTCAAGTCCAGCAATCTGGCGGTCTCCCGGCGGTGGCGTATCAGCCTCGTGACAGTACTGAATAATTCAATTATCCAATTGCGAGACTTTGTGCCGGACGCGACGCAGGTTTCAGTTGTATGAGTAGTGGTGGTGTTCATCTGGGTTCTCCTTCGGTTATCTGAAAACCACAATGAACCACCCCTCCTGACAGCATAATGTCAGCATTAGAAGTGAACTCCTGACAGCATGATGTCAGTAGGCTTATGCTAGACAACTGCTATCGATAACAAAGGAGACGTCAGGTTCCATGCGCCGCGCCGACAGGCTATTCGAGATCATACAGTTCATGCGTCGTCAGCCACTGACGCGGGCGCGTGACCTGGCTGAAAACTTCGAGGTCTCCGAACGCACCATCTATCGCGACATCCAGGATCTGATGACATCCGGAGTGCCGATCGAAGGTGAAGCCGGGATCGGTTATGTGTTGCGCGCCGGGTACGACCTGCCACCGCTCATGTTCAAGGAAACCGAAATTGAAGCCCTGGTACTTGGTGCGCGTATCGTGCAGTCGTGGGCTGACAAGGAACTCGCAGACGCAGCAACGGATGTCATTGCCAAGGTGGAGGCAGTGTTGCCGGACGCATTGCGGACTTACATGACCAACACAGCGCTGCTGGCACCGTCGGAACATTATATGGCACCGCTGAATTTTGAGCTCGGGCACTTGAGAAATGCGCTCAGGGACAGCAGAAAAGTAACAATCGGCTATCAGGATGCCCGCGGTGACACGACAACGCGGCAGGTGCGACCATTGTCGCTGGCCTATTTTGGACCAGTTTGGCTGATGGCCGGCTGGTGTGAACTTCGTAACGACTTCAGGACTTTCCGTCTCGATCGAATTGGCCGGTTTGAGGTAAATGATGACCGCTTCAGGCCTGAAGCGGGCAAGACCCTGAAAGATTTCCTCGCGAGAGATGACACGTGGATTCGAGGCAGCGAGAAGCTAAAAGATACCCTGGAAAGCGAAGTTGGTTGATTAATGAGACTTTATGTCTCAAAATCTGCCATGTGTCCATTGCCTTTGGTAAATCTGGCACTGGCTGGCACTACAAAGCCACACTAGAACACCTGCACGGGTTGATCGATTGCCCGTGAGAACGCGCGCGCGTTATCCCGGCAGCACATGAGAGGTAGTGTTCTATGAAAATGACAACAGAAGAAGCATTTGTAAAAGTCCTGCAAATGCACGGTATCGAGCATGCATTCGGTATTATCGGTTCGGCCATGATGGCCATCTCCGATCTGTTTCCGAAAGCAGGCATTAAATTCTGGGATTGCGCGCATGAGTGCAATGCCGGCATGAGTGCGGACGGTTACACGCGCGCCACCGGCAAGATGTCAATGATGATCGCCCAGAACGGTCCGGGCATTACAAACTTCGTTACGCCTGTAAAAACCGCATACTGGAACCACACTCCGCTATTGCTGGTTACACCGCAGGCAGCCAACAAGACCATCGGTCAGGGTGGTTTCCAGGAAATCGAACAGATGAAACTGTTTGAAGACATGGTCTGCTATCAGGAAGAAGTGCGCGATCCCTCACGCATGGTGGAAGTTTTGAACCGCGTGATTGAACAGGCATTCCGCCAGTGCGGTCCGGCACAGATCAATATTCCGCGTGACTACTGGACACAAGTTGTCGACATTGAACTTCCGCAGATCGTTCGACTGGAATTGCCGAGTGGCGGGACGCAGGCAATTGACGATGCTGCCAAGCTTCTGTCTAAAGCCAAATTCCCGGTCATCTTGAACGGTGCCGGTGTCGTCATTGGTGGCGCTATTCCTGCCTCAGCAGCGCTGGCTGAAAAGCTCTCGGCACCAGTGTGCTGCGGATATCAGCACAATGACGCGTTTCCTGGTTCCCACAAGCTGTCGGTTGGTCCGCTGGGGTACAACGGTTCCCAGGCAGCCATGGAACTGATTTCGAAAGCCGACGTGGTGCTGGCTCTAGGTACCCGTCTCAACCCGTTCTCGACCCTGCCGGGCTACGGCATCGACTATTGGCCAAAAAAAGCCAAGATCATTCAGGTCGACATCAATTCAGACCGAATCGGGTTAACCAAGAAGGTCACAGTTGCTATTCAAGGTGATGCCAAGGCCGTCGCAGAACAGTTGCTCGACCGCCTGACGCCAACGGCTGGCAATGCAGGACGCGAAGACCGCGAGGCAATGATTCATCAGAGCAAGTCGGCCTGGTTGCAGCAACTGTCTTCCATGGACCACGAGGATGATGATCCGGGCACCAACTGGAACGAGCGTGCGCGTAACCGGGAGCCGGAGCGGATGAGCCCTCGCATGGCTTGGCGTGCCATACAGAAAGTCCTGCCAAAGGAAGCGATTATTTCTTCTGACATCGGCAACAACTGTGCCATCGGCAACGCTTATCCAACCTTCGAAAAGGGACGCAAGTATCTGGCCCCGGGCCTGTTTGGTCCTTGCGGGTATGGCTTCCCGGCCATTCTGGGCGCCAAGATCGGCTGCCCGGACACGCCTGTAGTTGGCTTTGCCGGTGATGGCGCATTCGGCATCTCCATGAACGAGATGACAGCTTGCGGCCGTAACGACTGGCCACCTATTACCATGGTTATTTTCCGCAACTACCAGTGGGGTGCTGAGAAGCGCAACACCACGCTATGGTTCGATGACAACTTTGTCGGCACCGAACTGAACCTGGGTGTCGAGTATGCAAAGATTGCTGAAGGTTGTGGCCTCAAGGGCGTTCAGGTAACTACCATGGACGAGTTGTCCGCCGCGCTTGAGTCCGCCATTGAAGGGCAGATGAAGCGTAATGAAACCACGTTCATCGAATGTGTCCTCAACCAGGAACTGGGGGAGCCATTCCGCCGTGACGCCATGAAGAAGCCCGTTTCCGTTGCCGGCATTGATCCCAAGGACATGCGTCCACAGCAGTCGCAGGTGTAACCCTTTAAAACTGTAACGGCAGCCTGCGTTCCTAACCGGACGCGGGCTGTTTTTATGGGCCAGGACTCTTTGTGAACATGGTGTAGAGCATGCGCGCTATCTCGCCTTCCAGCGGAAACGACAGCATGCCCATGACCGAGTAGCCGAGCAGCCATGGCATAAGATAGAAGCGGATCATGTAAAAGAACCACGCCACGAACAGCGGCACCAGCGGCTTGATCAGAAAACCGGGTGTCACCGGCGAGAAGAATTTGATGATCGGGTCTGTGGTCTTCACGAACACCTTCATGAAGAAGAAATCGGAGTCTTCCGCCAGAAAGATGTTCATTGCAACACGCCCGATCAGCGTCCACATGACAACGCCAAGCACATAGTCAACAGCGACGATCCAGACCGAAAAGCTGTCCAGCGGACTGTTTTCCATGAAGCACCAACTAATCTCTCAAGAGACCCGAAAAAGGCGGGACCTTTCCGGTCCCGCCCTCGAATGTTGCAGTCGGAACGCTAGTGGGCCCTGTCGAGGATGGCCTTGCCACTCGGCAACCGGGTCTGATCCACCATGTCCTGGATTTCCTTGTTTGGTTCCGGTGTCATCAACGACACAACAACCATGGAGATCAGGCTGACAGGCATACCGATGATGCCAAAGCGCAGGCCATCAAGTCCGGCAATCTGCGTTCCACCGTTCTGGATGTAGATCAGGTATAGCGCGCCTGATGCGAAACCCAACACCATGCCGGCAATTGCGCCTTGCCGGTTCGCCCGTTTCCACCACACTCCAAGTACGAGCGGGAAGAACAGGCCGGAACAGGCAAAACAGAACGCCCAGGCAACCGCCCCGAGAATCCCGGTCAGCTTCAGCGATGCCACCAAAGCGCCGGCAACACCGATGAACAACAGCAAGATACGGGCCGCCAACAGACGCTTCTTCGTGTCTGCCTCCGGATCGATGATCTTGTAGTACAGATCGTGTGACAGGGCATTGGCGATCGCCAGCAGAAGGCCGTCAGCTGTGGACATGGCAGCAGCCATACCACCGGCGGCAACCAGGCCGGAGATCACATAAGGCAAGCCGGCAATTTCAGGTGTCGCCAGAACAACGATGCCGCTTCGCATGAAGAACTCGTTGATCTGAAGAATACCGTCACCATTGCCGTCAGTGACCTTGAGCATGCCAACTGCATCCCAGTTCTTGATCCACTCCAGGTTGTTCACATCTGCAATGGACTTGCCGATGATGCTGGTCGCCAGTTGCGGGTCCAGAAGCTGCAACTTGGTCAGCGTGGCCAGAGCCGGCGCTGTGAAGTAGAGCAGGAAAATGAACAGCAGTGACCAACCCACGGACCGGCGGGCAGCACGCACCGAAGGCGTGGTGAAGTAGCGCATCAGGATGTGCGGCAGAGATGCCGTACCGGCCATCATGCACAAAGCAAGTGTGAAGAACCGCCACGAATCATAACCACCCTGAGGTGAATTATGCAGCGTGGTAAGTGCTTTCAGGCCGGGAAATGATTCGGTTGGAGGGGTTCCAACACCCAGCGTGACCTCCAGTTCGGCAATACGCTGAACCGCTTCACCATAACCGAAGTGCGGGATCAGGCCAAAGCCCTGCACATTGGACATCCAAATCACCGGCACGAGATAGGCAATAATCAGCACGATATACTGTGCCACCTGGGTCCAGGTCACACCGCGCATGCCACCGAGCATCGAACACACCAGAATACCGGCGATTCCGAACCACACACCGACCTCAAACGGAATGCCCAATGCACGTGAGGCGATGGTGCCGGTGGCATTGATCTGGGCAGTCACATAAGTGAACGAGGCCACCACAAGAATGACAACCGCACAGAAGCGGGCGGTGTTGCCGCCATATCGTGTGCCGATAAAGTCAGGCACCGTATAGCAGCCAAACTTGCGAAGATAAGGCGCCATCAGCGAGTTCACCAGAACATAGCCGCCGGTCCAGCCGACAACAAAGCCCAGATACGGATACCCGCCAAAGTAGATGCCGCCGGCCAGCGCCACAAACGAGGCACCGGACATCCAGTCGGCTGCAGTTGCCATGCCGTTGTATAGAGCCGGCACTTCCCTGCCCGCCACATAATATTCTTCCACCTGAGTGGTCCGTGACAGATAGCCGATGAGAGCGTAAATGGAGATCGTAAACAACAGGAACAAGATGCCGATCAGACGGGCACCTGCACCCAATTGCTCAAAGATCGCCATCAGGGCGAAAAATCCGAGGAACCCTAGCGTGTATATTCCATATACCTTGCCCAGGTTTTCTGTAAATTTACCTTGCATAGCTTCAGCCCCCCTCTTCTTCGACGCCTAATTCATCGTCGATTTGGTCCTGTCTCCAGTTCTGGATCCAGATCAGAGCTACAAAGATCGCTAGAGAGCCTTGCACCATAAAATAGTACCCCAGCGGGAAGCCCATGAACGAAAAGTTGTTCAGAGCTTTGGCATTCCAGGGCACGATGAAAGCAAAAATTACCCAGACCACCAACACTATGATGGTAAGAGTGCGAGTTTTCTCCCAATGCCTCTGCATGCCTTGTGCGTTTTCGTCAGACATGTTTGTTTCCTCCTGGACCGGCATGATCCTTGATTGAGACAATCAGGCGTCAATAATCCGATCGCTTTCTATTGTTTGGAAAGGGGCGGCACCGTAAAACCGCTAGAACTGAACGTGACCCCTCACCAGTTCGCTTTGATTTATCGCGTACCGGTGAATTAGCGCATGTATTTGGGTTCATGACAATGTAAACAAAGGTTTAACCCCCGGAATGTTCGGCATTCCGCCGTATTTTGATCCCGAATTGGCTAAATTCTGCGAAGGATCCGAAGAATTTGAGCAACACACTGTTAGATCGAATAGTGGTGCTAACCCGATTAATCGCCTCCAGTTTTGCATTCCGGAGTGATTCGTTTCCGCTGGATGACATCACCAAACTTGAGAATTTCGTAGCAAGCCGAGCCGCTTTCGTGTCGCAGAAGAAACTTTATGGCTACCTCAAGGAGCGTATCGGCACACGCTGGCCGGCAATGTTCGAAGACCAGACTTTTAAATCATCCATCGCCATCGCGTCCATGCATGTGTTTGCCGCCAGCCTGTCTGACCTGACCATTCATGCAGTTGCTCATGCGCTGTCAGACTCCGGTGAACCTGACGAGGTAAAAGCCGAAGTCGCGCTGACATGCTATACAAACGGCCTTAGCAACAATGATATCAAGACAGTGATAGAGTTTACAAGCGAGCAGGCCATAGCGGATTTTTGCGTGCGGCTGGAAGGAACAGACTGGAATTTTGGAGCGCTGCTACCGGAGAATTTCAACCGTTCGCCAAAAGCTCTTTTGAAGTGGGCGCCGATCGCGCAGAGACACAAGCAATTTGATGCAGAAATAGTAGAGAATTCAATGAAATTTGCGTGGGTCGATATTCGCGAGCAATTTGCCAGGCGGCTTGATGCGGACGCGGTCGTGCGGGCGCTGAGAGCCAGCAAGTAGTGATTGAGCGAAGGTGACGCTTTGAGCTTCATGGTTGAACGAACAGGTTTGTCAGGCCTGCCATTGCGGCTGGTGCCGGCCGTGGTGGTGGATACAGAAACCACCGGATTAAACACAGCTACTGACCGCATTGTTGAGATCGCGGCGGTTCGCATCAGCGACGGAAGTGCTGATACGAAAAACCCGTTTCAGAAATTGATCAATCCAGGTCTTGCGATCCCTGCCGCGTCCAGTGCCATTCACACGATCACAGACGCTGACGTTGCAGACGCCGATAACTTTTCCGACATGATGCCGGCCCTTTCCCGCTGGACAGGAAATGCCGTCGTTGTCGGATACTCGATCGGTTTTGATCTTGCTATTCTGCAAGCCGAACATAAACGCCACGGTCTGCCCTGGAACCCACCCAGAAGCCTGGATGTGCGCCATCTTTTTGAACTCGTCACTGATGATCTACCGGAACAGTCGCTTGACACAGCTGCCGCCTGGCTTGGAGTAGAGGTGACCGACCGCCACCGCGCCCTTGGCGATGCGATAACTGCGCTGAATGTATTCCAGGCGTTGTTGCCGAAACTGAAACAACGCGGCATCACTACCTTGGCCCAGGTTGAAAGGGCATGTCTTGAGCAGTCGTCCCGCCGGCACAGTGAAACGCAGGCCGGATGGCATGATGTCGTGCATCCCGGGCGTGTATTGCCTGCTGGTGTTTCCGATTATGCCCGTATCGACAGCTATGCGTATCGCCATCGTGTCGCGGATATCATGCATACCCCTGCCTTAAGGGTATCCGGCAACACGCGCATGGCAACCGCGCTGAGCCTTGCAATGACCAAAAAGGTCAGTTCTATTTTTGTCGATCCGGGCGCCGGTCATGATGACACCGGAATCTTGACAGAGCGTGACATATTGCGCGCCATCGATGCCAACGGCGCGTCAGCCCTGGCAATGCCGGTGAGTAAACTGGCAGTGTACCCGCTGGTCACCATTGCAGCCGATGAGTTTGCCTACCGGGCCATTGCCACGATGGCAGGGCGGGGTTTCCGACATCTGGGTGTAACCGGAGCGGGCGGCGAACTGGCCGGTGCGCTGAGCGCGCGCGACCTGCTCAAGCAACGAGCTGATACAGCAGTGCTGCTGGGTGATGACATTGAGACTGCTGGCAGCACCCGGGAACTCGGTAAAGTCTGGGCTGGCCTGACCACGGTCGTACGCGCACTGGTGTCGGAAGAAGTTGACCCCCGCGATATCGCAGCAGTGATATCACGGGAATTGCGCGCACTCACCCAACGGGCATGCGAGTTGGGCGAAGCAGCAATGCAACATAATAACAAGGGTTTGCCGCCGCAGGCATACTCCATGTTTGTTCTGGGTTCCGGCGGGCGGGGGGAAAGTTTGCTGGCCATGGATCAGGACAACGCAATCATATTCCAAGACGGCAAACCCGGCAGCGATGCAGACCGGTGGTTTGCCGAACTGGGCAGCATGGTAGCCGATACACTCAACGAGGCCGGAGTCAGTTATTGCCAGGGAGGCATCATGGCGTCCAATGGTGAATGGCGAATGGACCGTACACACTGGCGGGATGTCATTTCGCAATGGTTGAGCAAATCGCGGCCGGAAGACATCCTTAATGCCGACATCTTCTTTGACGCCAAATCGGTGCACGGCAATGATGCACTGCTGGATGGGCTACGTCTCGATGCCTTGCACTCTGCTCAAAACGCCCATGGTTTCTTGAATGCCATGCAGTACCGCGCCGGAGATCTTCACTCGCCAGTGGGTTGGTTTGGCAGGTGGAAACTCGAAGAGGGCCGGGTAGACCTGAAACGGGCAGGTCTGATGCCGTTATTTTCTGCCGCCCGGGTATTGGCCCTGCGGTATGGTATTGCCGAACCATCCACACCCGGCCGTTTCGAGGCAGCACGTGCAGCCGGCGTTGAAGCCGCCCATGTTATCGATGATCTTATCGAGGCCCACAAAATACTGCTGGACGCAATATTGCGCCAGCAGCTTCGAGATATAGAAACAGGTGTAAAACTGGGAAACAGCGTCGACCCCGCCCAGATGAGCGGGCATGATGCACAACAAATACGCTGGGCCATTGATCAGGTGCCGAAAGTGCGGGACCTGCTTGGCCTTCCGACTCTGGTATAAACCCGTTAGGCGTTCTTGTCCGTCGGGATACGCGACAACAAACTTCAAATGCGGTTTTACCCGGTCAACTCCTGAGGCGCTCTGCTGTCCGGACGCTGGTGAAACCCAAGATTGACGGGGAATTCCCGCCCACTTTTCGAGCGGGAGCAAAGCAGAAAAATGAAAAATATTCTGGTGCTCAATGCAGGTTCATCGTCTCTGAAATTCGCAGTATATGCCAGCAACGGGCAAGACGAAATTCTACACGGGCAGATCGATGGTCTTGGCGGTGTGCCGGCACTTGCCGTCAAGTGGGCGGATGGCACAGCACCTTCGTATGCAGCCCCTGCCCTGGCAAAAGATGCTGGCCACACCGAGGCGCTGGATGCCGTGCTGTACTGGCTCTCCAACAATGGCAACGGACCAGAAACTCTTGCCGGCAGTGGCCATCGCATCGTGCATGGCGGCGACATTTACACCGGGCCGGTTGTTGTTGATGACATAGTACTGGCCAATCTCGACGAGCTGCGTTCCAAGGCACCTTTACACTTGCCGTTTGGCATTTCCGCACTTCGCCGAATGCGGGTACTGGCACCGAACCTTCCACAGATTGCATGCTTCGATACGGCCTTTCATGCCCAGCAACCCGATACCGAAGTGCGTCTCCCGATACCTCGAAGCCTCCACGACGAAGGCTATCACCGCTACGGTTTTCACGGCTTGAACTACGAGCACGTGGTGGCGGACTTGCCCGATCTCACCGGCAAACCACTTCCGGAACGTCTGTTGATTGCACATCTTGGATCGGGTGCCAGCATGGTGGCAGTCAGAAACGGCATCGGGATCGCAACCACCATGGGATATTCAACGGCCGACGGACTGGTGATGTCGACACGCTCCGGCGCCATTGACCCGGGCGTTCTGATTGCCCTGATGCGTGATGAAGGTTTCGGTCTGAACGAACTTGAGGATCTGTTGTACCGGCAAAGCGGTCTGCTTGGATTGTCGGGAATATCCGGCGACATGCGTGACCTGTTGGCAAGTGACAAGCCGCAGGCGCAAGCAGCAGTTGAATATTATTGCTACTGGGCAGCACGCCATGCAGGCTCGCTCATTACAGCGCTCGGCGGCATTGATGGGCTGGTGTTCACCGCCGGTGTGGGAGAGAATGCTGCGCCGGTCCGCGCTGGCATTGTTAATCATTTGAACTGGCTGGATGTGGTAATTGAAGACCAACGTAATGTGACGGGTGAAATGGAACTCTCTCCGCCGGCTGCGGCCTGCCCGGTCTGGATCGTCAAGGCCAATGAAGAACTGGCTATCGCACATCATGTGCGGCGCATGTTGAAAGGATAGCCCATGCCCATTCCGTTTGATCTGACCGGGTGGTCACTGGCCTGGATGGCTTTCGCTGTCATGGGTGCGGCTTACATACGCGGATATTCAGGATTTGGCTTTTCGGCACTTGTCGTATCAGCATCGGGTTTGGTCACAAATCCGCTCAACTTTGTGCCGGTTGTCATGATGCTGGAGATAGCCGCAACAGCAGGTCAGGCACCTGCGGCAGGCAAAGACGCCAGCAAATCACTTCTTGGCTGGCTTCTTCTGGGGGCAACAATCAGCATGCCGGTATCGATCGCTTTCTTGAGTTCACTGGACACGGACCTTCTTCGAACAATAATCTCCATATGGATATTGATAATGTGCGCAGTGTTGTTGAGCGGATGGAGCCTGCGGAAAAAAGCCGGTGCTGCCGGAATAATCGGCGTCGGCATCGTGTCGGGCCTGGCCAATGCGGCGGCGATAGGCGGTTTGCCGGTTGCGCTTTTCCTGACCGCCCAGAACCTGCCGGCCCGATTGTTTCGTGCCACAATGATCTTTTATTTGTGCGCGGTAGATCTGGTGGCGCTGCCTATGCTGGGTTACGCCGGTGTCATATCTACAGACACATTCATCGCGGCTGCGTGTTGCCTGCCAATGCTGGGTGCCGGGGTTTGGCTGGGCGGGCGCAGATTCGTATCAGCCGAACCTGCAAATTTCCGCCGCATGGCAATCGGTTTGCTGGCATTTCTCGCGACGTTGGGCATTCTGAAATCGTTGACGTGATACATCGAGCTTAGTGACGCTCGAGATCGAACTTCTCTTGGCTGAGTGCTTGGCAACTCACTGTGTTGCCATCAATATCACTGCAGCGGACATTACGTCATCCGTGGAGCACCCCCGCGACAGGTCGCAAACCGGTTTGTCAAAACCCTGGAAAAATGGGCCGATGGCATCTGCATTGGCCATGTACTGAACCAGTTTGTAACCGATGTTTCCCGAGTTCAGGTCGGGAAAAACAAGCACATTGGCGTCTCCCGCGACACCGGCATCACTCTTGACCTTGCGCACGGCTACAGAGGGTACGAGCGCTGCATCTACCTGCAGTTCTCCATCGACTGCAAGTTCCGGTGCACGCTGGCGAACGATGGCCAGCGCGTCGGTTACCTTGGTGACATTTTCATGCGCAGCACTGCCTTTTGTGGAAAATGACAACAATGCAACCTTTGCGGGGTCGGTCAGAAGTTTCGAAGCTGTCTCACCTGTCGCAATTGCAATTTCGGCCAGGTCCTCTGCAGGTGGATCGATATTTACCGCACAGTCTGCAAACAGGAAATCCTTGCGGCCGCGACCGCGATGATTCGGCACGGACATTAGGAAATAACTCGACAAACGTCGGGTACCTGGCGTCAAACCCACCGTACGCAGCGACGCTGAGATAACTTTTCCTGTCTCGGTTGCAGCACCAGCAATCATCGCATCGGCCGTCCCGGACGCGACCATTGCTCCGCCAAAATAGACAGGATCACGGACCATGGAGGCGGCTTTTTCCGGCTCCATTTCCGGCTTTTTCTGCAGCAGTTCTTGTTGTAGAGTTGACAGTTCAGGTGAGGTTTCAGGGTCCCGTATCTCGATATCTTTAGATGACAGCTGCAAGCTTTCAAAAGCCGCGGCAACAGCGTCTGGCTTGCCCAGTAACATTGCGCGTGAAAGCCCCAAATTCTGTAGTTTTACCGCGGCCTCGACGATGCGTGCGTCGCTACCCTCAGGATAAACGATTAGACCATTGCGGGCGGCAGCCTTCTCGATGAATGGTTCGACGATTGTCTGCACGGTGTCTGCCCCAAGGTTACCTGATCGTTGCAGACCGCTTTTACAGCCTGCGTGGCCGATAGATCATGTTTTGACACCGGCACACAAGCGCCAGTTGTCCACAGGCTATATGCCAGCAACCTCGCAAGCCGATGATCTGCCTGCACAATTTTGCCTTATACCTATCATATTGAGGTCCATATCGAGCCTGACAGTGAATGCTGAGGGACGGCTCTCTTATTCGACCAAGGGAAACTCTCACTATGCAAGTCAGCGCCGAACACCCCCTCGTCGGCAATGAAGCAGACAACGAACAAGCGCAAGACGAAGCGCCAACCGTTGTACGCGCCAAACACGAGGATGAACAAATCCGTCCTCGCAACCAGGACATGTCGTTTGCCTTCCGTTTTGAGCCTCCAGGCAAGAAGGTACCGGTTGCTGACAGTGATGATGGTCCTATCATCCGACGAATTGACGGATTGCCTCCATCAAATTTTGCCGCTCCCCGGAAACGGGACATGCGCACACCTCGAATGTTCCCGCAACAACATGCACCCAACAAGGTGTCCGCCTCACAGACGACCGCTGCAAGTGTCCCCGCGATGGAAGAAAGTCTGCTCGGCGACCAACCTGAAGCACCCAGCTCTGGTGGCGGTCATGGTCCTCAAAATTTGAACTTTTCAGTTTCTGCCATCCGGGCGCAACGCATGAGGCGGCCCGCAGGCGCCCGCAAATCATCCGGCATTGTCGGCAAGCTGATGATCGCAACCTTTGTCGGCGTCGCCTGTATTTCGAGTGGCGTTACATTGGGCCTCTACGGTCCTGAACTGGGATACCAGATTGAGCGCCAGGCCAGACTGGCAGGTGTTTCGCTTTCAGGTCTGCTGTCATGGCCGGGCAGCGATGCGCCCCGTCAAGAAACCCAGGTTGGCAAAGTTCAAAGCGGCCCGGCAAACACCACATCACAAACCGCTACTGCGCCTACCACCAATGTTGGTTACAGCAGGCCGGTTGCCCGTACCGGTGCAAAAATCTTTTATGATCGGATTCCACCGTCAAAACCCAGCAACAGCGCGAAATTCAAACCGGTAGATGCTGCTGCCAAATTGACCGGTCTGGCCAAGCACCTGGCTGTACCTGATGACCTGCAATAGTTTTCGTTAAACCGGATTTGATCCAGCAACGAGTAAACAGGCATCGGGTAGCATTGCCTGAAATTGACAAGCCCGCCTCATTTGAAGGCGGGCTTTTTGCCTATGTCAAAGGCGGCTGACTTTTATGATGATGGTCTTGCGAACAAGGCGTTGTAGAGCTTTTTGTCGCGCGAGTAGATGTCCTTGCGAAACTCCACACTGCCACCTTCGCCACGCCAGGCAGTCGCATACACAATGTGAACAGGTACCTTTTGATCGAGTTTGACTCTGGTCGTTTTGCGAGTCGCAACGACATTTTGCAATTTTTCCAATGTCCAACCGGGTTGATCTCGTAAGACCGACACGCCGAATTCAAGAGGTTTGTACACCCGAATACAACCGTGACTGAACGCCCGCTGGGTTTTGCCAAACAAGGCCTTGGCGGGAGTATCATGCAGATAAATTGCATGTCGATTCGGCAGCATGAACTTGATGATGCCAAGAGCGTTTTTCGCACCGGGTTTCTGGCGGATAGTGAAGGGAAAATTTCCACGCGAATAGTCGTTGAAATTGACCGACGTGAAAGGAATGGAGCGACCTCCCGCCAGGAGTTCAAAACTGCTGCCGAGATAACCGGGATTGGCTTTCAGCTTTGGCAACATTTCCTTGGTTGCAATCGAGTATGGCACCGTCCAGGTTGGGTTAATCTCAACATACTCAAGCTCGTCTGAGAAGTTGGGGGTCTGGTGGCGGTTCTTGCCAACCATCACCGGTCGCGCCTCTATCATTGAACCGGCCTGATAAGTGTAGAGTTCAAAGGCTGCAATGTTGACCATCAAATGCCGATCGCCCATGTCCCGCGGCATGTGGCGCCAGCGTTCCATGTTGACGATGATCTGGCGCATCCGCTCTTCAGCAGTAACATTGAGCATGGATAGCGTCCCGGGTCCGATGATGCCGTCAGCATCCAGACCATTGCGTTTCTGGAACTGTTCAGTCGCCAAAACCAGGTCAGGCGAGTAGACCAGCGGGTCCGGCACTTGGCGAGGCAAGACGTCACCGGTTTTTTCAAGTCGCGCCCGAAGCTGCTGCACTCGCGGATCGCTCATCCCTGGTTTCAATGGTTCCCCACGCGCGACTGTTCCCCAGCCGCCTTCGCCGGAGATGGTGCGATACTCGCGCAGCAGTGATTTGAGCGCCCGGTAATGAGCATTCTGCGGCTCAATGGTGCTCAGATATTGCGAAGGATTGCGCGAAGACCCGATACCTTCGAGCACCGCCAGCAGGTTCAGCTTGCGCGGTTTCTGAAAATGGTCACGGTCGATTTTCGAAAGAATGACACGACCAGTCGCCAGATCTCTGGCGTAGGCGAGGAAGAACGCCGAATAGGCAATTTCCGCGTAGGCCGCCGCCAGTGGATTTGACGGTTCAATCTGGTCGCGAAGCCCAATCAGATAGTCAACAGGGTAGTCTTGCTGCTTCAAACCATCATCATCGGCGAATTCAAGCCGTTGAATAAACGGGGTCATGCGGTTGGTGCCAACCCAGAAAATTTCCCCGTTGTTGTCGAGATAGTGCTTTGTGAGCGTTTTGCGGACGCGCTGAATCGGTAAAGGCAAGCGGTCTTTGGTATTCAGGATGTTCATAACCGCCTGGCGTGTGGAGGCCGCGTCAGGCGCTGCATTGCCCTTTGCTGCGTGTGCAGGTTCGGCCGTTAACAGCACAGGTCCTGCAAAAAATGCGACCGCCAACCAGACAACCGCAGCAAATCTAATGACCCGTGGCATCATGAACTCTTCTCCTGATTTCCCTGTCGTGCCGCCCGCAGTAAACAACTCTTTCAAACTATAGTAGGGACTTAGAAGCGAGACATCAAACAAGCGAGCACAAAGTTGATCACCGTTTGTCACTTTCGCTTGAATTCCTCAACGCGAGTCTTTTGCGGTTGCGAACAAATGCTGTAATATTGCTGTCATGATGACAATACAAAACATGCAGTTTGAGACAGCTGGGCATCTGGGAGTGCTGCCCCGCAACCGGCTTGAGGAGATGGCCGAGGCAGGGCGCACCATAAAAGAGATGTTGAGGGTGTTGACCAAATCAAGCCAGAACATGGTGGGGCAATGTCTTGCCAATCAGGGCACATTCTACGAACTTGATCATTACCCGAAAGGCGACGTGTACGACGATCAGACACATTCACAGTATTACTACCATGCCCACAGACCGGACTCCGGCGAACATGGCCACTTTCATACCTTTTTGAGAGCTGCAGGCATGCCTAAAGGTGTTGAACCTGTTCCGTACAAAGGCAAGGCAAAACGTCCTGAGGGTAAGGATGCACTTACGCATTTTGTTGCGATCTCCATGGACCGCCCGGGAAACCCGATAGGCCTGTTTACCACCAATCGCTGGGTCACGGACGAAACTTTTTACGGAGCGGAAGACGTCATCGCACTGCTGGACAGATTCGAAATGGATTTGACCTACCCATGCCTCGCCACAAATCGCGCTTTGAGTGCACTAATGCGGTTGTTTCGACCTCAAATCGAAAAACTTCTGATTGAAAGGGACAAAACAATGAAGCGCTGGGCTGCCATGAAACCCGGCGTCGATGTCTACGAGGATCGCGATCTTGAGGTGACCTCCATTATGGACATCAACATTGACCGGCAGATTGCTGCCGTTGAAAAGGCGCTGTCCGATTTACGCAATGTGGCATGACGCAAAGAACGCATTTAGCAATGAGGCGGTGGTCGAGCGTACTACCAGCCTTGTTGGTACTGTTTGCTGTAACGCCCATATCCGCCAAAGTCCTGGAAGTCGACACAATCAGCGTGCCAGCAGGCGCCTATATACAAGGCTCTGACAGCACAGAGCGAGAAGCTGCCTACAGATTAGACGAGGCAGCCTATGGTCATTCCATAACCCGCAAAAACAAATGGTACGAGTCGGAACCTGCCCGGCGCCGTATCGAGTTGCCGATGTTCAACATCATGCGCACGCTGGTCACCAATTCTCTGTATGCTCAATTCATTGCTGCAACAGGATATAGCGCACCGGACGTGGACCGAGTGACCTGGGATGGCTACCGGCTTGTTCACCCCTTTGAGCGCACACGACAATTTGCCTGGAAAGACCGCAAACCTCCCAAAGGACGGGAGCTACATCCGGTTGTACTGGTCTCGCGCGCCGACGCCGAAGCATTCGCCGATTGGCTGAGCACGAAGACGGGTCAGCAATGGACGCTACCCACCGAACAACAGTGGGAAAAAGCTGCACGCGGGGCAGATGGCAGCTGGTTTCCGTGGGGCAATACATACAAACCGGAACTCCTGAACAGCCATGACAAGGGACCGTTCACGACCATGCCGGTCGCTAGCTTCCCTAACGGGGCAAGCCCTTACGGGTTACTGGATGCGGCGGGACAGGTGTTCGAATGGACCGCAACGAGCACGTCCAAATCTCGCAGCATCGTCAAAGGCGGTTCCTGGGACGACAGCGGGTGTGGCGTTTGCCGACCCGCGGCCCGACACTCGCGACCCAACAAGATCAAACATATTCTGATCGGGTTCCGCCTGGTTCACATTCCCCTCACAGCAAATTGAATACGCATGTGCGGAGTTTGACCGCACTCGCCGCAATTGGCCGTTAAGGTTGCTCTCGGGACAAACTGAGTAAACTGCCGCAAAGGCAAAACCCATAGTGGAGAAAACGAACATGAAGATGCACAAATCCAAACTTCTTTCTGGCGCGTCAGTCCTTCCGGTAGTGCTGGGGCTCGCCGCCGGCACTGTCGTCTTGTCGCCCGCTGTCGGCGACACTCCTGCTTACGCATCCTGTAACCCCTGTCAGGCCGCCAAGAAGGCCGCCTGTGGCGCATGCAATCCTTGTGCAGCTGCAAAGAAGGCTGCCTGCGGTGCATGCAATCCTTGCGCTGCCGCAAAGGCTTGCAACCCCTGCAACCCGTGTTCTGCTGCCAAAGAGTAATCACTTCTGCAAGCACGATGTTTTCGGAATCGCCGGTCATTTGCGTGGCCGGCGATTATTTTTGGTTCACAGCAAGTTGAGGTTTTTACCCTTGATCGTGACTACGGTGTACCAGTCCTCCAGATTACAGTGATGTAATGTTCAAAATGTCGCACCGGCATCTTTAAGGAGGAAACTTATGAAATCTCTTAAATCCAACCTGATGAGAAGCGCTGCGGCACTTCCTATTGCTCTTGGCCTTTCCGCAGGCGTGGTAGCAATTGCAGCAATCTGCGGCCCCCGCACAGCTAGAGCTTCGTGTAATCCTTGTGCAGCGACCAAAGCTGCCTGCAACCCTTGCGCTGCCGCAAAAGCCTGTAACCCCTGTAATCCGTGTTCGGCTGCAAAAGCCTGCAACCCTTGCAATCCATGTTCAGCCGCAAAGGCCTGTAACCCGTGCAATCCATGTTCGGCTGCAAAAGCCTGTAATCCTTGCAATCCCTGCAAAGCAGCCTGTGGCGCTTGCAATCCATGCAATCCCTGCAATCCGTGCTCGGCTTCTGCCGGTGGCGCAGCAACCGGTTGTTACGTTCCGCGCCTGAAAACCGCCGCTGCATGCAACCCGTGTGCAGCAGCCAAAGCGTGCAACCCGTGCAATCCGTGTTCGGCCGCAAAAGCCTGCAACCCTTGCAATCCATGTTCAGCCGCAAAGGCCTGTAACCCGTGCAATCCATGTTCGGCTGCAAAAGCCTGTAATCCTTGCAATCCCTGCAAAGCAGCCTGTGGTGCTTGCAATCCATGTTCGGCTGCGAAGGCCTGCAATCCCTGTAACCCTTGTGCTGCTGCAAAGGCCTGCAACCCGTGCGCAGCTGCGAAGGCATGCAATCCATGCAATCCATGTGCTGCCGCCAAGGCCTGCAACCCCTGCAACCCCTGTAATCCATGCGCTGCCGCGGAAAGCGCGGAGCTGACAGGTGAGGAAGCTGTGGCCCTGTACGACTGCTTGAAACCTGTCATGGCTAAATCATACACAGGAGGAAAACACTGGGCTGCAACCAAATGGAAGGGCTTTACCCGCGTATCCACACAGCCTTATACCAGCGCTACCCATGGTGGCCGCATGGTGCAGAACCTGGTCAACAAGATCGGCCGCAACGCCTACAAGAAGTTCGACGATGTAAAGGCAGTACCAATTGGCACCACGATAGCAAAGCCCAGCTTTACAGTTGGCAAGGACGGAGAGGCAAAACTGGGCCCGCTATTTATTATGGAAAAAATGACCAACGGCTTTAACGCAGATACCGCCAATTGGCGTTATGCGGCCATTCTGCCCGGCGGCGGCACTATGGGTGTTACCAAGGCAACCAATTCAGCCGGCGTGACCTTCTGCCATGAGTGTCATGTGTCGGGTGAAGATAACGATTATCTTCTGTTTCTTCCTGAAGAATACCGCATGAAGTAAGTTGAGCCAGAACCCTGGGCGCAGGTTTGAATGAAACAAACCTGCGCCCTAATCCTTGTCTTTTTGACGTCTTTGCTCGCAACTTCGCAAGGAAAACGGCAAGCATCCTATCTACAACGATTCAGGTTTTGATTGAATCAAAACCTCGCTCTATCCCATTGTTGTCGCACTTCTTTTTCACAAAACCGGTATCCACTATTGTGAGAAGTGCTCTAGACATTCAGCAGCAGGAATTCCCTTTCCCAGGACGAAATGACCTTTCGGTACTGGACCTGCTCCTCCTCCTTTACAGCCATGAAAGTTTCGACGAAACGCTGCCCCAGCACATTTTTCAATGGCTTGGAGTAGTTCAGCTTGTTCATGGCATCATCAAGATTAATCGGCAGCGAATGCGCATATCTATAGGCAGACCCCTCAATCGGAGCCGTCGGTTCCAGTTTCTCCATCATACCCAGATAACCACAAGCCAGTGATGCCGCGATACACAAATAGGGATTTGCATCTGCGCCCGGTACGCGATTTTCGATGCGGGTATTTGCAGGATCGGAATTCGGCATGCGCAATGGTGCGGTGCGATTATCCTTTCCCCAGTGCGTGTTGGTAGGCGCATCAGAATTTGGCACCAAACGTCGATAGGAGTTTACATTTGGCGCGCAAAACACCATGGCGGCAGGCAAATATCGTTGCAGTCCGGCAATATGAGCCAGGAACAATCGGG
>CAJICM010000221.1_pt1 | contig 25667 bp, 22 predicted proteins | sample 9199691 | NCBI WGS metagenome assembly CAJICM01 (sample SAMEA7708338, study PRJEB35096) | sediment metagenome | biome: marine neritic benthic zone biome [ENVO:01000025]; feature: sediment [ENVO:00002007]; material: shallow marine sediment [ENVO:03000034] sea grass bed [ENVO_01000059] ...
CCGTTATCGTCGTCGGTGAGAAACACATGCTTCAGGCTGGGCAGTTCGTGACGCCATTTTTCGACCTTGCGGCGATACAGTTGAAGACTGGTCACGAGTGCGGTCGCTTGCCCGATCTCCATCCGAGCGCGCACCGGATCGGGACCAAAAGCGGCAAACAGCGGTGAATAGACACTGCCGTTCCTCAGGGTACCCAGTGCAGCAATATAGAGTTGCGGCACGCGCCCCAGTAAAGAGAACACGCGGTCGCCCTTACCGATCTGATTGGCCTTGAGCACATTGGCGAATTTTGCGGTTTCCCGCTGCAGGTCAGCATACGTGAAATCACGAATATCGTCTGCACGACCAATCCAGCGCAATGCCGGCACCTTGCCGTTGCCCTTGTCCACGTGGCGGTCAACTGCTTCGTGACATATGTTCAGGCAACCATCCGGCAGGTAGTCGAGTAAAGCTCTGGCCTGATCCCAGGAATAATCCTGCCTGAGCTGATCGTAGTCACCAAGAACAGCTCGAGCCCGTGTTTGCGGTGTCTTTGTAATTATTGGCCAGGTAGCAGGCATGTTATTATTTCTTGCGGTGCTTTGTCGGCGCTGCAAAACCACCTTTCAGCTGCTGAAGCAACTCAACGGCATCAAACAGCATCTCGAGTTCTGTCTGCGTCGGCAAAAGCGTTGATGGCATCTTAAAAATCCAGATGATTCAGGCAAATGACAATCCGCAAGCCCAGCCGGCGACTAGTTCTTCTTCACCGGAATACGTCGACCTTCGGTTTTGGTTTTTGGCACTTTGGGCAAACTCACCGTCAATACGCCCTTGTCAAATTGTGCAGTTACTGCCTCCTCATCGACTCCATCCGGCAGGCGAAACGCCCGACTGAATGAGCCAAAACTGCGCTCCGAGACATAGAAATCCTCACCTTCTTCTTGGTGTTCAGATTTCTTTTCACCCTTGATCGTGAGAACGCCATTTCGAACAAGCACCTCAACGTCTTTCTCTTCCATCCCCGGTAGGTCGGCAACCACCTTCACCGCCTTGCCGTTCTCGCTTAGATCGAATTTGGCAATCGCGCTCTCTTTGCCCCCACCGGCCAACATCGGCCATTCAATCTTTGGCATTTCAAAATGAGGCCAGCTCACGGTAAAATTGGTGAAAAGATCATCAACTTGCTTTCGCAGAGTCTGCAAGGGTTCGAACGTTGATACTTCGCCGCCAGCAGACATTTTCGAAGACGATTTTTCCTTCTCTGCTGAAACCTTCTTCGTGTCGCGGCTCTTGCTGGCCTTGGTTTTTTTTGTTTTGGACTTTGCCATTTTCTACACTCCTGTAAAATGGTTAGCCGACAGGCCACGGGACACCGGTATGAATAACCCGGAGACACTGAAACTATCCGCGTGCTCAACTCCTGTCCCTGTCTGCTCCTGCGCAACAATCTAGCCAACCAGCAGCCACGCCATATTGACGAATATCAAACGAGGTTCATGGACTTCACGATATGCATTGGGAAACTTCTTCAGTCGAATGAGGTGTCCAAATGGCTCACAAGCAGGTTCTCTATCGTTCGGAAGCACGCCAAAAAATCCTTCGCGGAACAGCAAAACTGGCAGACGCCATCAGGGTCACCCTCGGCCCGCGCTCAAAGTCTGTCCTGATCGAGAAAAAGTGGGGTGCGCCAATTGTCTGCAATGATGGTGTTACGATTGCCAAAGAGTTTGATCTGAAAGACGCCGAAGAAAATCTGGGTGCCCAGATGCTGCGGCTTGCGGCCGAGAAGACAGGCGAGATGGTTGGAGACGGAACCAGCGCCTCGACAATCCTGGCGCATGCCATTTTTTCTGACGGCGTACGTAATGTCGTGGCTGGTGCCAGTGCAGTCGATATCAAACGGGGTCTCGAACGTGCAGCCACCAAAGTCATCGCAGCGCTACACGAAATTTCCCGGCCCGTCGTAACATCGAAAGAAAAGGAACAGGTGGCCACCATCTCTGCGCACAATGATGCCGGCATCGGCAAACTTGAAGGACAAGCCATGGAGAAGGTAGGGGCCGAAGGAGTAATAACTGTTGAAGAGGCCAAGACCACCGAAACTGTGCTGGAGGTGGTTGAAGGCATGCAACTGGATCGGGGGTTTTTATCTCCATATTTCGTAAATGATCCCGAGAAAATGGAAGCCGTTCTCACCGATTGCGCCGTCTTGCTGGTGGATCGCAAGATCAATGTACTGCACGATCTGCTCCCGCTTCTCGAGACCATTGCAAAATCGGGAACATCCTTGTTTGTCGTTGCAGAAGATGTAGAAGGCGAAGCTCTGGCAACGCTGATTGTCAATCAGATAAGGGGAATGCTAAAAAACTGCGCCATCAAGGCACCGGGTTTTGGCGACCGCAGAAAAGCTATTCTGCAAGATATATCGGTCTTGACGGGAGCGCAGGTCATCTCTGCCGATCTGGGCTTCAAGCTGGAGAATACCACCATGGATCAGCTCGGCAAGGCGGCACGTATCGTCACTGACAAAGACACGACGACGATTGTCGGTGGCGGTGGACAGCGTAAACTGATTGATGCCAGGATCGAACAGATTCGGCGGGAAATTGACAAGTCTAACAGCGACTATGATCGCGAAAAGCTTCAGGAGCGGCTCGCCAAATTGACCGGTGGCGTGGCCGTTATTCGTGTCGGCGCACCAACTGAAGCTGAGATGAAATCAAAGAAGGAAGCGCTGGATGATGCAATTCACGCGACCAAGGCAGCAGTGGAGGAAGGCGTAGTCCCCGGCGGCGGCATGGCGTTGTTGAAGTGCATGCCGGCAGTCATCGAAGAAGAAGAAGCTTGTACAGGCGATGAACGGACCGGGGTCCAGATTCTAAAACGCGCGCTCGAAACGCCCGCACGGCAAATTGCGGAAAACTCCGCAACCGATGGCGGCGTCGTTGTTGCGCGAATGTTGTCGGAGAAGGGCAACGTCGGATTTGACGCATCCAGAAAGGCTTATGTTGACCTGGTGGACGAAGGCATCGTTGATCCAACAAAGGTGATCAGGGTGGCTTTGGAAAACGCAGTGTCAGTTGCCAGCGTATTATTGCTGACAGAAGCAACCATGACAGAATTGCCTGAGGATGAACCAAAGTTGCCGGCACACGAGATGGCGGTCTGAAAAACTCAAAGGGAGGGACCCGGATGGCAGCAGACAACTCCGGCTCCATCATGCAGGCCATGGTTTTCGAGGGGCGTGGCAGGCCCCTGCGGCTTGTTGAGCGTGACGTGCCTCTGCCTGGCAAGGGCCAGGTTCTGGTTCAGGTCCTCGCCTGCGCCGTCTGTCGCACGGATCTGCATCTCATCGACGGAGAGCTGTCGGATCCGAAACTGCCCATCATTCCCGGTCACGAAATTGTAGGACGCATCCTCGCAATTGGCGAAGAGGTGGAAGCTCTTCGGCTTGATGACAGGATCGGTATTCCATGGCTTGGATATACGTGCGGTCACTGTAATTATTGTAATTTCGGTCGAGAAAACCTCTGCGATTCCGCGCTTTTTACCGGCTGCCATATTGATGGCGGTTATGCGACCCATGCCATTGCCGATGCTCGATATTGTTTTCCGCTTCCCGAGGCCTATGACGATGCAGAAGTAGCACCCTTGTTATGTGCCGGCTTGATCGGTCACCGTTCGTTGCGAGCCACCGCAGATGCCAGGAAACTCGGCATTTACGGATTTGGCGCGGCCGCCCATATCGTCGCACAAGTTGCCCTTCATGAGGGCCGCAGTGTCTACGCTTTCACAAGGCCGGGCGACGAGACAGCACAGGATTTTGCCAGATCGCTGGGCTGTGTCTGGGCCGGCGGGTCGGACGTGCCGCCGCCAGAACAACTTGACGCAGCAATCATCTTCGCTCCGATAGGCAGCTTGGTCCCTACTGCTCTTAAAGCAGTTAGGAAAGGCGGTCACGTCATTCTCGGTGGCATTCACATGAGCGACGTTCCCGCGATGCCATACCGGCTGCTGTGGGGTGAGCGCACCATCAAATCCATTGCCAATCTGACGCGCCAGGACGCTCTTGAGTTCCTGCAGATAGCGTCTCAAGTCAACATCAAGACATCCGTGAACATCATGCCGATGTCTGAAGCCAATGCAGCACTGGAGCGCCTCCGGAATGGTGATGTATCGGGTGCAATCGTCCTGGTTCCCACCATGAAATAGGTGCCGGGAACCGTCGGTCACCAGTAATCCGCGCAGATTTGTGGGATGCCCACTGTCAATTTAAGCGATTCAGGTTTTGATCGAATCAAAACCGCGCTCCACCGCTTTTTATGAGAAATGCTTTAGCGATCGGATTCTTGATGTGCATCAACCAGCAACAGCCAGTTGCGGTATATAAAGCAGAAACAAATACGGAGGTGCCCAATGTACAAGACAGTTCTGGTTCCCGTCGATCTTTCGCACATTGAGAAGGGCAGCAAGATGATCGAACGGGCAAAGTATCTAGCCGATACCAACAAAAGCCAACTCACACTGCTGAATGTAATTCCGGACATTCCAGCTTATGTCGCACTTGAAATACCGTCGCGCGTGCGTGAACAAGTCCTTGAAAATAACAAGTCAGAGCTCAAGGATCTGATCAAGAAACATGATCTGCCGGCATCAACCAATGTTGTGATCCAGAGCGGAAATCCGGCAACCACAATACTTGACTATGCGACAAAGGAAAACTGTGATCTGATTATGGTGGCCTCACACCAGCCCGGACTGAGAGACTACCTGCTTGGCTCCGTTGCTGGAAAGGTCGTACGCCATGCCCGCTGCTCTGTTCTGGTAATAAGATAACCCGCTCACAGGCTGGCACTTCCCTCACGCCATCCTTCCTGTCCAACAAGAGCTACGAACCTGACCTCGCCAAGACTGGTGCTGTCAAAGTGGCTTTCTGAGCTGCGGACTACTTTTACCAGTCGCTGGTACGATGGATTTGCCCCGACCGGCATGACCAGACGACCACCAATCTTCAGTTGCTGTTTGAGACTTTCCGGAACTTTTGGCCCACCCGCTGTTACAACAATTGCATCATAGGGCGAACGCTCGGCCCAACCCAGGGTGCCGTCTCCATGGCTGACATGTGCATTGACATAGCCCTGCCCGCTCAGGAGCTCAGCGGCGCGGTCCGCCAGTTCCTCGACGCGTTCAACCGTAAACACCTCAGCGGCAATCTCTGCCAGGATTGCCGCCGCATAGCCTGAACCCGTGCCTATCTCCAGCACCCTTTCGCTGCCTTTCAGTTCCAGGGCTTCAGTCATCAGGGCAACAATGTAGGGTTGCGAGATCGTCTGACCGGCCCCGATCGGAAGCGGACCGTCGATATAGGCATAGTCCCGCTCATACTCAGGTACGAACCGTTCGCGCGGCACCTTTCTCATGGCCTCAAGCACCAGCTTATCCCTGATGCCGCGACCTGCCAGCTGGTCTCTGACCATGGCTTCACGGCTTAACGCATAGCTTTCTTCTAAACTGGATTTATGCATTTATCCCTATCCTCGGCTGCTTGTCGCCCGCTCCTCCTGTACCCGCCGTCTTCACTCCCGATTGTCAGTAGATCGATACTTTGCCGGCGGCGAACTCAAGCGAGAGATCAGATATCTGCCGCAGGTGCCCTTCTACTATACGTTCGACAGGGTCACGCAGCTTTTCCAGCGAGCAACCCGCAATTGGCATCAACCGGATCAGCGTTCTCTCCGGTTGGTCAATGGGTTGTCCGATCTCGCTCAACAAGGCGCATTCCACCCTTGTCACCTCTGCCAGCGACGCAATGATTGAGTTGCATATCCGTTGGGCTAAAGCGTTATAGAGTTTGCCAACGTGGTTGACCGGGTTCTTACCGGCAATGGCCTCCATGCTGGTTGGCTTGAGCGGTGTTATGAGGCCATTAATGCGGTTGCCCCGACCGGTCTGCCCGTCATCTCCGGCTTCAGCGGAAGTGCCGGTTACAGTTAGGTAGACCGATCCCGTCGCCAGATCATCAGCAGCGTTTACACCTACGGTCACGTCGCCGGCGGCACCTGTTTCCGGCAACGCCAGTATTTCGGATGCCAGCGCGCGCTTTGCTTCTGCGTAGTCTTCAAGTGTGTCCAGATACTTGCCAATCATCGCACAGGCAATGGTAAGCCGAACTCGATCTCCATCGCGCATGGCCATGACCTTGACATCCTCACCTCGCTCGGGATGCCTGGTCGTTGACATCTGCGAAGTCAGATAGCGTTCCGCCGCCAGCACCAATTGCTCGGTCGGGCTGAGCGGCGCAGAAGCTGCACCGATAGAGGTATCGTTCGCGAGAGGTATGCGCTGCCGGCCAAACAGCTCGACAAGCTCGCTCGCACCAGGGCGAACCAGGCACTGCACATTGACGCTCTGCACCGGGTCGAGAGCGTGAAGATTTTCAGCCAGCCAATCATTAACTGTCTGCCGGGCGATGTCTTCAACCGGGACATCCGTACCGTTGACCGACATCGTGGCGCGTCCTGCAAGATAGACATCGAAAGGCGTAATGATCTCGCCGCCCCCAAAAGCCGGCGTCGAGCGACCTGCCGCAATGAGCAGTTTATCGACATTGTGATGCAAGATTGTGCCGCACTGCTTCAGGTAGTGGTTGCAAAGTGCTTGCGAGAACGCTTCCGAGAGCGCATCCGCCATTGTGTCGGGATGGCCCGTGCCCTTTCGTTCCACGAGTTCAACAATGGAGCCATCTTCGGATAATTGGCAAAGGCTGAAATTCTGAAGCGTCATGGCATAATCTCCTGATTCACATTCAGGCAGCTTCTGCCACTGTCAGTGGCTCATGGTGGACGTGTGACTTGCCACAAATGTCACATTTGAACATTGCTTCGCGTTCCAGGAACCAGAGGAACCTGTTGAGCCTCGCTCCAACAAGATGATCACCGTCGGTGAGAACAATTTCGCTGTCACCCTGGCTTTGACGCATTAACGCATTCTGCGCCGTGACGAGACTGCATTCCACGCGGATTGGCTCGTTTGCATGCAAGGCATAAAGGCGGCACATGGAAATCCTCCAGACTGCAAGTACCAGACAACATGCCTTTACGTGCCCGCAACGGCCATGATCCATATCAAGCGCGTCATGCTCTATATGATGGTCAAAAGTCATCATCTGGTCTGATCCTGCTGTCTCCACCAAGACCGGAAATGGAAACGCGGATCAATTTCCTGGCGATAGCCGACGACCAGGAAGCGGCCGAAAACCTGGCAAACACGGCAATCACCCGGTTACTGAGCAAGTGAACGGAGCAGCCCGCTTAACGCCAACGACCCAGGCTCATGGCGGTGCGAATACGTTCACGGGCAAGCATTATCGCCGACGTTCTGGGTTGCTCGTTTTCACTCTGTGCGCGTTCCAGGACTTCACGTGTGTTCCGCCTGATCTTGTCGTCGATTTCGGCAAAGGCTGCCGCCTCGGAACCCCCGTGAAACTCGACAGCTGCACATATCACACCTCCCGCATTGGCAATAAAATCAGGCACAGACAGGATACCGCGGCTATGCAGAGCCTCTTCAGCCGCTGCTGTGGCGGGAATATTTGCACCTTGCAGGATGAGTTTTGCCTTCACTGAATCCACGTTCTTCACAGTCAGCACATCTGGACGCGCTGCCGGTATCAAGATATCGCAATCGACACCGACTATGTGCTCGCTTTTGTGAACCCCGGCGCCCGGGTGCGCAGACAACCGCCCGTGCTGCCGTTTGGTCTGTACGAGGGCGTCAACATCAATGCCGGACTTTTCAGTTACCGTATTTTGCGAGTCGGCCGCGGCAACAAGGATGGCACCGCGCGCGGCCAATTGCCGGGCTGCATGCTGACCGACAGCGCCAAAGCCTTGAATGGCAATTCGAGCACCGTCCAGCTTGACATCACAGAACTCTTCGGCAACCTCTGCTGCGACAGCTAGACCGAAACCGGTCGCACCGATCTGATCCAGTGGTATCCCGCCTATTTCGCGGGGCAGACCGACCGAGCGCCCGATTTCGTCATGGACCCAGGCCATGCACATCTCGTCTGTCCCCATGTCCGGCCCGGGAATGTAGTCACCCACATCTTCTAACGAGCAGGCGAATGCCCGCATCAGTATCTCTTTCTGCCGTGGCTCCATCGCGGGGTCCGCAAAAATTACCGATTTGGCACCACCATGTGCCAGTCCAGAGGCGGCGTTCTTAAAGGTCATCGCGCGCGCAAGCCTGGCACACTCCTCAAGCGAGACATCTACAGCCATGCGGGTGCCACCGATCGCAGGCCCGCATGCAACATTGTCCACAACCACAATTGCCTTGAGACCAACCGCCGGGTTGGCCAGATGCAGTATCTTGACCGGTCCCAGTTCATCTCCAAGTTCAAAAGGGGTTGTCATCGGGTACCTCCGTCAGTTTTTTCAAGCCTGTCATTTACCGCTTTCATGAATCTGGCCGCCTCGCCGCCTGTAACGGCGCGATGATCAAAAGTCAGCGACAGCGGCAGGATGCGGCGGATCGCCGGTTTGCCATTCAGCGGCACGACCTGTTCGCTGATCTTGCCCGCTCCCAGGATCGCTACCTGCGGCGGCATTACGACCAGGCTTGCAAACTGACCTGCCAGAGTGCCGAAATTCGACAACGTGATGGTTTGGCCGGTCATTTGTTCACGCGCGATGTTCCTGTTGGCCACCAGGTCCTTCAGCGAGTTGACTGTCTTTCGCAATTCTGTTGGCGACAACCCGCCCGCATCACGGACCACCGGTACGAAAAGGCCTTCACCGGTATCCATCGCGACACCGACATGAACTTCATTGTGCCGGGAGATCGTTAGACTGGCTGAATGGAACCATGCATTGAGCGCCGGCTCAGCGGTGCAGCCAGCCACAACAGCAGAAACAAGGCGCACAGTCGGATCATCTTCGCCGGACCACCTGGTTACATCGGCAGTGCTGGTCAGGGTTGCCGGGACAATCTCCGCACCGGCTTTCTGCATTGCCAGCGCCATAGCGCGACGCGGACCACGCAGCCGGTCTCCAGCGGCATCTGCATTGCGTGCTGAGGCTGCATGCCTGACATCGTCGAGAACAATTGTGCCACCAACGCCACTGCCAACGATACCGGCGAGATTAACCTCCAGTTCGCGAGCCAGTTTGCGGACTGCAGGAGCCGCTTTCGGTCGGCCTTCAGCAACAGCATGACCAGGTCCCGCTGCTTCAGCTTCCCCGTGGGGAAGTTCTCCCACAACCGTCTCCGATTGTCCTTCGTCGCCTCCATCATACTCAACCAGGGGATCACCTACTGGAACGATGTCGCCCGGCTGACCATGCATTTTTGTTATCTGGCCTGATTGCGGAGCCGGAATTTCCACCACTGCCTTTTCCGTCTCTACCGCCACCAATGGCTGATCGGCAACAACGTGATCGCCTTCGGAGACTTGCCAGGCGACGATCTCAGCCTCTCGAAGGCCTTCTCCCAGGTCTGGCAGGCGGAACACGGTCATGACAGCTCCATCACTTCCCGGCCAGCTTCCACGATTTGCTTCTGCCCCGGCATGTAGTGGGCTTCCAGACGGGGTAACGGCATGACTGTGTCATAGCCGGTGACCCGTCTGACAGGCGCAAGCAAAGACGTAAGTGATCTATCCGCGATCCGCGCCACAATCTCTGCGCCGAAGCCTCCGGTACGCGCCGCCTCGTGAACAACCATGCAACGGCCCGTCTTTTCTACTGAACCGCAGATCAACTCGTCATTCAGGGGCACCAGGGTGGTTACGTCGATCACCTCTGCCGATATACCTTCTTTCTCGAGTTGATCTGCTGCGCGCAAGACTTCCATTGTCGACGCGCCCCATGTCACCAGGGTGATATCCTGGCCTCGTCTGAGGCAAACCGGCTGGTCCAGAGGCAACTCCTTGCCGTCATCTGCGACTTCCTCCTTAAACGCATGGTAGAGCCGCTTGGGTTCCAGGAAGACAACCGGGTCAGGGTTTCTTATAGCCGCGAGCAATAGCCCATATGCACGCGTTGGAGATGACGGAATGACAACTCGCAGGCCTGGAATGTGTGCGAACAGGGCCTCTGGGCTTTCAGAATGATGCTCAGGTGCATGTACCCCCCCGCCATAGGGCGCGCGCAGGACCATGGGACAACTCAACCTGCCGCGGGTGCGTGTACGCAGGCGTGATGCGTGATTGAGCATCTGGTCAATCACGGGATAGATGAAACCGGCAAACTGTATTTCGGCAATGGGTCGGAAACCCTGCGTGGCAACACCTACCGCGATACCGGCAATAGCGCATTCGGCAATCGGAGTATCCATTACCCGTGCGGTGCCAAACTTTTCCTGAAGACCATCGGTTGCCCTGAACACGCCGCCGTTGGCACCGACATCTTCGCCTAGAACAATGGTTGTTTCATCGTCTTGCATAGCCCTGGCCAGGGACAAGTTAACTGCGCCCAACAGGTCAGTTTCAGCCATTGCGCTCACCATGCGCTGCTTCTATTGCATAGTCTCGCTGGGTTTTCAGAGAACCCGGCAGCGCCTCAAACAAATAGTCGAACATGGTCGATGCAGCCTGGACTCCAGTTGCGAGATATGCGTCGGCCTCGGTCTCGACCTGTTCCCCGCATTCTTCGAGCAGGGACTGCTCATCATTTTTTGTCCAGGAATTATGCGCCGTGAGATAGTCACGCAAACGCGACACCGGGTCTTCCTGCCAGTGGCGGGAAACCTCTTCGTCATCGCGATAGCGGCTGGCATTGTCAGCAGTGGTGTGATCTCCAAGTCTGTAGGTCATCGCCTCAATCAGACGTGGGCCGTCTCCGGCCCTTATGGCCTCAAGCGCCTCTCGTGTCGCGGTATAGACAGCAACGGCATCATTGCCATCGACCTGTTCGCCGGGAATGCCCGCCGCAATTGCTTTTTGCGCCAGTGTTCGGGCCCGCGTCTGCTCTTTGCGGGAAACCGAGATTGCCCACTGGTTATTGGCTATGACCACCAGCATCGGAAGTTGCCACACACCGGCAATATTCAGCGCTTCATGGAATTCACCCTTGGATGTCGCCCCATCACCGGCAATGACGACAGCAACATTGTTCGAGCCACGCAACTTCATTGCCAGTGCTACTCCGACTGCATGCGGAAAATGCGAACCAACCGGAATACACACGGGAAAGTCATGTCGCGGGCCCGAAAAGTCGCTACCGCGCTCGTCGCCTCCCCAGTAGAGCAGAAGTTCACGGATGGTGACCCCGCGCCGCAATTGCGCCCCGTGTTCCCTGAATGAGGGAAGCAGGACATCATCATCACACATTGCGCTCGCCACCCCGGTCCCAACAGCCTCCTGGCCCAGCACGGATGCATATGTCCCAAGCCTTCCTGTACGTTGCAGGGCAATCGCCTTCTTATCGAATGTCCGTGTGAGCACCATCTGGCGATACAGGTTTGTCAGAAGATCGATGTCGTTTGCAACCTGGGGCAAATCAGCGACAACCCTGCCTTCGGGCGCTATGTACCGCCTGCAAAAAATGTCAAACCGGGCAACATGGGTCATGCCCTTGTCGCTCGGGCATGCACCGTTATCCGGTTCCGCTTTTTTACTCTTCGAGTTCATCGACCATCTTCTCTCGCATAATGTACTTCTGGACTTTTCCGGTCACCGTCATGGGGAATTCATCGACGAACCTGATATATTCCGGCACCTTGAAATGCGCGATTTTCCCGTCGCAGAAAGCGCGGATTTCTTCCGCGGTTGCGCTTGAACCCTCGCGCAACTTGATCCAGGCGCACACTTGCTCGCCGTATTTCTTGTCAGGCACACCGATTACTTCCACCTGTTCAACGGCCGGGTGTTGATAGATGTATTCCTCAATTTCGCGGGGAAATATGTTTTCACCGCCCCGGATCAGCATGTCCTTGATCCGGCCGACAATCTGGCAGTAACCCTCGTCGTCGATCGTTGCCACGTCCCCGCTTGCAATCCAGTGTGCCTCATCTATGGCCTTGGCAGTGCGCTCGGGATCATTCCAGTAATAGGGCATGACACAGTAACCACGGGTAAGCAGTTCACCGGCCGTGCCACGCGGCACGATGCGGCCCTCCTCATCGACGATCTTGATCTCGATATGCGGTAAGACACGACCAACCGTGGTAACGCGGCGCTCCACGGGATCATCCACCGACGTCTGGAAACTGACAGGGCCTGTCTCGGTCATACCGTACGCAATGGTAATCTCGCTGAGATGCATCTCGTCCATCACACGCCGCATCAGCTCCACTGGACAGGGTGCCCCGGCCATGATGCCTGTGCGCAATGTCGTCAGTTTGCAATCCTTAAACTCCGGCACCTCAAGTTCTGCAATGAACATGGTGGGCACACCGTGCAACACGGTGCAGCGCTCGGCGTCTATCGTCCTGAGAACTTCCGCAGCATCGAAACTGGCCGACGAAAAAACCATGGCGCTGCCGTGAGCCACACAGCACAAGGTACCGAGCACCATCCCGAAACAGTGATACATGGGAACCGGAATGCACATCCGGTCCGCTTCGCTCAGCTTCATCTGCAGGCCAACGAAGTAGGCGTTGTTCACAATATTGTGGTGGGTGAGCGTTGAGGCTTTCGGGGTGCCGGTAGTGCCACTGGTGAACTGAATGTTGATAGGGTCGTCAAACTGCAACCGGTCCTGCAATTCTTCTATCTGCTTCAGGTGCGTCGCCTTGGCCCTGTCCGGAATTGTTTCAAACAGCATGAAACCTGTTTGTTGTTCCTTGCCCAGTAACAACATCAGGCGCAGGTCGGGAAATTCGGCCGACTGGAGGTGACCCCCTTTCGCCTCTGAAAGCTCAGGGATCAGTTCACTAAGCATCTCGATATAGTTACTACTCTTGAGTTTCCGCGTCGCAATCAGAGCTGCACAGCCTGTTGTTGCCAGAGCGTAAGACAGCTCGCCGATCCGGTAGGCTGGATTGATGTTGACCAGGATCAGACCGGCGCGTGCACTGGCAAATTGTGTCACCACCCACTCCCAGCAGTTTGGCGCCCAGATGCCGATGCGTTCTCCGGGCTTCAGGTTCAACGCGGCAAAGCCCGCAGCATATCGTTCCACCTCTTTCTGCAGCTCTCGATAAGACCACCGAATCCCTTGATGAGAAACAATCAGCGCATCAGCGTTCGGATGGCGAGATGCGGTATTCTGCAACAGCATGGAAACCGTAAATGGCAATAAAGGCTGGTGGCTTGTGCCATGTGTGTAACTGGAGACGTTTGACTGCATAATTACGCAACCTTTGGTTGGACATCATGCCCCCGCCTCACGAAACATACAGGTTGGACAACATCGACGCATTGACGCACGTCAACGGGCCAATCCGTCAGGATAACTGGGGTATGATCGGATTTTTCTGCTCGCGAGGTATACCAGCAGGCAGGCAGACCAACCTCTGGTTATTCTCTTGCGCATATGAATTTGCTGCTGCTGCAGGATTGTCCTGAATAACGCAAGGCAGCCGGGTTTCAGGTCAGAACAGACGTCGCACGCTGCCGAGCGCATGTTCGATAAGTGCCCAAATGCGTCATGAACTCAGCCCACCAGGGCGTTCGAATTGCCCTTGTGCGATACCAAGCTGCGCCTTGACCCCGTCTACATCGCCGAGAACCCATAGCGCGCAGATGCGCCCTTGTCTGAAAGTAAAGAACGCGGCGCCGCGCCACGAGATGCGTCGCCCGGACGCCGGGACCCCAAAGAACTCACCCTGATGGTTGCCTGAGAACGTCATCCGCACGGCAATCGAGTCAGGCTCCTCGACCATCTCGCCAATATCGGAACGGTAGTCTCCAAGCGCTGTACGCACCCGGTCGACGTAATCAAGGAACCCGTCGATACCATTCCGGTCCGCTCCGAGCGAACCATGAAACAGGAAGTCGTCGGTCAGAATTTCCCACGCGACCGCTTTGTCCCACCGGTCCCAGAGCTCTGCATAGAAGCGCTTGACGAGATCGCGATTGGTTATCTCCACCCGAGTCTCCCGTTTGCTGTTCCTGCGAAGATCGTGCGACTGGCAAATGCTTCAGTCAAGAGCCCGCCCGGTCCGCACTGGGTCAACAGCGGCCATCAGCAATCGTGATGATGATCTGGGTGCAGCTGGTCAATGGTCCTTGCCAACGCACATGTTGGCCCTGTTGCGCCATTTGCATTTCTTGGCCCTCGCGCATTGCGTCTTGTTCTTTAACCTGCAGTTTCCAGCTTTAATCGCCAGCTGGATACCCGGATCGTCGGAATGAAAATTCGGAGAGATGGTCTGTAAGTCGGTTAGTGTCGTCCCGCAAAGAAGCGACGTACATAGTGTCAGCACTGCGATAGTCATCGAGATTCTCCTTTCCAGTAAATACCAAATGAATTTTGAAGCCGAGCCGTCGAAAATAGGTTGAGATGGCGCAAAACGTTGTTTGCTTTCACACAGGTCTCACTGCTTGGACAGCTAAGTATCTGCCCAGTCGCGGCACGCTTCGACACTGCGAGCAAGTTTTGCTCTCTGGTACGCCACCTGGAAAAGTGGTCTTCAAAGCCCCGGTCGTGCACCTGGTGCGACATCTGGAGGCTACAAAACTGACACAAGATAGTGCGCCGATCTGCCACCAAGTCAAATCAATTCAATAGCAGGCACCGCAGAACAGTCGGCAGCTTCGCATGACCGCTGCGGGTAAAATCAGCCATCGGCAATCGTTCCGTCGCGCGGCCGCTTTGTGTCATGAACAAACTCTCGCCGCTTGTTGGCAGCAAGCCGTCAAGAGTGGATCAGCGCGATTTTCAAACTGCCAGCAACAACCTCAAGCCTTGGTATGCGGGCCTGTCGTCAATCTGTGATGTTCTACTGCGAACACATTGGCATAGAGACTTGCGACCCACTGTTTGCCTTCTGAAGTCATACTTAGATAGCGCAAGCCATCGACAATGTACGGTTCAACAGCCTGCCAGAAAAAACTTGGGTAGGTTTCCACCAGATCCGCGGGACTGGACAGACCCAGTTGCTTTGCTGTGCCGGTCTCGACGAACTCATGGTACAGCGCGTTCAACTTTCGCGGATAGTCTGGATCAGCCAACTGACCGATCAGATCCGCAGCGCGAAGAAGACCGGCCTCCGTATCCGTCTCCTGATGATCTTCATCATTCGGTACTGGAAAACGCGTCAGTTCGATGGCGCGGGCGATCCGGTCGCCATCCAGGACGTCTACGCCGGCGCATCGCTCCTTAACAAAGATCTTGCCACGCGTGACATGATAGGGTGTCAGAATCGCATCGCTGGCACCTCGCGGCAATTTGAACCTTTTGCCGTCTTCATCGATGATCACGCTGACGTCGTCATCGGCAGTGCAAGCACCACGAACGTAGCCGATGTCATGACACAGCAATGCAAAGTTGAAGTGCAGCCAGTCTTCTGGTGAGATACGTTGGCTTAGCAGCTTGCCGCGCATGATGTCCTGACCCACCATGGTCACGAGTATCGTGTGCTCGGCATTGTGATACAAGGCGTCGCTGGATCCGATTCGTTCAATCAACAGCCGCGCGCCGGCATCAAGTAGCGTTGCAAAGTTCGCTTCCTGGTCTCCGTAATAATGCCGGTATGTGGCCGCAAGCTTCTTGCCCACAGCCTTTGCGGCCAAGGTGGTGATGTTTAGCATGTCGAGCCTCCCAGGCGTTTTCAGCGTCAGTTTCTGCGAATTTCGCCCTGCGGCTCGCCGTTTGCATCCACAGCCGCCACATACGAACCGAAACAATATAATCGCTCAAAAACGATTTTGTCGCACACTGACCGCCCAATCAATCCGTCCTGTCCCAATTCTCGGCTGGGTAAACAGTTCGGTCCAAGTGTAGTCACGCTTTCAAACATCTTCGTCAAAAACAGCTGTTCAAGACTATGCGGCGGCATTGGTTAGTCGTTCCCGCCCTTTCCTTCCTTGCCATTGTCTTTGAACGGGATTTTGCCGTGCTCTTTGTATTGCCTAATGCCACCACGGCGAAAAACCCAAAAAACGATAGCTATAAAAGCAGCAATCAGGGCTACCAGGGTCCATGTAGTCATCATGTTATCTCCTTGATTTCGCTGGCAAAGCGCGTGTCGGATGAACTTATTTCGGTGGTTTATCAGGGGCCCGGACCACCCAGCGTTCGATATTGAGATGCTATCAGGGTAGGTTCGTGGCGGAATGAAGACGAGATGCTGGACGCCCGTCCGCAAGCTCTGTGAGTAACCACAGGGTTATTCCTTCACCAAGTACAGCACAAAAAAGAAGCTGAAGCATCACCGATGGCTGCATACGCTATCTAGGGCGCCAAGTAAGCTGTGTCAGTGGTATCTTCCGTATTTGCGGATTGAGAATAGCAGCCCGTTGGCCCATGATGGTCGCGTGTCAGAAAAGCGAGAACTGGTGACCGGTGTCGTTTCAATCGTGGCCATGGTGGCCGGCGCTTATGCCCTGATAGTCCTACTGCTGTATCTGGGGCAGGCCCGGCTGCTCTATTTTCCGAATATCCCGTCTCGTGCACTTGGACCCGGGCCTGACAGCATCGGGCTTGCCTATGAACGCGCTGACTTTGTCACCGATGACGGCGTCAGGCTTGATGCCTGGTTTGTGCCAGCGTCAGGCTCACGCGGTGTCGTCTTGTTCTTTCACGGCAATGCCGGCAATATTTCCCATCGGCTTGACTCACTGAAAATCTTCAATCAGCTGAAGCTGTCGACATTGATACTGGACTACCGTGGCTATGGTCGCAGCGAAGGCAAGGTTTCCGAGCAGGGAACCTATCGTGATGCTGAAGCGGCATGGCGTTATTTGACCGAGAAGCGCGGCATCCCCGCCTCGCAGATCATCCTGTTCGGACGGTCCCTCGGTGCGGCAGTCGCGACTTATCTGGCTGGCCAACGAAGCCCCGCCGGGCTCATCATTGAAAACGGATTTGTGTCGATACCGGAGTTGGCCGCCCAACTCTATCCCTGGCTTCCTGCGCGATTGCTCGCACGTTTCAGGTATCCGACCGCCGAACGCTTGAGCATGCTTTCAATGCCGGTACTCATCGTCCACAGCCGCAATGACGAAATTATCCCCTTCGATCAAGGCAAACTGCTTTTTGAGCGCGCCCGCGAGCCCAAACAGTTCCTGGAGTTGCGCGGTGGCCACAATGATGGCTTCCTTGTCAGCGGACAGCACTATGTAAATGGGTTGAATGCGTTTGTCGTTTCGGTCATGGGTAAATGAACCTCACCCGCTCGTGCTCAAGAACCCGCTCAGGTTTCAAGAACGACCCACGCTCCGTAACCCACCACCCGTTGCCGGTCACCGGCGGTGTCGCCCGAATTGCGCAAATCGAGCCGCTCGACAACAAATCCGCGGTGCCTGGCTTCAATTAGCATGCCGCGTACGGCTACAGACCCGCATGCATCATCTGAGCCAATAGCTGTTTCATCGAGGCGCTCGATCGCTTCCGCGGTAGCCGCATCCAGACGCCGGGCCGCCTCATAGCTGTGATAGTGAGACAGATCGGAACTCACCACAACAAGGGTTCTTGCGTCCCACAGCCGGTTGAGTACCTCTGCCACTTCTTCAGCTCGCGCCGACCCAACGACCAGGGGGACGATAGGCACAGCTCCGAGCGTTGCCTGGAGAAAGGGAAGCTCTACTTCGAGCGCATGTTCGGGTGCGTGAGGCTGGTCATCAACGATTACCTGGGGCATATGGGCGATTTCCGCGATGGCCGCAGTGTCCACCGGCACATCGCCGAGCGGCGTCCGGAATGCAGACACGGAAGGAGCAGTGATGCCGTGCAGGTGCACAAAATGAGCCGGACCTATAACCACCAGCCTTTCGATACGGTTCCGTAGCCCTTTCAATCCGGCGAAAGCCTTGGCGGCCACCGCGCCCGAGTAGGTGTATCCAGCGTGCGGCGCAATCACCGCTCGGATTTTTTCATAACTTGTCGTTGGTGCACCGGCCAGCAGATCGTCGACCGTTCTCCAGAGCAAGTTTCGCTCGCGCGGATAAAAAGCCCCGGCAACCGCCGGGTGTCTGATGGATATGTCGTTGTCAGCAATTGCCATGGCACGGATGTTTGAACTCGGTAAAATCATAACCCTTTAAAATTTATGAACAAAATGAAAGCGCCGCAACCGGATAACAGTCGCAAAGGCTCCCCGGCCCGGTTACAGTTGGTGTCTGTTTGGATCACCGCGTCACGATCCTCAAATCTACCATGCCCGGGATATTCCATCGGCGGGTATTGCGACAATCGCAGGCACCAATCAAATACATCGCATGGCAATCAGCGCCGGTCATTGATCCCGGTCAAAGCCATCCGCAAGGGCGTATTTAAGGTGGTCGCGTAAAAGAAAACATGTGCGTTGTAGTGAGAATGAGATGGCAAAGACGCTGATCCTCATCGGAATCGTCCTCATTGCCATTGGTGCGGCATGGCTGCTGGCGGAAAAGCTTGGATTCGGTCAGTGGCCCGGTGACATCGTGATCAAGCGAGGAAATGTTCAGATTTACATCCCCGTCATGACATCGATCATCATTAGTATCGCGCTGAGCCTGTTGCTCTGGCTCTTCAGTCGCTAGAGGGGACCACTCGCGACGTTCACCCTCGCATCGATGCTCAACCGAACGGCCCGTCTTCACACTGCACGACCTGCCATCATTGACGAGGTGAACTCCTTCAACTGGGCGCAATTCATTCACCGGATTTCTCGAGCTGCGTCGGTCCTGGAGTCTAACGGCATTCAACGTGGCGATCGCTACGCGATCATGTTTGCACCCGGGGGTTTGCTGCATTGCAGGTTGATCTGCATCAATGCTGCGACGGGTGTTATCACACTATGTTTGACTGAAGCCGCCAATTTCGAATGATGCAGCCGGTTCGCCGATTTTCTTTCGAATATCATGCTCACACATCGCAATCGGTCACACTGACGAGATTTGATGGTTTGGCTTGGCAGTTACCGTGATTCAGGTTTTGGGCAACAGGCTGAGGATTGCAATCGCCATCTGTCTGAAGTCGCTATCACAATGAACGTTGTACCGGACCAATAGTGCGGTGACGCATGGACCACTCAATGCCATGAAACATTCGACACACAGATGGCCCTCATTCGTGTTGTGCCTGTTGGTTGTATTATTCGGAATTGCAGCCCACCATAGTGCAGGTTTCGCAGCAACCGACCGTTGGCCGGAATTGCGCGCGATAATGGTGCAAACAATTAAGGGCCACGCGGCAATACTGCCCGAGAAAGCTGGCTCGGGTGGGATATCCGACAAGGTTTTGAAGGTTATGGGTGAGGTTCCCAGGCATAGGTTCGTGCCGAAGCGTGTTGAGCACTGGGCCTACCAGGACAGCCCGCTTCCGATCGGCCATGGTCAGACAATATCGCAGCCGTTTATCGTCGCCCTGATGACCGAATTACTGGAAGTCAACCGGAACGCGAACGTACTGGAGATCGGTACCGGGTCGGGATACCAGGCTGCGGTTCTTGCCAGGCTGGTCGAAACCGTCTGCACGATCGAGATTATCCCGGAACTCGCTGACGAAGCGACCGGACGCCTCAAAGATCTAGGCTACGGCAACGTACAAACAAAGGTTGGAGATGGCTACGTCGGCTGGCCGGACTGCGGCCCGTTTGACGGGATCATCGTGACCGCAGCGGCGGGCCACGTACCGCCGCCACTGATCAAGCAACTCAAGCCCGGCGGACGTATGGTGATCCCCATTGGCGGCGTGTTTGGACCCCAGTATCTGACGCTGGTCGAAAAGACGGCCACGGGTGAACTCAAGACACGCCAGATCCTGGCAGTCCAGTTTGTTCCGTTCACCCGGGACTCACCGTGATCACGCACCTTGCTCTTGCTGTCATTTCAGCAGCCGTGCTGGCCTATGAGGTGCTGCTTGTTCGGCTGTTCGCCATCGTCCAGTGGCACCACTTCGCCTTCATGGCCATCAGTATCGCACTGCTTGGGTTCGGCATCAGCGGCACCTTGCTTGCCATCTGGCAGGAATGGGCCAGATCGCGTTACAGAATCATCTTTGCAGCAAGCGCCATCTTGTTCGGCGTGTCTGCGCCGATCAGCTTCCTCATTGCCCAGGCCTTGCCATTCAACGCCCTTGCGGTCGTATGGGAACCCGGCCAGCTTCTTTATCTGCCGATCATGTACCTACTGTTGGTGGTACCCTTCTTCTTCGGCGCCACATGCATTGGCATTTCATTCGTCTGCCTGGGCGATAAGGCCGGCCGGGTCTATGCCTACAACCTGATCGGATCGGCCGTAGGCGCCCTCGGCATTATCGGTGTGCTATTTGTGATGACGCCGCAAGATGCCCTTAGACTGGTGGCGATCGTGAGCCTCTCGGCAGCGGCGATCATCAGCCTGCAATTTCGGCTGGTCCTGCGATCCGCTCTTGTCACGAGTTACGGGGTCCTTTCCCTGATCATCTGGGCAGCCTTGCCGGATGCCTGGTTCGCATTGCGGATCTCTGAATACAAGGAACTCGCCGGTGCGCTCAAGATTTCCGGCTCCGAGGTCCTGAGCGAGCGATCCGGGCCGCTCGGCCTGCTAACCGTCGTTGAGAGCTCGAAAGTTCCCTTCCGCTATGTGCCCGGGCTCAGCCTGAACACTAAGGTACTGCCGCCAGACCAGTTTGGCGTATTTATTGATGGTGGATCCATTACGGCAGTCACACGCTTTAACGGACATCGTGAGCAACTCGCCTATCTCGACTATACGACCGATGCCCTTGCATACCATTTCACCACTCAGCCTTCGGTGCTGGTGCTTGGCGCCGGTGGTGGGCGAAATGTCCTGCAGGCGATATATCACCAGGCCAAGCGTATCGATGCAGTAGAGCTTGATGCCAACATGGTCCACATCGTGCAGCAGCAATATGCGCGCGAAGCCGGTAACATTTACAGCCGGCCGGACGTGCATGTGCACGTGGCCGAGGCGCGCGGTTTTATTGCCTCGGGCCAGCAGCGATGGGACCTTATCCAGATCCCCCTGCTGGATGCATCCGGCGGCGGAATCCACGGCCTAAGCGAGACGTACATCTATACCGCGGAAGCCTTCAATGAATACATCAAGCGACTGCAGCCCGGCGGGTGGCTCAGCATCACCCGTTGGCTCAAACTACCGCCTCGCGACACGCTCAAGCTGTTCGCCACCGCCCTCGATGCACTCAGGCTCTCGGGCACCGAGACGCCGGAAAACCAACTCATGCTCATTCGCGGCCTGAATACCACGACCTTGCTGGTCAAGAACGGCGCCGTCACCGAGGCGGACATTGCCCATGCCAGAGGCTTCACACAAGCGCGCTCCTTCGACCTGTGCTACCACCCGCAAATCAGCGCGGGCGAGGCCAATCGCTACAACGTGCTTGAGACGCCGTATTTCTTCGCAGGCACCAAGGCACTGATCGGCGCGCAGCGGGCAAGTTTCATGTCCCGCTACAAGTTCGACATCGCGCCCGCGACCGATGAGAGGCCCTATTTCTTCAATTTCCTGAAATGGCGCCATCTGCCGGAACTGCTGTCAATCCAGCGCAGCGGTGGATCAGGCTTATTGGAGCTTGGCAGCCTCATTCTTGTTGGCACGCTTGTGCAGGCCACAATCCTCAGCACCCTGCTCATTCTGGCGCCGTTGTGGGTGAGACGGCGCCGTTTCACCGGGTCCGGCCAGCTCTGGCGGGTTGCCGGCTACTTCCTCGCCCTTGGTCTTGCCTTTTTGTTCATCGAGATCGCTTTCATCCAGAAGTTCACCCTGTTTCTCAGCCATCCACTTTATGCCGTTGCCGTTGTACTCACCGGTTTCCTGCTCTTTGCCGGTATCGGCAGCGGCGTGTCTTCGTCAATCGCTCAATCCATCGATAACTGGCACAAGCTGCATGCCGGCCGGATGCCCTATCTGTCGGCCATTCAGCTCTCGGTCGCCGGCATTATCACCATATCCGTGATCTACATGCTGATCCTGCCCACTGTCTTTGCAGCGCTACTGTCCATCACCGATACCGGCAAGGTCTTTGTTTCACTTGCCCTGATCGCGCCGCTCGCCTTCTTCATGGGCATGCCATTCCCGCTCGGGCTGTCTCGGGTCTGGTCAGATGCTCCGGCACTGGTTCCCTGGGCCTGGGGTGTCAATGGCTGCGCGTCAGTTATCAGTGCCATGCTCGCCACGCTGATTGCGATGAACTTCGGTTTCTCTGTCGTCATCTCGAGCGCCGCCGTTCTGTATGCCTGTGCGGCAGTAGTCTTCGCTCGACCTTTGAAGGCATCTTGATGACATCGCTCGACCGCATTTTGCTGCCAAACAGTAAACGGCGTGAAACGGGCATTCTCGTGGATGTTCACAGAGCATCGCCCGACCAGGTGAAATCATCTGAACAGTTGTCCGGTGCAATATGGAACCGCTGCTGGCGAAAGACCACTCACCCGGCAGTAGCAGGATAAGGATGGTTGATTTCGGCCAAATCATTACCATTTACAATCTATGAACAAAATGAAAACATCGCCAAGCGATAACAATCTTAGTGGCTCGCCGGCGCGGCATTGGCACATGCTTGACGATGGCCGCCTTCAATGTGATTTGTGCCCGCGTTACTGCAAATTACGTGTAGGTCAGCGTGGCCTGTGCTTTGTTCGTGGTCGGCAAGGTGACAAGCTTGTTCTGACAACCTACGGCCGGTCTTCCGGCTTCTGTGTCGACCCGATCGAGAAAAAACCGCTTAATCATTTCCTACCCGGCACGCCAGTTCTTTCCTTCGGGACCGCAGGTTGCAATCTCACCTGCAAGTTTTGCCAGAACTGGGATATTTCGAAGGCGCGGGAGTTCGACCGGCTGCAGGATCGCGCGTCGCCCGAGGACATCGTGCGCATGGCACAAGAGACCGGATCGCGCTCTGTGGCCTTTACCTATAACGACCCTGTTATCTTTCTGGAGTATGCAGTCGACGTTGCAGCCGCGTGTCGTGAAGCCGGTATCAGGCCTGTTGCGGTCACCGCCGGTTATATCACCGAGCAGCCACGCGAAGAGTTTTTCGCAGCCATGGATGCCGCCAATGTCGACCTCAAGGCTTTCACCGAAGGTTTTTACAAGACCCTGTGTTCAGTTGAACTGGCGCCCGTCCTTGAAACACTGAAATACCTGAAACACTCAACCGATGTCTGGTTCGAGATCACGACGCTGCTCATCCCGGGGCATAACGATTCAGCCAACGAGATTGCTGCATTGAGCGAATGGGTCATGGACCATCTTGGACCAGACGTGCCTGTTCACTTCTCAGGATTTCATCCCGACTGGAAAATGCGCGACATACCCGCGACACCGTCACGGACACTCCACAATGCCAGAGACATCGCCCTGAAGACCGGCCTGCGCTACGTCTACACGGGAAATGTCCACGATGAGGCCGGCCAAAGCACCTATTGCCATGATTGCGGCGCCCGGCTGATCGGTCGAGATTGGTATGAACTGACCGACTGGAATTTAACGGCAGAAGGCTGCTGCATGAACTGCGGCGCGGCCTGTGCCGGGGTTTTCGAGGCGCATCCTGGTCACTGGGGTCAACGCAGGCTGCCGGTGCGCAGTGCCGCCGGCGCGCGCTTGTCGGGCATGTAACAACCATCCATGCCCAAGAGTGCACGACACTTCGATTGGCCCGTTGACTTTAATCAATAACCGCGCTCGCAGATCGCCTAGAATGTCGCCGGTACATTTGATCATGTTTGAGCACCGTATAGACCCAATCTTCGGCCAGTTCGCCGGCTTCTATCTTTGGTGGTATGGCCTGAGCTATACGCTCGGTTTTCTGGCGCTCCTGTTCTGGTTTCACCGCAGCCGGGTGCGGATGGGTTTGTCGTCTCGTGACGCTGTCAGTTTGACCATTTTGGTATGCCTGGGAGTTTTGATCGGCGGCCGGTTAGTCGAAGTCGCTTTCTATGAGTGGGAGCTTTACCGACAGCATTTGGCCTATATCCCGGCCTACTGGCTTGGCGGGATGTCCACCCACGGCATACTCGCTGGGTCAGTGATCGCAGTATATGCCTTCTCTCGCTGGCGACGAATTCCCTTCTTGAAGATTACCGATGAGCTAGCCATTCCTGGTGCTTTCATCATGGGTGTTGGCAGGTTGGGAAATTTCGCGGACGGTCAGATTATCGGCGCTCCAGCTGACGTCTGGTGGGCTGTGGTATTCCCGGACACTGAAGGACCACGGCATCCAGTGGTCCTCTATGACGGCGTCAAGAACCTGGCTCTTGTACCGTTCCTGATCTGGCTACGCGCTCATTTTTCCAAGCCAGGGATTGTCACCGCCCATTTTATATTCTGGTACGGATTTCTGAGGATATTCGTCGATCTCTTCCGCGAGTATCGGGTGGAAACATTCGGTCTGGGACCTGGCCAAGGGTTCAATATTGCTATGGCCGCATTAGGCCTGGGACTATTCATCTGGGTTGTCAGCAAGCAACCGTCGACCGATGAAACCCGAAGCGAACTTTCTTTCGCGCGCGATGAAAAACCTCGCATCTGGCATCTGCTCGCCCTGTCAGCCGTTATTCTATTTCCGCTAATTATTCCAAGCGACTGGACCCAGGATGTGCCGGCACGTTATGGCGACAGACACCCGGGATTGAATTACTCGTCCATCTATCCGGAAATACCCGAACGCAAACCGGTGAAATAAAAATGAGGTCTGCAATGGACTTTCATAACCGGATGCCGGCGCGGTATATTTATCACAGACACAATCGGCCTGTGCCGTTCGCTTAACTACCGGGGCTGGATCAACGCTTCAGAATTTCACGCGCGCCCCGGTAAGCATCGAAAAGCCACGGTCATATTCAGCCCCGGGGTCCTCATAAACGTAGGAGCGGACGCCGAGGTAAAACTCGCTGCGCCAGGCATCCACCATTTGCACCAGCTGTCCACCAACTGAAACGGTTTCAGACTGTTGCGTCGCAACATTGTCGCCATAATACGTGTCGATCGAATAAGCTGTAATCCCGACGTCAAAATAATCGGCCTGATGGCCGAGTTTCCCATACAAGAAATAGCGTTCGCGATCGACAAGCACCTCATATCCGCCTGCAATGGTCAGGTTCCAGCCGCTTAGCATGTGCAGGACTGAGGCAGATCCACCAAATAGGCCTTTTTTTTCGCTGCCGCCAGGGTCTGCATAGGAGATGGCAGCGGCAACCTTATAGTCGGTCATGACGCTTTTGTATTTAAGAGCCACATCCCAACCCATCTCGCCTTTTCGAGACGGCACAACCTGCTGTCCGACGGAGCTGCCAAGTACGAACCCGTTGAATGACGGGCTATCGTATCGGACCCGCAACCTGCGACCAATGCCGTCTAGATCGCTGATAGTACTTCCGACAGTGATGTTGGATAGCGTGCCGTCATCGAGGCGATAAAATTGACCAGCGGCGCTATCACCTGCCGAGGCATAGCCGATAACCGACGTACCCGAAAGGTCAACCTCCGCTGTGCCGTCTGACGCCATGCTGCCCTGGCCAAACCAGAACTTGCCGTAATGAGAAGCAACAAAATAGGCTTCAGCCTTGCGCAAAAGCGCTGTGTCCCAATCCACATCGCCCTTGTTCAGCTGGTTTACGTAACCTGTCGAATAAGG
>CAJICM010000208.1_pt1 | contig 25287 bp, 24 predicted proteins | sample 9199691 | NCBI WGS metagenome assembly CAJICM01 (sample SAMEA7708338, study PRJEB35096) | sediment metagenome | biome: marine neritic benthic zone biome [ENVO:01000025]; feature: sediment [ENVO:00002007]; material: shallow marine sediment [ENVO:03000034] sea grass bed [ENVO_01000059] ...
AACACGCCCTTTAGTTTCAGCGGTCGCTCCGGACCATTGTATGCGCGATACGCCTTGTGCTGGTTCGGCACGATTTTGGCTTATGTGGCGATCGGCGTTTTTGCCATTGCACTGTTTTACTCAGGTTCATTCAATGAACTGGAAGCGATATGGAAAAAACTCGGGGTTGATACAGCGCCTTCGAACAGCAGTTCCGGCGCCCGTATCATCGCGATTGTAGCCGGGTTGTTTACAGTTTACCTGCTGTACGTTGCAATCCGTTCGACGATCTGGTCGTTTTACACGGCTCGGGAATTGAACTTGTTCGCTCAATACACCCGTTTTTCCGGAGCCGGTTTTGAATTCAACGCTACCGCCTGGAGCTTGATTGTATTATGGCTTGGTAATATGGCGTTGATCATTCTTACACTTGGTATAGCCCAGCCCTTTGTCGAGCAGCGCATCATGCGATACTTTGTTGAACGATTGCAGGTTGTAGGGCTAATTGACTTTTCATCTGTTCAGCAATCCCAGACACAGCTCGATAGACGTGGTGAAGGTCTTATAGATGCGCTCGACCTGGATGCGTTTTAGAAAATGACGCCAACCCCGCACAATGCAGAGTTTTTTGATGGCAGGTCGGCCGCAGCCAGGCTGGTTCATGTCCAGGTGTGGCGTGATAGTATATTGATCTCCCAGGGCTCGTTGCCTGCCATACGATGGCCGCTGAAGAATATCGAGCTGGTGTCCGGCGGCAAGCCCGGACAGGCTCTGAGGCTGAAGTTGCGCGGCGACCGCGGCAGCAGACTTACCCTTCCTGAAGGCGCAACCGCAGATACGCTCCTGGCAACTGCTCCCTTCATTCTCAACGCGCACAAACGCAGGTTCTGGACAGGTGCAGGCATATCGGTTGCCGCAGTACTCGCTATCGCAATCGCAGGTTACGCCACATTGGCAGTTGCCCCTCAGGCGTTGGCTCGCTTTATACCGCATAGCGTCGTTAATTCATTCGCTGACGGGCTCGAAAAATCGGTTATCAAGTCATCAAAGCGCTGCAGTTCACCCGAGGGGCAGGACGCACTCAACAAGATAGCGCGCCGGGTTTTGTCCGGAGTAGATGAGCCGCCTACCTTTTCGCTGCGCGTATTCGATATCCGCAAGTCGGGAAACAAAAAGCTGGTAAACGCATTTGCATTACCCGGTGGACGTATGGTTTTTAGTGCGGGGCTCATCGAAAATGCCGGAAGCGCGGATGAAGTAGCAGGCGTGTTGGCCCACGAACTGGGGCATGTTGCCCATCATCATCCCGAAGCAGCTATCGTGAGGGTGTATGGTCTGCAGATATTGTTGTCGCTGTTTGCCGCCGGACAGGGTGCTGACACGATCAGCAACATTGCCGGCGTTCTCGCGGTTTTGAAGTACACTCGTGCCGCCGAAGCTGAAGCAGACGCCTATGCCCTCAAGGCGTTGCACAATTCCAGGGTGGATCCCAAGGGTCTTCAGGCATTTTTCTCGCGATTGCTGAAAAACAGGACTGCGGCGCGATCCGGCAAACCAGATGACAAAAGTTCGGCACTGAAGAAACGGATTGAACCATTTTCCGAACTGTTTTCAACCCATCCGGGAACCGATGATCGCATTGCCAGTATCAAGCCGCGTCCGGGCGGCACCGAACCAGTTATTCTAAGTGATGCGGAATGGGCGGCATTAAAGGAAATTTGCCGTTAACGCACATTGCTACCCGCTCATTGATTCTGCTTGAGAATTCTGTGAACACCCAGCAAGAGCAGGAATGCTGCCGTTGTCAGGCCCGCGATGAATGACAACAACATCGTATCGCCACCGGTAAAATGTTCGAAACTCCTGCCCTGGATGTATGTAATGCTATACCAGACGCCGCCGCCGACGAGGATCAGACCGGCGATGCAAATCCAGAGCATGCTGCGCAACACCTGCAACACAAGCAGGAGCAATGGCCTGTCGCTAAGGTTACCCGGCATAGGCTTGCCTTCTTGAAATTACCGCAACCTCTAGCTCAATGTGCCTCGGCAACCAGATCTAGCCCACCTGCGATTGTACGAATATAGTTTCAATGATGCATTGTATATACGCTGGGCGTCGGATCGGCATTTTCGAGATGAGCAACTCCTCGCTGTCACCCGGTAGGCTTTACGCATTTCTGCCGTTGTCGGTACTGATCTCGCTTTCAGGCGTCTCAGGGTCGAATTGTAATAGTTGGCAATCTTTCGATTGCGGTTGACCACTCGCATGAAACGAGGTCTGCCCCTGCGTTTAAACTCTTTTGCCAATGAATTGCACGAAATCGCCAGAGCTTGCGACGAGAAGGTGTTGCTAGCTGGTGCCAGCAAATACATCGCAATCGCAACCATCAGTGTAGCGCTTAACTTTAGCGTCAATGACGTCATATTTGCTCTGCCCTGTCTGTGGAGGTAGGCCTCAAACAATCCTAGCCATGATTGAATATAGGGTAAAATGTCAGGTCAGGTAAGATTTGTTCATTGCATTCAGCAAATTACGACCACCAGTTTTGCGCTTCAAAGCTGCCGGCCTGATCTTCAATGACCTTGCCGATTTGGAACAGCGTCGATTCTTCGAAAGGTTTGCCGATTAACTGCAACCCCAACGGTAGCCCGTTCGCATCCAGGCCAGCGGGAACTGCAATGCCTGGCAAACCAGCCATGTTTACAGTCACGGTGAAAATATCGTTCAAGTACATCTTGACGGGATCTGCGCTCATGTCCTGATCAGCGATACCAAATGCAGCTGACGGTGTGGCAGGTGTAAGAATGGCATCCACACCATCGGCAAATGAATCTTCAAAATCACGCTTGATTAAGGTGCGCACCTTCTGCGCCTTCACGTAGTAGGCATCGTAATAGCCAGCCGACAATACATAGGTACCAATCATGATGCGCCGCCGCACCTCAGTGCCAAACCCCTCGGCGCGGGTGTTTTCATACATTGATAAAATGTCGTCACCCGGCACCCGCAATCCATACCGGACGCCATCGTATCGTGCCAGATTTGACGATGCTTCAGCAGGCGCCACAATGTAATACGCAGGTAAGGCATATTTTGTATGAGGCAGTGAAATATCGACAATCTCGGCACCTGCATCGCGCAACCAGTCAATGCCCTTATGCCAGAGCGCCTCTATGTCATCGGGCATGCCTTCCATGCGATACTCAGCTGGAATGCCTATTTTCATGCCCTTTATCGAATTGCCGATTGCGGCCTCATAATCAGGCACTTTCACGTCAACAGAAGTAGTGTCCTTCGGATCCACACTCGCCATCGATTTTAGAAGAATAGCTGCATCTCGTACGTCACGTGCGATTGGTCCTGCCTGATCCAGTGAAGATGCAAAAGCCACTGTTCCCCAACGCGAAACACGCCCATAGGTAGGTTTTATGCCAACAGTGCCGGTGAATGCAGCTGGCTGGCGAATCGAACCACCGGTATCTGTTGCGGTGGCCCCAGCGCAAATGTGAGCCGCTACTGCTGCGGCGGACCCGCCGGAGGATCCGCCGGGAACAAGGTCAGCATTAGACCCTTTGCCACGCCATGGGTTCTTCACCGGACCATAATAGGATGTCTCGTTGGATGACCCCATGGCAAATTCATCCATATTCAACTTGCCCAGCATGACAGCCCCGTCCGCCCACAGGTTGGCCGTGACCGTCGATTCATAAGCCGGCTTGAACTGATCCAGAATATGGCTGCCGGCTTGGGTGTGAATGCCTTTTGTCGCAAAAAGGTCCTTGATGCCTAGTGGAATACCCTCAAGAGCACCGGCTTCACCCTTCGCAATGCGATCATCGCTTGCCGCCGCCATCTCGCGTGCTTTATCGGGTGTTTCTACAATGTAGGCATTCAAAGACCGCGCGGCTTCGACAGCCCCAATATACGCTTCGGTCAATTCGACTGCCTTGAACTGGCCTGATCTCAAAGCATCGCGGGCCTGTGCAATGGTAAAATTCAAAAGGTCGGACATCGATTTTCCGGATATTCAATGAAAGGTTGAGTTGGCTCTGGATCGTCTACTCGACAACCTTGGGCACCATAAAAAAGTTGTCATCGCTTGCAGGCGCATTGCCTGTCACCTGTTCCGGATAACCTCCATCGGTCACTTCATCTTTGCGAAGGCGCATGCTTGTATTAACTACCGACGTCATGGGTTCAACGTTGTCGGTATCGACCTCTTCGAGCATCTCGATCCATCCAAGAATATGATTCAACTCGCCTTCCAACTTCGGGACCTCGTTGTCCGAAATCCGGATGCGGGCAAGCCGGGCAATGCGGCGCACTGTTGCCTGATCAACAGACATGATCTGGTATTCTCCAATTAGCTGGCTGAATTGCTTCGCGTGATACCATCGTCGACTTGTAGCCGCAATGCCCTTTGGTACAGAAGACAATCAGATCACATATCGAGGGTCTGGCCAATGAATGGAACCTTCACCTTGCCGGCGTCTTCGCCCATCGCATGCACAAAGGGCTCTGCATCCGGGATCAGCAAAGGAAATGTCCCGTAGTGACACGGGATTATTGTCTCAAAATCGAAAAAATTGCGACAAGCCATGGCTGCAGTTACCGGGTTCATGGTGAAGCGGTCACCGATCGGAACAATCCCGACAGCGGGTTCGTGAATTCGCGCGATCAGGCCCATATCACCGAATATATCGGTATCACCCATGTGATAGAGAGACTTTCCGGCATTGTTCGGTCGAATGATAATGCCGCATGGATTGCCCAGATATACCCCGTCAGATGACGACGAATGATCAGCCCTGACGAATGTGCACATGAAGTCGGGATGGTAGACCGCGCCACCCGTATTGGTAGGGTCGAATTTTTCAACACCCATACCGTTCAGGTGAACTGCCAGTTCATAAACGGCAATCAGGGTGGCGCCGTTTGCCTTGCAGATATCTACAGTGTCACCAATATGGTCGTCATGGCCATGTGTAAGGATGACATGTGTGCAGCCGGACGTCGCATTTTCCACGCTGCCATCGAAGGTCGGCGATCCGGATAGAAATGGATCAATCAGAATTACTGTATCGTCGAACTCGACACGAAAAGCTGAATGACCAAACCAGGTGATTTTCATTTGTATTCCCCTTTTTGCATGGCAGATAAGTGCCGAACCGTTTGCACCTGCTTGTCTCAGGCCTTAAGCAGACAAAATGACAAGCATTCTGTCCAGCCCTGACGAGCTTCGAGCAATCCTGACCGGTCCCGCAAGCCTGATTGGGCTCGACCTTGGGTCCAAGACAATTGGGGTGGCTGTATCAGATCGTTTGAGAACCATCGCATCACCCCGACTGACTATTCGGCGGTCGAAGTTCAAAGCTGACGCATCCCGGCTTCTCGAAATCGCAGCTGAGGAGAAAGCGGCCGGATTTATACTGGGCTTGCCGGTCAACATGGATGGCAGCCACGGACCCAGAGTCCAGGCCACTCACGCATTTGCACGAAACCTTGCCAAACTTACAGATATTCCGATCGCGCTATGGGATGAACGATTATCCACCGTTGCCGTCGAGCGCTTGTTGATTGAGGCTGACCGATCACGGGCAAGGCGGGCTGAACTAGTGGACAAACTGGCTGCAGCGTGGATCTTGCAGGGTGCCCTTGACCGACTTGCCGGCAACTTGCCCTCCATACCGCAGGCCTGATCCTCATGGAGATATTCAATAGTATTCTGCCGATATTCTTTCTTGTGGTGGTCGGCAATGTCATTCGCCGTAACGGCATTGTGCCGATGCAAGACTGGCGAGGTCTCGAACTCATCTGTTTTTGGTTATTCTTCCCAGCAATTCTATGTCTAACTCTGGCTACCGTTGATTTGCGTAACCTGCCCGTGGGAGCATTAAGCGTCACAGTTCTCGCGGTAACGGGAATCATGTGGGTACTTCTGTTCGCGCTCAAACCCGTTCTGCACTCCAGATTTGCTGCCACCAACGCACAGTTTACGTCGATCTTTCAGGCTGGCTCACGCTTTCATGGGTTCATAGCGCTAGCCATCGTTCTGAAACTCTATGGTGAAACCGGTGCTGCATATGTGGCCATCATCATGGCACTGCTGGTGCCACCCATTAACATTGTAAATATTGTTGTGTTGGCCGCTTTTGGAAAGGGACAGACTCCGGGGCTGAAAAATGTCACACGTGTCGTAATCCGAAACCCCATCATATGGGGTACTCTCATTGGCCTGGCGTTAAATTTTGCCGGCCTTGGTATCTGGGAACCAGTTCACACGACACTTGACCTGCTTGGCAGTGCGGCACTTGGTGCCGGCCTTTTGGCTGTGGGCGCCGGCCTGCGCGTAAAAGCGGCTTTGAAACCCGACATTTTGGTCTGGATCGGTGTAATCGCCCGCTTGGTGGTTACTCCTTTTCTCGTCTTGTTGCTGGCATTGGCGACCGGCCTTTCCGGGGAGGCATTCGAAGCCGCAATGATATGCGCTGCCGTTCCAACCGCAATGAACGGTTATGTCCTGGCGCGAACCATGGGTGGAGACGCTGAACTCTATGCTGCTACCGCCACTGTCCAGACAGTGCTTTCGTTTGCGACCATACCGTTTGCAATCTGGTTGTCGCGCCATCTTCACTGGCTGGGCTGAACCGTGCTGCAAACCGCCATTGTGCTTGTGTTCGCGTTCTTGACCGTCATGCTGATTGTACATTCGTCAAACGATTGGCAATGTAAGCTGTGTAAACGCTAACCAACTTGTACCTTTGCCGCTTGCACTTGTTCCAAAGCCTGCCTATAGACACGCTTTTAATGGCCAAGACATCATTATTACCCCGCCCCGTAATCAAGAGTGATCATCTGCTCTCCATTGCAGATCTTTCACCCACTGATATTGGCGCCCTGCTCGACCTTGCCGACAAATATGCTGACGATACCCGCAAAGGTGGCAAACACGCAAAAGTCCTCAAGGGTCTCACGCAGATAAATCTGTTTTTCGAGAACTCAACCCGTACACAAAGTTCGTTTGAGCTGGCCGGCAAACGACTGGGAGCCGATGTTCTCAATATGGCGGTCAGTGCGTCGTCGCTTGCAAAAGGCGAGACAGTGCTGGACACCGCAATGACACTCAACGCGATGCGTCCACATCTGCTGATTGTCAGGCATCAATCGTCAGGGGCAGTCGAACTGTTGGCCCAGAAGGTCTCCTGCGCAGTCATCAATGCCGGTGACGGACAGCATGAACACCCGACCCAGGCCCTTCTGGATGCTCTCACAATTCGCCGTCATCTGAAGCGACTTGAGGGGCTGACGGTAGCAATATGTGGTGACGTTGCCCATTCGCGGGTCGCTCGATCCAACATTGCACTCCTTTCGAAAATGAACGTTCGACTGAAGCTGGTTGCGCCACCTACTCTCCTGCCATCCGGAGCGGAAAACCTGGGCGCTGAAATCTACACTGACATGCAGGAAGGATTGAAAGGCGCCGATGTTGTAATGATGTTGCGCCTGCAACTTGAACGCATGAACGGCAGCTTCATTCCGTCCGCCAGGGAGTATTATCGTTTCTTTGGCCTGGATCAGGAAATGCTGGCAATTGCCAACGAAGGTGCGCTCGTGATGCATCCCGGACCGATGAACCGCGGCGTGGAAATAGACTCAATTGTAGCTGATGGAGTTCAATCGGTCATTCGCGAACAGGTCGAAATGGGAGTGGCCACGCGCATGGCTGTTCTGGATGCATTATCCAGAAACCTCGACGTTTCCCGCAAGGCGGGCGTGTGATGCGCAGGACAAATTCAAGCATGGCTGAGCGCAAAGCCTTCGTGAACGCGAGACTGTTCGACCCGGCCCGAAATCTCGACCAGACGGGTGGAGTGCTGATTGAGGATGGTGTCATCAAATGGATGGGCGATGCCGTCACCCGGGCCAGCCTGCCGGAAGGCACCAGCATCAAAGATGTGAAAGGTGCCCTGCTGGTCCCCGGCCTCATTGACATGAGAGTGTTTACCGGTGAACCGGGGTCTGAACATCGCGAGACATTACAATCGGCATCGCGTGCCGCGGCAGCCGGTGGAGTGACCTCGATTGTCATTCAACCCAATACCCAACCGGTGATGGACGACGCGTCCATCGTCGATTTTGTTTTGCGGCGGGCTCAGGATACAGCAGACGTCCGTGTGTACCCTATGGCCGCCATCACCAAGGGCTTGAGCGGCGAGAAAATGACAGAGTTCGGGTTGCTCAAGGAAGCCGGTGCAATAGCCCTCACCGACGCGGTGCATTCAGTTCGCAACTCAAAGGTATTGAGCCGCGCCATGAAGTATGCCGGCAACTTCGATATGCTGGTGGTGCAACATGTGGAAGATCTCGATCTTGCCGGAGGCGTGATGCATTCCGGTGAATCAGCCACACGATTGGGATTGCCTGGAATTCCGTCCGCTGCTGAACTGATTGCACTTGAGCGCGACATTAGACTGGTGGAAATGACCGGCGCGCCTTATCACGCGGCCCAAATCTCGTGCACTGCATCACTGGAAGTCATCCGGCAGGCAAAAAGACGCGGCTTGCCGGTATCATGTGGGGTTTCGATCAATCACCTGACCCTCAATGAACACGACATAGGCGCTTACAGAACGTTTTTTAAGCTGTCACCACCACTCAGGCGCGAAGAAGACCGCAGGGAACTTGTCGCCGGCGTTGCTGACGGAACAATTGACGTAATTGTATCAAGTCATGATCCACAGGATGCCGACACCAAGAGAGTTCCGTTCTCCGAAGCCGCCTTCGGAGCGGTCGGACTTGAAACACTGCTGGCTGCCGGATTGTCGCTGGTGCATTCGGAACAGTTGCCGCTAGAACGCCTGATAGAGGCAATGACGGCCGCCCCTGCCCGTCTTCTCAACATACAAGGCGGCAGACTGGAACAGGGCGCAAATGCAGATATCGCGATTGTCGACTTGACTGCACCGTGGATAGTTGATGCCGACTTGCTAAAATCTGCTTCCCGCAACACAACGTTTGAGAACCGGGCCCTTGAGGGCCGTGTCACGGAAACCATTGTTGCCGGCCACAGTGTGTATAAGCTATAGGCACCGGTCACTAAAACTGGAACTGGAGGCGAATGGAGTCCGTTCTTGGCATCAACCCACAATGGCTTGGCCTGGTTTCGCTCTGGTTTGGCTTGGGCTATCTTTGCGGTTCTGTACCGTTTGGCATCCTGATTGCCAGGATATTTGGACTCGGCGATCTCCGGGAAATTGGCTCCGGGAACATTGGAGCCACCAATGTATTGCGCACCGGCAGCAAGGCGGCTGCCGCGGCAACACTGCTGCTCGACGCTTTGAAAGGTACGCTACCGGTTGTTGTTGCCGGGCATGTTGCGGGAACCGACACGGCGATTGCGGCAGGTTTTGGTGCCTTTGTCGGGCATATCTTGCCCATATGGCTGAGATTCAAGGGAGGCAAGGGTGTTGCCACATATGTCGGCGTTTTGCTGGGGTTTGGTTGGCCGTATCTTGCTGTATTCGCTGTGGTCTGGTTATCGCTGGCAATTTCACTCAGGTACTCTTCGTTGGCTTCTCTGGTAGCATCTGTCGCAGTACCTTTTTACGCGTTTTACACCGGTAACAACAAACTGGCCGTTGCTCTGTGTGCCATGACGATCATTGTGTTTGTTGCTCATCGAGCAAACATCACCCGGCTGCTAAGAGGTCAGGAGACTCGCATTGGTTCAAAGTCCCAATCGTCATGAACGAAGCGTCGAAAGGGTCACCGCAGTTGGATCAGGAACGGTTATCGCGCCTGCAATTGGCACTGAGCGACAATATCGGGCCTGCAACCTACCATCAGTTGTTGGAGGTATATGGCACGGCGGCAGAAGCAATAGCCGCCCTTCCCCACCTCGCTTCACGGATGACCAGAGGTCGGCAGATCAGACTTTGTTCCAGCGCCGGCGCCACGCAGGTTTTAGACCGAACAAGTGAGTGCGGCGGACAGGTTCTGTGTCACGGTGATACGGCTTATCCGCAAATTCTGGCTCAAACCGTCAACCCGCCACCAATATTGTTCGTTGCCGGCAAGATCGAGCTGCTGCAACACGGCATATGCGCAATAGTCGGGTCGCGAAATTCATCAGCAAACGGAAAACGATTCGCTCGTGAAATTGCAACACAGCTCGGACAAAGCGGCTGGAAAATCGCATCCGGATTGGCGCGCGGCATAGATACTGCTGCCCACGAGGCCTCCCTTGCTCTCGGCACAATCGCTGTAACGGCGACGGGTCTTGACGTTGTCTATCCACCAGAGAATTCGGCCCTGTACACGACCATCACGTCCCAGGGATGCATTGTGACAGAAATGCCGCCGGGGACAAAACCGAGAGCGGAACTGTTTCCGCGCCGAAACAGGATAATCGCAGGACTGGCAGCCGGAGTAGTTGTTGTGGAAGCTGCATTGCGTTCAGGTTCATTGATTACGGCCCGGCTGGCCAATGAGATGGGTCGGGATGTGTTTGCCGTGCCCGGATCGCCTTCTGACCCCCGGTCTGCCGGAACCAACAAACTGATTCAGGATGGCGCCATGCTGATAACATCACACCGCGACGTCGTAGAGATCCTGGATCGGGGACACTTTTATTCGAACAATAGCCGTGTTGATATTCCCGCACAGCCATTCGGTACGCCACAAAAACCAGTAAATTCGGCATCCGACAATGACCACGGGGTAGAAATGGGTCACGATGGTGTTACAATAGTGGATGACACCCACAGGCGGGTTGTCGAGGGTTTGCTGGGCCCGGGTCCTGTCGAAATTGACGTTGTCGTGCGCGAAGCGGGGTTTTCCCCCCGACTTGTACACATGGTAATTGTTGAACTGGATCTCGCCGGGCGTCTGGAACGGCATTCGGGCCAAAGAGTATCGCTTCTTGTGTAATACGGGTGTTTTTTATGGCTTGAAACTCCAAACTGCCGATCCCAATTGCATCGGATGCGAGCCCGCAGATTGAATATCATTGTCCAAGGTTCTTGCGCGAAGCGGCAATTTGGCCCTATGACGCATGACCTAAAACAAAACAATCGCTAATCACAGGTTCCGCTGTGAGCATAGGAATATCCACTTCATCATGAATGTAGTTGTCGTAGAATCGCCTGCTAAAGCAAAAACCATCAACAAGTATCTGGGCAGCGACTACCATGTCCTGGCCTCCTACGGCCACATCCGAGACCTGCCTGCCAAGGATGGTTCAGTAAAGCCGGATGAAGATTTCTCCATGCTATGGGAGATGGACAGCAAATCTTCAAAACGTCTTGGAGATATCGCGACTGCCCTCAAGACTGCCGACAAACTGATTTTGGCAACTGACCCGGACCGCGAAGGCGAGGCAATTTCATGGCATGTACTCGAGGCGCTGAACCGCAAGGGTGCAATCAAGGACAAGAATGTCGAACGGGTGGTCTTCAACGCGATAACCAAGAACGCCGTTTGGGACGCAATGAAGAATCCGAGACAAATCGATGACGCGCTCGTTGAGGCATACCTTGCCCGGCGCGCGCTTGACTATCTGGTAGGGTTTAACCTGTCGCCAGTCCTGTGGCGTAAATTGCCGGGAGCTCGTTCGGCCGGCCGTGTTCAATCAGTGGCCTTGCGTTTGATCTGTGAACGAGAGCTGGAAATTGAAGCTTTCATTACGGAAGAGTACTGGACGATCGAAGCTGCGATGGCAACGGGGGCGGGACAGGCATTCGCTGCTCGTCTGCAGGCCATCGATGGCAAGAGACTGAATAAGCTTGATATTGCGAACGAAGCGGCAGCTCGGGCTATCGAAAGTGCATTGCAAGATGCGCGGTTTACAGTCGGATCCGTAGAAACCAAACCAGCGAAACGGCATCCCTCACCGCCGTTCACTACGTCAACCCTGCAGCAGGAGGCGTCGAGAAAGCTTGGGTTTTCCTCGCAACGCACGATGCAGGTTGCACAAAAACTGTATGAAGGTGTCACCATCAATGGCGAGGTAACCGGCCTTATTACCTATATGCGTACTGATGGCGTTCAGATGGCAAATGAAGCCATAGCAGCGGCGCGCAACGTAATTCAGTCAACATATGGCGAACCCTATCTGCCGTCTGCACCGAGGATATACAAGTCCAAGGCCAAGAATGCACAGGAAGCCCATGAAGCGATCCGCCCGACGGAACTTTCCCGGTCGCCCGAGCAGGTCCGCAGCGCGTTGGATGCAGATCAATATGCGCTCTATGCTCTTGTCTGGAAACGCACGATGGCAAGCCAAATGGAAAGTGCAGATTTCGAACGCACCAGCGCTGACATCATCACCACCGGCAACGACGGCCAAAAATACTCATTGCGCGCCACCGGATCCGTACTGAAATTCGACGGTTTTCTGAAGGTGTATGAAGAGGGCAAAGACGACACTGAGGAAGAAGATGACAAGCGCCTTCCGCAACTGATCAAAGGAGATGTCGTCGGCGCGCGCAAGATTGAACCGGTGCAGCATTTCACGGAGCCGCCGCCGCGTTATTCCGAAGCATCTCTTATCAAACGCATGGAAGAACTGGGCATCGGGCGACCGTCAACCTATACCGCTATTTTGACGGTGCTGAAAGAGCGCGGTTACGTTCACATGGACGCCAAGCGGCTGATACCCGAAGATAAAGGCCGATTGGTAACAGCCTTTCTTGAGTCGTTTTTCAATCGTTATGTCCAATATGACTTTACCGCCGATCTGGAGGAACAACTGGATCTCGTATCGGCTGGCGACAAGAACTGGAAGCAACTACTGAGTGACTTCTGGCGAGACTTCTCCAGTCAAATTGACGACACCAAGGAGTTGCGGGTCACACATGTACTGGATGCCCTCAACGATTTGCTGGAGAATCATGTTTTCCCTGAGCGCGAAGATGGCACCCATCGCCGGGCGTGTCCGTCTTGCGGAAATGGCCAGCTATCGTTGAAACTTGGAAAATTTGGCGCTTTTGTTGGATGTTCGAATTATCCCGAATGCCGCTTTACCAAGCAACTTGGCACATCGGGCGACGGGGACGCCTCGCTAGTGCCAGCTGACGGAATTTTGCTGGGCCACGATCCAGAAACCGGGCTGCCGGTAACAAGGCATGATGGCCGGTTTGGTCCTTATGTCCAGCTTGGCAAAGCCGAGGACGGCGGGAAACCGCCACGTTCTTCCATTCCAAAGTCAGTCAAGCCGGATGAAATCGACCTGGCGTTTGCATTGCGACTTCTGTCATTGCCTCGCGAGGTGGGCTTTCACCCCGAAAGCGGTAAACCGATCACGGCTGGTCTGGGTCGATACGGTCCTTTTGTGTTGCATGAGGGGGTCTACGCCAATTTGAGTGATTTCGAAGAAATCTTCAATGTCGGCTTGAACCGTGCCGTTGACCTGATTGCCGAGAAAGTCGCCAGTCGTGGAAAGCGTGGTCAGCAAAGCGCTCTGAAGGATCTTGGCGCACACCCCGACGGCGGTGGCAACGTGCTGGTCATGGATGGTCGTTACGGACCATATGTGAAGTTTGGCAAGATCAATGCTACCCTGCCCAAAGACGTGTCACCTGAACAGGTGTCCATGGAGCAGGCCGTCGAACTGATTGCAGCCAAGGGCGGCGTCAAAGGCAAAAAGAAAGCGGCAAAGAAGAAAGCGGCAAAGAAGGCCCCCCGGAAATCATCAGCCGAAAAAGCCGTGACGAAAGCAGAAGGCTGAAATGGCTCGAAGCCACGGCTTGCCTTCGCCTGAGCAAATCCTCGAGTTTCTCAATACCGCAGACGCAAAAGTCGGCAAGCGCGAAATTGCGCGCGCATTTGGAATTAGGGGCGCTGACCGGATTGAACTAAAAAAACTCCTCCGCAAGATGGCCGAGGATGGCCTGATTGCAACCCGTCGCAAGCGAATGTCAGACGCATCCGGTCTGCCACCGGTAGCCGTAATAAGCATCACCGGACTGGATTCTGATGGTGAACTTGTCGGTGAGCCAGCGGAGTGGGATCGTGACAGTGAAGCTCCGCCAAAAGTGATTGTCCTGACGCGCAGCGGGCGCAATCGTTCTTCATCGGCAAGACCACCAGGTGTCGGCGATCAGGTATTGTGTCGCATCTCGCCAACAAATGATGTGACCTACCCATACGAGGCACGAGTCATTCGTAAATTGCCTGGCGTTGCGGGCCATGTAGTCGGTGTCTACCATCCATCAACTCGCGGGTTTGGGCGGGTAATTTCGGCAAATCGTAAAGACAAGCAAGAGTTTGAAGTCGATAGTAGAGACAGTCGGGGCGCGCAAAAAGGCGAACTGGTACGAGCCGAACTGATGCGTGCTCGCGGTCGCGGCGTGTCCAGGGTCCGCATTGTGGAGCGGTTGGGTGACGCCGCTGATCAGCGCAACATTTCGTTGATTGCCATTCATCAACACGGTATTCCCGATCAATTTTCTCAGGATGTGGAAACAGCAGTCAAAGCGCTTCAACAGCTTGAACCGCCAAAAGGTCGAACCGATTTGCGGGATGTCCCGCTGGTGACAATTGATCCGCCGGATGCGCGCGATCATGATGACGCGGTTTGGGCCGCACCGGATGATGATCCGCAAAACAAGGGCGGGTTTAGAGTAATAGTTGCCATTGCCGATGTCGCAGCTTATGTGCGCCCGGGCACCGCGATTGACAAGGAAGCCAGAGTTCGGGGCAACTCCGTGTACTTTCCAGATCGCGTAGTACCAATGTTGCCTGAACGCCTCTCCACGGATCTGTGTTCGCTGCGAAACAGGGAAGATCGACCTGCTCTTGCTTGCTTCTTGACGTTTAACCGGCAAGGTCACAAATTGAACCACCGTTTCGATCGCATCTGGATGAAATCGGCAGCGAAACTTTCATATGCGCAAGCGCAAGCCGCTATCGACGGTCGCAACGCCGAAGTGACCGGCCCACTGCTTGAACCAGTACTGAAACCGCTTTGGCATGCCTATCGGGCGCTGAAGATGGCGCGGGACAAGCGTCAACCACTCGACCTGGAATTGCCGGAGCGCAAATTGGTGTTGAATGAGGATGGGCATGTCGAGCGCGTGATTACGCCGGAACGACTTGACGCGCACAAGTTGATCGAGGAGTTCATGATCCAGGCCAATGTGGCCGCAGCAGAAGTGCTGGAGAAGAGCCGTACTCCATTGGTGTATCGGGTACACGAGGCCCCTGCCCCGGAAAAAATTGACGCGCTGGCAAAATTCCTTGCGACGTTGGGAATTTCTGCGCCCAAAGGCATGGTGATGCAACCTCAGCATTTCAATCGTATTCTGACCGCAACTCGAGACGGACCGCACGAACATCTGGTGGCGCAGACAGTGCTTCGCTCGCAGGCCCAGGCGGTGTATACACCGGCCAATCAGGGCCATTTCGGCTTGAACCTTCGCCGCTATACACACTTTACATCCCCTATTAGGCGCTATGCCGATCTAGTTGTACATCGCGCACTGATTAGTGCTCTTAAGCTCGGTGACGACGGTTTGAGGAATGAGGACGTGGCGACCCTGGAAGAATTGGCCGGCATTTTGTGCATGACGGAACGCCGGGCCATGCTGGCCGAACGCGAAACGACAGATCGTCTGATCGCCCATTTTCTGGCCGGAGAAATCGGTGCGGATTTCACCGCGCGAATCTCCGGCATGGTAAAGGCGGGGCTGTTTGTAACCCTAACGGACAGCGGCGCCGACGGCTTCATTCCGGCCTCCACGCTGGGTCAGGACTATTTTGTCCATGACGAGCAAACAATGTCTATGGTGGGAGAGCGCACCGGTGAGACATTTCGCATGGGTGACGTGGTCGACGTGCGTCTGCTTGAGGTTACTCCTCTGGCGGGCGGGCTTCGTTTCGAGATGCTCTCCAAAGGCAACGCGGGCAAACCAGCAGGGCGCAACCAGCACTCGAGAAAACGTGGAAAAACAGTCGCAAAATCAAGGAGACCGCACCAGAAGCGTCACCGGCCGTCGATCAGGCGGTGAAACCGGCGAATCTCAAAATCAGCCATGGCCCAGGAATGTGGCATCCTGACGCGCGGCGGAAGGCGGGCTGTCCGGTACCGATAAAACGGAAGACTATCCAGGTATCGAAAATACAGCTGAAGTGACCGCGCCGACATGGCTTACGAACTCGATCAAAAACCCCTGTCAACGCCAATTGGTCAGTCGCATACCACTGTCGGTCGCCCCGTGTGGAGATCCATGTGGAGAGGCTTCCGCGGGCGATGTCCGAGGTGTAGCAACGGGAAACTGTTTTCTTCCTACCTGAAGGTCTCGCGAGACTGTGTGTCGTGCAATCAGGCTCTGCACCATCACCGGGCCGATGATGCACCACCCTACTTCACCATGTTTATCGTTGGCCACATTATTGTACCGCTGGTGTTCTGGGTTGAGCGCAGCTGGAAACCTGATTTGAGCGTGCACGCTGCACTTTGGCTGCCTCTGTCCATCCTGTTGACACTTTGGTTGTTGCCCATGGTCAAGGGTGCGATCGTGGGATTGCAGTGGGCGGTCGGCATGCACGGGTTTGCATTGTCAGATGAAGAATCATCCCTTATCGATCCCAAAGATCTGGAACGGGATACGGCGAGCCTTAAATGAAATTTTCGACCTGATGATTGAATTGCCAGGACAGCATCTTGTAGGCTGGTCATTGCAATCGTCGTTGTCAGACCCTGCTTGATCCCCAGTCTGCTCGAGAAGCTGCCCGAGTATGAAAAAGTTACCGCAATGCAAGACTTAGCCGGCACCCCCCATCCAAGCACTGTAAGACCCCGTGATGCAGCCACTTTGATTCTGGTTCGGCGTGACGGGTCAGTTCCAAGGATTTTGATGGGTCAGCGACATCGAGCCCACAAGTTCATGCCCGGCAAGTATGTTTTCCCCGGGGGACGTGTTGATTCGGGAGACTGCCGTATTACACCCGCATTGACACTTCCCGCCGATGTGTTCGAAAAGCTGTTCGTCTCGATGAAGGGCAAGCCCTCACCCGGGCGTGCGACCGGTATCGCACTGGCAGCGGTTCGGGAAACATTTGAAGAGGTGGGTTTGATAGTGGGTCGACGTGGTTCGGCTCCCAGAACCCGCAACGCAGCCTGGCAACAGTTCTACGCGACGGGTCATTCGCCAGATCTTCGTGGCTTGCGATTGCTGGCCCGCGCCGTAACGCCGCCAGGGCGCCCGCGCCGGTTTGATACCCGGTTTCTTATGGCGGATGCAGAGAATTTGGCCAATATGGATGCGCCAATCACCCCAAACACCGATGAACTTCTGACGCCTCGATGGGTAAGCATTGACGAAGCCTTGCAACTTGACCTTCCAATGATTACCAGCCAGGTCCTGCTCCGCCTGGAGAAAACCCTTGCTAGCAAGGATCCCTTCGGGTCGCAGCGTCCGGTGCCGTTCCAGTACATGCGTGGCAATCACTGGCAGTACGAGACTTTGTAGGCATACGCCGGGGGTTATTTTACCCCTGACATCGCTGAAAGGTGTCGAAAGCCATAAGGTTTCCTGCAGCGTTGCAGGTTTTGATTTTTCAAAACCGCGAACATTCTTGCGAGGCATGCTGTGCGACCTTTCGCTGTTTCAAACGCGAATTATCCTCTCGCGGAATAGATAACATTAGTGGGTCCTGACCCTGGCTATCTTGACAATGCGGGCCGCTTGGGCGATACCGCGCCACAAGAGTTTCTTCTCTACACGATATGACATTCGTCCTGGCTGGCAACGGCCTGCGGAGCAACACGAAAGGTCCGGCAATGGCCAAGGCTACAACCATAAAGATCAAACTGCTCTCGACAGCAGATACGGGTTTCTTCTACACAGCCAAGAAGAACTCACGCACGCAAACTGAAAAACTGTCTTTTCGAAAATACGACCCGGTCGCGAAAAAACACGTTGAATTCAAGGAAGCAAAAATCAAGTAATCGACTAGCGGCAAACCAAACAGTTGCCGTTAAAATGGAAAATCAACAAGCGCTGCCTGCAACGGGCGGCGCTTTTGTCATTGTCTCACATCAGCGAACTTGCTTGGTAAACGGGTGACCGGCCCGGGGTCAGATTTGAGGAGGCCTCTCAAACCAGTCCGGACCGGTCAAACCCCGTGGTTTTCAGGAGATGCGGCGGACCTGAAGAGCCTCGGGGCAAACCATCTGGCCGATCGAAACTGTCGAACTGACAAACGACGATCAACGAGCTTTGGTTCAGACTTACCTGGATAAAAGAGTGACAAGGCAAACTTACCCAAGTGGCCCTGAACGCGGACTACAAACTACTAGAAATTGATGCAAATTCCAACGACACCGAAGCGTCGTAGGGGCAGTTTCTCCATTTATCGTATACTGTTATGGTAAACAGACGTGACTTCAGGCATCGTCTTTCAGAAGCAATTCCAGTTAGGCGGCTTCTGATATAACGCGGTTCCGGCCAGATCTCTTGGCTTTGTAAAGCGCCTCGTCTGCCCGCTTGAGAATGCTCTCCGTCGTATCACCAGCAGTCTGAAACTCTGCCACTCCGATTGAAACCGTGATCGCCAAGGGCCCGGACTTTGCCCCGACATCAAACGGCTTTGACGCGATAGTGCGTCTGAGACGCTCTGCAACGGTAAAACCAACCTGCAACTCCGTGCCAGGCAGGATCACCAGAAACTCCTCGCCACCAATCCGGCAACACAGATCAATCGACCGTACCTGCTCCGTTAGTCGTCTGGCCAGTTCCTGCAGAACCTTGTCACCCACGTCGTGACCATGCGTATCGTTTATGGGTTTGAAAAAATCTACATCCAGCGTCAGAACACACATCGGCCGTCCGCGTGCATCTGCATTGGCAATTTGTATCTCCATCTGGTTGTCCATGTGACGTCGATTGTACAAACCGGTGAGCGGATCAGTGATGGCCTGCTCCATGGATCGTGTCACATTACTACGCAATCGATCAGTATAACGCTTACGCTTGATCTGTGTGTTGACGCGGGCCCGCAGTTCAAGTTTGTCTACTGGCCGGTGCAGGTAGTCATTCACCCCCATATCCAGCGCGCGCATGAGCCGCGCATTGTCTTCAGGATCAATTACTATCAACAACGGAAGTTGCCGGGTTTTTTCAAATGACCGCAGCTGCGAGCAAAGTCGCAAGCCGTCATGGTCGAGCAAATCGAGACTTACGATCACGAGGTCAAACTCGGTCTCGAGGTTGTGATTTATGGCCTCATCCGGGTTTTTCAGGACAACCAGGTTATGCAGTTTTGACAGCGACTCCGTGATCCTGTCGGCAACAATACCGCGATCGTCCACTATCAGGACATTGGCACCGGTCTCCACCTCAGCCAGATTGACTGGCTCGTCGGACTTTTCCATCAAGGTTGACGTAGCCCGACCACGCAGCTCGTCGATGAGCATTTTCAGTCTGACAAGGCTCTTGAGCCGACAAAACAACGCTGCATCGTTTAAAGGTTTGGTGATAAAGTCATCCGCTCCGGCTTCCAGTCCCCGCACCCGGTCTTCAGGCTGATCCAGCGCAGTAACCATGATGACGGGAATGTACTGGGTTTTTGGATTGGACTTGATGCGTTTGCAGACCTCGATGCCATCGATGCCAGGCATCATAACATCCAACAGAATAATGTCAGGGTTGAAAGTGGATATTGCCTCCAGTGCGTCCGTCCCGTTGGTGGCTGTATGAACATCAAAATACTCGCTCGTCAGTTTGGCTTCAAGCAAGCGAATATTGGCAACTATATCATCAACGACAAGCACACGTGCCGTCATGATGGGGCCTCAAAGAAACCATTGATTGTTGACAGAAATGACGCCACAGAAATCGGCTTGGAAATATATGCTTCGCAACCACCGTCGCGGATTTTCTGTTCGTCGCCCTTCATGGCAAACGCGGTCACCGCCACAACTGGAATAGAGCGCAGTTCGTCATCTTCCTTGAGCCACTTTGTAACTTCAATTCCTGAGACCTCGGGAAGCTGGATATCCATCAGGATCAGATCTGGTTTGTGCTCGCGCGCAATATCAAGCGCAGACAGGCCTTCCCGTGTTTGCAGGACACGATACCCGTGTGCCTCAAGAAGGTCGTTGAACAGTTTCATGTTCAACTCATTGTCCTCTACAATTAGTACTGTCTTGACCGCGGAAGGATCTGTTTGTCCCGATGTTTGAGCCATGGCTCATGTGACCTTTGTTAGTCTGTTGATCAAGCAGTAAACCAAACACGCTGTTCTCGTAAATTGACCTGCGTGCTAGCGTTTGAGCTGCATTGTTCGTTTAGACTCACCAATGTGTCGGAAGAAAGTTACACAGAGCTTAAAGTTTACCATTCGATAACGCGCTTCAATCGACTGGTTAACAACCTTTGGAGCAAATAGTTAGACTTGTATGTACACACCAGAGCAAGCAGAATTGTTGGCTATTCAGGCACTTAGCTATCTGGCGGATTCTCAGGAGGAGTTGCACCGCTTGATGTTAGCAACGGGCATGGATACCGAAGCCTTAAGGCACAGTGCACAAACACCGGAAGGGCTGGCTGGCGTGCTGGATTACATATGTCATGACGAATCAATACTACTGGGATTTTGCCAAGCGTATCGAATCCAGGCAGATGAACCAATGCGGGCGCTTCATGCGTTACAAAAACAACCCGACACCGGAGCAGCCTGAGCAGTTATGAGCGCGAGCGACAATACTCTGGAACAGATTTCGCAGCTTCGTCTGGATAAAGCCCGTCCGCTGTTGCTGTGTGACGTAGACGAAGTAGTGGTGCACTTTCTAAAGGGTCTGGAGAGCTGGCTGGACCGCAACGGCCTCTGGCTCGACCCAGCCAGTTTTGCGCTTAACGGAAACATCAAGCACAAACACGACAATCAGCCACTGGAGGACGGAAAAGTCGGTCCGGCCATAATGAGTTTTTTCGAAGAACTCACGCATTCTCTCGACGCAATAGAAGGCGCGGTCCCTGCCCTGAATGCGCTGGCTGAGCACGGCGATATTGTCATGCTGAGCAATTTGCCATCGCAATTCAAACAGGATCGCATCAGCAACCTGGCGAGCCACGGTCTGAGATTTCCACTAGTCACAAATTCCGGGCCAAAGGGCCCGGCAGTTGCCGCTATTGCGGATCAACACGTTGGGCCGGTGGTGTTCATTGACGATCATACCGGATACCTCAAATCAGCATCCGAACATTTGCCCCACGCCAATCTGGTTCATTTTATGCAGGACGAGCGATTTGGCCGACATGTGGACCACGAGGATTATATTCATTTTCGTACCGATAACTGGCCTGATGCCCACCAACATATCGAAGCTGTGTTCAAAGGTTCCGGGGTGTGATGATTTGATACGTATAGGCATTGACCTTGGTGGAACCAAAATCGCCGGAATTGCCATCGGCGCAAATGATGACATACTGGCCGTCGCCAGAATTCCAACTCCGCGCGGCGACTATGCCGGTTCAATTTCAGCCATACACGCCATGGTACGCGAACTTGCCGAGACGGCTGGTTCGACCAACTGCACGGTCGGCATTGGAATACCCGGCTCCGTCTCGCCATCGACCGGAAAAGTGCAGAACGCCAATTCAACCTGGCTCAACGGACAACACTTTCAAAATGATATCGAACTTGCACTCGGGACTAGTATACGTTTGGCAAACGATGCAAATTGTCTCGCAGTATCAGAGGCATATGACGGCGCGGGCAGCGAAGCGACGTCCGTGTTTGGGGTTATCCTCGGAACAGGTTGTGGCGGTGGATTGGTTATCAACGATGTTGCAATATCCGGCCGGCATAGCATTGCAGGAGAATGGGGCCATAATCCCCTGCCCTGGGCGCGAGAGGCTGAAATACCCGGCCCAATGTGCTGGTGCGGCCGTGAGGGTTGTCTTGAAACCTGGCTGTCTGGACCTGCAATGACCAACGATCACCTCGTCTGGACCGGCAAGCACAAACGGGCTGAAGAGATCGGGCTTGATGCCAGCAACGGTGATATTGATGCAATAGCCACCCTTGATCGACACCTGGACAGATGTGGGCGCGGACTGGCGCACGTAATTAACATTTTTGATCCCGATATTGTGGTTATCGGCGGCGGGCTGTCCGGCCTGAATGGACTGGTGGATCGACTGCCGGAGGCAATAGCCTCATACGTGTTTGCAGATTCCGCAGATACTCCCGTGAAAGCTGCCAGACATGGCCCGGAATCCGGCGTACGCGGAGCTGCCCGCCTGTGGCCGGTTTAACCTTCGGTCCGGACACATTGGTCTTATGCTATTGTGTTTGCGGAAAACCACTCGAATGATGGGGAAAAAGCGCAAGACAAGGTTTGTTGTCTTTTCGAGCAATTTACGACTTCAGGTGTGGTTTCATTTGAAATCCGGAGGCCGGGGGCTATTTTGCCCCTGACATCGTTGAATGATCTTGAAAACTATAAGGTTTCCTGTGACCTTTCGTCTTGTCAAAGGCAAAATGTCCTCCCGCAGAATGGATAAGATGAATGGGTCCTGACACCGGAAATGGCAGCAAGGTAGTGACGGAATTTGCCCACGCACAGGATTCCCGGCTGTTGGGACACCTGTTTTCAACGCCTGCCATGAAAAAAATATTCTCAGATACCGCTACCTTGCAATATTGGCTTGAGGTTGAAGCAGCGCTGGCATACGTACAGTCGCGTTTGCAGCTGATACCTGAAGCGGCAGCCGATGCCATCAGTCAGGCCTGTACGGTCGAAAATTACGACTTGCAATTGCTTGGAGAGAGAATAGCTGAAGCATCACACCCCTTGGTTCCGGTGATAGCTGAAATCGAGGAAAAGTCGGGAAAGTTCGGACAGTACGTCCATTTTGGTGCGACGACGCAGGACATAATGGACACAGGCTCTACGTTGCAGATGAAAGACGCATTGAACCTGTTGGTTACAGAGCATGAGAACCTGTTGAAGGCGTGCGTACTGCAAGCCAAGACATGGCGTTCTTTACCAATGGCTGGACGCACCCACGGCCAGCACGCAGTTCCCATTACTCTAGGTTTGAAATTTGCTCTTCTGGCAAGTGAGGTGGCCCGCCATCTCGGCAGGTTGAAGGAATTGTTGAACGCATTGCCTGTTCAGTTTGCTGGTGCTGCGGGCACACTGGCAACACTGGGGAGCAACGGCGTGCTGGTTCGCAATAAACTGGCGACCAAACTCGGCCTCGTTGATCCACAAGAAAGCTGGCACACCTGCAGAGATCTGATCGCCCATATATTGAGCCAATTGGCTATATCGGCTGCTACCTGCGCAAAGATGGCCAAGGAGGTTGTAAATCTGCAGCGCACTGAAATTGGTGAACTGGCAGAAGGTGCTGCACCCGGCGCTGGCGGCTCATCCACCATGCCCCAGAAACGCAACCCCATGCTGGCACAAAATATTGTAGCGTTGGCGGGTTTGATGGCCCATCGGCCGGCCACGGCCCTGGATGCGATGAGGCACGAGCACGAGAGGGATATGGCGGCATGGACTCTGGAGTGGGCCGCGGTGCCTGAGAGTTTCATTTACGGTCACGCCGCAATAACTCAATGTGTGCACCTGGTTGCGAATTTGCAGGTAGATGAAAACCGCATATCAGAAAACCTTGCAGCTACCGGTGGATTAGTCTGTGCAGAGGCTGTGATGATGGACCTGGCACCGGACATGGGGCGTTCGCAAGCCCATCACATTATTGCAGATCTGATTTCACAAGCTCGAACAAGAGGTGTAAGTTTCTCCAGGTCCCTGAATGAGGATGATAGGATAAGGGCGCTTCGTTCACCTGCACAGATAGCGGCACTGTTGGAGCCGGCAAACTACACGGGCGATGCCATTGAGACAGTCGACCGGATTGTGCGCAGACTGGAATGATAACATGCAGATCGTGTGTCGAGACTGCCTGTCGAGTGTAGCCGAAGCAGATACGCGCTGCCCCCATTGCCATGGTCCCCGCCTGATAGGTCATCCTCGCCTGCATGAACTTTCCATTGCTCATCTGGATTGCGACTCGTTTTACGCGGCGGTTGAAAAACGTGACAATCCGGAACTGGCTGATCAACCTGTCATTATTGGTGGTGGCACGCGAGGTGTTGTGTCAACCGCCTGCTATATTGCCCGCATCCACGGTGTCAGGTCGGCCATGCCTATGTTCAAGGCTTTGAAGGCCTGCCCGAAAGCGGTCGTAATCAAACCTGACATGAAAAAATATGCCGCAGTGGGCAAGCAGGTGCGAGAGCTTATGAAACATCTAACCCCCTTGGTCGAGCCCATATCAATTGATGAGGCATTTATGGATTTGACCGGCACCCAACGCCTGCATGGCAAGAGCCCGGCTCAGGCATTGTGCGGTTTGGCGCAAACTATTGAGAACGACATCGGCATAACCGTGTCAATCGGACTGTCACACACCAAGTATCTTGCCAAGCTGGCATCCGATTTGGACAAACCACGAGGCATGTTTGTAATCGGCCCTGACGAATGTGTTGAGTTTTTGCGGAACCAGCCGGTTAGCTTGATCTGGGGAGTGGGCGCGGCGATGCAGGCCAAACTTCACAAGGATGGAATCCGCTTGATCGGGCAATTGCAGCAAATGGAAAAAAACGATCTGATGCGGCAGTACGGTTCGCTGGGGTCACGACTTTACCATCTGTCCCGCGGACAGGATGCCAGGTCTGTTGAAGGCCGCAGTACTTCTAAGAGCATATCAGCCGAAACGACGTTCAATACCGATCTCACTGACTACAAAGAGCTTGAGCGAAAGCTTTGGAGACTTGCCGAGAAGGTGTCACGAAGAGCGAAAAAGGACTTTATGGCGGGCAGCACTGTCGTCTTGAAACTAAAGACCGATCACTTCAAGACCCGCTCCCGAAATACATCATTGTCGGATCCCACATCACTGGCAACACGGATCTTTGACGCAGCCAGGCCGTTGCTGGAGCGTGAGGTCGACGGAAAAACCGCGTTTCGGCTCATTGGTGTCGGCATTGCCAACCTTGTTCAGTTGGAAGCTGGCGCAGAGGTCGGTGGGTTGGATCAACGCGCAGATGCCCGCGCCAAGGTTGAACTGGCCATGGACAAACTTCGTGACAAATACGGTAGCGCAGCAGTTGAAAAAGGCAGAGGACTGAGGGACGGCTGATCGTGACATATCGCCAAATCAATTGCCGGCATCACAGAACATTGGAAATTGACACCGCACGCACGGCTTTCCTGGCAATTGATATGCAGCGCGACTTCCTTACAACTCCCGATGGCAGGCCAAATGATATGGCCCGGATTAT
>CAJICM010000113.1_pt1 | contig 25275 bp, 26 predicted proteins | sample 9199691 | NCBI WGS metagenome assembly CAJICM01 (sample SAMEA7708338, study PRJEB35096) | sediment metagenome | biome: marine neritic benthic zone biome [ENVO:01000025]; feature: sediment [ENVO:00002007]; material: shallow marine sediment [ENVO:03000034] sea grass bed [ENVO_01000059] ...
GCAGCCTTGCGGCCCATTTCGCGATGTGGAACATGCACGGTCGTCAATTGCGGTGTCACAACTCTTGCCAGCTCGATGTCATCAAACCCGGTCACGGAAATGTCTTCCGGGACTTTGAGCCCCATCTCGATCGCCCGTTTTATCGCGCCGACTGCGAGAACATCATTGCCGCACATTATCACGGATGGGCGGTCGTCGGACGCCATCATATTCTCAAAGGTATCAGCTCCGCTCTTGATGTCATAGGTAGTCTCGCTAACAAGCAGGCTTTTCGGGTCCAGGCCGTTTTTTTTCATACTGTGCTTGATCCCACGCAACCTTTGCGCCGCTCGGTCATTGCCTTTCGTAATGGCCGAAATAAATCCAATCTTGCGATGTCCGAGTTCCAACACTTTGTCAGCAAGCAGGGACATGGATTTGCGATTATCAAAGCCTACAGACGGATGGCTGCGCCGCGCGGAGTACTCCCAGGTAATCAATACAGGAACGTTTTGCGCAGCTAGATAGTCATAAACTGCCGGATGTCGTTCATGGCCGATTAACAGGATGCCATCCGCGCCTCGCCCAACCAAACTGCGAATCTGTTCTTGCTCAACTTCTGGTTTATATAGCGAGCTCGAGACCAGCAATGTGTACCCGTGTCCGTGTAATTCTTCCTGAAAAGCCTGAAGTCCGCGAGCAAAGATGGCGTTTTCCATGGTTGGAATGATTGCACCAATGGTGAAAGTTCGCTTTGCCGCCATGACACGGGCGCCGAAATTCGGCGTGTAGCCCAGCTCTTCAATTGCGCTTTGGACCTTTATACGAGTCTTTTCAACAACCCGGTCAGGCAGGTTTATGCACCGTGAAACGGTTGCCGTTGAAACTCCCGCCAATTTGGCCACATCGTCCAGCGTGGGGACGGATCGGTTATTTGTCACTACCAATACAGCACAGCTCCTTGAGTGCAGATTATCATACTTGTGCACGATTAACAGGCGCTAAATGTAAGAGCTTGCATTTCTCTATGTAAGCGCTTACACTGACCGCAGAGCCATTAACTGAAAGTCAGCCCTTATGTTCCTCACAGCCTCAATAATTGTCTTTGCCGTTTACTTCTTAAACGTCGCGCTGGGTGCTTTTGCTGGAAGCGCATACTTGGGTGATGTCAGCGAAATGCTGGTTCTATTCGCAGCCTCGATTCTATTTGTCGTGGCCATTCTGCAAAAAGAAGCCGCGCGTAAGGAAACGAACGGCAGCTAGCAGTCCATTGGGAGGAAGTCATATGGAAAACAAGTGTAAAGAAATCGAATCCGCCGAGCGCCGCAACTTTTTGAAGTTGACAGCGAGTGGTGCTTTTACAGCTGCAATAGTTGCTGGTGCAGCTGGCGTCTTGGGGTCGCCTGAGGCAGTTGCGCAAACTGCAAAGGAAGAGCGTGGTCGTGAAAAGGCGGCAGATCATATCATGACCCTGGCAACCGCATATATTTTGGGCGCATCACGCAGCTATCCCATTATGCAGCTGGACCTGAAAGAAAACATCCAGAACGCCACGAATGGTAAAATCTATGTCAAACTCGCGCCGGGTGGTCAGCTTGGTGCCGGTGGTTCGCTGGTGCAGAAAGTGCAGGGCGGAACCATTCAAGCTGCACAACACTCCCTTTCCAACTTTGCGCCCTTCGCTTCAGTTGTTGATCTTATCAATATGCCATATCTTTGTGGCTCCAATCAGCGCTTCACGAATCTTGTGAACTCCGATCATTGGAAATCGGAAGTGCATCCGAAAATAGAAACCGCGGGCTTCAAGGCGTTGTTCTATGTCAACATCGACCCGCGGGTTGTTGCGGTGCGCAAAGGCGGTGCCGGCGCCGTTCTCAGCCCAAGCGATCTCTCGGGTATAAAATTCCGGGTTCCGGGTTCCAAGATGCTTCAGCAGTATTATCGCATGGTGGGTGCAAACCCGACACCAGTTGCCTGGGGCGAGACACCTTCTGCAATCAAGCAAGGTGTTGCGGATGCACTCGATCCGTCAGTTGGCGCACTTTACGTATTCGGCTTCAAGGATATCTTGAGCCACGTTACCTTTACGCAGGCGGTTCCCGACAGTCAGGTCTATTCCTGCAACCTTGAGTGGTTCAAATCACTGCCGGCTGATGTTCAGGCTGGTGTGGAATGGGGCTCTGAAATGACAGCGCACCAAAACCTTTCCAAAGTTCCTTCAGCGCGCGCCTATGCAATGGCTGAATTGACAAAGAGCGGGGTTCAATTCCATTCGCTTAACGAAGACCAATTGGGTGAATGGAAAGAAGCAGGTGGATACCAGCGTTCGGAATGGGACGAGTTCAAGAAAGAGCTTGCCGGTTCCATGGATGCATTCAGCAAGCTTGAAGAAGCTGCATCTACGCAAGGCAAGTATTTCGTACATGATGCTTAAGTAACCGCTAGCGGGCGCCTACCGACAAGGCGCCCGTTTTCTTTTCTGGCCGGGCAGACTTACCGCTTCGGATGACGTCTGTTTTCAGGACCAACCAGTAGGATGAACAATGGATATATTGCGCCGAATAGACAAAGACGCCGAAAGGTGGCTGTTGTTAGTTTTTTACGTCATGCTGGTTATTACAATGGCGATCGAAGTGCTTAGACGTGAAATCTTTGCATTTTCATCGATCTGGGGAGAGGAGATTGTACGGTACTCGTTTATCTATCTCGCCTGGATCGGAGCCGCGGCCGCTGTAAAAGAACGCGCCCACATCCGCATCGATGTCATCATGCATTACCTTTCTCCAAGGATGAAGGCGTCGCTTTACATCTTCGGTGACCTCGTGATGTTCGGTGTCGCGATTATCGCACTCTATTGGTCCTTCGAAACAGTCCATGTCTCTGCCAAGTTCGGTTCCGTTACAGACGGTCTGCGTATCTCGAAGGTTTGGTTCCTGATGGCCGTGCCTGTTGGCTTTGGTCTGATGATCTGGCGTCTGCTGCAGTCCCTATACCGTGATGTTAACTCCTTGAAAAACGGAACCCCCGTTTTCGAGGGCGACAAGCTATTTGATTGAGGAAATTTCACCATGCTTTGGAACACGATGAATCAATCAGTTGAGCTTGGCTGGGATTTCTATCTTCCGGTTATCCTGTTCGTTGGCCTGATCGCGTTAGCAGTGCCTGTTTGGGCTGCAATCGGCACGGCGGCAATCGTGATGCTGGTCATGTCTGGCGATTTGCCACTTAGCCTTGTAGGCGAGAGCCTTTTCACCGGTATTGACGCATTTGCCCTGACCGCGGTGCCGCTCTTCATCCTGACGGGGGATGTGCTGGTTCGAACAGGTCTGTCCAGAAAATTCCTCAATGTTGCAGAAGCGCTCACCTGTTTTGCCAAAGGCGGATTTGGTTCTGCTACCGTGCTCGTGTGTGGCATGTTTGCTGCAATTTCGGGTTCCGATGCAGCGGGTGCCGCCGCAGTCGGTCGCATGACTATAGACCGGTTGGTCGAAAGCGGATATCCGCGCCCTTATGCATGTGCATTGGTGGCCGCCGGTGCCTGCACCGGGATACTGATCCCACCTTCAATCGCCTATATCATTATCGGTTTGGTGCTGGGCATTTCCGCTTCAACCCTGTTTTTGGCAGCTGTTATTCCTGGACTGGCCATTCTTTTTGCAATCCTCATCACCAACCTGATTGTAAACCGCATTTATTCATATGAAGGCGGTGGCATGATGAGCGCCAGCGAGTGGTTTGGAAATCTCGGCCTTTCGCTCAAAGATGGATGGTATGCATTTATTGTACCGGGAATTATCTTCTACGGTATCTTTTCAGGTCGATTGACGCCAACAGAAGCGGGCGCGACTGCTGTTGTTGTAACCATCATCATCGGATTTATTCTCGGAACTCTCAGGCTGTCTGATTTTCCTGCCATGCTGGTTAGTTCAGCAAAGGTAAATGGGGTGATCCTGCCGATTATCGCGTTTTCCGCTCCGCTCGCAGAGGCACTTGCAATCATGGGTGTTCCGCAGGGCTTTGTAAGTTCTGTGACCTCTCTTACCGAGGATCCAATGATGCTGATCCTTCTCATGATCGGGATTCTTGTGGCAGCTGGCTGCGTGATGGAGACAACGCCGAACATCGTGATCATGGCGCCCATTCTGAAGCCACTTGCAGACAATATCGGCATGAATGAAATTCAGTTCTGTATCATGATGATTACCGCTCTCGGTGTCGGATTCATTACACCTCCGCTCGGGCTGAACCTGTTCGTGGTGTCCGGGATAACAGGTGAATCGATACTCAAGATTGCCGCCCGGGCAGTTCCTTTTGTGCTCTGCATGTTCGTCGTTGTATTGCTAATTGCCTATGTGCCCGCGATCTCAACAACATTCCTTCCGGATATCTATAAATAGTGATCTGCAAGTATGACACGCAAGTATCTGAAGAAAGCCAGTCTGACATCAACACCGGACGCCACAGAAGTGCATGAAATTGTCCGGAATATCCATTCGGAAATTGCAGGCGGTGGCGAGGAAACGACGGTATCGTTCGGCAACCAGGGAAGGAGCCAAACCAATCGCGAAGGCGACGGCACGAATATCCCGCCTCGAGGGCATGGAAGGCCATGCTCGTGCTGCTGATGTAAGGCTATCGAAATAATTCCCGAAAGAGAGCATTGATTTGTCGGCACATGGTGGTCCGGGCGCGGCCTGAATTTTCGGGGAAAAATGAAGGAGAATCATAATGTATAAGAAAATTCTTGTGCCCATGGCATTGGATCACGGCATTTCCCCCGACACGCTTGAAGTTGCAAATGCATTGCTGTCGACGGGTGGGGAGATAATCGCACTTCATGTTTATGAAGCGCCACAGGGGTCAGTCAGCACCTATCTTGACGAGAAGCTGGTCAAGGCTGGTTTCGATCATGCAAGAGCCGACCTGGAAGAAAAACTTGCCGGGCTTGAGAACATCAAGCCTGTGATTGAAAAGGGACATTCTGCCCGCACTATCATCGACTACGCCAGTAGCAACAACATTGATTGCATCGTGATCGGCTCTCACAAACCAGGGCTTGCCGATTACTTCCTGGGATCCACTGCGGCACGTGTTGTACGGCACGCGGAATGCGCCGTGCACGTGCATCGTGAGAACAGTTCCGGATAGCAAGAGTCATGATCTGGACCGGTCGGGTGCAATTGTCGCACGAACAACTGCACTATTGCAGTTCAACATAAATCTACAGAATAGAATGTATCATTGGTCAAATAGGTGCTTTTGCGCAGTTCAACGCAGCGGTCTTGCAGGTCGAAGGCTTCGCGATGCGCGACAATGACAGGCGTCCCTTCAGGCTGCTTCATTTGTGAAGCCAGTGGTTCATCCAGCGTATCTGCCATCAGGCGTTCATTGGCTGAGATAATAATGCAAGAGTAGGCTTGTTGGAACAGAACATAGAGCGTGTTTGGCAACGGAGCCCGTTCCTTGAGTCCTGGAAAGCGATCCTCTGCAACAATGCTGATCTCCTGGCACAGAATCTTGTCCTGGAAGGTTCGAATACGGGCTATTTCAAAAACACGGTCGGGATTTCCATGCAGCAAATGTTTTTCGTTTTCCCGGGCCTTTCGGGCCTTGATCACTTCCTGTATTTTGCGAGGAACGACCTGATCGCCAACTTTTGTCCTCAGCCTGAAAAAGTGGAACAGTGAATTTTCCGGCGTACGCAGGGTTACGAATGTGCCTTTTCCCTGACGCCGTTCGACGATGCCGCTCTTTTCAAGCTCGATCAAAGCCTTGCGTGCTGTGCCCTGGCTGACATTCATCTCTGCTGCGAGTTCAAATTCGCTCGGGAGAATGCTGCCTGGCGGATACTGAGCATCTACAATGCGTTGAATGACCGTGTCTGTGACCTGTTTATAGAGCGGTAGGTTCACGTCCGTTCCTCCCTTTCACACCTTCTGCATGAACAATTTTGACCGTACGAACTGTTTGACACTTATATAAGAGTAATGCTATATGAATTCAAGAACTAGAAAGTCAAGTATTGGAGCGACCTATGGCAGAGATTCCGCATCTTTTGGTGCATGACCACGAGGACAACGTTGGTGTTGTTGTGGTTGAGGGGCTGAAATCGGGCACCGACATGTTGGTGTGCGTGACCCACGACAATTCAACCTTTCGCCTGACGTCTGGCGCGGATGTCCCTATCGGGCACAAGATCGCGCTGAAAGATCTCAAGGCTGGAGATACCGCGATCAAGTATGGCGAGGACATTGGCAAGATTCTCGTCGATATCGCCAAGGGTGCGCATCTGCACACCCACAACTGCAAAACGAAACGCTGGTAAGGAGCGGGTTAATGGCATCTAAGTATTCCAACACTACTGTCCAGGGCTATCGCCGCGAAAACGGCCGGGTCGGCGTACGCAATCACGTTGTTATCCTGCCTGTGGATGACATTTCCAATGCTGCCTGTGAAGCCGTTGCGAACAACGTCAAGGGCACCATGGCAATCCCTCACGCCTATGGCCGGTTGCAGTTCGGTGAAGACCTTGAAACGCATTTTCGCACAATAATCGGCACTGGTGCGAATCCAAATGTACATTCTGTCGTCGTAATCGGAATTGAGCCAGGCTGGACCAGGCGCATCGCTGATGGTATCCGCGAAACCGGCAAAGAAGTGGCCGAATTCTCGATTGAGCAGAAAGGCGACTTTGAGACGATCCGCGCTGCCTCCTGGGCTGCCAAGGATTTCGTACACAAGGCGACCGAGGTGCAGCGCGAAGAATGCGCTCTGAACGAACTCTGGATTTCAACCAAATGTGGCGAAAGCGACACGACCACGGGACTTGGTTCCTGTCCGACGGTCGGTAACATGTATGACAAGCTGCTGCCCGAAGGAATCACCGGGTTTTTCGGTGAAACCTCCGAGATTACAGGAGCTGAACACATCTGCCAGAAGCGCGCCATCAATGAAGAGGTGGGCGAGCGCTGGTACCAGATGTGGAAAGCCTATCAGGACGACGTGATTTTTGCGCATCAGACCGATGACCTCAGTGACAGCCAGCCGACGAAAGGTAATATCGAAGGCGGTCTGACCACCATCGAGGAAAAAGCTCTTGGCAATCTGGAAAAGATCGGACGCACGTCCCAGTACATCGATATCCTGGAACCGGCCGAGGCGCCGAAATCAGGCAATGGGTTGTACTTCATGGACAGCTCCTCTGCAGCGGCAGAATGCGTAACGCTGATGGCGGCAGGTGGTGCAGTGATTCACACCTTCCCGACAGGGCAGGGTAACGTGGTAGGGAACCCGATCGTACCGGTGATCAAGATTACCGCCAACCCGCGCACCGTGCGTACCATGAGTGAGCATGTGGATGTGGATGTTTCAGGCATCCTGCGGCGCGAACAGACCATCGACGAGGCCGGCGACGCGCTGATCGATATGATCCGGCGCACTGCTAACGGCCGCAACACCGCCGCCGAGGCTCTGGGCCATCGTGAATTCTCGATGACCAAACTCTACAGGTCAGCATAGCAATCACCCAGACGGCCGGGCGCCAATCGGCGCTTGGCTGTTCTTATAAGAGACTGAATGTCTTTATTTGTATAATGCCCGGTCTGGTGTTGCAGGCGCTTTGCTGTTGTCCAGACATGTTCAAGTGTTGTGGCATCGGCAGTGTGAAGTCGAACGAATTCAATGCGTTGGGTGTGATCACTCAGGCGTTGAGTCAATCCGTTTACCGCTATTGTCTCACTGCTGGTGTCATCTTGTCCAACTGTTAGCGCGAGAGGTCCGAAGGTTCTTTTGGGCCATACTGCCGTGGCCAAGTTCGGCCACGTGATCATCGCTTCACCGCGCAATTGGCGAAGGCTCTTGCACGAGATGACGTGGCGCTGAACGTTGACGGTATTGTAGCTGTCCGCGTGGGTGGAGAGAAATCCTTGCGCTGATCGGGGCGACTGGAAGCGTTGCAGTCGTCGCCCGCGATGCCGAACTGTCAGGTGAGAATCTTCCGCCCGATTGTGCGTCCGTCCGCCAAATTCATGATGCCTGCCGAGCCCATTTTATTGATATGCGTCAAGTCGGCCTTGTAGTACGCGAGGTATCGTAATCGTCAGGCGCTGCCACGCTGCGCTAGCGGTCAGTGCATGGACAAGCATTGAAGTTGAGGCGAAATCCAAATTGCCATGACACCGATCAGGATTGTGAAAGGCCTTGACGTGCCGATCTCGGGGTCGCCGGACCAGGCGATCACTGATGCTGCTGATGTCTCGAGCGTGGCGATACTCGGCACCGACTTTACCGGTTTGCGTGCTGCGATGCAGGTGGAAAAAGGTGATCGGGTCAAGCTGGGTCAACCGCTGTTTGCGGACCGCAAACATGATCGCATCGTGTTCACCGCACCCGGTTGTGGTCGGGTTGCTGCGATCAACCGCGGCGCAAGACGTGCATTGCAATCGGTCGTCATCGAGCTCGATGGCAGCGACGAGGTTGAATTTCCATCCTGGTCCGAGATTGACCTCGTCAAGCTTCGGCGCGATCAGGTGACTGAAGGGCTTTTGTCATCCGGGCTGTGGACTGCTTTTCGAACACGGCCCTATAGTCACTGCGCCGATCCCAATGAACCGCCGGCCGCAATATTCGTTACTGCGATGGACAGCAACCCGCTGGCAGCGAACACCGAAGTCGTCATAAATACTCAACGTTCGGCTTTTGCCAACGGCCTCACTGTGATTTCCCATTTGACTGACGGCAGAGTTTACGTTTGTCAGGCACCTTGGGTTGACTTGCCGACCGGCGGCCAGGACAACATCCTGGCCACAGAATTTGCTGGCCCGCATCCTGCGGGGCTGGTCGGAACCCATATTCATTTCCTGGATCCGGTGAATGCCAACAAAACGGTCTGGCATCTTAATTATCAAGACGTTATCGCTGTTGGAAAACTGTTCACGACAGGCCGCCTGCAGGTCGATCGGGTGATTTCGCTGGCCGGACCGTCGGTCAAATGGCCGCGGCTTGTCAGCACGCGACTGGGTGCGAACACCGAGGATCTGGTCGATGGCGAACTGCGCGATACGAACTGCCGAGTGATTTCTGGCTCTGTACTGTCTGGCCATCAGGCTACCGGGCCGGCAGCCTATCTCGGCCGGTTTCACAATCAGATTTCGGTTATTGCCGAAGAAGGCGCAGCCGATGAGCGTGGCCCCAGGTTCACCACTTACAGTGCACTGGTCACCGGTGCTCCTGTAAGGCGCAGCTACAATCTGACAAATGCCCAAAACGGTGATGCTGGCCCCATGGTGCCGCTCGGCGGCTATGACCGTGTCATGCCGCTCGATGTTTTGCCAACACCCCTCATTCGGGCGCTCATGGTCGGCGATTCTGATATGGCACAAGCGCTCGGCTGCCTGGAGCTTGACGAGGAAGACCTGGCGCTGTGCGCGTTTGTATGTCCCGGTAAAATTGATCACGGCAGTCTGCTGAGACAGATGCTTGAACGCATTGAAAAAGAGGGACGATGAGCAACTTCCAGACAGTCTTGGACCGTTTGTTGCCGGCTGAGCGGCCAGCGGCCTTCCTGCAACGTATGAGCCGGACATGGGCCGGGCAGGGCAGTCAAGCGCGTGGGGTTGCCACGATGGGCGCGCCGCATATTCGCGATGCTATGAACCTCTCGCGGGCAATGAACATCGTCATCGTTGCGCTTATTCCCTGCCTTCTCGTCGCAATCTACAACACGGGTTATCAGGCCAATGTTCTGATGTCGGAGGCCGGTCTTGAGACCGCGTCGAACTGGCACGATACAGTCATTGGCTGGTTCGCGATCGGCTATCACTCCGACAGTTTCCTCGCATCGGTCAGCCATGGGATGCTGATTGTTGTGCCGGTCTTCCTGGTGGCGCTGATTACCGGCGGATTCTGGGAAGGTGTTTTCGTCAGATTGCGTGGTGGTGGGCGACAGGGTGATTATGTGCTCATTGCGCTGTTGTTTGCGCTTAGCCTGCCTCCCGCCGTGCCGCTCTGGCAGGTGTTCCTGGGTATGACGTTCGGCATCGTCGTCGGCAAGGAAATTTTCGGTGGCACCGGCAAGCACTTCCTTAACCCGGCGCTGGCCGGTCTGGCCTTTTTGTATGTCACCTATCCAGCACAGATGGTCGGCGAGACAGCCTGGGCCGTGCATGGTTTGAGTGGTGCCACGCCCATGCAGGCGGCCGAGAAGGGATTGCATACCATTGCCTGGACCGGATCGACATGGATGCAGTCATTTCTCGGGCTGGTGCCCGGTGCGATCGGGGCGACCTCGACCCTTGCCTGTCTGATGGGCGCCGTCGTGCTGATCGGCACCCGGATAGCCTCCGCACGCATCATCGTCGGAATGCTCATTGGAATGACAGCGTCAGCTTTGCTGTTTAACCTGTTCGGCGATCCTGCCAACGCCTACGCTGCACTGTCCTGGCACTGGCATCTGGTGCTTGGGAGCTTTGCATTCGGAACCATATTCCTCGCCACCGATCCGGTGAGCGCACCGATGACCGATACCGGTAGATGGATTTACGGCCTGCTTGTGGGGGGCTTCGTGATCCTGATCCGGGTGATGAACGCCACCCATCCGGATGGAATCATGTTTGCGATCCTGCTCGGCAACATCCTCGCGCCGCTCATCGACTATGCGGTAATCTATTTCAACATCAGACGAAGGATACGGCGCAGTGTCTGACAATGCTCAACATGAAGCTTCGCGTGCCGGACCCAAGTCGCCGTTGAGGCGGCTTCAGGATCTTCCTAATGAAAGTCCGGCCAAAGCCGTTATCATGACACTGCTGGTCTGTCTGCTTGCCTCTGTGGTCGTCGCGGGATCGGCCATTATTCTCGGTCCCAAACAGATCACCAACCGGCAATTGGCCCAGGAGCGGCAAATCGCCGAGATCCTTCGGGGAGCTTCCACCAACGGTGTAGATGTCCGCGATTTCGATACGGCCAACCTCGAAGCACGGGTTGTGGACCTTGCCACCGGCGAATACGCGGATGCGACGGATGCCGCCACATTTGATGAGCGCAGACTGATCCGTGATCCGGCGCATAGCGTCACGATTGCTGCCGATCAGGATCTGGCGCAGATCAAGTCGCGGGCGAAATATGCAGTGGTGCATCTGCTGTTAAGTGACGGCAAACCGCAGGTCGTCGTTCTGCCGGTCCGCGGCCTCGGCTTCGGGTCGATGCTATACGGCTATGTCGGATTGTCCGGTGATACCGAGAGGGTAGTTGGACTGGGCTTTTATGAACACGGTGAGACACCTGGGCTCGGGGCGATGATCGACGATCCGGCCTGGCAGCGGCTTTGGTCAGGAAAGAAGGTTTGGCGGCCGGACGGTGAAGTGGGTCTCGGCGTTGCGCGTGGTCCTGTGGTGCCGGGCACCACAGAGGCAGCACACTATGTGGACGGCATCACTGGTGCCACGTGGACAGGGCAGGGCGTTACCAACCTGCTGCGCTACTGGCTAGGCGAACACGGTTTTGGGCCCTATCTCGAGAAATTAAGGAGAACAGCCAGATGAGCACGGTTCCCTCGATGCGTAAGGCCTTTATTGATCCATTGATCAATGAGAATCCGATAACCCTCCAGATTCTGGGCCTGTGCTCTGCGCTGGCGGTCACCAAAACGATGGCCACGGCTCTGATCATGTCGGCTGCAGTGACAATTGTCATAACGCTGTCGAATGCCTCGATCAGCCTGATCCGGCACCACATGCCTCGCCATGTCAGGCTAATCCTGCAAATCACCATCATTGCCTCGCTGGTCATCGTCGCTGATCAATTCCTGAAGGCTTATGCCTACGCGCTCAGCAAGGAGTTGTCTGTTTTCGTCGGCCTGATTGTCACCAATTGCATCATCATGGGCCGTGCCGAAGCCTTCGCCATGAAGAACAACGTGCGTCTCAGCATTATGGATGGGCTGGGCAACGGTCTGGGGTATAGCTGGATTCTTATTCTGGTCGGTTCGGTTCGGGAGCTGTTTGGTTCGGGTACACTCCTCGGCATCGAGATATTTCACACTGTTTCTGCAGGCGGCTGGTATCAGCCGGCGGCAATAATGTTGCTGCCGCCAAGTGCCTTTTTCCTGATCGGCTTTTTGATCTGGGCACTGCGATCGTGGCGGGTTGAGCAGGTCGAACAGGATGAGCTCGAGATTTTGCCGACCGCCAAACCGGAAAACGCGAGGTAAATGGATTGTCTAATCTCTTCATCACATCCGCATTCGTAGAGAATCTCGCGCTTTCGTTCTTTTTGGGCATGTGCATGTTCCTCGCCGTCTCCCGGCGGGTCGAGACCGCTGTCGGCCTGGGACTCGCGGTTCTGGCTGTTCAGTCGATTAGCGTGCCTTTGAACAACCTGATCTACACGAACCTGCTGGCCGAGGGTTCGCTGGCATGGGCCGGTTTTCCGGATGCCGATCTGAGCTTTCTGGCACTTGTTACTTTCATCGGCGTGATTGCAGCGATGGTTCAGATTCTCGAAATGACATTGGACAGATTCTTCCCCACTCTTTACCAGGGACTTGGCATATTTTTGCCGCTGGTTACCGTGAATTGCGCCATCCTTGGCGGTTCGCTGTTCATGGTCGAGCGCGGCTACACTTTCACTGAAAGCGCCGTCTACGGGTTTGCCAGCGGTTTCGGCTGGGCGGTTGCCATTGTTGCGCTGGCGGGCATCCGCGAGAAACTGAAATACAGTGATATCCCCGAGGGGCTGAGGGGTACCGGAATCGCTTTCATTGTAGTTGGGCTGATGTCCATGGGCTTCATGTCATTCTCAGGAATTCAGATTGACTGACCCTATGGATCCACGTGGCGAGGACATATGATGTATGAGATCGCCCTGGGCGTAGTGCTGTTCACAACCATCATCATGACCCTGGTCGGCGTCGTCCTGATGGTCCGTTCCAGGTTGGTCGCCGGCGAAAAAGTTGAGCTTGTTGTCAATGAGGCTGAGCCAAAGACAGTTACAACAGGCATTCAGTTACTCGATGCATTGACCGGTGTGGGTATCCATTTGCCATCGGGCTGCGGCGGCAAGGGCACCTGCGGACAATGCCGTGTCGTGGTGCTAGAAGGCGGCGGCGTGATCAAGCCGATTGAGCGGGCGAGCGTGACTAAACGCGAGGCTCGACAGGGTGTCAGACTCGCCTGTCAGGTTGCGGTCCGGGACAACCTCTCGGTGCGGGTGCCGGATGAGGTGCTTGGCGTTGAGCAGTGGCGGTGCAAGGTCCGGTCAAACGCAAATGTTACCACCATGATCAAGGAACTGGTGCTGAAGCTTCCACAAGGCAAGCAAATCAGTTTTCGGGCCGGCAGCTATATCCAGATCACTGCACCGCCATACACTGCGCGATTTGCTGATTTCGATATTGCCACAGCTTACAGGGATGAATGGGATCGACTTGATCTTTGGCGTCATATATCAACATCCAACAAAGAAGAGACCCGGGCCTATTCCCTGGCCAACTATCCTGATGAGAAGCGCACGGTCATACTAAACGTAAGGGTTGCAATTCCGCCTCCCGGGATAACCGGCGTCGTCCCGCCGGGCGTCGTGTCATCCTATCTGTTCTCCCTGAAACCAGGTGACGAGGTGACGGTGTCAGGACCGTTCGGCCATTTCTTCGCCACCGAAACCCGGAACGAAATGATCTTCATTGGTGGCGGCGCCGGTATGGCACCAATGCGGTCCCATATCCTCGACCAACTGAAATGCCGGCGCTCTGGCCGAAAAATCAGTTTTTGGTATGGCGCGAGAAACAAGCGGGCATTGTTCTATGTCAAAGACTTTGATGCGCTTGAGTCGGAGCATGCCAACTTCAGGTGGGTCGTCGCTTTATCCGATGAAAGGCCTGATGATCAGTGGACGGGCAGAACAGGATTCATTCATGACGTGCTTTATGAGGAATACCTGAAAGATCATCCGGCTCCTGAGACTTGCGAGTATTACATATGCGGTCCCCCGATGATGATGAGAGCCGTTCGCAAGATGTTGTACAATCTGGGGGTTGATGCTGACAGCATGCATTATGATGATTTCGGAGGCTGATTGATGTTCACAGGGAGTTTCCTGACCAGAAGGGCCATGCTGGCCTACTCCGGGCGTCTTATGGCAGTCGCGCCGCTTTTGACAGTTGTCGGCTGCAATGAGATTGCCGGCAAGGAAGGGCGAACCAGCTTTTCCGGGGCAACCATGGGTACCAGATACCAGGTAACGATGGTTGGCAAACACGATTGTGCTGGTTTACAGGCCGGAGTGGAGAAGATTCTCGAAACAATAAACGATCGGCTGTCAACATATCGGCCCAACTCCGAGCTTTCGAGATTCAATGAGGCAGCTGAAAAGTCGTGGATTGATGTCTCACCCGAACTTGCCCGTGTGGTTGCAAGTGCGCTCGACATCAGCCGCGCATCGGGCGGTGCTTTCGATGCAACGGTTGGACCTCTGGTCAACCTGTGGGGCTTTGGTCCTGACGAGCAGGTGGTCAAGTCCGCTGGTGACGAGCGTATTGGCGCAACCCTTGCCAGGATCGGGCATCATCACCTTGATGTAAAAGCAGCCGCCAAAATCAGAAAGATGCGTCCGGACATGCATGTCGATCTGTCTGGTATCGGAAAAGGCTATGCCGTCGACGAGATTGCCGATTACCTCAAACGGGCTGGCATAGATCATTTTCTGGTCGATATCGGCGGTGACATGCGGGCGCACCGCAGTTCGGCAGACAAGGCGGCTTGGCGGATTGGCATCGAGCGGCCGGAAATTGGCCCACGGACAGTTCATCGCCTGCTCAATCTCGGATTGGGTGCGGTGGCAACGTCCGGTGACTATCGTAATTTTGTCGAGTCCGGCGGGTCTATATATTCCCATATTATCGATCCACGGACTGGAGTCCCGGTCAACCATCGCCTTGCATCGGTTACCGTTGTCGCGGCAACAGCCAGAGAGGCAGATGTATGGTCGACGGCCTTGATGGTCACGGGTCCCGATACAGGGCTGGAGTTGGCCGACAGCCTGGGGCTTTCCGCATTTTTCATCGTCAGAAACGGAAGCCGTCTGATCGAGCGCCCGTCTCGCGAATTTCTACGGTTCCTCGTCAGCTGAATAGGGTCGTCATGGAGATATTCATACTGTCATTCATTATCATTGGCCTGGCCGCTGTTGGTATGGCCGTGGGCGTTCTGGTCGGAGGGTCTGAGTTGAAAGGCACCTGTGCAACGCTCAGTGGCACCGAGTATGCATCGATCGCTTGCCAGATCTGTCCGGCGAGGCACCGGCGAGGCGCGCGCGGGGCTCGGCGTTGTGCACGCCAGGGTTTTCTGAACCAGAATTCCGAACCATCAGACACAACGGTGGCGGGCTCATGAGTGACGCGGCAACAGCAAGGGACTGCATGACGAGCGAAGTGATTACCATTACACCGGAAATGGACATCCACCTGGCCATCAAGTTGCTGGTTGACAAGAAAATCTCCGGCACACCGGTGATCGATGACAAGGGAGACCTCGCCGGTATGCTATCGACCCGGGATTGTCTCAAGGTGGCGTTCAATGCAAGTTACCATCAAGATAGCGGCGGTCGTGTCGCGGACTATATGAGCGAGAAGGTGGAGACGATTGACGCCGACACCGACATCATCGAGGTGGTTGAACTCTTTCTGAAATCCCGTTATCGCAGATTCCCGGTCCTGGAGAATGGCCGACTAATTGGTCTGATCAGCCGTTACGATGCACTCGCGGCAATAGAGGACTTGTGGTGAACGGGTCGTCCAACCAGGCGTTTGCGCAGGCATTGCCATCCACGGATCAATCGTGGGCAAGTCGGTTGTGCTGCCTTGTCGGTGCCGCCATCGCCATCGCCGCATTGCTGTTCGTGATGAGCTCGGTCAGTGTGACGGCTACGGCATATGCAGAAACACCCGGCCAGAATGCCGGCACTGCCGGGCAGCCAACACGCAATATTCCCGCCAGTATCGAGGGGACACCACGGGATCCCGAAATGTGGCGATACTTGCGGGGCGGCGGGGCAGGAGACAGTTCCGTTCCCGACCAGAAGGCCGGTACGCTGATTCAGTCGAGCGGCGAACAGTGGCGGGTATTCCGTGTAGAGTATCTGCCGCGCTACGGGTCGTGGGCGCTCGGGGGAATGTGCGCCTTGCTGATCGTTTTCTTCATGGTCAGGGGTCGCATTCGCATCGAAACCGGTTTCTCAAAGAAGTCGATCTTGCGGTTTGGTTCAATTGAACGTTTTGCGCATTGGCTGCTCGCGGTGAGTTTTCTCGTTCTGGCGGTCACCGGGTTGCACATTTTGTATGGTGGTGAGATCGTCAAGCCGCTGATCGGTCACGCCTGGTTTGCAAAAGTTGCATGGTACAGCAAGTGGCTGCACGATTACTCCGGATTCAGTTTCATTGTCGGGCTTATACTGGTCTTCTTCCTGTGGATTCGTGACAACATACCGGACAGGATCGATCTCGTCTGGTTAAGACGCGGTGGCGGGCTGTTGTCGAAACACAGGCACCCGCCGGCGAAACGGTTTAATGCGGGCCAGAAGCTCATCTTCTGGTTCGTCGTTCTTGCCGGTGCCTCGACAAGTTTCTCTGGCATTTGTCTGATCTTTCCGTTCACTTTCACCCCGTTCAGCGAAACCTTTGCCGCACTCAATCTGTTGGGCGCCGGTTTGCCGACAGACCTGTCTCCCGTGCAGGAAATGCAGCTTACGCTTGTTTGGCATGGTGGGCTGGGGATCATCATGATCGCCGTAATCATTGCGCACATCTATGTCGGATCCATCGGAATGGAGGGCGCGGTTGATGCGATGACAACAGGCTATGTCGACGAAAACTGGGCGCGGCAGCATCATTCGCTGTGGGCGGCTGAGCGGATTTCCGACATTCGCCCCAACGAATCTGAATTACCCGTGGAGAGTGCAGGTTCTGTATCAGTTGCAGACAACAGCGCATCCCGACAAAGCGCGCGCGGAACGTCTTGACGGTACCGTCAGAGCAGCTTCGCCGTGATCTCGATTTCGCTATCCGTCTCGCTATTACTGACGCGCGCAAACTGGGTTTCGTCATCTTGATTGATTTAATCAAAACCTGAATCGCTCCAGTCCAGCTTATCTGCAAGCTACCGTCTGATTACAATGTCTGTTTTCTTTCGGCCTACTTGCTTGACCAGATTGAAGAACTTGGCGGCGTTTGAGGGATGAAGCCTGATGCATCCATGCGAGACGGCGCGGCCCAGGCGATTGATTTCAGTCGTACCGTGGATGGCATAACCGCCCAGAAAGAAGACCGAATGCGGCATGGGCGCCCAGTCATATTTGCGTGAGTACCACGACCGTTCCAGACGAATCGGATGGAACCGACCAACGGGAGTTCGATACCCGCGTCGCGCTGTTGATACCGGCCACCTGTTGGTCAACCTTCCGTCCATAAACAGATAAAACCGCTGCTCGGAAAGATCTATCTCTGCCCGAACACGTTCGATCGCTTGCGCGGCGCTTACATTCATGACGGCAATCAGAATGCTTAACGCCAGGATGGTACGCACTGCTGACTGCATAATTCTTCACTTTGGGTGTGGTTTCAGCGTGGTGCAGTTCAGCTCACATGACCTGACCGCAGCTCATGGATGGCTTTGCGCACCTTTTCCCATTGAGCTGCTTCATCAGCCTTGCCGGCGGCTTTGAGAGCGGAGGCCTTTTGAGCTGCCTCGGCTTCGGCCTTGTCTCCGTGCGCAGCCAGCAAGGCTCTGGCATGCTCTGCTATCTTGACGGTATCCATCTGATATCAATCCTTTTCTTTCAATTTTCACTTACAACCGTTTTAACGACGGGCGCCTTGTGCATTCGGATAGACCACCCTGGATTATTGCGCATTGACACGTGTCAACAAACAGTCGACGAATGATGAAATCGGGCGAACACGATCGGCAGTCTTGGCCGCTGTTGATTGGTTGGCTAGTGGCATTACCTATTGCCACGAGAGTACTGCGGTGGCAATTGAATGATCGGGTTTGATTTTTGGTTCATGACCGGCTTGATGGTGCTGCGAAGGCTGGACCATGGCTTGAGGTGATCCCGCTAAGCAGGTCTGAACCACGACGGGTTTTGAACAAACGAATGTGTGCAAACTGTTCACCGGTGTTGCACACGCAGGCGACCTGGTCTTTGTAACAGGCACCATAGGCGATGCTTTTCTCGGCCTTAAAGCATCACGCGGCGAGCTCCCGAAACTCGATGGTGTGGCGGAAACCTCATTGATAGAGCGGTACCGCCTGCCGATTCCCCGTGTCAAGGTCGGCCCGCTGCTCATTGATGTTGCAAGTGCGGCCATCGATGTATCTGACGGGTTACTCGCCGATCTCGGGCATATCTGCGAAGTGTCCGAAGTATCGGGCGTAATCAAGAGTGACGATGTACCTTTATCGTTGGCTGCGCAGCAGGCTTTGTCGGCTGACCCAATGCTAATTGCAGACATTCTGGCAGGTGGCGATGACTATGAAATCCTGTTTACCGCGCCGGCAGATGCGGTAAGTAAAATCGGCGAGATATCTCGATCAACCGGCGTGCCGGTTACAGCGATAGGCCACATTGAGAAAGCATCGCGAAAAAGCGGTGTACGGGTTACTGCGCTCGATCCAGGTGGAACGCCGCTGAAATTCGGGAACAGAGGTTGGAGGCATTTCGGGCAGTCTTGAAGACGAACCGCCCTGAGCTCGCCGATTGTGAAAGATTTCCGGATGCTGGTTTGGCATCAACACCAAAGGTCATGACCCCGGGCCACCGGCGTTCGATTGGGCTCTGTCATATTCACAAACAATAGTGCATCTCGACAAAGCGGGCGCGGAACGCCTTGACTGCAGCCTTGAAATGCCCGCGCGGCTTTTCATTGCCCGTCTGCACGATCCGGGATAACAGCCCGGCAAACTCCTTAAAATCCGCTTCCTGCATGCCGTGGCGGGTCATTTCCTGCGTTCCCATGCGTATACCGCTGGCAGCGGCAAAGCTGAGATCACCATGCAATGCTTGCGGGTTGGTGATGATGTTGTTGGACTCAAGCAGATCGGAAATCATTTCACCCTTGCCGCGCGCTGTTCGCAACAGCACCTGATGCGTCTCGGTAAAATTGCATGCAGGATCGCCCTCGATTTCCAGACCATTTGCCTTCAGGGCGTGGGCGAAGGCTTTCGCGTTTGCAATCACCTGGGCGGGATAGTCGTTTTTGAAAGCGAGCATTTCATAAGTTGCGCCGAGTAGCCCGAGCATTGTGCCCAGGTGGTGGTTACTGACGTGGCCAGGAAATGTGCGCTGTTCGATATAACCCCACAATTCTTCAAACGGCGAACCGCATCCGATATTGCTCAATATGACACCCCGTTGCGGACCAAAGAAAGTTTTGTGAGTCGAACCGGTTACCACGTCGGCACCTTCGGTGAACGGATTCTGGAAGGCTTCGCCGAGCAAACCCAGGACATGTGCGCCGTCATACATGATAACCGGGCGCTCGGGATTATCCTTGCCGAACTCATGGTGGATGAAGCGGGCGATTTCGGCGACCGGCTCGGTGTTGATGATAACGCTACGCCCGAATATCAGCAACTCGGGCCGGGTCTCGACAACAAGCTGCTTGGTCTGCTCGACATCAATGCGATACGGGTGATCGGCGTTGGCGGGGAAGTGCTCCACTGCCGGCCGGCCAGTGTCGGGATCCATGGCCATGTAGTTTTTGAGCGCGCCCATAGGTTGCGCGCTCAAATGCCCGCCGTTCCTGAGATCATGAACCAGCACCGGCCCCAGGTTCTGCGACACCCTGCTTCGGTTGTGGCGGTTGCGGAACTGCTTCAGTGCGTCATAGACCGTGTCATTGGCCATCTGGCCGCTGATGACACGGGTTTCGGCGCGCGAGCAGCCGAAATAGGTACATAGCGCTGACTGCAGCTCCTTCTCTTTTTCCATAATGAATGCTGTGCCCTTGTAGTATCGCACATCATCTGCGTTCGGTCCCGGTGCCGAGGGGCGTTTGTGTTCATTGTAACGGCCTGCCGGATCTGATTTGCTGAGGCGGTCGACGAGGGCCGATGTTGTTTGCTCGGAGGGAATGAGATTAATGCATTCGTTACGCCGCCATGCATGATTGGCAGCGCTATCGGCCTCCAGCCGTGCGGCGTCATTGCTATAATCGCGGTCATTCATGATGCTGCCTTTCGAACAAGCCGTGCCTCATGCCGCGTACGACAGAACCTCATGATGTGTCTGACGCGGCAGGATCGACCAGGACGGGATGCCTTGCTGCGGAAACCTCGTCCAGACGGCCGATTGGCAGGGTCATCGGTGCCATGGTGAGCTTGTCAGGGGAGGTCCTGGCCTCGTCAGCGATGGTCCGCATCGCCTCCACGAACCGGTCCAGCGTCTCAAGGTCTTCGGTCTCTGGCGGCTCGATCATCAATGCTTCAGGCACGATCAGCGGGAAATAGTTGGTCGGTGGATGAAACCCGAAGTCCATCAGTCGCTTGCTAATATCGAAGGCGCGCGCATACGTGTTCTCGGGTCGGCCCTGACACACGAACTCGTGCATGCAAACGCGATCGAACGGCACTGGGTAGTCCTCCGCCAGCCGCGTCCTCAGGTAGTTGGCGTTAAGCACAGCATGATAGGCATTGTCCTTCAACCCTTCAGTCGCGTGCAGCAAGATGTAGGCGAAACTGCGCAGGATGACGCCAAAATTGCCGAAGTTAGCAGCCACCCGGCCAATGCTGCTGCCGGGCATTTCCGTGCTGTAGGTCTCGTCACCCGATTGAGAACCCGGCGCACGCACGATCACTGGTCCGGGCAGATAGGACTGCAGCATATTGGCAGCGCCAACCGGACCGGAGCCGGGTCCGCCACCGCCGTGCGGCGCGCCAAACGTCTTGTGCAGGTTGAAGTGCATCACATCGATGCCGAGGTCGCCAGGCCTGATAATGCCGGTCAGCGCACTCATGTTGGCGCCATCGCCGTAGACCAGGCCACCGCAGTCATGAACGCAGGCAACAATGTCATCGATCTGCTGCTCGAACAGGCCAAGCGTGTTGGGGTTTGTCAGCATCAGTGCAGCCACCTTGTCGCTGCATGCCGCCTTCAGTGCGGGCAGGCTGATATTGCCTTTGTCATCGGTGGGAAGTTCGACGACCTCGAAGCCTGCCATGGCGGAGGAGGCCGGATTGGTGCCATGGGCTGTATCGGGAACCAGGATCTGGTAACGTTCGGGCTCGCCTTTGTTCCTGAAATACGCTCGAATCATTAAAAGGCCGGTGAGTTCACCGTGGGCACCAGCTGCCGGCTGCAACGAAACAGCGGCAAACCCACCGATCTGTTTGAGCATCTCCTGCATCTGGAACATAACTGACAGGCAGCCTTGTACAGTGTCCTCCGGCTGCAGTGGATGGGCCTCGGCAAAACCATCGAAACGGGCGCTGGCCTCCGAGATTTTGGGGTTGTATTTCATGGTGCATGAGCCAAGCGGATAAAAGCCGCTGTCGACTCCGTAATTGTGCTGTGACAGTCGCATATAGTGGCGCACCACCTGTTGTTGTGAGAGGCTCGGCAGGCCGTTGCGGTCGCGCACCAGCGCGTCGGGCAGGGGAGCTTCGGGCACATCGCATTCGGGCAGACTCGTGCCGCACCGGTCTGGAACTGAAAGCTCGTATAACGTCGGTTCACTCATGCGCAGACATCCCTCACTGCACTCACCAGCTGGTTGATGGCGGCTCTGGAATGGAGCTCGGTAACCGAGATGAGCATGGTGTTGTCGAAGCCATTGCCTTCCGAACCGAGGTCATAACCGCCAATTATGCCGTAGTCGTCCAGCAGCTGCCGGTTCACGGCTGCCGCCGGCTTCGGCAGGCTCAGTGCGAACTCCTTGAAAAAAGGCCTGTCCGGCGCATGTCGATTGATCACGCAGCCATGCAGCTGTGCCAGTTGATCAGCGGCAAAATGTGCCTTGGCATGACAGAGTCGTGCGACCGTGGCCAGCCCCTCAGCGCCGAGCGTCGCGAGGTAGACTGATGCCGCCAGCGCACTAAGTGCTGCATTGGTGCAAATGTTGCTGGTTGCCCGTTCGCGGCGGATGTGCTGTTCGCGCGTGGCAAGGGTCAGCACGTAGCCACGCCTGCCTGTTGCATCGGTGGTCTGGCCTACCACGCGGCCGGCCATGCGTCTCATCAAAGATGTGCGTGTGGCAAATATCCCCAGGTGTGGTCCGCCAAACGAGACCGGGAGACCGAGCGCCTGGCCATCCAGCACGGTTATATCCGCGCCATATTCACCAGGCGGTCTGAACAAGCCGAGCGAGAGCGGATCGCTGACAACAATAAACAACGCGCCTGCAGCGTGAACGCTTTCGGCCAGGTCATCGAGGTTCTCGAACTGGCCGAAGAAGTCCGGGGATTGCACGATCAGCGCTGCGGTGTCGTCATCCACCAGATCAGGCAGGTCAACCTGTTCACCGGGCTGCGTTTTGTCCGGGACAATATTCACGTTGTGACCAGCGAGATAGGTTTCGACCACTGCGCGGAAGCGTGGGTTCAGCCCCGGTGCGAGGGCGATCTTCGCGCGTTTGTTCAGATTGAGGGCGAGCAGGCATGCCTCGGCCAGGGATGTTGCGCCGTCATAATGGCTGGCATTGGCGACCTCCATACCGGTCAGTTGGCAGATCATGGTCTGGTATTCGAACATGGCCTGCAACATGCCCTGGCTCAGTTCAGGCTGGTACGGCGTGTAGGAGGTATAGAACTCGGCGCGCTGCAGGACGAAATCGACAGTGGCCGGAATGTAGTGTCGATAGCATCCGCCGCCGAGAAAGGACTTTTCCGGGGTCGCCACCTGGTTTCGATCTGCCAGTTTCTTCAGGTATCGTTCCAGTTCCGGCTCGCTCAGCCGGTCGGGCAGTTCCAGTCTCGGGTAGCGCAGCGATGACGGTATGTCGGCGAACAGCTCCTCTACATGTGTGCAACCGACGGCGGCAAGCATTTCGTCACGCTCTCGTTGTGTATGCGGGATGAACGTCACGATACTTGCCTCTCCCGGAGCCGGATGACCATGAGCTGATATTCAACCATCCCTGACCGGGGCGAGTGTTGATTCACATCAAGGCATCCCGGTCGTCACTGAGCCCGGTGGCGGCCATTCGCTGGCGGTGATATCCGACGGTCACGCGCAGGTATCCCGCCCGGGCCAGTTCGTTGTCCAGTTCGGCATCACCGGTGTCGAACCGCAGGAGCGGCGTGCGGGCGAGCTTGGCCGGTGTGGCCACGATGACAATGTTCTCAATGCCGATCTGCCGAACGATGGCGGGACTGAGTTCGAGATTTCCCCGTCCGAGTACGAAGCCCTGAGCACCGAGGGGGCTGAGCACAAGCTGCACCTCTGCCTGCCTGGAGAGCAATGTCTGCAGGCCCTGCTCATCCAGGTTGCTGGCAATGAGCTTTCCCTGCCGCACGGCGTCAATGCCAAGTAGCGTTTTTTCCAGTCCCAGTCGGCTGGCGATCGCCTGCACAGTCGTTCCCGGCCCGAGTACGAACGTTGTGTTTGGCGATGAGCGCATGCGCTCGCACAGGTGATCGGCAATGGCATCCTTGACGTCCGCATCGCCCGCTTCGTCTATCAGCGCCTTGGCCAGCGGTAACAAGGAGGGCTCATAGGGGGTCTGTGCCCTGCAATAGGTCCGTACCGCCCACTGGTCCTTCCGGTAGTGCTCCTCGTCTAGATCAATCACGTCCACCTCAACGGGTTCAAGGCCACCCTGGACAAACCCGGCAACAAGGTCGGCGGTCAGTTCCGGCGTGATGCCGAAGACACCAGAGTACATCTTGACGCCGGAGGGAATGCCGAGCAGCGGAATGCGACCCTCAACCAGCTGGCAGATGTCACGTGCCGTGCCATCACCGCCGCAAAATACGATGAGGTCAACTTCCTGCTGCTCGAAGGCTGCTACGGCCAGCCTCGTGTCGTCGGCTGTTGACGGGGTCCGGGGCCGATACACGACAGTGACGCTATCGAAGCCAGCTGCTGTGAGGATATCGGCGCCCATGTCACCTGAGCAGGTGAACCAGCGGATGGCGTTCAAGCTCCCGGATCCGGCAAGCCTTTGCTTCAGCGCGGACAGCATGTTTGCGGCCCGGGCGTCTGCAACGGGCATTGCGCCGCGCCTGCGCGCCTCTTCGGCCATATTATCCGTGCCCTTGAGACCGACGCGCCCGCCCATCCCGGCAATCGGATTAATCAGAAAACCGATCCGCTGCCTGCTGCTGCTCATCGGCTTTTCGTCTTGAACCGACCGATTACGTCGAGCGCAAGATCGATGTCTGCTGCGGTGTGATCTGCACAGACCTGGAAGCGGATTTCCTCCTCGCCAGCAGGGACCACGGGATAGTTGAGGCCAGTTGCAAGAATGCCATTGTCGCGCAAGTGCCGACACAGGGCAGATGTTTTGTCAGTGTCGCGCACCATCAACGGGACAACCGGATGCTCGCCGGCAATGGTCTCGTGACCAAGTTGAGTCAATCCGGTCGAGAAGCGGATTGTCATCTGGCGCAGATGGGCAAGCAGTGTCCGACCGCCGGCGCTGTCGACCGTGTCGATGGCAGCAACGGCGGCGGCGGCTTCGGCTGGAGTAATCGGGTTTGAATAGATATAAAACGGCGAGGTCTCGCGCAGATAGTCAATGAATATCTGCGGTCCGGTGACGTAGCCACCGTTTACGCCAAAAGCCTTGCCCAGGGTTCCCACCAGGAGATCCGCTGGTCCGCTGCCAGTGTATTCCTCGGTGCCGCGACCGGTCTCGCCAAACGCGCCAACGCCATGTGAATCATCGACGATGACCAGGATGTTGTCCTCGAAGTCCGAGTCATATTTTTCCGCCAGCGCGTTAATCTCATGCAGCGGAGCATGATCTCCACGCATGCTGAAAATTCCATCGGTGACAATGATGATGCGCCGGCATCTGCCGCGCAACTCGCGCAATTTCTGTTCCAGTTCCGGGACCTGTAGATGGGCATAGACGTCTCGGATCTGGGGCCGGGCCAGTCGCATTGCATTGATGATGCAATTGTGATTGAGCGCATCGCTGAGCACGGCGGTTTGCCGGTCTGCCAGTGGCGGCATCAAGCCCATTACCGCAGCGTAGGCTGAACTGAAAATCATTGCTGCCTCACGGCCATGAAAGCGGGCGAGCCGGCGTTCGAGTTCAACATGTGGCAGCCAGGTTCCGCTGATGAAGCGCACCGCACCGGGACC
>CAJICM010000175.1_pt1 | contig 25192 bp, 21 predicted proteins | sample 9199691 | NCBI WGS metagenome assembly CAJICM01 (sample SAMEA7708338, study PRJEB35096) | sediment metagenome | biome: marine neritic benthic zone biome [ENVO:01000025]; feature: sediment [ENVO:00002007]; material: shallow marine sediment [ENVO:03000034] sea grass bed [ENVO_01000059] ...
AAAAAGTGGAAACTGTCTCACTCGACCTTGTTTCTCGACTTTCTCGCCGGAAACCAGGAGTACATGTGCACACCCTGGGGCATGCCGACACGCAATGTATTTGGTTGGCAAAAACCGTGCTATCTGCTCGGTGAAGGTTACGTGTCCACCTACAAGGAACTCATTGAAACAACCGACTGGGAAGCCTACGGCACGGGACGTTATGAAAAGTGCGCCAATTGCATGGCTCACTGCGGATTCGAACCTACTGCTGCTCTCGACGCCACAGCCAATCCACTGAAAGCATTGGCGGTCGCCATTCGAGGTGTAAAGACGGATGGTGACTTTGCGCCGGAAATTGACCTCACGCAGGCTCGCAAGGCCGACTATAACCTGCATGAAGAGCATGTTGCCAAGGTCATGAAGGATATACACGCACCAAAAATTGCTGCCGAGTAACTGGCAGAAGTGATGATCGATTTAGACAAGGTACCCGGTACAGCAATGTGCCGGGTTTTTACGGTATTACTGCGCAAACGCAAAATCCGGTAACAGGGCCTCGCAAACAGACTTTAGCCGTTTTTGTGCCCTGCTGGACTTGCCCGCAAGCCTTACCAGCCCGCCAATATCTTGTGGTCGTGCTGCCAGGCCCCGCAACAGGCCGGAGATGTTGAGGTTGCCGTCAGAATGAACGGCATCTCTGGTAACTTCCGGCAGGATGTCGGATACCTCGTCCAGGACAATTCGAACTGCAACAAACGGAACTCCAAATCGGGTGGCGGCATGAGCAATACCGGCACTTTCCATGTCTACGGCACAGGCACCGCAAAGAGAATGGGTTTCCTGCTTACCCGACTGGGTCTCGATAACTTCAGTGGCGCCGTAGATGGTGTTTTGGGTAATGAACGGCAAGCCTGCCAGCCGGTCCGCAACCGCTGATACCCAGACCGGATCTGTTTCGAATCGCTCGTTGTCTGCAGTGACAATGGCATTGGGTAATATGATGCTTCCTGTAGCGATTGCAGAATCCAGAGCGCCGCAAAATCCGATTGAGACCAGTCCTGTGAGCTGTTTTTCCTTGCTACCCAGTTCTGCGGCTGCGAGGAATCCGGCGGCTCTGCCAAGGCCTGACTGTATAGCAATCAGCCTGTCACCTGCGGGAGCTACGACGCTGCTGACTACAGAGTATTCCTGGGCCAGGGCCGTAATGAGCCCGATCGGCTGGTTATGAACTGACATCGTCATTTGAGAAAAGCAAATGCAACAGAGCTGCGGGTTCGTCAACCGCCTTGTGCGATATCACGCAAACAATTCAGCCTACATGCCCCATTCGACCTTGCGATTGTTGCTGCGCATCAATTTCGCGTAGCGCCCCAGTGCCCACGTTGGAAAATATGAGCAGTAGCCGTGGTAACGCAAATAAAACACCCTGGGAAAGCCCACAGCCGTGTACCAGGGCTCATCCCATGACGCGCCTTTACGCGGCGCTTCATTGATGAACTGAGCCGCGCGAGCCACACTTGTATGGGTAACTTCACCCGCTGCCATCAGGCCCAACATGGCCCATGCAGTTTGTGATGGGGTGGATGCCTTGGCTTCACCTCTGCGTTCCTTCCAGTAGGTTGCACCGTCTTCGCCCCACCCGCCATCGTCGCGCTGTTGCGCGATGAGCCAGTCAACAGCCTTGCGGACGTAAGGCGCTTTCATGTCTTCACCAACTGCATTTAGGGCGTTCAGCACGGACCAGGTACCGTAAATGTAGTTGGTACCCCATCGGCCAAACCACGAACCGTCTTCCTCCTGTTCGGAGCGCAAATATGCTACGCCGCGTTCAATGCACTGGTTATCGCGCTCATAACCAATCTGCGCCAGGAACGACAAACAACGTGCCGCAACATCAGAGGTAGGCGGGTCGAGCAGGGCACCGTGGTCGGCAAATGGGATGGTGTTGAGAAAATCTGCATTGTTGTCGATGTCGAATGCGCCCCAGCCGCCATTGCTGCTTTGCATGCCCTCAATCCACACGGCAGCGCGACGGATGTTCTCGGCATACCGGACCGGGTCTACCCGGTGCAACAACATGCCGACAACAGCGGTGTCATCCACGTCCGGGTAGTGGTCATTGCGGTACTGGAAAGCCCAGCCGCCCGGTTCCAGATCAGGTGCATTGATCGCCCAATCGCCCTTGACGTCGAAAATCTGAAGATCTCGCAACCAATCACACATTGCGACAATGCGCTCGTCGCCGGGCTCTACTCCCGCTTCCAACAGCCCATGAGCGGCAAGTGCTGTATCCCAGATCGGCGACATACAAGGTTGCACGTAGCGCGGTTTGTCATTTCGAACTTCCCGGTTTTCAGTCACCAGTTTTCGGCAGGCACTCAGTGCAGTTACGAAGTCCTCATGGTCCGGACTGTAACCCAGCGCATCGTAGGCCATTACAGAGTTGGTAATTGCCGGGAAAATTGCCCCGAGACCGTGTTCTCCGTTCAGCCGTGGTTTGATGAAATCGAGAGACCTTTGTATGGCCCATTTCCGGAACTTCATTCGCGGGAAAATATGTCTCTCTGCCGGATGAAGCAGTTTGTCTATCAGCAGGAAAAACTCACCCCAGCGGCTGCCGGTGTGGTTGAAGTTCCAGACCTTGATGTCTTCAGGCGGTTCGCAGAATATCTCGCGGCACGACGCGTTCACAGGGTTGCGCGCCAGTGGCTTAAGCGCGGCCAGGATTGTCAGCGGCGCGATAACCGTGCGGGACCAGTAGGCAAATTTCCAGATATTGATTGGGAACCATTTGGGCATCAGCATCAGTTCCACTGGCATGGCCGGGACCCCGTGCCAGGGAATTTGTCCGAACAATGCTAGTGAATAGCGAGTGAAGACATTGGATTTTTCCGCGCCACCGTGCGCCAGAATCGCATTGCGTGCCTTGACCATGTGCGGCGCGTCTTCGTCGTCGCCCAGAAGTTTGAGGGCAAAGTAGGCCTTTACCGAGGCTGAGATATTAAATCCCCCCTCGTAAAACAGCGGCCAGCCACCATGGGTCTTGGACTGCAGGGAACGCAGGCATTCGCCGAGCTCGGTTTCAAGCTCAGGCTCGCGCATGTCGAGAAAATGATTTAGAAAGATGTACTCGGCCGGAATGGTTGCATCCGCTTCCAGTTCGAACACGATGTGTCCGTCGTCCTGCTGCATGGCAAGCAGGTGATTACCCGCATCACTGGCATTGTTCGCACTATCGGAAACAAGCGTTGCTGAAATCCCGGACTTGGGACGCAGAACATAAACGTTTGACTGCATATTAACTCACCCCAATTAACCCAAACACATGAGCCGCGCCCAATCGACCTCAGTGCTTACCTAAAGAAAGAAAATTACCGCAAGAGTCAACTGGCAATAAGTTTAACTACCCGTTGTGCGGCTGTTTGCCCCGATCTAATCGATCCTTCAATTGTGGAAGGAAGCCCATTATCTACCCAGTCTCCACAAAGCACCAAATTTTGCCATTTTGTTGACGGTGGCGGGCGTTTGTCAAGTTGCTCCGGTGTGCCAAGGAACGTCGCGCGCCGTTCCTTAATGACACGAGCACGAGCGGGCCTGTTATCCGGTGCCTGACCGATCTCGGGTGCAATTTCGCGCCACACGGTATCTAGAATGTCGCCAGCATCACGGCTGGCGGCTTCGTCGCCTGCCGATATCGTGACCGATGCGACGTCGTCACGCACAAATAGCCACTGCGACAATGAATTTAACATACCCAGCAGGGGCTTCTTCATGAGCGGCATACGCGGGTTGTCCACCCGGAAATGTACATTCACGATCGGTACAAAACGATCTGGTGCAGATACGCCTGAGATCAGGGATTTGATCATCCAGGCAGGTACTGCCATCACCACCACGTCATCAGTACCAATTGGTTCCGTCCCCGTGCCGGTTTCGATGGATACAACGCGTCGATTGTCCAGGGAGATTCCGGACACCCGATCATTGAAGCGGATCTCTGATCCGCGCTTTTCCAACCAGTCAATCGCCGGGGCCACAAAAGTTGTGGAAAGGCCGTGTCGGGCAATGAGTGGTCTGGAAAATTCGGCACCCTTGGCAAGGGTTTCGCGAATCACTGGAGTAAGCAATCGCGCTGCAGCCATGTCCGCGCTGGTATTTATAACCGCTACAGTAAAGGGATCCCAAAACCGCTCATACAACTGCCCCTGGCCCGCGAACAACTGTTTTACGGTGCGATTGCCCGCCGACAGCAGTTTCAATCCACTCAGATATTCGCTTAGCCTGGTGCCGGGCACACGGCGATCTTTGTTGAGAATCCACCACGGCATCGATCCGCGATCCAGTTCGATGCTCCAGCGCTCGCCGGTTTTCAAATCCACAAAGGGAAATTCAGCACTTTCTGGGCCGACAAGCTGATCGCTTGCACCTATTGTATCAAGGTAGGACAACGCAGATCTGTTGCCTGACAGCAACAGGTGGTTGCCGTTATCGATCGTGCAATCGAGTGTATTGTCATGAAACGAACGGCAACGTCCGCCGGCCTGGCCAGATTGTTCATGCACAACGACCCGGAACTGAGCTTTGGACAATTCAACGGCGGCTGCGAGGCCGGCCACACCGGCGCCAATTATGTGTGCGGTTGCCATGTTTGCTGTTTGCCCTAGAAGAATCCATGCCGAACCGCGATCAGCAGCTTTTCCTTCGACCCCACAAGCCGTTTCGAGACTTTAGGGTCTGCCAGGGTGGTGTCCGACAGCGCCATCATGCGTTCAAGGTTGCGTTGGTAAACCGCTTTCATAATCCGGGCAGGGCGCATAACGTCCTTGCGGCACAAATTCATGGCATCTTCAGCATTGGAAAACTCGGTGCGCGCAATCTCGGCCAGTTCTCTCCACATAGCGACATAACCGGGCTGAGATGTTATTTCTGCAGGATTAGAATAGTCCACTTCATGCTTTTCGAGTAGTTCGCGTGGCAGATAGACCCGGCCGATGCCTGCATCTTCATCGACGTCGCGAAGAATGTTGGTTATCTGCAAAGCCCGGCCCGTATGATGGGCAACGGCAGTTCCATAGTCTGTCGGGTCTCCAAAGATGCACACGCATAACCTACCAACAGCACACGCTACCCGATCAACATACAGATCAAAGGTTTTCATTGCCGGCGCAACGATTGGTTCGCCAGCATCCATTTCCATCCCTTCGATGACATCCATGAAATCATCGCGGCGCAAAGACAACTCCTGCATAGGTATTTGCAGGGCCCTGGTTTCCGGGCGTCTGGGATGGCCTGCGTAAAGTGCGTCAATTTCCTGGCGCCATGCGGTCAACTGTTCACGTTTACTCGTCTCGTCGAGTTGTTCGTCGTCAACAATGTCGTCGACATTGCGACAGAACGCATACACGGCAAACATGGCACGACGTTGAGATTTAGGCAGGATTCGCATGGCCCAGTAGAACGATGTAGATGCATCGCGCACTGTCCGGGCAATAATGCGGGCCTCGGCCGCCGTTGAAGCGCCAGGCGTAGCTATCTGCGTATCGTTTGCCATTATCTTCCAGATGCCGAGCCCGAGGAAAGTTCAGTTTGATCGCAGGACCGCTCCCGTGTCGCAGGCTTGAAATCAGCTCCTGGCTGCAAATTCCAGCACTTTTTCATCAAGTTTCAGGCCGCGCAACACTTCCACGACAATGTCCTCAGCCTCGAGCCTGGCTTGCCTGTACTGCCAGTCGGGTGCGCCGTGTCCGATAAAGGCGTCAGGCAGTGTCATCGGTTTGATAACCGCGCCGCCCTGTAACATGCCGTTGGCGGCCAGGTAATGCAGCACATGACTGGAAAAGCCGCCAATTGACCCTTCCTCGATGGTAATCACCAGTTCATGGTTGTTTACCAGGTTCTTGATCAGATCAGTGTCCAGTGGCTTGGCGAAACGGGCATCTGCAACTGTTATCAACACGCCACGTTCTTTCAGGTCTTCGGCTGCTTTGAGACAGGTGCCTAGACGTCCGCCCAGATTAAGCAGGGCAAGCTTGTTGCCCTCAACCATGATGCGGCCCTTGCCAATTTCCAGTGGCGTGCCAGTTTCAGGCATTTCTACTCCCATTCCTTCACCCCGCGGATAGCGGAATGCGCAGGGACCGTCGTCGTAAGCAACGGCGGTGGAGACCATATGCATCAGGTCTGCTTCGTCACCTGCCGCCATAACCATCATGTTTGGAAGACAAGCAAGATAGGCAACGTCAAAACTGCCCGCGTGAGTTGCACCATCCTGTCCAACCAGACCTGCCCGGTCGATCGCAAAGCGCACCGGCAGTCTTTGCAATGCAACATCGTGAACAACCTGATCGTAGGCCCGTTGCAGGAACGTGGAGTATATGGCCGCAAACGGTTTGAAACCTTCTGTCGCCATACCCGCGGCAAATGTCACAGCGTGTTGCTCAGCGATGCCAACATCGAATGTGCGCTCCGGGAAGTGCTCCTCAAATTTGTCTACGCCTGTGCCAGACGGCATGGCTGCAGTAATGGCGATGATCTTCTCATCCGCTTCGGCGTGAGAAATCAGCGAGCGGGCAAACACGGATGTATAGCTTGGCGCGTTTGACTTGCTCTTTTTCACGTCGAAAGTTACGGGGTCGAACTTGCCAACAGCGTGGTGTTTTTCCTTGTTGGTTTCGTCAAAAGGATGGCCTTTGCCTTTTTCCGTAACAACGTGCAGCAGGACAGGGCCCACTTCCTTGGCTTCGCGGATGTTCTCGAGGATTGGCACAAGCGTTTCAAGGTTGTGGCCATCGACAGGGCCGACATAGTAAAAGCCCAGTTCTTCAAACAATGTACCGCCCATGACCATTCCACGGGCATATTCGTCCACACGCTCTGCGGCTTTGCGAAGGGTCTTGGGGAATTTCTTGGAAAGCTGGAGCGCGATGTCGCGCAATGACAGGAACGGGTGGGTGGAGACAAGCCACGAAAGGTAATTTGTCAGCGCGCCGACGCCCGGAGCGATCGACATACCATTGTCGTTCAGCACCACTAACATCCGGCTGTCCAACGCACCGGCATTGTTCATGGCCTCATACGCCATGCCTGCACTCATGGAGCCGTCGCCAATAACCGATATTACGTGATTGTCGCTGCCCTTCAGATCACGGGCTACAGCCATACCTAGGCCAGCCGAAATGGATGTTGAAGAGTGTGCGGCACCAAAAGGGTCATACTCGCTTTCGGTGCGTTTGGTGAAACCGTAAAGGCCATCCGATTGACGAATCTTGCGGATGCGGTCGCGACGACCTGTCAGTATTTTGTGTGGATAAGCCTGATGGCTTACATCCCAGATCAATCGATCCGCCGGCGTGTTGTAGACATAGTGCAATGCCACTGTCAGTTCGACCACACCCAGACCTGCTCCGAAATGCCCGCCGGATTGGGAAGCCGCGTCAATTGTCTCTTCCCGCAATTCAGTCGCTACCTGCAGTAGATCTTCCGGCTTGAGTTTCCTCAATTCAGCAGGAAACGAGATTGTATCAAGCAGTGGTGTCGATATTGGCATGTCAGCTCATTTGTTGTTTTACGTTTTCTTTTCATCGGCGTGGCCGGTCGGCACTTAAAAGCCCGAAGTCCATCCAAGCGCAAAAATATTGCGAGGGCTAGGGCTAAGTCACATCACAAGACCTCGCTGTTTATACCAATATTGCGGGCGAGCCAACCTCTGCCTTTGTTAAGCCTTTTTTGGCCACCCCCAGGCAAGCAGTGCTATTTGGGTGTTCTTAAAACAGGCCATTTATGGCACCTTTGAGGCCATAAAGCAGGAATTGTGGCTTCGAAAGCTCGACCCTTTCGGCTACGGGATCTTGCTGTTTGAGCTTGCTTACCAGTTTCCACGCTATGGAAACGATGACGCCAGACTCCATTGCCAGTGATTTGCTAGCCAGTTTTCCAGGTAATTTGTCAGCCGTGCGAAGCAGTGCCTCGGTGCCTTCCAGACATTTCATCTGAACTGCGCGCAGTTCAGGAGGCGAAGATTTTTCGCGCAACATCTCCAAATTGGCACCTGTTTCCCTGCACCACTCCAGGGGCAAGTAGCATCGGTCAAGGTCCCTGAAATCATCTGCGCAATCCTGGAGATGGTTGATAACCTGAAGCGCGTTGCACAGAGCATCGGAGTATTTGAAATGGTTTTTGTCCTCGCCATGCAGCTCCAATAGATACCGGCCGACCGGTGATGCCGAGCGCAAGCAATAATCGATGAGATCATCCCAGGTGTTGTAGCGATTTTGCACAGCATCCTGTCTGAATGCAGAAACAAGATCACTGCCGTGAGCCAGATCAACGTTGGTCGCCAGCATGCTTGCACGCAGGGCAGTTGCCTTGGACAGACTATCATCCGGCTTCTCATTGCGTCCCAGCAGGGCATCATCCATTGCATCCAGGCGGGCAATTTTGTCTTGTGACGATGCCTCCGGGTTGTCGGCAATGTCATCGATTGCCCGCGCAAAGGCGTAGTAGGTCATCACATGGGGGCGAAGCCTTTTAGGCAGCAAGAACGATCCGACCGGAAAATTCTCGTCTGCCGCCCCCTTGCCGGATGGCGTTTCAACGGTTTTCAAGTCAATACTCATTCAACTTCACACATGGAAACCAGGGCCTGTGTCATGTCGCTAGCTTCGTCGGCCAAATGCCGGACAACCGTAAAATGATCATCTTTGCCTACAGCGTGCCACGAACACTGTAGTCCGGCACCGCTCCAGCAGGCTGCCAGGGTTTCGCTTTGGCGATGATATTCGCGTGATTCTGCTCCGCCAACCCATGCTTCGAAACGACCGGTTTTTGGAGTGGGCCACAAAATCGGGCTGCATTGCATTGAGATTTTCTCATCTATGCCAATGCGTTCATTGATGCTGACAGGCATGAGAGGGCGCAAATCATAAAGCCCGCTAATGCCCATGCCGGCTGTAACGAGCCTTTCCGGCCCGCCATGTGCTTTCCAGTCACTGGCAAACATTGCTGCTGCCAGGTGGCCGCCGGCCGAATGCCCTGCGATGACCAGCTTGCGCCCCAGCGTCTGCCACAGGTGCAGGCAGGCTGCGCGAACATCATCTATAATGTCCTGTACGCTGACCTCCGGCGCCAGCCGATAGGACGGGATCGCCATATCCAGGCCATGTGCCGCCACGCCTGCTGCAACATGCGAAAACGATGCCCGGTCAAGCGCTTGCCAGTATCCGCCATGGATGAACATGACAATCGGCGTGTCTTTTCGGCTGGTGGCAGTAAAAAAATCGAGTTTTTGACGCTCGTGATCGCCGTATGAAATGCCGGGTCCGCACCCGGCCGACTGGCGATAGGCGGCGGCATCACTTGCCCATCCGGCGATAATCTCTTCATGATCCGGCACGCGCGCCCGATTGTTGTATTCAGCCTCAAGATCAATCATGGCTAAATGTCAAACTCCTCGATTGTCTCAACTGCTGAACGCAGGGCCTCTGACCATTTGGTCGAGATAGAGCGGAAGTAGGGGTTGTCCTGTTCGATGCGCCGCACACGATCGATGCTGAGATTGTTCTTGTTGTACACCAGCATATCTATCGGCATGCCAACTGACAGGTTCGACCGAAGTGTTGAATCAAAAGACAGCAAGACCAGTTTGGCCGCTTCCCCCAGTCGCATGTCGGGATTGGCCACTCTGTCGAGAATCGGTTTTCCGTATTTATGCTCGCCAATCTGGAAAAACGGTGTGTCTTCCGTGGCTTCAATGAAGTTGCCTTCAGAATAGATCTGATAGAGCGTCGCTTCTTCCTGGTCGATCTGACCGCCGAATATGAACGAAGCGGAGAAGGCGTCGCTGTTCAACCCCTGGTCCACATGATCTTTGCGGACGGTCTTAAGCGTTTTACCCACAAGTTTCGCAGCCTGGAACATAGTCGAAACCGACTTCAAGCTGCTGTTGTCGGTCGTTTCACCGGGATGATCGAACTCTTCTTCCAGCAAAGCCACCACGGCCTGCGTGACGGCCAGATTGCCGGCGGACAACAGGATGAAAACGCGCTCACCGGGTACTTCAAATGTTTGCAGCTTGCGGTATATTGCAATGTTGTCGAGACCCGCATTGGTGCGAGTGTCAGCTGCCATAACCAGGCCGCGATTCAATTTCAGGCCAACACAATATGTCATGGAGTTTCCGGTCGCAGTGCACAGTTGGTGGATTCGTCGCTAAACTACTGCTCTGCGACCTTTTCAACAAGCACTTCCACGTCCATTCGCTCTGCCCCTGTCGATAGACCGCGGCGAACGCCCTTTGCCGGCGTGGCGCCACGGACATCCATTCCGGTTGCAACGCGCACATAGCGCTCATCAGGGCTGACTTGATTTGACACATCAAACCCCACCCAGCCAAGGTCTGTTACATAGGCTTCTGCCCATGCGTGGCTTGCTTCGGCAATTTCATTGTCTCCCACCACCATATAGCCGGACACATACCGTGCTGGCGTACCTAGCAAGCGCGCGGCCGAAATAAACACGTGCGCGTGGTCCTGGCACACTCCCTCGCCGTCGCGCACGGCATCGGCAGCGGTTGTGTGTTCACCGGTGGATCCAACGACATAGGCCACCTTGTCAATGATTGTGGCCGACAGAGCGTGCAGTTGTTCAATGCCTGACAAATGCCTGTTGGAATAGGCCATCGCTTTTATGGCTGCGTCTGCTGCTGTTACCGGTGTGCTTGCCAGATACGCCCGGATTGGCACTGAACCAAGGTCATGACCTGTCACACCGGCTGTATCAGTGGTATTGACCGTGCCGCTCGCAACAATTGTGATGTCTGACAAATCTTTCGATGGAGTTGTCAGGTGGACGATATTGCCGAAAGCATCAACATATCTGAGCGCATTTTCGATACCAGGCGCATCTATCGTCCAGTCAAGCACCGTCTGGCTTTGGTTGTCCTGAGGCGTCAGATGTATCCGCTGCACGAGAAACGCGCCCGGATTGTCATAGCAGTATGTCGTTGCGTGATGGACGTGTATTTTCATGGGAAATTGTATGCCGTTGCAATTTCGCGGGTCAGTCTGTTGTTTCTGGCAATGAAATCCGACAGAAACTCGTGCAACCCGCTCTGGAAAATTTCTTGCATGTTTGCATTGGCCAGCAATTCCATCGTGTCGCGGGCCGTTCGGTGACACGACAATGTCTCTCCATACTCTTTTTCTATTTCTGAAAGGGATTTGTTGCTGATCCAGTCATAGCAATACAGTAACGACCTTGGCATGGCCGGATTGAGGATCAGAAACTGGGCAACATTCCATGGCTGATAACTGGCATCGCGATATGCCCAGCGGTAGGCCCGGTGAGCGGAAACCGAACGCAGCAAAGAGACCCATTGCTGGCGATCGATCGAACTTCCGGGCCCGGAGCCTCTCGGCAACAGGATATGATATTTGACATCCAGTATCCGGGCGGTGTTATCGGCACGTTCAATGAATGCGCCTACCTGACAAAAATGGAAACTGTCCTGGCGCAAGGCGGTTCCCAGCATGGCACCGCGGAACAGCATGGAGCGCTGCTTGATCCAGTCGAGGAACGCTGGCAGTTTGTCACTGGACAGTTGGCTCGTCCGCAGGCAGGCCAGTTCGTTCCAGGTCGCGTTGAGAGCCTCCCACACATCCCGGCTCAACGCCGTGCGGACGGCGCGGCCATTGTTTCGTGCGGTTTCCAGACTGGAGCGGATGCTTGAAGGATTTTCCCGGTCGAGTACCAGGTGCTGTATGACGTTCACCTGGGTTGCACTGTCATACTTTCTGGCAAATGTAGCCTCACAATGTGCGCTCTTGAGAGTTGAACTCCAGTCGTCCTGATGCGCGCGGAACGGTTTCGGCATCAACGAGATTCGATAACTTACCTCGATAAGACGCGCCATATTTTCAGCGCGCTCCATGTAACGGGCCATCCAGAACAATGATGCAGCGGTCCGACCTAACAGCATCAATCCTCCAGCACCCAGGTATCCTTGGTGCCGCCTCCCTGGCTTGAGTTGACCACAAGTGAGCCCTTTTTCATGGCGACGCGGGTAAATCCTCCCGGCGTAATGCGTATCTGGTCGCCTGTCAGCGCAAATGGCCGCAAATCGACATGTCGCGGCGCCACGCCGGCCTTCACAAAGGTCGGGCATGACGAAAGCGCAAGCGTCGGTTGTGCAATGTAGTTGGCGGGCCTGTTCTTGAGTACCTGGCGGAAGCTCGCCACTTCCTTTTTGCTTGCAGTTGGCCCGACCAGCATGCCGTAGCCGCCTGAACCGTGAACTTCTTTAACCACCAGTTCTTCGAGATGCTCAAGGACGTAAGCAAGCGAGTCGTCATCCGAACACCGCCAGGTTGGCACATTGTTCAGTATCGGTCTCTCGCCGGTATAAAACTCAACTATTTCTGGCATGAAGGAATAAACCGCCTTGTCATCGGCAATGCCGGCTCCCGGCGCATTCACGATCGTGACTCTACCGGCCCGATAAATATCAAAAATGCCGGGAACACCCAGCGTGGAAGCCGGATTGAAGGTCAACGGATCGAGAAAGTCGTCATCAATCCGGCGATATACCACATCTACTCTTACCGGTGCGCGGGTCGTGCGCATGTACAGCCAGCCGTCGTATACAAACAGGTCATCACCGGTAACCAGTTCAACACCCATTTCATCAGCCAGAAACGCGTGTTCAAAAAACGCTGAATTGTAGATGCCCGGCGACAGGACAACGCAGGTTGGCTCCCCGTCACACTGAGGTGGCGCCATAGAGTCGAGCGTTTGCCGCAGCAGTTCAGGGTAATGTTCAATAGGCCGAACACGGTGCTTGGAGAACAGGTCGGGAAACAGAAACATCATCGCTTCGCGATCTTCCAACATGTAAGAAACGCCGGACGGTGTACGGCAGTTGTCCTCCAGCACGTAGAACTCGTTGGCACCCACACGCACAATGTCTGTTCCAATTATGTGCGAATAGACATTGCGGGCAGGGGAATGACCGGCCATGTGCGGCAGGTATGCCTCATTTTGAAGAATGAGCTCGCTGGGCACTCTGCCCGCACGCACAATCTCCTGACGGTGGTAGACATCATCGATGAACGCATTGAGCGCACCGACACGCTGCGAAATACCTGCCTCAAGCCGCCGCCATTCACTTGCGGAGAAAATGCGCGGAATGATATCAAAGGGGATCAGTCTCTCTGAAGCTTCCTCTGTGCCATAAACGGCAAAGGTGATGCCAAGCCTGCGGAAAATCGATTCCGCTTCCCTGATCTTGGCCCGCAGGTCACCTGGTGTCTGGGTCGCAAGCCACTTGTGCAGTATAGCATACGCCGGACGCACACTGCCGTCCGCCTCGAGCATCTCATTGAAATTATCTCCCATCGACAACACTGTTGCGCAATTGCGGCACATTCCAAAGCCCAAAATTTATGCACAACTGATGCATTTTTCATCCTGTTGCCAAACTTTGCTAAATTGTGGCAGTGTCGGCTTATGTTCTTCAGGATTGGCAAAACCGGGCATTTGTGTGGAGTTGCAAAGCGCGTCTCAGGGGACGAAGTGCTGTTGCATTGTGCCCGCATTGGATTCAATCCTTAAACCGCACTTTCCATGACGTCCAACAGCACGCGGCTTGGTTGCCGCGTTTTCCTGCCGATCAGAATTGCGGAGCGCACCCATGAACAAAAATCTCAATATTGAAGAACTCGTTGTTGCTGACAACGCTCATCATTTTCACCCATTTACCGATCACAAGCATCTGCATGAAACAGGCGGCGTGCGGGTGATTACTCAAGCCAAGGGCGTCCACATATGGGACGGCAACGGCAACCGACTGTTTGATGCTATGGCGGGGCTTTGGTGTGTCAATATTGGCTATGGGCGCAAGGAATTGGCCGAAGCTGCCTATCGCCAGATGCTTGACCTGCCGTTCTACAATACGTTTTTCAACACCACTACGGTGCCAGCGACCTTGCTGGCCGAAAAAATTGCCGGCCTGCTTCCGGAACGGTTCAAACAGGTTTTCTTTGTCAATTCCGGTTCTGAGGCCAACGACACTGTCGTGCGGTTTATCCGTCGCTATTGGGAGGTGCGCGGTCAGCCCGATCGCCAGCACATAATCTCACGCAATCGTGCCTATCATGGCTCGACATGTGTTTCAGCCTCATTGGGAGGCATGTCGGCAATGCATGCCCAAGGCGGTTTGCCGCTGCCCAAGTTCCATCATGTGCTTGAGCCTGACTGGTTTGAGCTTGGTGGTGACATGAGCCCGGAAGAGTTCGGTATGAAGGCAGCGCGGGAAGTTGAAGCCAAGATCAAGGAACTCGGGCCGGACAAGGTCGCCGCGTTTGTGGGTGAGCCTATTCAAGGTGCAGGCGGTGTGATTGTTCCGCCGGACAATTATTGGCCGCATGTTCAAAAAGTCTGTCGCGAACATGGAATTCCGATAGTGGCTGATGAAGTGATCTGTGGTTTTGGCCGCACCGGAAACTGGTGGGGACACCAGACTATGGGCATTGATCCTGACATAGTGGTCATGGCGAAAGGGCTGTCATCTGGGTATCAACCCATCGGGGCGGTTGCGATTTCGGAAAAATTGATCGGAGAATTCTTTGATAAGGGTGGCGAGTTTTTTCATGGCTACACCTATTCCGGGCACCCCGTGGCATGCGCGGTAGCACTGGAAAACATCCGCATCATGCAGGATGAAAAAATTGTTGAACACGCTGCGGCAATCGCACCTTACGTGGCAGAAAAAATCGGCGGTTTGCGTGAGCACCCGATTGTGGGAGAGGTACGCGTCAAGGGATTGATCGGCGCCATTGAACTGGTGAAGGACAAGAAGACCCGCGGCCGATTTGACGATCTGGGTCGTGTCGGCGGTATATGCCGGGAACATTGCTTTGACAATAATCTGGTGATGCGGGCGTGTTGGGACACGATGGTGTTCTCTCCGCCACTGTGCATTACCGAAACAGAAGTAGATGAGTGGGAAAATCTCGCTCGCAAGGCACTTGATGCGACTCTTGACGATGTAAAGGATGAAATGTCGTAATCTGGAGTCTGAAAAACGAATGCTTTGCCTGTCGAAACAATCGTTGAAACAACTTGTGTTGTGTTTAACACTGGCTGCGTTGGGTATTTGCAGGAGTGTTGGGGGTGGGTTTGAGGTAGATTAGAGACGATAATACAGGGAGTTACAAAATGACATACACACCGAAATTCCGCGCATCACGCCGTTCGGTTCTAAAGGGCTCAGGCGCCGCATTTATTGGCCTTACCATGCTGCCGCGATATGCGATGTCAGCGGAGGAGAAGAAACTTAACTTCTACAACTGGGACACATATATCGGCGAAACCACACTGGCTGATTTCAACAAGGCATCCGGCATTGAAGTCAAGATGGACCTTTATGCCGACAATGCTGAATTGTTCGCGAAATTGAAAGAAGGCAACCCCGGTTATGATGTGATCATCCCGACCAACGATTATGTAGAACGCATGATCGCAGCCGGCATGCTGCAAACTCTGGACAATTCCAAGATAGCGAATTTGACCAACATTGCAGATGCTTTCAAGGATGCCACGTTCGACCCCGGTCGGAAATATTCTGTACCCTACATGTGGGGCACCTTGGGTATCGGTTATCGCAAGTCCAAAGTGAAAGACGCATCAAGCTGGAAAGCGGTACTGGACAGCAGTGAGCACGCCGGCCGCATCTCTTTGCTGGGAGACGGCGACAGCGTGATTGGTGTGGCTCTTCAATATCTTGGCCATTCATTTAACTCTGTTGTTCCTGCTGAAATGAAAGCAGCCGAAGAACTGCTCATCGCGGGCAAGAAAGGCGTCAAGGTTTATGCCGATGACAATGGCCAGGACCTGCTCGCCTCCGGTGAAGTTGATCTGGCCATGGAATGGAACGGCGACATCATCCAGGTCATGGGCGAAGATGATGATTTGAGTTATAGCGTACCAAAGGAAGGCAGCTTGCTGTGGCAGGATTGCGTCTGCATTCCAAAGGGCGCGCCGCACCCTGAAAATGCACATGCCTTTATCAACTATCTGCTTGATGCGGATGCCGGTGCGCATATTGCGGATACCATTCAGTATGCAACAGCGAACGCTGCGGCTAAAGCCAAGATGGACGCCAAGTATACCGGCAATCCGGGTATATTCCCGCCTGATGACGTGATAGCCAAGTGTGAGGCGGCGCTTTACTCGGAAGAAAAGACCAAGCTGCGCAGCGAAGCCTGGACCCGTATTCAGGCGGCCTGATCTGCTATTGCAAAAATCCGGAGGGTCAGGTGAAATCCACCTGACCCCTGTTTCGAGGTGCCGGGCGGGTGGAAAGCTGGAAACAGAACAAGGCGGTATTCTGGGTAACTGCGTTACCCGGTGTGGTTTGGTTGTTGTTGTTTTTTCTGATCCCGCTGGCCCTGATTTGGGGCATGTCATTCGGTGAGAAGACCTCGATCATCGACATCGAGATTACCGGAACCCTGGCAAATTACCTCCGCTCTTTCGAAGCTGTGTACGTCAAGATCATCTGGAAATCTATCTGGATCAGTGTCGTTTCAACGGCGGTGTGCCTGGCGATTGCCTATCCGATTGCCTTTGGCATTTGTTTTTCACCTGTCAGATGGCGGCCCTTGCTGTTGTTGCTGGTAATTCTACCGTTCTGGATAAACCTGCTGATCCGTACATATGCATTGATCGCAGTTTTCAGGACGCGTGGTACACTTAATTTCACACTGGAGTGGTTGTGGGATCTTGCCTTTCTCGACAAACTGATTGGTCCCTACCAGCCTCTGGAATTGCTCTACAACAACGGGGCTGTGATTGTCGGCATGGTTTACGTGTTCATGCCGTTCATGGTGTTGCCGCTGTATGCCACCATAGAACGCCTTGATCGGTCTTACCTGGAGGCCAGCCTGGATCTTGGCGCCAGCCAGTGGCGGACTTTCTTTTCGGTAACCGTGCCGCTTACCATGCCTGGTATCGTATCCGGGATCATTCTGGTATTCATCCCCATGCTTGGCATGTTCCTCGTGCCCGACCTGTTGGGTGGCACCAATGCCATCATGATTGGCAATGTCATTACCGATCAATTCAAGGCGGCCAATGACTGGCCGTTTGGAGCGGCGCTTTCATTCCTGTTGATGTACGTCACCTTTGCTGCCCTCGCGGTTCGCGCCTTTTTAGGGGCGCGAATGAAGGGCGGAGTGGGGGTCTGATATGGCAAGGCGCAAGTCGATACGTGGACCCTTGGAGTATGGGAAATCACCCTGGCTGATCCTGTTTGGCATTGTCACTTTCATTGTGCTTTATGCGCCGATTGCCCAGTTGATTGCCTTCAGCTTCAATGATTCAAAACGCAATATCGTGTGGCGCGGCTTCACCACCAAGTATTACGCCAAGGCGTGGAACGACGCTTCGCTGGTCGAAGCCTTCGTCAATTCGATCACCATCGCGGTCATGTGCACCATTATCGCCACGATCATTGGCACCGCGACTGCACTTTGGCTATGGCGTTTCCGGTTTCCTGCAAAGGCTGCCGTGGAGGGTGTTATGGCGCTTCCCATCGTTATCCCGGAAATCTGCATGGGAGTGGCGGTATTGGTGCTGTATTCCCGCGTCGGGCACTGGATGCGAGGCTTTGAATCCGGGCCGATACACTGGTGGAACGAACTGTTTTCTGTCTGGCCTTTGAACCTGGGTGCAATAACTGCCGCTCATATTGCGTTCAGTTTTCCGTTCGTGGCTGTTGTTGTGCGATCGCGTCTGGCAGGATTCAATCGAGAGTTCGAGGAAGCGTCCAAGGATCTTGGCGCCAGCGAATGGCAGACCTTCTGGAATGTGGTTCTTCCCTTCATGATGCCGGGCGTCATCGCGGGTGCATTATTGTCGTTCACCCTGTCTCTGGATGATTTCGTTATCACCTTCTTTACTGCCGGGCCGGAAACCAACACATTCCCCGTCAAGGTATATTCTTTGGTTCGCCGGGGTGTTTCTCCCGATATCAATGCGGCCTCGACTGTCCTCATCATTATCACACTGGTCGCCACCATCATCGCCATGCGCATGCAGGCGCCACAGAAATCCGAAGGGTAGGGGCCACATGACCAAGCCCATCATCTCAATCAACAATGTGACCAAGCGCTATCCCGGTGTGGTTGCTGTGGATAATGTTTCGTTTGACATAATGCCCAATGAATTCTTTGCCCTTCTCGGACCGTCAGGTTGCGGCAAGACGACATTGCTTCGCATGATAGCCGGGCTTGAAACGTCCGGTATCGGCGACATTATTGTTGATGGTCAGAATATGGAGGGCGTCCCGGCCAATCAGCGCCCGGTAAACATGGTGTTTCAGTCCTATGCCGTATTTCCGCACATGACTGTTCGCGACAATGTCGCGTACGGCTTGAAGGTCACCGGCGTTGCCGCCGCAGAAATAGCGCCACGCGTTGAGGAAGCTCTGGAGATGGTTCAGATGGGGCCGATGGCCGACCGTAAGCCGGATCAGCTTTCGGGGGGTCAGCGTCAGCGTGTTGCATTGGCCCGCGCACTGGTGAAACGACCCAAGGTTTTGTTGCTGGATGAGCCGCTGTCAGCGCTTGATGCGAAATTGCGCGAGCATATGCAGCTGGAACTTACGCGGCTGCAGCAGGTTATAGGCATCACTTTCATCATCGTCACCCACGATCAGGACGAAGCCTTGTCCATGGCTGATCGCATTGCGGTGATGGAAAAAGGCGGTGTTCGGCAGATCGCCGGTCCGGAAGAATTGTACGAAAAACCTCAGTCGCGTTTCGTTGCCGACTTTATCGGCAAGATCAATTTGATCGACGCGACAGTCTCAGGAGTATCCAGGTCCGGTGTTACCTGTCAGGCCAAGGGGCTTGGAAAGGTGGTCGTTCCCCACGATGGCCATGCTTCCGGCGATGTGTCGCTGGCGATAAGACCGGAAAAGCTCTCCTTGTCCGACAAGGCACCGTCCTCAGGTTCTGAAATTGCTGCCAGGGGTGTCATTCGCGATGTGGCGTATTATGGCGACGTCAGCAATGTATTCGTGACCTGTTCGGACGGACTGGAGCTCGCTGTAAACGTTCAAAACGATCGTGCTGTTGCTGGTTTGCTTGAAAACGGCCGGGAAGTCTATGCAAGCTGGCACCCGTCTGACACGCTTATCCTTCAGGAGTAGATATCCATGTCGACACCAAAGTCGTCACTGGGCGATGCAGCTTTTCGCCGCAAGGATCTCATGGGATCTTCGATTGAAGCAAGCTATGCCGGAGCCCTTTCCTTTTTGCGCCGCAAATACACCCGGAATCTCAAAGGGGTCGACGTAGCGGTAACCGGTATTCCTTTCGACCAGGCAGTCACCAACCGGCCGGGGACGAGGTTCGGCCCGCAAGCCATTCGCCAGGCTTCCGCTCAGCATTCCTGGGGTCCGGTGTGGCCCTGGCGATTTGACCCGTTTGACACGCTGGCGGTGGTCGATTACGGGGACTGCTTCTTTGACTGGGGGCGTAAGCAGGATGTTCCGCGGATCATTGAAAAGCATATAAACACGATCGTCTCCAGGGGCGTGTGTCCTTTGACCTTCGGCGGGGACCATTTTATCACTTATCCGGTACTGAAAGCGGTTGCGAAAAAGCACGGTCCGCTTGGCCTTGTACAATTTGACGCTCACCGCGACGTCGAGCCGGAAACCGGCAATCGCATAGACCATGGCACCATGTTTTCGCTGGCATTGAGGGACGGGGTGGTTGATCCTGACCGGTCCATCCAGGTAGGCATCCGCACCTGCTTCAAGGGTGAAGATGCCATGGGCATGCGAGTGCTTTTTGCAAACCAGGTACACGAGATGGACGCTTGCACGGTTGCGGAAGAGATTCGCCAGCGATTGGGCGCGGGTCCGTCCTACCTGACCTTTGATATAGATTTTCTGGATCCTGCAACGGCCCCCGGCACGGGCACACCTGTTCCCGGCGGTTTCAGCAGCCATCAGGCCCTGTCGGTCATTCGAGCCATGAAGGGATTGGATTTTGTGGGGATGGACGTGGTTGAAGTGTCTCCTCCCTATGACCATGCCGAGATGACGTCGAACGCCGCTGCAATGATTGCTGCAGAACTTTTGTGCCTCAAGGCCTACGCTGCAGGTGCCCGGGCCGAGGAGATGACCAGCTGATTGAACTGATTACTCAGGGCTTTGCACCCGCCGAGGTCATGCTGGTCATGCTGGCAATGTTTGTCGGTGGGGTCTGTAAGGGCATCATTGGCGTGGCTCTGCCCCTGGTTGGTATCTCTGTCATGGTAACGCTGCTGGACCCCAAGCTGGCAGTTGCAATGATTGTCATTCCCATCTTTCTCACCAACCTGCAGATGGCCGGCCGGTCCGGCGTCGGCGAGCTTGTGACCGCTTTTCGGCGTTTCTGGCCGCTGGTCGCAACCTGCTTCACAACCATTTTTGCCGTCTCGTTGTTTGCGGCCCGGTTGTCGTCTTCGGTTATTCTGATCGGCTTGAGTGTGGCTCTGCTGATGTTTGTGATGGCTAATGTGTCGCCGTGGAAACCGACGGTGCCGGCACGGTTTGAGAAACCTGCCGGCGCCATGGTTGGGGTTGTGTCAGGCGTCCTGGGCGGCGCAACCTCGGTGTACGGCCCGCCGATCACCATGTTCTTGCTGGCTACTGGTGTACCCAAGAGTCAGTGGTCCGCGTCAGTCGGAGTGACTTTCACGCTTGGTAGCCTGCCGTTGCTCGCCGGATACGTGCTCAACGGCACAATAACATCGGCCGTGGCAGTCGTATCAACCCTGGCCTGCTTGCCGGCATTTGCCGGCATGTGGTTGGGGTTCAAGCTTCAAGATGCCATGCCGCCCGAGATCTTCCGCAAGGTTTTGCTAGCGGGGTTATTCATTATGGCCTTGAATCTGTTGCGCAAGGGCTTCTTCGGATGATTCCCCTGGACGAAGAATACAAACTAGCTACCTGACAGTCCGGCCGCGAGCGGTGTCATCTGGTTTTCCAGGTTGGTTCCAATAGTCGGCATGACCGCGATAAGCGCCAGGCCGGTCGCTGCGGCGATTAAGGCGTATTCGATTGCGGTAGCACCGTCCTCGCTGCTCATGAAGCGTGCAATTGCGTCGTACATCAAAACTCTCCATATGCTCGACTTTCACGAGCATGGTAATCATTACCCCAAGGTCCCTGCGAACTTGTTGCCTTTCGACGGCGCCCATAGTCGGTTACAGATATAAACGAATTCTAAACAAGCCAACTTTGCACAGATCGTATTTATGGTGATGTTTACAAACTGTTTAGATTTTTAACTATCTCTGCGCCTGCCAGGCAAGTCGCCCCTAAGACAGCAAATCCTTCACCCGATAATACAGCATTCCAAGTGTCAGACCCGGCCTGCGTAAAAAACCACCCGGGAACGGCAAATGGCGAATTCGGGCAAATACGTCAAATCGCTCCGTATCGCCGACAACGGCGTCTGCAAGCACTTTTCCAAGCATACCGGCAAGTACCACGCCCTGACCGGAATATCCGTGCGCATAGTATATCGAGCTGTCGCTGCGCCCCATATTGGGTAGTCGATTGTAGGTAATGCCAATATGACCACCCCATGCGTAATCCATCTTCACATCACTGAGCTGCGGGAAAATTCGCAGCACCCTGGGACGCATGTTGGCGCCAAGGTCGCGCGGGTGAATGCCGGAGTAACTGCACCTGCCTCCAAACAGAAGCCTGTGATCCGCCGTCATCCTGAAGTAGTCAACGACATAATTGCTGTCGCTTACAGCTTCATTGTCACGAATCAGGCTGCGCGCGCGTTCTTCACCCAGTGGTTCGGTTGCGACAACATAGCTGGCTACCGGCATAACACGATGGTTCAGACCTGGAACCAGCGCGCCGAGATAGGCATTGCAGGCAATTATGATCTGCTTGCAAGAAATTGTTCTACCCGATGCGATTTTCAGGGCAGGGGAGTTCCCACCCTCAACACGTTGGACGTATGTGTTTTCGAAGATCTGGCCGGCCTGACCAAGCACGGCGTCAGCTAGTCCGAGAGCATAGTTCAATGGATGGATGTGGCCGGCATCCTGCTCGCGTAATGCACCGTGATACCTGCCGCTTGCCAGTTTTTCAGACAATTCGTTGCTGCTCAGCATGGTACACCCTTGCACACCGTACCGTTCCAGTTCTTCCCTATGCTCCATAAGCCTGGCCATGTGGCTGGGTCGAGCAGCAGCGTGGAGCAGACCCCAGGTAAGATCGCACTCGATTCCGTGAGTCTGGATACGCGATTCAATCAATCGCTTGCCTTGTTCGGCAACATCAAAACAAATCCGAGCGTCAGGAACGCCCAGCTGTTTTTCGAAATCCTCCATGCCGGGAGAAAAACCGGTACAGACCTGGCCGCCATTTCGTCCTGTCGCGCCCCAGCCTATCGGACCTGAATCAAATACGGCAACCCTGCGCCCCTGACCGGCAAGCTCCAATGCTGCAGACAGGCCAGTGAAGCCTGCGCCAACCACACCGACATCAACCTTTTCAGGCAGAGATGATATTGCAGACGTTATGACCTCGCGATTGGCGGTCACCCGGTAATAGGTTGGTCGGTCTAGTGCATTGTCTGTCATGAGGTTCGCAGATACCATTCATAGTCGAGTTGATGGATGGTGTAGTGGTGTGCATCTGCCTCAAAGGAACGTGCAGTGTGAAACGCTTGGCACCATTTTTCGCCGAAATACTCTCGCAATATGGTGCCGTCTTCAAAGGCCTTTAGCGCCACCGGCCAACGTATTGGAAGGTCTACTCCCTCTTCGCTTTCGTACCCGTCACCTGATATCGGATTTTGCGGCGTCAGCTCGTTGGTGATGCCGTGGTGTATGCCTGCCAGCACGGCCGCCATAACCAGATAGGGGTTAGCATCTGCGCCTGAAACACGATGTTCGACCCTGACTGCCTTGTCACTGCCACCTGGAATACGCAATGGGACAGTGCGATTGTCGCCACCCCAAAGACCACGCACCGGTGCGTAGGTGCCAGGTCTCAAACGTCGGTAGGAATTGGCATTGGGTGCGAATATCGCCATGCCTTCCTGCATGGTTGCAAGCAATCCTGCGACGGCATTGCGCAGTGTGTCAGAAATAGGCCGGTCTATTGTTGGATCTTGCGGACCGAGGAATATGTTGCTGCCGTCCTTGTCGAGCAGACTGCAGTGAACATGAAGACCGCAACCTGCCTGTTCTGCAAAAGGTTTGGCCATGAAACTGGCAATTGCGCCATATTTGCGAGCCACCGCCTTTATGCAGCGTTCGAGCATGATTGCCTGATCGCACGCCAAAAGCGCGTCATCCGTATGGTACAGGTTTATTTCAAACTGCCCCGCAGCATACTCTGAGACAAAAGTTTCCGCGGGTATGTTCTGATCTTTGCAGGCTTCCTGGATTTCATCAAGCAGCGACTCGAAATCATAAAGATCGTCCATGGAGTATACGTTTGTTGTGCTGGCCCGCCATCCGGTCTCTCCGGAGCGCGCGGGTACCACTTCACCTCTGGCTGCAGCTTCCTGATCTATCAGATAGAATTCGTACTCTATTGCCACCACGGGTGTCAGTTGAATTTCAGCGAAGCGATCAAGCACGGTTTTCAGCAAGTGGCGCGGATCAGCGAAATGGGGCTGTCCGTTCTGGTCCACCATTGACGCAATAACCTGTGCAGACGGTCGCTTGGCCCACGGGATGCAGGTGAGCGTTCCAGGTACAGGAAAACACAGATAGTCAGGGTCGCCATCGCTGGTGCCGTACTCGAATGTTTCGATATTGCGGCCTGTCCAGTCGAGCAGATAGTTCGACCCCGGCATCCTGGCGCCTTCACAGTACAGCTTGGGCAGGTAGTCACGCGTTAACTGCTTGCCACGCAAAATCCCGTTCATGTCCGGTATCAGCATGTCAACTGTCACGACATCGGGGTGCTGGGCGAGGAAAGCAATTGCCTCGCTGTCAGGCTTTTTAGAGGAATTCATGAAATACCTTCAGAAATCAACGCAGGGCGGGGCATGCAGGTAACCAGGCCGTTCATGCCTTATCCACCATTGTCAACGAAGGCATTTTTTTCGTCAAGCGATCAGGTTATGATGAACTTTCTGAACGGATCGGCAGTGTGATGCTGGCGACCGTCAATTTTTTGGTGGTTCATGTCGACAGCACAATTTCAAGACTGGTTCGCAAAACACAACATTGATGAAATCGAATGCCTCGTCCCTGACCCCAACGGTTCACCCCGCGGCAAGATTCTGCCTGCCAGGAAGTTCCTGAAAGGTGTCGGCAGTACATCGATGAGAATGCCCGAAGATATCTTCATTCTTACAGTCACCGGAAGATACTCGTCGCAGGTTTCGCCGATTTCCGAAGCATCCGGCGATGTTTACCTGGCTCCTGATCTCAAGTCCCTGAAGCTCGTTCCCTGGCATGACAACCCGACGGCTCAGGTGATTTGTGATTGTTACTATCTGAACGGCGATGCGGTGGATATTTCTCCAAGATTTGTACTGCAGCAAGTATTGCAGCTTTATGCAGAGCAGGGCTGGAAGCCGGTTGTTGCGCCTGAGCTCGAGTTTTATCTGGTAAAGAAAAATCTCGATCCCGATTACCCGCTTGAAGCGCCGATCGGAACAAGCGGCAGGGCGGAAAAAATCGGTCAGGCCTATGGCATCGACGCCGCCAATGATTTTGATCCAATCGTCGAGGATATTTACGATTTTTGTGAAGCCCAGGGAATCGACCTTGACACCATCAGCCATGAAAGCGGACCGGCGCAGCTGGAAATTAATCTCAACCACGGTGATCCGCTGGACCTTGCCGACCAGGTGTTTTTGTTTAAACGCACGGTGCGGCAGGCCGCTCTCAAGCATGACGTCTATGCGACATTCATGGCAAAGCCTCATCAGGATGAGCCTGGATCCTCAATGCATTTGCACCAATCACTGCTTGACAATCAAACCGGGAAAAATCTTTTCAAGGGGCGTGGCAAAAATCCGTCCCGATTGTTCCTGGCTCATATTGCCGGACTGCAACGATATTTGCCTGCCGCCATGGTGTTTTGCGCGCCAAATGTAAACTCCTATCGACGTTTGGTGCCAAATTCTGATGCGCCTACCAACACGCACTGGGGAAAGGATAATCGCACCGC
>CAJICM010000080.1_pt1 | contig 24897 bp, 18 predicted proteins | sample 9199691 | NCBI WGS metagenome assembly CAJICM01 (sample SAMEA7708338, study PRJEB35096) | sediment metagenome | biome: marine neritic benthic zone biome [ENVO:01000025]; feature: sediment [ENVO:00002007]; material: shallow marine sediment [ENVO:03000034] sea grass bed [ENVO_01000059] ...
ACTGCGTGTACTCGTTCAACGGGCCGTGAGCGAGACGCTGCTGATCGCGCAATTTCACCCGGCACAGGTTCAAAACGCCGTCCTGCATGGCAGCCAAGACACGCTGCCCCTTACCGGAATGGGTACGCTGAAAAAGCGCTGCCACGATGCCAAACGCCAGATGCAGACCCGTTCCGGAATCACCGATCTGGGCGCCGGTCACCAAAGGTGGCCCGTCCAGAAAACCTGTTGTGGAAGCTGATCCACCGGCGCATTGGGCCACGTTTTCATAGACCTTGCAGTCTTCATATGGTCCAGGACCGAAACCTTTAACCGATGCATAGATCATTTTCGGGTTAAGTTCCTGGATGCGTTCCCAGGTCAGTCCCATTCGATCAAGCGCGCCGGGGGCAAAATTTTCCACCAGCACATCACAGGTTTTTACCAAACGCTCAAGCACGTCTTTGCCGCGTTCGTTCTTGGAGTTGAGCGTAATGGAACGTTTGTTATGATTGAGCATGGTGAAATACAACGAGTCGGCGTTCGGCACATCGCGCAACTGCCCACGCGTTGCATCGCCTACACCGGGGCGCTCGACCTTGATCACGTCAGCGCCGAGCCATGCCAACAACTGGGTACAGGTCGGGCCGGATTGAACATGGGTAAAATCCAGAACCTTGACGCCTTTGAGTGCCTGCATTTTTATTCTCCCGTTTCGAATTTCCAGCGATCAGCTTGCTTTTCCGATACGCTTAAACAACCATCTGTTCTCATGTTTGCGTGGGCCAGTTTGTTTACTTGTACATAGTCTGGGCCTTGGTGCCGGGAGCATATTCATCCGGGTCAACCCACACATTTACCACGGCACATTTCCCGGTCTTGGCGATGGCTTCCCTCGCCCGTTGCAGGGCTGGTTGAATTTCTGCGGCCTCGCGCACTTCTTCGCCATATCCACCAATCATTTCACCAAACATGGAAAACGGAATATCTCCGAGTTTATTGCCGATATTGCCACGCTGCTCGCCGTATTTGGCGATCTGGCCATAGCGGATCTGGTTCATATGCGAGTTGTTGCCGATAACGGCCAGATATGGTGCGCCAAAGCGCTGAGAGGTTTCCATGTCGAATGACGTCATGCCAAATGAGCCATCGCCATAAAGGCACATGACTTCCTTGTCCGGATTGGCCAGTTTTGCCGCCATGGCGAAACCGGTTCCAACCCCGAGCGAGCCGAGCGCGCCGGGGTCCATCCACTGGCCAGGACCACGAGGGCGGACCGCCTGGGCCGAGATCGTCACGATGTCACCGCCGTCGCCAATATAGATTGTGTCTTCGCCCAGAAATTCGTTTATTTCCCAGGCAAGCCGGTACGGGTGAATCGGATTTCGATCTGACGTGAACAGCGGCATCAGCTTTTCAAGCGCAACCGCTTCGGCTGCGCGCAATTTCGCCATCCATTGTTTGCGTTCTTCTTGTGCCGATTTGTTGATACGCCCTGAAGCAGCCTGCTCGACTGCTGCCAGAATTGCACCGGGATCACCACACAAGCCCAAATCCACATCGCGGTTCTTGCCGACCGTGTTGTAGCCCATATCAATCTGTACCAGCGTAGCTTCCTTGGAGATGCGCTTGCCATAACCCATGCGGAAGTCGAACGGTGTACCGACGATCAGAATTACGTCAGCCTCCTTGAATGCCATGGATCGGGTGCGATCAAATCCGTGTGGATCATCCGGGTGAAGCATGCCTCGGCTCGCGCCGTTCAGATATGCCGGAATATCCAGCGAGCGGACCAGTGATATGGCTTCATTGTGACCCTGGGCTGCCCAAACCTGCTGGCCAAACAAAACCGCAGGACGCTTGGATTGCACCAGAATGTCTGCCAGCTTTTCGATATCTGCAGGGTCACCTATGGAGCGAACCGATCCACGGTATTTGCCGGGTGTCGGGACGATTGCCTTTTCGACCGGAATCTCGGCATCAAGTATGTCGCGAGGAATTTCAAGATAGGAGGGACCATATGCGCCGTTGAAACTTTCGCGCGCAGCCATGGCAATCATGTCCGCAACACGTTCGGTCGAAAGCACACCAGCGGAAAATTTGGTAATCGGCGCCATCATGTCGACGTGCGGCAAGTCCTGAAGTGAACCCATCTTGTGTTGTGTCAGCGAGGACTGCCCGCCGATATGCAGGATGGGACTTTCGGACCTGAACGCGGTTGCAACACCAGTCACCGCATTGGTGCATCCCGGCCCTGCGGTGGTGACAACACATCCAAGCTTGCCGGTCTGCCGTGCGTACCCGTCAGCAGCGTGGGCCGCAACCTGCTCATGGCGTACGTCAACAATGCGAATACCTTCGTCGATACACCCGTCATAAATATCGATAATGTGGCCTCCGCAAAGAGTGAATATTGTGTCCACACCTTCGGCCTTGAGCGCTTTCGCAACGAGATGGCCTCCTGAGATGACCGACCCGTCCTTGGTCTTGGCCTTCAGAGTATCTTCTGCAGTTGATGTAGGTGTTGCTGTTATCGTGCTCATTTGTCATTCGCTCCCTGATGTATTTCCGTGTCGTTTGGCCCATCAACGGGACCACAATGTTGGTTCAACCCGCGTCTTCGTCGGCGCCGGAAAATGTGTTCCAGTTTTTTCGAACATGGCCATGCAACCGCATGGTATGTTCACGCACCAGCATGGAGGCTAGTTCGGCATTACGGCCTTCAATCGCCTCAATGATGTTCATGTGATCCACCACCGACCGGGTGATACGGTCGCCTTCCGCCATTGCCCGCTCCCGGATCGAGCGCATGTGCAGGAAAAGACCCTTGGCGATATCCAGCAGCATCGGGCTGCCGGACAATTCCAGAATGCGCAAATGGAATGAAATGTTGGCTTCCGAATACTCATGCAGGTGCGCCCGCAGCTCCGTTTCACCCTTCTGTTTGGGCAGTGCCTTGCGCAATCCTTGTATATCCCTGTCAGAGGCATTTTCCACAGCCAAGCGGGCTGCCATGCTTTCAAGTGAGGCCCAGACCACAATCATGTCGAGAACTTCGTCCAAGTTCTTGCGACGAATAAACACCCCTCTGCGGGGCTGGACCTCTACAAAACCCTCCTGTTCCAGCCTCGTGAGCGCTTCTCGAACCGGGGTCCTGGATATCCCCAGCTGCTCTGCCAGCGCCCGTTCATCGAGGCGCAGGTTAGCGTCTGCGCTGTACAGGTTCATGCTGCTGATAGCGTCCTTGAGCACATCATAAATGTGCTCTTTGAGACTGAAATTGCTTCCGACAGGCTTAAGTTTAAGACGGGTTGCCATTACTGGTCGCAGGCCTCGCTGGGTCGGGTCAGATTAGCTGAAACGTCGCTGAAGGCCGCATGAGCGGCCTTGGTCGGCACTATCTCAACTGGTCTGTGGTATACCAAGTGCCACAACATGACATGGACAGGTGCGCATGCGGAGTCTTTATTCCACATCGTGGATACCCGCGATTTCATGAGCACGCACTTGCAGCATGAGACGTGACTAAACGGTGAGCTTATGAGGCGTGTCTATGCACAGTATATCATGACAGAATCTGGCCAGCTCGTGGAACCGGTGCTGTGGCGGGGTATCAGGGTCAGGGACTGTCTGACCTGAAAAATCTCATCTCTATACTTACGCCACGTTGTCCTTTTGCGGTTGCCGAGATCTCTATCTCGCACAGGCGCAGCAGGATCGCCGCCAGAGCCAATCCGTAACCGCTTGCATTTCCGGTAAGGCTGATTTCCTTGACCGGTTCACTGCTATCGATGCTGTTCAAAATCGATTGCACATCGGTGCGACCAACATCGAACTCCACCTTTATGCATAGGACGCTGTTTTCGAGATTCTGGCCGCACAATCGCAATCTGCTGCCCGGCCCGCCCAACACTGCCGAAGTGCGCAGCAAACTGGTCATGGCACGTCTGGCGAGGCGTGCATCCATTCTAACCCGACTGGTGCCGATTACTTCAAACAGGGTGCCGGTATCGAGCTCAACTTCTTCACTGACCAACACAGACCGAATTTCTTCAAGGGCACCGGAAAGCAAGGTGTGCAGCTCACGTGCCTCAAGTTCTACCGGCTGTTCGTTTCGCTGAAGTCGGATCATCTCCATCATCTCGTTCATATTCAGCAACAACGCAGTGGCAGACTCTCGGATGAAGCCAAGATAAGAGTTCCGTGTCGCGGCATCGACTTCATTCGCATCGCCTTCTGACAAGATGTCGATGTAACCGAGGATCACATTCAGCGGTGTACGAAAATGGTGCGCTACCTGAGAAACAAATGTAGTTCTGGCCTGCTCGATGAACTGTTTTTGCTCGAGCATGTCTTGCATCGCCTGATCGCTGCGGTTTTGCGATGTGACATCTGTCAACAAAATCAATGTTCCGCCCAACTGATCATGAGCGTCTACATATTGCAGCTCAAAGGTGCGGCCGGTAAGCCCTGCAACCTGCTTCGGGCGTTGCCGCAGTTTTGGTGAAACATCATACAATGATCGTTTAACAAGATCTTGCCTGGGGCGACCGAAAAATTCCAGTTCAAGCAAGCCTGCGCGGCGCAACATGTCGAAAAATCTGTCATTGCTGGTTATGACGCGGCCATCATCGCTGACCGACGCCACTCCGGTCCCGATGCCGTCCAAAGTGGCTTGAAGAAGCTCGGCTTCCGAAGTTGCGACAGCAACATTATCTTGGCTTGAAGTCAGCGCCACAAGGTAGGCCCCCACACCTGGCTTGTTTGCTCAGTCCGTGAAATAGATGGCAGCTGTGCTCCCCAATCTCCTCGCCGTCCCGACCGTGTAAAAAATGCTACCGACAATTTTAACGCTGAATTCTAAAGCAATCATTGATGGCGGGTCTGGATACCGTTAATAGAGCCAGCATGGTTGATCATCTTAAAATTATGCTCGCTCAATTGAACCCAACGGTTGGGGCCGTTGAGGCAAATTCGAACCGGGCGCGTTCGGTGCATGCCGAGGCAGTAAATGCGGGTGCAGACCTGCTTGTGTTCGCCGAACTTTACATCTCCGGATATCCGCCTGAAGACCTGGTTCTGAAACCTGCGTTCGTCGATGTTTGCCAGCAAGCGGTCGAAAAACTTGCGAAGTTGACTGAAAACGGTGCGACGGCGATGCTGATCACCTCGCCGTGGGCCGCGGACGGCAAACTTTACAACGCGGCCATCCTGCTTGAGAACGGCAAAGTTGATACCGTGCGTTTCAAGCATGACCTGCCGAACTATGGCGTTTTTGATGAAAAACGGGTGTTCGACGCCGGCCCGGCACCCGGACCCATTAATTTTCGCGGCACACGCATCGGCGTACCGATCTGCGAGGATATCTGGACGGAAGAAACCTGCGAAACACTGGAAGAAACCGGCGCAGAACTGCTTATCGTACCAAATGGATCGCCTTTTGAACGCGACAAGCAGGATGTCCGCCTCAACCTGGCTGTGGCCAGGGTGACCGAAACCAACTTGCCAATGATCTACATTAATCAGGTCGGCGGCCAGGATGAGCTGGTGTTTGATGGCGCTTCGTTCGTGTTGAACGCAGACCGTTCCCTGGCCTGTCAGTTGCCGGAGTTCGAAGAAGCAACATTGCTGACAGAATGGACGCGTGGAACTGAAGGCTGGGTGTGTGAGAAAACAAGTACGGCTCGCCAACTATTGGGATACGAGGAAATCTGGCATGCCTGCGTTTTGGGAACGCGCGATTATGTGCGCAAGAACCACTTCGACGGCGTTGTTCTGGGGCTTTCCGGCGGGATAGACTCTGCAGTGGTTGCAGCCATGGCAGTCGATGCGCTGGGCGCAGACAAAGTTCACTGTGTCATGCTGCCATACGAATACACGTCGTCGCACAGCCTGGAAGACGCCGAGGCATGCGCAAGAGCTTTGGATGTCCGCTACGATGTGGTGCCGATTTCTGAGCCGGTCAACGGTTTTCTGAATACCCTTGCGCCAATGTTCGAAGGCACAACACAAGGTGTTACCGAGGAGAATATCCAGTCACGCACCCGAGGCGCCATATTGATGGCGATCTCCAACAAATTCGGCTCCATGGTCCTCACCACGGGTAACAAATCGGAAATGTCGGTTGGGTACGCTACCTTGTACGGCGATATGAACGGTGGTTTCAACCCGATCAAGGATGTCTACAAGTCGGACGTTTATGCCCTGGCAAGCTGGCGAAACCAATCTGATGCGGCTGGCCTGAAGGGCCCGGCAACGCGTGTCATACCGGAGCGCATTATCACCAAGGCACCCTCTGCTGAACTGCGACCGGATCAAACCGACCAGGATTCATTACCAGAGTATGATGTGCTGGACGATATCCTGGATGGCCTGGTTGAGCATGAAACCGCGCTGGCAGATCTGGTTGCCAAAGGCTATGATCCAGCGGTAGTGGAGCGCATTCAACATCTACTCTACATTGCTGAATACAAACGCCGCCAAGCTGCACCGGGAGTAAAGATCACTCGCAGGGCTTTTGGCAAGGAACGCCGTTACCCCATCACCAACGGGTTCCGGGATAAGGCCTGAAACATGACGGTTACAGTTCGCTTCGCGCCCTCACCTACAGGCCGCATACATATCGGCAATGCCCGCACGGCCATCTTGAACTGGCTGTTCGCGCGCAAGGAGAGCGGTCGTTTCATACTCAGGTTTGACGATACCGACCTCGAACGCTCCACCAAGGAGTTTGCTGACGGCATTACAACTGATCTCAACTGGCTGGGATTGACACCGGATGAAGTATACCGGCAGTCGGAACGTTTTGCCCTGTATCACGAAGCAACTGAAAAACTGAAGAATGACGGTCGGCTTTATGCCTGTTATGAAACGGCTGAAGAGCTTGACTACAAACGCAAACGCCAGTTGGCCCGCCACCAGCCACCGATCTATGACCGGACGGGCCTTAACCTGTCTGATAAAGACCGCAGCAGACTTGAAGCGGAAGGGCGCAAACCACATTGGCGTTTCAAGCTGGATCAGCGCGATATTCACTGGCACGACCTCGTGCGAGGTGATGTTCGCATCGATACTTCCTCGCTGTCAGACCCTGTCCTGATCCGCGAGGATGGCAGTTACCTCTATACGCTTCCGTCGGTTGTCGATGACATTGACATGGGACTGACCCATGTCATTCGCGGCGAAGACCACACCACCAACGCTGCTGTACAGATCGAAATATTTGAAGCACTCGGCGCCAAGGCGCCAGCATTTGCGCATCACTCGCTGCTGATCGGATCTGACGGAAAGGGGCTGTCAAAACGGCTTGGATCCCTGTCGATAGCCGCAATGCGGGACCAGGGTCTGGAGGCGATGGCTGTTGTCAGTCACGCCGCACTGATAGGCACCTCTGAAGCGATTGAACCACACACCAGTATGGACTCTCTGCTGGCGGTGTTCGAACTGTCAAAACTGTCCAGGGCACCGGGGCGGTTCGATATGGCCGAGCTTGAAAATCTCAATGCGCGCATCGTGCATCAGTTGTCGTATGCAGAAGTCCAAGACCGCCTTGCCGCGTTTCAATCGGACGGTGGTGAAAATTTCTGGCTGGCCGTTCGAGGCAACCTGTCCAAGGTTCAAGACGCCGTCGAATGGCACGATGTGGTCTATGGCGACGTGAGCGGCGAAATAGACAAGGAAGACCGCGACTTCATCTCGCAGGCAAGCAGTTTGCTACCCGATGACCCCTGGGATGACCTGACCTGGAAATCCTGGACAACTGCTGTCAAGCAGGCCAGCGGCCGAAAGGGCAAGGCATTGTTCATGCCATTGCGTTTGGCGCTGACCGGTAAACAGCATGGTCCTGAGCTGGCTGCCCTGTTGCCACTCATCGGCCGTGAACGAGCGCTGGCAAGGCTTGGTGATTAGAGCATTTCTCACAAAAGTGGATACCGGTTTTGTGAGAAAAATGCGACAACAAAGGGATAGAGCGCGGTTTTGATCCAAACAAAACCTGTTTCGCTATAACAAGCTCATTGTCAGGCAATCCAGGTCACGACACAGGATAGAAACGGTCGTCTTTCAGGCACGCAATTTCGGCAGGATCAACACCATGAAGATTGCCGTACATACCAGTACAAGTGCGACAACCTCGCGCCAGCCCACGGGCTCCGCCAGCAGCAGCATGCTCGAGTACACGCCGACGACCGGAACAGCCAGAACACCAATGGCGGCATAAACTGCGGGAAACATGCGCACGATCTTAAAATAGGCCCACTGGCAAAACACCATCGGAAATGCCAGGACATAAGCAAAACCAATAACGGCCGGAGTGCTCAAGGAGCCCAGATCCGGCAATGGCTCCAGCAACATGGCTCCGGTTCCTACAGGAACTGATGCCAGCAACAGTTGCCATCCGACAATTGTGGCAACAGGAGCACGCCAGTCAAAGCGCTTGAACAGCACCGTACCGAGCCCCCACGACAATGCGGCGCCCAGCATGAACATGGATCCAACGGGCGCCGTACCAAGCACGGCCATGTCGTGGCCAATCAAGACAACAAGCCCCGCCACACCGAGGCCCAACCCGACCAGCACCGGCAGCGCAGCTCTTTCACCCAGAACAGGAACGGCAAACAGCGCTGCCCACACAGGCATGGTGAATGCAATTATTGATGCCCGGCCTGCCGGCACCAGCGTCAATCCAAACGCTGAAAACAAGTGCCAGCCGACCATGTTGAATATACCGCACAACAGTAACGGCCAGATTTCACCAGACGGCACACGCAAAGTGTTGCCCGACAGTTTCGAAATACCGAGCAGAGCACCGCCTCCCACAGCAAGGCAAATTGTTCGAAACCACCAAGGGTCCATTTCACCGAGTACAATTTTCATACCCGGCCAGTTGATACCCCAAAACAATGTAACGCCCGCCAGCAGGACAAATCCCAAGATGGGCAGACCGGCCGGCGATGGGTGTAGTGGGGCAGATCGGTCAGTCAACTTGCGGGATCTCGCGATCCGGGTTTGGCACCTTGAAAGCAGCCTGGACCGCAGGACGCGAGGCAATGGCCTTGTACCAGCGTCTGGCATTTGGAAACTCGTTCATGTCGATCTTTTGCCATTCAAACCGCGACGCCCACGGCCAGGTCGCCATGTCGGCAATCGAATATTCGCCCACCAGGTATTCTTCTTCTGCCAGCCTGCGGTCAAGAACGCCCCACAGCCGTTTGGCCTCGGCCTTGTAACGCTGTTCTGCATATTCAGATTTGCCGGAATTAAAATGCAGAAAATGATGCGCCTGTCCCAGCATCGGCCCAAAGCCACCCATTTGCCACATCAGCCATTCGATGGTTTGCCAGTAGCGTGGCCCGTCAGGCACCAGGAACTTGCCTGTCTTGCCGGCAAGATACATAAGAATTGCGCCGGACTCGAATATCGATTGATCATTGTCGTGATCGTATATCGCCGGAATTTTGTTGTTTGGGGATATTTTGAGGAAATGCGGCTGAAACTGCTCATCCTTCATTATGTTGATCGGATGGGTGGTGTAGTCCAGTCCCATCTCTTCAAGGGCGATAGATGCCTTGTATCCATTGGGTGTGCTCCAGGTGTAGAGATCAATCATGGTAGTCGTAGTCTCCCTTGGGGTTCAGAAAAAGATGGTGGGAATGCAAGCCACAGTATCAGACAAGAATTGTCTTGCTGGCTGAATTCTCGAGGTCGAGAATAGCGTTGTAGTGTGCCGGATCAGGAAATGTAATGCCCGATAGCAGCAATTGTGCGCGAACATCGCTCAATGCCGGATCAGCCATTACACAGCGAAGCGCACTGCGCAACTGCTCAACTGTTTCAGCATCCGTCGCACGCGAAGTTATGTAGGGCAACCCGGGCACCCTGGGGGTCTGACCCAGCACCCTGACCCTTGAGATCAACTCAGCATCAACTGCAGACAACAGAGAAAATGTGACGGCATCGATGCAGGCAATATCGGCTTTGCCTTCGGCAACCAGCTGCAGCGACTGACGGTGGTCGCCGGAACGCGACAAAGACCTGAAGAAAGGTTTGCACCGGTCGTTTTGACTTGCGGCAGCAGCGTGCAAAGCGATCAGGCCCGACATGCTGTCTTCGGTATTGTAGACGGCCCTGGCACTCTTGCAGTCATTCAGTGAGTACAGGTTCGAAGCAGCCGGTACGATGATCATGGAGGAATAAGACCCGTCCGGATAACACCCCTTACAGGCATATACCGGCAAACCCAGCAGTTGCACCTTGCCGTTCAATTGATGAGTAAGCGGATAACCGCATGTCTGGGACAGCAACAAGTTGGGAGCGCACCAATGCTGTTCGAGGTCATCAGGTGCAACCAGGACATCGGGAACATCAACAATCCCCTGCCGTCGCATGTGCTCTGCAATGCCGGCCCACCACGCGCTGGTAGCTCCGGCAAGTTCCGGCAAATCATACATCGGCAGAGAAGCAAAGTTCATTGGAAGACCGCTGTGATTGCTAACAGAGGCAGCGTTCTATCAGGTAATAGTGTGCTCCACAAAGCGGATCGGCTGTTTTCCCGGCACGTGGCAAGAAGACAAACGGAATGACTTGCAGTTAGCAACCCATGGGGTAAGGTTATAGTTGTAAAGGGCGCATTCTGACATTTATGTGTCTTGTTTCAGCATTACGCCGACAACAAGCATACTGTTACGATGAAAGTCAAAATGCCATTCGTTGGCATCAGGGGAACTGAAAGACGCCGAAGATAACGGCGCTTAGCAGGGTGGGAAGAGGGATATATGCTACAATTAGCTGGCAAGCGATTGGTACAGATGGCGTTGATTATGGCCACTGTTTCGCTACTGTTGTTTCTGGCATTTGAAGCAGACAAGTACAGCCTGGCAGGCAAGGTTCTCGGCCAGTACTCAACGCCGGACCAGAGAATGTTGTGGCTAGAACAAAATGGCTACAATGAGCCATTCGTTCAGCGCTATTTCACCTGGATCATTAATGCGGCACGCGGTGATTTCGGCGAGTCGGTGCAGTTTGCCACCCCTGTTTCGAAACTGCTGAAGGATCATCTGCTCAATACTGCTGTGCTCGGTGGACTGGTATTCACCATAACAGTATCCATTGCGCTGGTTCTTGGCGTCTTGTCCGGCATTGCAGAAGGCTCGGCGCGAGATCGCGGCATTACAGTGCTAGCGGTCATCACCACATCTGTTCCGGAATTCGCCTCTGCCACAATTCTTGTAGCAATTTTCGTGTTCTGGCTGGACATACTGCCGGGCACATCCCCTTTCAGTAACGGGTTAAACTGGGCAGACGCCAACCAGCTTGTGCTGCCGGTGATGGTGCTGGTGATCTACAATTTCGGCTACTATACCCGCATGACGCGTGCTTCCATGGCCGAGGTGATGACCTCGCAATATGTGCGAACCGCCATTCTCAAAGGGCTTCCTTACAAGCGGGTCATTATGCGGCACGCGTTGCGAAACGCTTTGATTGCACCGTTTACGGTCATGATCCTGCAGTTGAATTATCTATTGTCCGGGGTGATCGTGACCGAAGTATTTTTCTCATACAAAGGGTTCGGAAAACTGCTCTATGAGGCAGCGTTATTCGGCGACATATTCGTTATCGAGGCGTGCGCAATGGTGGCGGTGTTCATAGCGGTGTTTTCACAGTTTGTATCTGACATCGGCTACACCCTTCTAAATCCACGTATCCGGTTCAGCTGAGGACACAGACCCATGACAGATACAACAGCTGAACAAACAAACACTCCCCAATCCAACTCCGGACTGGCGCGGTTCTGGAAATCTTTTGGCCTGCTACGCGAGAGCTGGGTGGGCATGATCGGGTTGTTCCTGGTTGTGTTCTGGGTGGCGATTGCAATTTTCGTGGACCTGCTGCCATTGCAGGATCCGCTGGCCCAGACCCGTGGCGCCATCAACCTTCCCATGCTGAGTGAAGACAAAAAAGGCATCATGCACTGGATGGGGACCGATGATCGCGGCCGGGACCTGCTGGCGCGATTGCTGCACGGTTCCAGAGTCGTTCTGTTCTGGTCAACCCTGGCCACTATCGTTGCCTACTCGGTTGGCATGATCATGGGAGTAACCGCCGGATACCGGGGCGGCTGGTGGGATGAAATCATCTCTTTCATGGGTAATGTGTTGCTGTCATTCCCGCAGATTGTTCTGCTGCTGGTGATCTTGACTGCATTCGGGCCGAATTCGAACATTGGGGTGTGGATGAACACGGCGCTGGGGCTGGACAAGACAATTGTGTCCGGCGCGCTGATTATCGTGGCCATCACATTTTCCACAGCACCTCAGGTTGCCCGTATTGTGCGCGGTATCGTGCTGGATCTGAAAACCCGTGACTACATTGCGGCAGCAGAGGTGCGCGGCGAAGGTCCGTTATGGATCATGCTGGTTGAGCTCCTGCCAAATGCCCGTGGGCCCTTGATTGTCGACGCCTGCCTGCGACTTGGCTACGTGATCATCACCATTGCGCTGCTCGGGTTCCTGTCACTCGGCCTGCCGCCGCCGGATCCAGACTGGGGCAAGATGATCTCCGACGGGCGCCAGTGGGGCTATAACGGCCTGAACATCATGCTGTGGCCCGCCCTGGCGATCTCTTCGCTGGTGCTGGGTTTGAATTTGCTGGCCGATGGCCTGCGTGAAATTTCGCTAAGGGATTGATCCTATGGCCAAACCGGACATGAATACACCTGTTCTGGAATGTAACAACCTGTCGATCTCTTACTACACGAGAGCCGGTGAAATACCTGCCGTTGTAGATTTCAACATGAAGGTCATGCCTGGCGAAGCCGTCGGTATTGTGGGTGAAAGCGGCTGTGGCAAGTCCACGGTCGCACTCGCCATCATGCAATACATGGGCAAGAACGGTGATATTGTCGGTGGCGAGATCAAATTCATGGGGCGGGACATGCGCACCATGTCGGAAGAAGAATTGCGTGATATTCGCGGCTCGCGCATTTCCATGGTTTACCAGGAACCCATGGCTTCGCTTAATCCGTCCATGCTGATCAAGGAACAGCTCAATGAAGTCCTGATCTATCATGAAGGCATCAGCGAGGAAGCAGCTTCCAAGCGATCCATCGAGATGCTGGACGCGGTTCGCCTTCCTGATCCGCAACGGGTAATGGATTCATTCCCGCACCAGATTTCCGGCGGCCAGCAGCAGCGTGTGGTTATTGCCATGGCGTTGTTGTCCAAGCCACAATTGTTGCTCCTGGACGAACCTACAACCGCGCTCGACGTAACAGTCGAAGCCGGCGTTGTCGAGTTGATCAAAGACATCTCGGAGCGCTTTGGTACGTCGATGATCTACATCTCGCACAATCTGGGCCTGATCCTGGAAACCTGCGACAAGATCGCGGTGATGTACTCCGGCGAAGCTGTCGAGTTCGGGACTGTCAATCAGGTGTTTGACGAAATGCGTCATCCCTACACGCGTGGTCTGTTCAATTCCATTCCCCTGCCCGGTGCCGACCGCTACTCGAGGCCGCTGGTGCCTATTCGAGGTCAGTTGCCACTACCGCATGAACGCCCGACCGGCTGCAACTTCGGTCCGCGCTGCGACCACTTCAAGGATGGCGTATGCAATGTAGAGGCACTGCACATGCAGGACGTTTCTGCCCATCTCGGCCATCAGGTACGCTGTGAGCGGTATCTGAACATCGACTGGGAAGCGGCGAAACCGAAGGCGGTAACAGGCGATGCCATCAATTACGGCGAGACCATACTGCAGGTCAAAAACATGCAGAAGTATTACGAGGTTCATGACCGGTCGCTCAAGGCATTGATTTCGGGCAAGGCATCGAGATTCGTGAAGGCCAATGAAAAACTCGACTTTGAAGCCCGTGAAGCGGAAACTGTAGCCATTGTTGGTGAATCCGGTTGCGGTAAATCGACGTTTGCCAAGGTGATGTTGGGCCTTGAGACCGCGACAGGCGGTGAAGTCATTCTGAACGGCCAGGAGATCGGGCAGATATCGGTTCATGATCGCTCGCCGCAAATGGTCGGCTCAATGCAGATGATTTTCCAGAATCCGTTCGAAACACTTAACCCGTCGCACACCGTAGGCAGTCAGATCAGCCGGGTGCTGCGCCTGTTTGACGTGGCCAAGAGCAAGGAAGATGCGCTCGAAAAAACCTATAAGCTGCTGGACCTGGTAAAGTTGCCGCGTGACTTCGCATTACGCCGTCCGCGACAGTTATCCGGCGGCCAAAAGCAACGCGTCGGTATTGCACGTGCTTTTGCCGGTGAAGCCCAGGTGGTGGTTGCCGATGAACCGGTCTCAGCGCTGGACGTGTCTGTGCAGGCCGCCGTAACAGGGTTGTTGACCGATATTCAGCGTGAACGCCGGACGACCATGCTGTTCATTTCGCATGACCTGTCTGTTGTGCGTTATCTGGCGGACCGGGTGGTGGTCATGTATCTCGGTCAAATTATGGAACAAGGCGATACCGACGACATCTATTCCCCGCCGTACCATCCATATACAGAAGCGCTGCTGTCTGCGGTGCCTATTGCTGACACCTCAATAACCAAGAAACATATCGTCCTGGAAGGTGAACTCCCCTCGCCGATGAATCCGCCGACGGGCTGTCCGTTCCAGACCCGCTGCCCGCGAAAGATAGGCGCGATCTGCGAGAATGAACTACCGGAGGTCAAGGATCTAGGTAGTGGCCATAAGATCATGTGCCATCTGAGTGAAGAAGAACTCAGGGCCATGGAACCGGTCATTGCGATGCCTTCTGACAAGAAGAAAAGCGCCTCCGCCGCCGCAAACTCGGGTCGGACAAAAGCTGCGCTGGCTGCCGCTTCAATAGCTGCAATTCCAGGCATCGATACGCCGCCACCTGCATCCAAGGCCAAAGCCGCCGTCAAGAGCAAACCGGCAGCAAAGAAAACCCCGGCGAAAAGGGCTGCTGCAAAGAAGCCGGCGGCAAAGAAAGCTGCAGCCAAGAAAGCCGCAGCCAAGAAGGCAGGGCCCGAGCGGTTGAAGAAAGCGCGTGGCAAGGCTGACGATCTGAAACAAATCAGCGGCGTTGGGCCAAAACTTGAACAGACTCTGAACAGCCTCGGTTTTTGGCATTTCGATCAAATCGCAAAGTGGACGAAGGCTGACATAGCGATCGTTGATAATGAACTGTCCTTCAAGGGCCGCATCGAGCGGGACGACTGGGTCAAGCAAGCCAAAGCTCTGGCACTCAAGTAGGCTGAAGCATATCGCGCTACCGCTGCTTGTTGAGGTGGTAGGTAAGAGCAGGCGCTGTAAAGTAGCGAAGCGCACTTTCGTGCAAATAGTGTTCTGTTCCAATCAGAATTGCGCGTCGCCCCTACAGCATTTCTCACAAAAGTGGATACCGGTTTTGTGAAAAAGAAATGCAACAACAAAGGGATAGAGCGCGGTTTTGGGTCAATCAAAACCTGAATCGTTCTGGTATTCAAACAATCCGGGGCCTTGGCAGCTTGAAGCTTCGTGACAGGTGTCCCGTACTCATCGCAGTCCGACAATCGGGTCTGGATCTATCTCGCGCAACAGTTTACGGCGCATGGCACGCGCAAAGTCATCATAGTTTTTCGCCACTTCGACAAAGCTGCCATCACCGACAGCCAACCGGTCCCGGTAATACTCGTCCAGTTGCTTGTCCTCATTGAGAATAGCCAGTCCGTTCAGTGTCACATTGCGGGCAATCGCCATGGATCGCGCTTCACTCAACACGGTTGAATACTGGCGAGGCGGTGTTTCGCGACCGTCGCCGGAGACATCCACAACACGGCGTTCAGACTGTATCGTATTTTCGTCAATCGATCTGATGGCATGGGCAACGCCGTCACCAATTCCGGTGCCACCAACCTGGTTGCGTGGCATTGCGGCTATGATGGCAGATGCCCGTTCCAGTTCCGCCTTGCTACTCAATACAAACCAGCCGGTCTCGTCTTTCGGATACCGCGCTTCTGCCCAAATCAGAACATTCAACGCTATTTGCTGGCGTGGACCTGCCGTGATGGCACGCAGAACAGCGGGATCGCGCAGGGCAGTTGCAATTCCGGACAGTTGCAATCTGTATTCCGCATCATCCACACTGCCGGATGCATCTACCGCCAGCACCAATTCCAGGTCGACTTCGTCACCAGCAAATGCCACATCGTTGGCCGGCCCAGACAGGACCAGCAAAACTGCTGTCAATGCGCCAAAAAACTGTCTCACAAGGCCATGTTCTGGAAACCATTGTCGCTTGCAGGCATGACTTGGCTTACCGCTAAGTGATTGCATCGCTGCATGGACTACTCTCATCAAGGACATGGGTTATGAAATCGCATTATCGCGCAATTGTCATCGGTGGCGGCGTTGTTGGCTGTTCAATTCTGTATCATCTGACGAAAAAAGGATGGTCCGACATTCTACTCATCGAGCGTGATGAACTGACATCCGGTTCAACCTGGCATGCAGCGGGCGGGTTTCACACCCTGAACGGTGACCCCAATGTGGCCAAGCTGCAAGAATATACAATCAACCTTTACAAGGAAATCGAGGAAGTTTCCGAGCAATCGACCGGCTGTCATGTAACCGGCGGTGTCATGCTGGTGTCGAACAACGATCGTTTCGACTGGCTGAAAATGGCCCACGCCCGCAACAAATACCTCGGCGTAGACACCCGCATCATATCGGTTGAAGAAGCAGCCGAGCATTTTCCACTGATGGACAAGAACCAGTTTGTCGGCGCCATGTGGCATCCTCTGGAAGGCCACCTGGATCCATCAGGAACCACACATGCCTATGCCAAGGCTGCTCGTGTCAATGGTGCAGAAATCGTGCGTCAAAACAGGGTTCTGGAAACCAACCAGTTGCCAGACGGCACCTGGTCTGTGGTCACTGAAAAAGGCACAGTCACCTGCGAACATCTGGTGAATGCAGGCGGCTTGTGGGGACGTGAAGTGGGCCGCATGGCGGGCCTTGAGTTGCCGGTCTTGTGCATGGCGCACCAATATCTCATCACCGAAGAGATGGAAGAGGTTGTCGCCTACAACAACGCCAATGACGGCAAGGAAATCGTCCACGCCATCGACTTTGACGGTGAGATATACATGCGCCAGGAAGGCAAGGGCATGTTGATGGGCACCTACGAACCCAATGGTATCCCATGGTCACCTACCGAGGCCCCGTGGGATTTTTCCACCGAGCTTCTGCCACCGGACCTGGACCAGATTGCCGACAATCTGGAGCGTGGTTTCCAGCACCATCCGGCCTTCCAGACCGCCGGCATCAAGAACATCATAAACGGGCCGTTCGCCTTTGGCCCCGATGGAAATCCGCTGATCGGGCCGATGCGCGGCCTGCAAAACTACTGGGTGGCGTGCGGTGTCATGGCAGGCTTCAGCCAGGGTGGCGGAGTTGGCCTGGCACTGAGCAACTGGATTGTAGATTCAGATCCCGGTTTTGACGTATGGGCCATGGATATCGCGCGCTACGGCTCGTATGCCAACATGGCCTATACCAATGCGAAAGTGCGTGAAAACTATGGCCGCCGCTTCCGGATCATGTTCCCCAACGAGGAGCTTCCAGCGGCCCGTCCACTGCGCACAACCCCACTGCATGACCGGTTCAAGGCGATGGGTGCGTTCTTTGGCGCCTCGTACGGTATCGAAAGTGCATTATGGTTTGCTCCAGAAGGCCAGAAAGCCGAGGAAGCCGTAACCTTCCGGCGATCGGAGGCCTTCGACATAGTGGGTGACGAGTGCCGCGCTGTGCGTAATTCGGTCGGTGTGCTGGAGATATCCGGTTACGCCAAGTACGAGATCACCGGTCCCGGCGCTGAAGGCTGGTTGTCCCATTTACTGGCCAACAAGGTTCCGGCCAAAGGCCGTATGACGCTGGCTCCAATGCTGAAGGAAGACGGCAAACTGATCGGCGATTTTTCACTGGCCAAGGCGGACGACGAACGCTTTTACATTTTCGGCGCGGGCGCTGCGGAAAACTATCACATGCGCTGGTTCGAAACGCATCTGCCCAAAGACGGCTCGGTCCACGTGCACGCCCTCGGCCTGGAGATGTGCGGCCTGTCCATTGCCGGTCCGAACTCGCAAAAACTCCTGGCGAAACTTACTGATCAGGATGTCTCGACCAGCGCCCTGCCCTTCATGTCGTTTCGCGAAATGGATCTGGGGCTGGTGCCAGCAAAACTTGCCCGCGTCAGCTTTACCGGTGATCTCGGCTATGAAATCTGGGTAGCTGCAGAATACCTCACCACCCTGCATACGATGATCATGGACGCCGGAGAGGAGTTTGATATCAAACCGGTCGGCGGACGGGCGTTGCTGTCACTTCGCCTTGAAAAAAACTGGGGTACGTGGGCAAGGGAATACCGCCCAATCTACGGTCCGTTTGAGGCTGGCATGGGCCGCTTTGTCGCCTTGTCGAAAAATGACTTTATTGGTCGTGAGGCGGCGGCCCGGGAAAAGGAAAGCGGCGGCGAGCGCGCCCTGACAGTGTTCACGGTTCACGACAGTGATGTTGATGTGATCGGTGATGAACCGATCTATCACGACGGCAAGTGTATCGGTTGGATCACGTCCGGCGGGTATGCGCATTCAGCCGGGCAATCCGTTGCAATCGGATTTGTGCCGCGCGAAGTAGCAACTGAATCAGAAGGCTTCGAGATCGAAATCCTCGGACAAAACTACAAGGCCAACCCACAGCGCGAACCTCTGTTTGATCCTGATGCTTCACACATGAGATCGTGAACTGATCATTTACCCGGGAGCCGTCAATGAAATCCCATTACAGAGCCATTGTGATCGGTGGAGGCGTTGTTGGCTGTTCTGTGCTTTATCACCTGACCAAGGCCGGCTGGAGCGACGTGCTGCTTATAGAACGCTCGCAACTCACATCCGGTTCGACCTGGCATGCAGCGGGCGGGTTTTTGACCCTTAATGGTGATCCCAACGTCGCCAAGCTGCAAGCCTATACGATTGAGCTTTATGACGAGCTGGAGCGGATATCCGGCCAGTCGTGCAGCCTGCACCGATGTGGCGGACTGCTGATGGCCGACAGCCAGGAGCGCATGGACTGGTTGAAGATGGCCCATGCCCGATCAGCCTATCTCGGCCTTGAAACCGAATTGCTGACACCAGCAGAGGCAAAGGCGCGCATGCCACTACTGGACGATAGCAAGTTCATAGGGGCCATGTGGGATGCAGCAGAAGGCAATCTCGATCCATCCGGCACCACTCATGCCTATGCCAAATCTGCCCGTATCCAGGGGGCCGAAATCGTGCTGGAAAACCGCGTTATCGAATTGACGCCACGCTCCGATGGCGGCTGGAATGTAATAACCGAAAAAGGCACAGTCGCCTGCGAACACGTAATCAATTGCGGAGGTTTGTGGGCGCGCGAAGTCGGCCGCATGGTTGGCATTGAGCTGCCGGTGCTTGCCATGGAGCACATGTATCTCGTCACTGACGACATGCCCGACGTTATTGCATACAAGGAACAACACGGCGCCGACATGCCGATGATTGCCGATTTCGGCGCGGAAATCTATATGCGCCAGGAACGATCGGGTATGTTGCTCGGCACCTATGAACAGGATTGTCGGCCATGGTCGCCCAAAGACACACCCTGGGATTTTGCCGCTGAACTTCTACCGCCGGATCTGGATCGAATAGCACCGTCACTTGAAAAAACCTTCGACAGCTATCCCGCCATGGGCCAGGCAGGGATCAAGAATATTGTCAACGGCCCGTTCACGTTTGCACCTGACGGCAACCCGTTGGTGGGGCCGGTCCAGGGTATCCAAAATTACTGGTGCGCGTGCGGCGTCATGGCTGGGTTCAGTCAGGGAGGCGGGGTTGGACTTTCGCTTGCCAACTGGATGGTCAACGGCGATCCCGGCGGCGATATCTGGGCCATGGATGTCGCCCGTTACGGCGACTGGGCGACGCGAAGCTACACCAATGAGAAGGTACGTGAAAACTATTCAAAGCGGTTTTCAATCCGATATCCCAACGAAGAACGCCCTGCTGCACGACCGCATCAAACGACACCACTTTTTGACATGATGGTTCGGCAGGGAGCCGTCATGGGCGACAATTGGGGGCTTGAGGTTCCGTTATGGTTTGCGCCCGAGGGTGTTGAACCGATAGACATTTTCTCGTTCCGCCGGTCCAATGACTTTGCGCATGTGAAAGCAGAGGTCCTGGCTACGCGAGAGCGGGTTGGTGTCACGGAAATTGCCAATTTCGCCAAGTACGAGTTCACCGGGCCCGGCGCAGAAGGTTACCTGTCTCGGCTGATGACCAACAAAATGCCACGCAAGGGGCGTATTTGCCTGACGCCGATGCTCAATGAGCAGGGCAAGCTGATTGGCGATTTCACCATCGCCAAGGCAGCAGACGACCGGTTCATGATGTGGGGTTCGGCCCCGGCACAGGTTTATCACATGCGCTGGTTTGAAAAACACCTGCCGGATGATCATTCGGTGCGGGTGGTGCGTATCGATCTCGGCCTGGTCGGATTGTCCATTGCAGGGCCAAAATCGCGTGAAGTGCTTGCCGCGCTCACCGATGAAGATGTGTCCAATGCCGGTTTTCGGTTCATGGACTATCGCGAGATCGATGTGGCCTGTGTACCGGCCAAAGTCAATCGCATCACCTATACCGGGGACCTGGGGTATGAAATCTGGATAAAGCCGGAATACGAGCGACGCCTGTACACTGCAATAATGCAAGCAGGCGAAGAGCATCGCATTGTCAACTTCGGCATGCGGGCACTTCTTGCCATGCGCCTGGAGAAAAACTTTCCCACATGGTATCGCGAACTGCGTCCGATCTATGGGCCGTTTGAAGCTGGCATGCACCGTTTCGTTGATCTGACGAAAAACGATTTTATCGGCCGCGAACCGGCGCAGGCTGAACACGACGGTGCCGGCAGATTGGCGCGGGTCACGTTTGTGGTCGATGCCAACGATGCTGACGTTATCGGTGACGAACCGGTCTCGCACAATGGCGAAGTTGTCGGCTGGGTGACATCCGGTGGCTTTGGTCATTTCGTAAATGCATCGCTGGCGCAAGGTTACATTCCTAAACAACTGGTGTCGGAAACAACCGGTTTTGAGATCGAGATCCTGGGCGACTTGCGCCCTGCCCGTATCCAGCATGAACCGTTGTTTGATCCAACCGGGCAACGGATGAGGAGCTGATACCCTGCCATGAAAATCGGAAGACTGGAGACATTTGCCAACGAATTCGTTGGTTTTGTGCGGGTTACGGCTGATACGGGAGATATTGGCTGGGGCCAGGTATCGACGTACAATTCAGACATCACCGCACAGATCTTTCACCGCCAGGTTGCCCCTTATGCGCTTGGAGAAAATGCGTATGACTTTGAAGACCTGCTGGAGCGCATTACGGAACGCGAGCACAAGTTTCCGGGCTCTTATCTGCGCCGCGCCCTGGCCGGTCTGGACACAGCATTGTGGGACTTGCGAGGTCGTGCAGAAGGCAAACCAGTCACGGAATTGATTGGCGGCACACCGGGGCCGTTGCGGGCTTATGCGTCCTCCATGAAACGGGATATAACGCCGGAAGATGAAGCCGACCGTCTGGTCCGTTTGCGAGACCGATTCGGCTTCGATGCCTTCAAGTTTCGCGTAGGTGCTGAATGTGGCCGCGACGTTGACGAATGGCCGGGCCGCACAGAGGCCATTGTGCCCACCGTGTGCAACGCGCTGGGCGACGGCATGGCCAAACTGGTTGATGGAAATTCGGGGTTTTCGCCCGCTCGGGCCATCGAGGTGGGCCGCTTGCTGGAGTCAGAAGGCGTTTCGCATTTTGAAGAACCTTGTCCCTACTGGGAACTGGAGCAGACCAAGCAGGTTACCGATGCACTATCTATTGATGTTACCGGCGGCGAACAGGATTGTGACCTGTCGTGGTGGCGGCACATGATCGACATGCGTGCAGTTGATGTCGTGCAACCGGATGTCATGTACATGGGGGGCATGGCACGCACGCTCAGGGTCGCCAGGATGTCCGCAGACGCAGGCCTGCCCTGTACACCGCATTGCGCAAACCTGTCGCTGGTTACCTTGTGTACCATGCACCTGCTGCGCGCCATTCCCAATGCCGGAAAATACCTTGAATTCTCTATTGAGGGGGAGGATTACTATCCCTGGCAGGCCGGCCTGTTTGTTGAAGATCCCTATAAGATCGTTGACGGCAGGGCTACGGTAACCGATGCGCCGGGATGGGGCATCGAGATCAGTCCGGCCTGGCTGGACAAGGCCACATACCAATCAAGCGAGTTTGCTGGGTAAAAGGCATCCTATCAGGAGGAAGCAGCCATGCGTGATACCGTATTCAGTGACGACCGGAAAAGGGCTTATTTCAACCCGGAAGGCAAAGACAAGCCCATGCGCTCGCCGGTGCCGCACTCGGTGCTGGAAAAGACTCGTGACTATCGCCGCCAGCGGATGCTGGATCAGGTGATCAAGCACGATTGTGCCGCCATCTTGATGTACGATCCCCTCAATATCCGCTACACGTTCGACCTTTCCAATATGCAATTGTGGGGCACACACAACCCGTTTCACTACGCCATGCTGTTTGCCGACAGCCACTCGATCAATTTCGAATACCACAACGCAGAGCACCTGGCGGATGGGCTGGCGACGGTTCGTGAGGTTCGTCCTGCCAAGAGCTGGTTCTATTTTTCCGCGGGCGGCCGCTTGGGAGAGCGCGTCAATGCGTGGGCCGACGAAATTGTGGATGAGTTGAAAGCGCACGGTGGCGGCAATATGCGTCTTGCTGTCGATAAACTGGAGCCCATGGGTACTTTCGCACTGGCTGAACGCGGTGTCACAATCGTCGAAGGTCAGGAGCTGACAGAACTGGCTCGCGAGATCAAGTCGGCTGACGAGCTTGAATTGATGAAGTGGACGATGCGGGTTTGTGAGGCGGGTATGGCCCGCATCTGGGAAAATTCTTTGCCAGGCAAGACCGAACAGGAAATCTGGGCAGAACTTCACTATGAGAACATCCGCTCTGGAGGCGAATGGATCGAAACCCGCCTGCTCACCATCGGCGAGCGCACCAACCCATGGTTTTCCGAGGCGTCAGATTTTGTAGCCAGCGAAGGTGATATTATCGCATTTGATACGGACCTGATCGGTCCTTATGGATATTGTGCCGACATTTCTCGCACCTGGACCATCGGCCACACCAAGTTTGATGGCAAGCAACATGAACTGTATTCTGCCGCCCTTGAGCAGATTGAGCACAACTCCTCCATTCTGAAAGCTGGACTGACAGCGCGCGAATTCAACGAAAAGTCCTGGCAGATTCCGGAAAAGTATCAACCATGCCGTTATTCGGTGGCTCTGCACGGGGTCGGCCTTTGCGATGAATACCCGTCTTTGCCGCTGCATCCGGACTTCGACAGGGCCTATGATTTCACTTTTGAAGAAAACAGTGTCGTGTGTGTTGAAAGCCTGATTGGTGAAGCAGGCGGCAAAGAGTGCGTCAAACTCGAAACTCAGATGGTCATTAAGCCATATGGTGTCGAAGTGCTTGACACTTTCCCATGGGAGGACGTTTAAACTGTTTCAAAACAGTCACTTGGTAAGACTAACTTAAACAATTGAGAACTTCCCGTTAACCCGACTCGCAGCATCACTCACGTCATGAGTAATGTGATTGATTTTGCGTGTAAGTCCTGCGAGCGTGAGTTGTCCCGACGCAGGATGAGTGAACCACCCGCTGCCATTGTACTTTTGACCGACGCCGGTAAAATTGCCGCGTGGGCCAATGGACTGGATGAGCGAATGGAAGACGTGTGGTTTAGTGAGGACCATGAAGTTCAGTGGCAACCATTTTCCGTTGCCAAGCAAATGGCCGAACAACTGCGGCAACATCCTGCCGCTCAAGCCATGGCACAGGCAGGATTTCGAATAGAAGCTGTTCGCATCTAACCAAAAAAACACCGCCGGAAGTCTCCGGCGGTGTCCTGGTTAATGCTTAACCGGTTTCAATCAGAAACCACGGCGGTACATGCAACGTTCCCAGCGCCATGTGTGCCAACCGAACCGGCGTGCACAGCGGCGAGCTGCCCGCCTGTAGGCCCGTCCGCCACGATAGCCCGGGCCATAGTCGCCATAATAACCACCATGCGCGTGGGCAGCTGCGATGCCAACGGCTGCAACGGTGCCGAGACCGAGCCAGAAAGCACCCTTCTTGGACAGGGCTTGTGCAGGTGATGCCGAAGCAGCGGCGATAGTCAGGGCAGCAATGGCTGCGATTGCGGTTTTCTTGAACATGGGTCGTCTCCTAGTGTCAGGTTTGAGTTTTGTTTTTGTTCGTCTTGGTTGCTGGAACAGCGGGTCTTCAAATCAACTGTGCTCAATCTAGCAACCAGGCCCTGAACGGAAGCTGAGCCGGGCGTTCATATACAGTTCATGTGGATCAGGGGGAGATTTCAGGACTTGATTTCGCTCACGCCAGCAGCCTGAAGGCTGCGCAGTGCATTTTTGGTGGTCGAACAGCTTGTCCTCGCTGCGCTCGGGCCGTTCTCCGACCCTGAACAACGGTAGTGATAAACTCCAATCCGAAGTGCGATAGCGCTGAGGCAAGCGCGACTGCGCGCCGCACGAAGTGCGCCCTAGCGGAGCGCAGCCGCAAGGCTGCTTGCGTGAGCGGAATAAACTGATCCCGGCAGTTGTGTGCCTCTGAGGGAAAGCAGATATTCTACGTCATCCCAGCGAAGGCTGGGATCCAATACTACCTAAAGACCAGGTATGCGTTGAAAAATGGATTCCAGCCTTCGCTGGAATGACGATGATAAACGGTAATTCAGTGTCTGGTCGAACAGCTTGTCCTCGCTTCGCTCGGGCCGTTCTCCGACACTGAA
>CAJICM010000171.1_pt1 | contig 24665 bp, 24 predicted proteins | sample 9199691 | NCBI WGS metagenome assembly CAJICM01 (sample SAMEA7708338, study PRJEB35096) | sediment metagenome | biome: marine neritic benthic zone biome [ENVO:01000025]; feature: sediment [ENVO:00002007]; material: shallow marine sediment [ENVO:03000034] sea grass bed [ENVO_01000059] ...
AGGCAGGGCTGCCAGATGACACAAGTGAGTTGCCGCCTGCAGTATCGCGCGACAAACCGTCTGTCGCCATACTGCCGTTCACAAATATGAGTGGAGACCCGGAACAGGACTATTTCAGTGATGGTATTTCCGAAGATATCATTACCGGCCTGTCGCGCTTCACGACCCTGTTCGTGATCGCGCGCAATTCGTCCTTCAGCTTCAAGGGGCGAAACCTTGACAGCAAGGAAATCGGCGAGAAACTCGGGGTCCAGTATCTGGTCGAGGGCAGTGTGCGTAAGGCCGGTAATCGAGTGCGCATATCGGCTCAACTCGTCGAGGCGGAGACTGGAAACCATATCTGGGCCGACCGCTATGACCGCGATCTCGAAGATATTTTCGCGGTTCAGGATGAAGTGGCCCGCAATATCGTTGCCGTACTTCCCGGGCGGGTCCAGCATAACGTCGCCGATCGCACGGCACGCAAACCAACCGCCAGCATGAAGGCCTATGAACTGCTTATTCAAGGCAAGGCCCTGCGCGACGGATTGAACGCCCAGGACACGGCCAGGGCGCGTAGGCTTTTTGAAAAGGCCCTGGAGATTGATCCGGGATATGCCAGGGTCTACATGTATCTGGCGGATACCTATGTAGTGGACTTGTGGCTGGGGTTAGCTGATGAGGACGCGAAACTGCATTCATTGGAGATTGCCCGCAAGGGCGCCGCGCTCGACAACAACGACGTCTATATCCAGGACCAGCTCGGCTATGCATTTTTGTGCGCTGGTCTGTGGGACGACGCCAATGTGCAATTCGAAAAGACGTTATCGAGTATTGTCAATGAAGCAGAATCGATGGCCTGGTGCGGGTACGGATTCCTGTTGCTTGGCCGCCATGACAAGGCGCAAGGCATCGTACTTGAGGCGATGCGTCTCGATCCGCTGCACCCGCCGGCGCTCGACTGGATTCTCGGTCAGGTCAACTTCTTCCAGAAACGCTATGACGAAGTAGTCAGGCTGCTGATTGGGGAAGCGCTTCTCAACTCCCTGGCACATGCCTTTCTTGTGGCCGCTTATGCTCATTCAGGACGAGAGACAGAGGCGCGCGCAGCATTACAGTCGTTTCTTACACAGCGACATCAAGAACTGTCGAGCCGTGGCAAATCCGTCGACAAGGACTCGATCACCACTCTGGCAAGCGGCTTTCAGACCATGTGGCGGCGCGAGGAGGACTGGCAACACCTGGCATCCGGTCTGCGCAAGGCAGGCCTGCCGGACTAGGGTCAGGACTCATTAATCTTATGCAATTCTGTTTGGAGGAAGACACTCGCCTGAAGTCGAAAAATGCTCGAAAAGGCAATATGGATGGATGAAATTGCTCTGGAGCGCCAAATCTTCAGTCTTTGGCGGCTGTTTGTCAGCAGTATCCAAGTTTCCAGTTGGTGATTGTTCGCGCACCATCCAGCTGCGTTAGACAGTGTGCGTCAGATCAGTAAAAAGGCTTCCAGATCAATAATCTGAAAGCCTTTTTTAAAGCTCCTTACAGGTCAGTGCCGGTTATCTGGCACGACAGCGGTCATATCTCATGCAGCCCCTGTAGTTTGCACCGCCATAACCCCAGCGGCGGACGCAAGCGCGATGGACGCGACGGCATGACCGGCTGCCACGATAAACCCGGCGCACAGGTGGTTGGTAATAGTAGTCATCGTAGTAGTCGTATGGATAGTAGCCATAGTAGGGATAAAAACCGCCATAGTAGAATGGTGCACCGAACCCTATATACGGCCCGCCACGGAACCCGCGGCGCCAACCCCTGCCGCCGCGACGCCAACCCCTGCCGCCGCGACGCCAACCCCTGCCGCCGCGACGCAAACCCCTGCCGCGCCGGCGTACCTCGGTTATTTTTGATGCCCCACGTGCGATGTCGGCAAAACCACTGCTGGCAACACCACTTGCGACCGGTGTCGACGAAGCGCCGCTGACACTCACGATCAATGAACCGGCAGCCAACAGTCCTGCAAATGCGAAATACCTGAAACTAAATCCAGTCATGTCACTTCCTTTCGAGATCGCCCCTCGATGCTGAAAGGTAGCGCCACACTTGTGGCAAGGTTTTGACAAAAATCAAAAAGGCTCCCGATGCAGTGCAGGGAAACCTCTTCGTGCAAGTCAACCGGATAAACCTTCAAACAGCTCAGGCTGTTGCGTTGGCTTCCTTAACTTCGATGCCACCGTTTGTGAAGGTATCTTTGAGTTCGCCGTTCTGGAACATTTCGGTGATAATATCGCAGCCGCCAACAAACTCGCCCTTGACATATAGTTGAGGAATGGTCGGCCAGTCGGAGAATTCCTTGATGCCGTTGCGCAGGTCATCCGATTGCAGCACATTCACACCCGCATACGGAACACCCATATAGTCCAGCATTTGCACGACCCGACCGGAAAATCCACACTGCGGCTGATCCGGTGTGCCCTTCATGAAAAGCACTACATCATTGGATTTGACGGCATTGTCGATCCAGTCATTGATTGGGTTAGTCATTTCTGTTCTCCGTGTCGTCCCACCGCGGGGTTGGGATCAAGAATGTTGAATTCAGTCTTACACTTCCACATCTTGTGTTTCCATAAAAACCTGAATGGCTTCAATCTGGCGCGCGGGTGTTCAGTGCGAGAGCATGTAATTCACCACCCATCTTGCCCTTGAGTGCCGCATAAACCATCTGGTGCTGGCGCACTTTGGGTTTTCCGCGAAACGCCTCCGATACAATTGTTGCCGACCAGTGGTCATTGTCGCCGGCAAGGTCGGTCAATTCGATCTGGGCGTCAGGGATGGCGTCCTTGATCATGGCGGTAATTTCTTCTGCAGGCATCGGCATTTACAGCAATCCTTCAGGCTACCTCGGCAGCCACACTCATATAGTCGGCAAACCAGTTTTCATGTGCCGAGCGCAGTTTACTTAGAGATATGGAGCTTTCACCCATGACAATCAACCCTGACCCTGTCACGGTGCCGATCCGTGTTGCGACAATACCGGCATCTTCGGCAGCACCCAGCAATCCGTGGGCGTCCATTGGTCTGCACGTCAGCACATAACGCGACTGATCTTCACCAAACAATGCTGCGTGGGGTTCAATATTCCGGGGCAGCTCGATCTTGCAACCGATTCCGGATGCCAGTGCCATGTCTGCCAATGCAGCAACAAGACCACCATCGGAAATATCATGCACAGCAGTGGCACGTGCCTTGCGAATTACCGTGCGCACGAAATCGCCGTTGGCTTTTTCCAGCTGCAGATCAACCGGGGGAGGGGTGCCTTCTTCACGCCCCAGAATCTCACGCAAATACATCGACTGCCCAAGATGGCTGCCGTGGCCACCGATCAGAATGATTGCGTCACCTTCGTGTTTGAAGGCGAGCGTTGCCATGAGCGATATGTCAGGCAACAGACCGACACCGCCAATGGCCGGTGTGGGCAGGATACCTTGTCCGTGAGTTTCATTGTACAGCGACACATTTCCGGACACGACTGGAAAATCCAGCACGCGGCAGGCTTCGCCAATGCCTTGTACGGCCTTGACAAACGTTCCCATGATTTCCGGCTTTTCCGGGTTGCCAAAATTCAGGTTGTCGGTGATGGCTATAGGATCGGCGCCTACTGCGGTCAGATTTCTCCAGGCCTCGGCGACGGCCTGCTTTCCGCCCTCAAACGGATCAGCCTCAACGTAGCGCGGAGTGACATCGGTGCAAAGGGCGACCGCCTTGCCAGCGTCATTGACGCGAACCACGGCTGCATCTCCGCCGGGCACCTGGGCGGAGTTGGACTGGATCAGGTGATCATATTGTTCCCAGACCCAGCGGCGCGAGGCCATGTCGGGAGAGCCCACGAGCTTGACTATGGCTTCAGCCAGATCATTGGGTGCGGGAACATCATCCACAGCAAGGGCGCCGGGTATGGTCGGCTCTACCCAAGGGCGATCGTATTCGGGGGCTTCGTCGCCCAGTTCGCGGATGGGCAGGTTGGCCACTTCTTCGGCGTTCCACAAACAACGGAATCGCAAATCATCTGTCGTCTTTCCAACAACGGCAAAATCAAGACCCCATTTGTGAAAGATGGCCTCTGCCTGTTTTTCCTGCTCGGGCCGCAGTACCATCAGCATGCGCTCCTGGCTTTCCGACAGCATCATTTCATACGGTGTCATACCATCTTCGCGACAGGGAACAGCATTCAGGTTGAGCTCAACGCCAAGGCCACCCTTTGCGCCCATTTCCACGGCGGAACAGGTGAGACCGGCCGCGCCCATGTCCTGGATGGCTATTACAGCGCCGGACGCCATCAACTCCATGCAGGCCTCGAGCAGGCACTTCTCGGTAAACGGATCGCCAACCTGAACGGTTGGGCGCTTTTCTTCGATCGAATCGTCAAACTCGGCAGACGCCATAGTGGCACCATGAATGCCGTCCCGGCCTGTTTTTGCGCCGAGATAAACTACCGGCAAACCAATCCCTTTGGCCTCCGAATAAAAAATGGCATTGGCGTCGGCCAGGCCGACGGCCATGGCATTGACCAGAATATTGCCATTGTAGCGTGCGTGAAAGTTCACTTCACCTCCGACCGTGGGGACGCCAAACGAATTGCCGTAACCACCGATGCCGGCCACCACACCTGACACAAGATGCCTGGTCTTGGGGTGATCTGGTGCGCCGAAGCGTAGTGCATTGAGCGCTGCTATCGGACGGGCGCCCATGGTAAATACGTCACGCAATATACCCCCGACACCGGTTGCGGCACCCTGATATGGTTCAATAAAAGACGGGTGATTGTGACTTTCCATCTTAAACACGATGGCCTGCCCATCGCCTATATCAACAACACCGGCATTTTCGCCAGGCCCTTGGATGACACGGTCTCCGGTGACCGGTAACGTCTTGAGCCACTTTTTTGACGACTTGTAGGAACAATGCTCGTTCCACATGGCCGAGACGATTCCAAGCTCGGTCAAGGTCGGGGTACGTCCGATGAGTTTCTCAAACCGCTCATACTCGTCCGGCTTGAGTCCGTGTTGAGCAATGAGCTCGTCGGTGATCTTCACATTATTGATGTAGGCTGGTTGAGCAGTCATGCGCGCGCGTATTCGATCCCTAAAGGCCGGAGTAGAAATGTCTTTTAGCGCAAGCCGAGCCCGGGATATATGGCAAACTGAAAGTTTTGGACAGTGTGTCGCGGTGGCAATGATCGCCGACAAAGAGTTTGACTGTTAAGCGCTCAGGCGGTGTTGAACAACGACGGGCAGTAGTGCGTTGCGAGTCGAGCTTCAGGCACACGAAATTAGCAGAGCGCACAGGACATCATTTCGCCCTGCGCGCTCTCTCCCTTGCCGGAAGCGTTGACTTTGTCAGGTCAGAACAAAGGACACTTCACACAGCAATCGAATGGCCTATTCGCTCAGGTGCAGCTTTCTCAGTTCATCGGCAATCTGCTGGAAGCTGGCCACCAGGGCTGCGTTAGTCGGCGGATCGAAATATTTCTCCGGACTAGTTGCGCAGTTTTTGATCAGGTTGCGCTGAGTTGCACTGGGCACATTGTAAGCGAAAGTGTAGACAACGATATCCTTGGCTTTGACGTTGTTGCATGCCTGTTGAAGCAGTGTGTTCTGGGCCGCAATGGCTGTGTTGTAGTTGCTGGAACCAAGTCGAGCCTGAGACAGGTAGCCGTAGGCGGTATAGGTGGATCTGTTGTGGTTTGATTCGGTGTCGAATGTATTTTCACCATCAGTCAGCAACACCATGGCCTTGGTGATGTCGTCGTCAGAGTACGGTACGCCTTCAGTAAACGGCGCGCCCGGCGACAATACCCGCAGTCCCCAGCCAACACCTTCGGCAACGTGGGTGTAACCTCCAGCCGTCATGTTGTTGAGAGTATCCAGCACAGGTTGTTTCACATTGTTCAAGGCCAGAATGGGTTGCACGTTGCAACCCCGATCGGGGCCTCGTGACGTACTGGAGACGGATGCTGCCTGGTACTTGCCTTCATGACGCTGGCGCTGGTCAAGACTGCTGGTCTGGCTGTCAGCCAGATAGCTGTTCCTGTATCGGTAGACTGTGTTGGATCCCACCGCAAAACGAGCTCTGGAAGTATTGTTTCCAGGTTCATCGGGGGCAAATGCCGGCGGAAACAAGGTTACGCCATTGTTGGTATCGGCAGGTGTGTCATCTACCGAGAGCGCTCCGGCACGCGATTCAACGCAACCAGCCCAAGAGCGATTGGAAATCTCGTTCCAGGCCTGCCAGTTGTGCCAGCTGCCGGAGGCAAAGTTGACTTTCGAATATGGGTTAAGTCCGGATTTGTCGATCCAGTTTTCGTTTGCCTTGTCGGGGCCCACATTCACGAACTGGGAGAACGGTACGACCGCGATTTTCAACGTTTTTGCGGTTTGACGCGGCCCAAAAAGTATGTTCACAAAATCGCGGGCTGCCACTTTGAGGGTGGACAGCCGGTTTTGATTACCCATCGACCCGGTATTGTCGAATACCAAAGCCACCTCAAGACCGCTGGCGTCCTTGGTGACCTGCGATGAGGCCGCAACGGTGGTTTTCTCATAGCCGGCCACCGCGATCAGGTAGTTTTTCACCTTGACCTCTCCATCGACACGCAACTGTCCATCGGCGTTGACGCTCAAAGTCATGGTTGGTTGATAGGTATTTGGCGGAGCATCGTAATTCGACTTGAAGTATACTTCGGCGATGCGCTCGAGTTCGGATACGGGCATGTTTGATTGGCGTCCTGCTGCGAGGGCGGCCGCATCGGTCGCTGCCTGCAAGCGTGCCTGGACGGATACGGCATTGCCATAGTCGACAGCCGCGCCGGCGGCCAGCACCACTGGCACAGAGGCTACTGCAAGCACCATGGCTGCGGCGCCTGACTGATTTGCTGCAAATTTTTTAAAGGACAAGAGGGGTGTACGCGACTTACTCATCTACCTGTATCTCCTTCAGGCGTATGTGGTGCCATTGAACCGGTTTTGAGGGTGTGTGTTGCTTTCACAACAACGGTTCGATGGGTCATTGGTTAACGCATTATACTAGCAGCACTGCGCGTTGACCGGACATAAACCGGGAGATGTAACTAAGGTCAACTGAACCATTAGGTTCAAATTTTTGTTTTTAGAATGCGAGTATAAGTTATTGAAAAATTGACTTAAAAAGAAGAAAAATCATTGGTCCTTCCGGCGTTGCCCGCAAGGGGGCAAGCGCAACCGTCATTAGCCGAAGGGCCTGCATCGACTGATCCCGTGCAAGCGTATCGGCGCGCCGCGCAAATACCGTGCGACGGCGATGTCCAACAGGCTACACGGACGGGGTGCTGCGATCAGGCATTTCAACTGACCGGCGGGTTTGTACTGGCTGCCCGTAATCTTGCAGCCAGTATCAGGCCGGCGCTGATCACTGCGAGCAGCCCGATCAGCAAAGCAATGTTGATTGCCGTAATGGTCACACCAAGTTTGTTCACGTCCAGAAATGGATAGATGAAGGCGCCTGATCTGAAACCTTCCATCATGATGAAAAACAGATAGGTGACCGGCCATACCAGCCATCTGGGAATGTTTGCATATCTCAGGGATTGCTTACCCGGCAGCAACCACCACCAAACCAAATATGTGACCGGCGTTACGTAGTGCAGCAAGGCGTCCGCCACCATCATCGGTCGTGTCAGCGGCAATTGTCCTCGAATTATGGTCACATAGACTATTGCGACGAGCGTGATTTGCGCGGCAACGGCAGTCCGGACACCCATGTGGCTGAAAAACGCGGCTATCTTCCCCCTGGATCCAGTGAATGCCGACCAGTAAACCACAATCGTCGCGAGATTGGTCAGGATGGTGAAGAACATCAGCATGCCGAAGGCTGAGCTTATCGGGCCCATGCCCATTTGCCTGAACAACGGCTGAAATGTGATGTACTGAGCCACTATGGAAACGATACCGAGTCCGAAACCGAACCCGGCAAGCCTGCGCGTCAGCAATGAAATTTTCGAGGCTATCATGGTGCATATTGCACCCGCGCAGTGTGTTGATTTTCAGGCCGCGGCCAGGCCTTCGAACAAGGGCATGCAGTCAACCTTGCCATGCAGAGGTTCGATCATATTCTCTGGATGCGGCATCATGCCGATGACGTTGCCTGTGGCATTTACAATACCGGCAATGTCCTTAATCGCCCCATTGGGGTTGGTGGCTTGGGCATAACGGAATACGATCTGACCGTTGCCTTCCAGTTGTTCCAGCGTATCCGCATCAGCGAAGTAATTTCCGTCGTGATGGGCAACCGGGCAGGAGATAACATCACCTTTGCTCAATGAATGCGAGAAGAAGGTCGTATCGTTTTCAACGCGCAAGCGAACCGGCCTGCAGACAAACCTGAGCCCTGCATTGCGCATAAGAGCGCCGGGCAACAATCCGGCCTCGGTGAGGATCTGAAATCCATTACAGACGCCAAGAACGAGCCCGCCGCGCTTTGCATGATCAACAATTGCAGCCATGACCGGAGAGCGACCTGCAATAGCACCGCACCGCAGATAGTCACCATATGAAAATCCGCCGGGGATTGCGACCAGATCAGTGCCCGCCGGCAGGCTTGTTTCAGTGTGCCAGACCCGGGTCACATGTGCGTTGGCGCCGCTTTCCAGCGCCCGTGCCATGTCGTTCTCACGATTGATTCCGGGAAAGACAATGACCGCAGCTTTCATTGTGTGCCTTCCTTGGGTTTCAACTGAATGGAAGCAAGATATCGGGAAAACTCATTGATCTGGTCGTCTGTGAGATCGCGGGAATTGCGCGCCACGCCAGCGATCAGGTGGCCATCGTAGACAAATGTGGCGGAGTAATAAAAGACAGTACTCAAAGAGCTTTCGGCCACCATTGAACATACAGGAGTCAGGCTGAGTTGCGGTTTACGGCCTGGTGACAGGCGAAGCCCGCTCTTCTTCAGCGACTGGGAAAGTCCCTGTAGCAAGCCACATGGGTTTGGTGCCTTTTTTCCATTCAGCCCGGGGGCGATCTTGACCTGGATAAGACCACTCTTGCCATCAGGCTGTATGTTGAATTTATGATCTAGCGAGATCTGGCCTTCGGATGCCAATTGCCAGTTGGCAAATGGCTCAGCGGTCACCTGATAAGGTTTGCCGGCAATATTCATTGTCAATTCAAGAGTGCGCGTGTCCACCGCCCGGGCCTGTACCCATCCGATTGTGACGGCTGCAAATAGGACAAGGAGTAGCTTCTTCGAGTTCACTCGACCTCCACCCGGTAATTTTCAATTACGGTATTGGACAACAGCTTTTCACACATGTCTTCAACCAGGGTTCTCGCGTCGTCGGCAGTTGTAGCATCAACATCCAGCTCGATGAACTTTCCCTGGCGAACATTGTCGACCCCGTTAAAGCCAAGTCCGGCAAGCGCGCCTTCGATAGCCTTACCCTGAGGGTCGAGCACACCGTTCTTGAGTGTAATGATAACCTTGGCTTTCATGCGGCACGGGTCTTTCGGCATATTTTGATTTGACCTGGTCAGGACTTGACCAGCTTTGGTTTGGTCGGCTTTGCAGGATCGTTTTCGTTCAGGATCCCAAGACGGCGGGCAACTTCCTGATAGGCTTCCACCAGGCCGCCCAAGTCACGCCTGAACCTGTCCTTGTCCAGCTTTTCACTGGTTTTCATATCCCAGAGCCGGCAGGAATCCGGACTGATCTCGTCGGCCAGCACCGTGCGTACCAGATCTCCCTCGTACTGGCGGCCAAACTCGATTTTGAAGTCTACCAACTTGATGCCAATGGCGGCGAACATGCCAGACATAAAGTCGTTGATGCGTATTGTCATGGCCATGATGTCATCGATTTCCTGTGGGCTGGCCCAGCCGAATGCGGTTATATGTTCTTCGGCAATCAAGGGATCGCCCAGGGCATCGTTCTTGTAGCAAAATTCAATGATGGATCGCGGCAGGGGTGTACCTTCTTCGATGCCAAGCCGTTTTGCCATGGACCCGGCAGCAATATTGCGTACGATCACTTCCAGGGGAATGATTTCCACCTCGCGGACAAGCTGTTCGCGCATATTCAGCCGCTTGACAAAATGGGTTGGCAAACCGAGTTCATTGAGACGCTCAAATATGAACTCGGATATCCGATTGTTAAGCACGCCCTTGCCTTCGATGACGGCCTTTTTCTCGGCATTGAACGCAGTTGCGTCGTCTTTGAAATGAACAACTACAGTGCCCGGCTCAGGACCCTCATACAGGATCTTGGCCTTGCCTTCATAAATGCGTGTGCGGCGCTGGTTCATTTGGAAATTCCCTATATGACAGCAAAAAACGCTCTAAAACGCTTCTGCTGTACGGCACTCTCTAGACCAGATGGAGTGTGGGTACAATGGAAGTGGGTGATTCCTTCACTGGTTTCAAACAGTATTTGATGATTTCAGGTCCTGTGCTGTGCATTGCCGCATAAGACGTATTGCATTAGACGTATTGAAGGCGCGACAGCGATTGTCTATGTCTTGAGGAACAGGATTAGCAAGCCCCCACAATGGAGCACATACACGAATGAGTAGTTTTGACGAGCGGAAAAAAGGCTTTGAGGGTAAATTTGCCCACGATCAGGAGCTTCAGTTCAAGGCAAGTGCACGACGGAACAAATTGCTGGGTCTTTGGGCGGCCGAATTGATGGGGAAGACGGGCGATGATGCCGAGGCCTATGCGAAAGAAGTCATCAAGGCTGACTTCGAAGAGGCCGGTGACGACGACGTCTTCCGTAAAGTGCGTGGTGACTTTGATGCTGTGGGCGTGGAACAGTCCGACCATCAGCTTCGTCGGCAAATGGACGACCTGCTGGCAGAAGCAATAACGCAGATCGAAAACGAAGGCTAGGCATTGGCCTTTTCCCATCCGCTATCCTTAGCAACCCGCCTGGCAGATGCAGATGGCAGGCCAGCTATTATCGCCTGGTGTCAGTTGCCGGGTGAGGGACAGGCTGCCGCAATGGTACGGGGCGGCTTCACCGGCGTGGTGGCCGACATGCAGCACGGATTTGCCAGTTACGACGAAATGCGCCTGATGATGCAGGCTGTGGGGCGTGCCGGTGGTGTGCCGATGATGCGGCCGCCGCTGGATGATTTTGGAATGGCGGCACGAGCGCTGGACGCCGGCGCCTCGGTCATTATTGCACCGATGATCAACACTCTGGATGATGCCAGACGGCTGGTCGATGCGACCAAGTATCCACCGCTTGCATCACGCAGTTTTGGCCCGGGCCAGGCCCTTGAACTGTGGGGGTTGGATCGCCAGGGCTACCTGAGTGCAGCAAATGATCTGACTTGCGTGCTGGCCATGATTGAGACGGCTCAGGCCATTTCGAACCTAGATGACATACTGGGGGAAGATGGTGTTGACGGCGTATTCGTCGGACCCTTTGATCTTTCTATCAATCTGTCCGGTGGCAAGGTAGATGGTGCCAGTGATCCCGACGTTGTCGATGCTCTTCCGAAAATTGTTGAATTGGCCCGAAAGTACAACAAAATCTGCGGTATTTATGCGTCCGGCAGCGAGCAGGCCAGGTCATTTGCTGATTTGGGATTTAATCTCGTATCTGCTACCAGCGATGCAGGTTTGATCGGTGCCGGCGCAAAGGCTGTGTTGGACGCGATCTAGATCAGGTTGGGTTCAGGTCTACCATTGTGTACAGATCAAACGGTCCAATGCATCAGCGAGAGAAATCTAACACCATGTTTCATATGCTGTGCTGCTTCGATCTGAAGCCGGGTTTCCAACTGGAGGAGTTTCCCGATGCATATGCCCAGTTCACGCTGCATTTGAAGGATAAAAACCTTGTAGTGGCCAGTAGTCCCGTAGGCGTCAGGCAATCTGATACCATCCTGGATACCGACACCGAGAGGGCGCACCAATACTATTCGATTATGAGTTTTCGGGACCGGGGCCAGGCAGATGCCGCGGTTGAATATATTGCCGTGACAGGCATTTCTGCCGATTCAACGCACCACATAACTTATTCGATGGTTGAGGATCCTGTATTTATCTGCTGGCAGGATGCAGTTTAGTTTCGCGTCGTCAGGCGTGAGGACACATGCCCACCACAGGACGGGTACCGGCAGATGTGGTCAGCAATTGACCGGCATTGCGGGCTTGCCAAACATTGCCGTTTGCCGGCTGCGAGCACTCCTGAAGAGCGCCGGGCATGTCGCCGGCGCGATGGAATTTACGTTAAGAAAATAGTCTAATCCACTATTTTCAATGAATTAAATTTGAATTCTTTCTTGGAAACGCCAAGCCTTTCAAAAGTTGATGCATGTATTTCGTTCAAGGTTGCGACTATGGCACCAGGCGCTGAACAACCATCGGCATGAAGCTCATCAGACGGGACCGCAAGTGTGACCAGGCAGCGCTCAACAACAACAAGAATATGCCGATTGCTAGTGCGGTGATCCCTGAACTGTAGTCGCGGAAACCGGAGTCTGCGATCAGTGTGCTTGCTGCATAAAGCACGTAAATCAGCGACGAAACCAGCAGAGCCCGCCGGTCGATGATCAGAGCCAGCAAACCGAAGGCCAGATAAAAGCCCAGTATTGCAACAGCTTGCGCGCTAGTCAGACTGCCAGTCAGGATGCCCAGCATGCTAAACAGGCCATGCACAATGAGCGGCGCTGCGAGCATGTGAAGCCAAAAGGCAATGTCGGCTTTTCGGGTCAATCGCCGTCTGTCCCGGGTGTCAAACATCATGGCGATCACAAGAGTTGCCAGACCGGATGCAAACAGCATCACTGGTGTGGCATCATCAAATCCGGCCAAGGCAGTCACAAGCACAATGAGCGCGGCCATCCCGGCGGCTACTGTGATGGGAACATGGAAGCGAAGCCAGTGTAAACCGGCCGCAAATACAGCGAATACGGCGCCAATTCCCGCTGTTTTTGCGCCATTGTCACCTGTGACGTCGTACAGGTTTGCCAGAGCGCCGGTTCCCAGAAATACGCTGAAGACAAATGTTCCCAACAACACGATACTGGGAAATGCCATGCGGCGACGCCGGGTGAAGTATTCCGCCATCGCCCAACTGGCTGCGGCTATCGCAAACATGGCGATCGGTCTGGATGTCACGTCCACCGGTTCCAAGCTGCTCAACAGGCTGTTGAGCGCAAACAGGACAAGCGCGATGGCTATGGTGACAAATATGTCGTTGAAGCTGCGAATAAACCTGAAGGATTCTTCATCTGCCCGCATCAACTCGTTTCGAGATCGTGCAACGAAGGCCAGCAGCGCTTGTGCATGTTGCTCTGGCAACACGCCCGCTGCAACAGCACCTTTCACTTCGTCCGTGGTAATGGCGTCAAGTGGCTTGTTCTGATCCATAGGACACACTCCTGAGCTGTGAATTGATCAATGTCCTGATTGCAACTGACGAATTGCCGGGCCGCGGGTCAAGGGACGTGTCGACACCTGCCTCTATCTGTCGCGCAACAAATCCAGGCGCCTGCCCGGGAGATCCTGGTTATGGTGGGGAATCCCACATAAACCATCTCAAATATCCGCTAGAACTGTCCATGCTGTTGTTTGGGGGTGAGCTCAACTCAATACCGAGAACACCAAGGACTGGCCCTATGTCGAACTCAACAATTTTTTCAACCAGGTTGCACGGCAAATTTGTTTCGGCAGTTGTTTTGCTGAAAATGCAACACTTGACCAAGATTATCCGGCGCAGACAGAATTCCAGCATCGACTATCTGGATACCGGACATCTGGATGATCATGTGCTCAAGGATATCGGTCTTGATCGATCGGATCTGACCAAAATCGAATAGTTGTGCGTTTGCCAATCACGCAAGATTCGCCAGACCGGTGCGTCCAGAACCGGGTACTGGCCATTTCGTCCATTGCAAGCCGTTGGCCAACGGAGGGCGTGGACCGGTCCGGCTGTTACATGACACCGGCGGAAAAACTGTCGATAGAGATGCTGTGGGGCGATGGGTCTGGTCAGCGTTGGTCATCGGGGTGAACAGTATCATGATGGGGCTGCCGGGACAGTTCGCCCCGGAACTCCATTGACGAATTTGTATCGATAAGGCCATGATCGCCAGGTGTTGTTGTTTTACCCACCCGCCAAGGCCTGCCATCTCCATGACATCGAACAACTCCGACAGAGTGTCTCGCGACGAGGCCATTGACCGTCTGGTCGAGGTCAGCCTTGGTGCTGCGCCAGTTTCACAGATGACGGACAAGTACTTTACCAATACCCGCATGGTCGTGGAGGCCAATGGCGACGTAGCGGTGACGTATGCTGTGTTCTTGCGGCGGCGTTGCATTGCAGCGCTGGAGCCTGCGGAACGGTTGATCAAGGCTATAGTACCGGAAGCCGAGATCACAAGATTCTATCCTGACGGGGAAATCGTACCTGCCGAGCGCAAGTTGATGGAAGTGCGTGGTCCGATGTCCAAATTGTCTGAGGTGGAAACGCTCTTACTGCAGAAGACCGGTTTTCCGTCTGTCTCGGCGGTCAACGCTTATGAAATGTGCATGGCGTTACCGGACGCAGCATTCATAGACATGCACGCGCGCCATGGTTCCGGCATCGATATGAACATGCTTGCAGCCTACGGCGCATCGGTTGGTTCTGCTGCAGCACGAAAAGTCAACAAGGATGTCAGGGGATTTGTCGGCTCTTCGCAGGATGTAACGGCACCAATGTTCGGCGCAACGGCGGGCATTGGCACGATGCCGCATTCATTGGTCGGATACACTGATGGCGACGTGCTGAAGGCCACGCAATTGTTCAATGAACACCTGCCGCACATTGCGCACCTTGTGGCCCTGGTGGACTTCAACGGCAAGGAAATTTCCGACAGCCTGCGTACTGCCGACTGGTTTTTCAACCAGGCCAAACTTGATGGCAAAGGCAAAACCCTGGGGATCAGACTGGACACTCACGGTGGCCGTTTCGCCGAGGGGCTCGATTATGACAAATCAATAGAAACCGTCGGGCACTGGCTGGACGTGGACGGCGAGTACAACATCGTGGAGCATGTTCTGGGCCCGCGCGCCTTTCAACTCGATCCTGGCAACATTCTTGTCGACAAGGTGCGCCGGGTCTTGTTTGGATCCGGTGTGTCTGTGGCAAACATAATCTACACCCGTGAAGCGCTTGATAAAGCGGGTTTCGACAAGGCTCAGATTGTAGCGTCTTCCGGATTCAGCCCACAGAAATGCCAGATAATGGGTGCAGCCCATGCGCCGATTGATACCGTCGGTACCGGTAGTTTCCTGCCGGCAACACTGACAGAAACCTACGCCACGGCTGACATAATCACCTACAATGGTGAGCCACGAGTGAAGCTGGGCCGGGAATTTTTGTACTGAAGTATTTGCTGCTCACGAGTACATAGCAGCAGGGTCGAACAAATTCCGGTATCCGACACGCCTATCTGCAAAGTCCACGCGATCCTGCTCGATCAATTCTTCGAAAATTCGCTGACAGACACTGTACAAGTTGCGGTGGTTTATGGTTCCCTAGGGGCAATCAAAAACAAAAAGGCGGAGGGAGTGAGTATGAGTAAGATTCTTCAATTTGTGATGTATAAATTTTGGGCAGCAATGGCTTTTGCCGGAGTGTTGATCGCTGCCAACCCTGCAGTGTCGCAAGCTGATGTGATTGCCCGGGTGGACCTTTCATCGCAAACAATGCATGTGAAGGTAAATGGCAGGACCTATGGCAGATGGAAGATCTCTTCCGGTCGAAGGGGGTACCGCACACCAACGGGTACCTGGCGACCAAAATGGACTGCCAGAATGCATTATTCGAGCAAGTATGATTGGTCGCCTATGCCTTACTCGGTGTTCTACAATCGGGGCTATGCGGTGCACGGCACAAATTATGTCCGGCGACTTGGCCGTCCCGCGTCGCACGGCTGCATTCGCCTGCATACAGCCAATGCGCGGAAATTCTACAATCTTGTGAAACGATATGGTCGCAGTAGAACGTTGATCAGGGTGACTTACTGACGGCGGAATTTCATCGATAGCGATTGTGGGCTTTTTCTTTGCTGAGAAGCTCCAAGTTCCCGTAAACTCATGCGCGTGAGTGAAACGATCTCGGAAAAGCTGGGCCCGTGGTCCCCAGGCATCAGTTCGGCAATACCGGAACGGTATTTGCCGCTTGCGACCGTCTATCGATCGGAAAACGTTGCGACCTCGCTGCAGAAGGCGCGCGAACTGGCAGATTTCACCGGACTTTCTCCGCAGTCTCTGGTGGAATTCAGACCGGAGCGCTTGATCGTACATGAAGTACTGATACGGGTCATGGCAGAGTTGTCTGTTCCTGACGGTCAGGTCTATGAAGATCTCGGAATAAATTTCCGCCGGATGGTCGGTACGATTATCTCGAAGTATGTGGGTCCCGAGAGGGCGGCAATTGTTGCTGCGTTTGACGATATTTGTGACACTGCAAGGCAGGTGTTTGTTGCACAATTCAAGGCTGCGTTGACCGGTCAGGCGATCGCGTCGGAGCAACCTGGTGGTGAAGCCGGAAGGGGTGGCTGGCTGTCGCGTCTTTTTGGCGGCACAGGTAAAGCGCACTCCACTTCATCACATACAGCAAAACCGCGCCAGACCCGTGAGCAGGAACTGGCGGGGACATGGAAGCAGATAGCGGCCACCTCGCCAGACCCGGCAGAATGCGCTGCCTATGACTCAATGTTGCGGGTGCTGGCTGTTGTCGTCGGCAAACGTGGCCGACTGGTAGGAGACGGCGAACTTTTGTCGGAGCTTGCGCTGCGCGATTTCAGCAATGGCTATGGCAGCAAATTTATTGGCGACCGGCTTTCTGGTATCATCAAGACAGCAGCTCGCGCAGAAGGTTTCAAGCTGTTGCCGGCCCAGGAAAAGCCGGTCATCATGAACGTTAAAGGGGCTTCTGCCGCCGGCAAGAGTACGTTGCGACCGCAGCTAAAGCACCTGGTTGAGGTGCTTGGGCTGGACTGGACAGACTTTGCCCTGATCAGCCCCGACATTTTTCGCAAGTATCTTCTCGATTACGGATCTCTGGACGAAGCCACTCGCTATGCGGGGTCGCTTTCAGGCCATGAGATTGAAATAGTTGACCTGAAACTGGACGACTACATGGCAGCAAAGGCAGCCCGGGGGGACATGCCGCACCTGCTGATCGACAGGTTCCGGTTTGACAGTTTTTCTCCGCAGGCCAATGAAGCGCAAGGTGGCCGGTTGCTGACCCGCTTTGGTGATGTCGTTTACATGTTCTTTATGATTACACCGCCAGAAGAAACCGTCGAGCGTGCCTGGCATCGTGGCCTGCAGGTGGGGCGCTACAAGGCGGTAGATGATCTGCTTTATCACAATATCGAAGCGTTTTCGGGGATGCCCAATCTGTTTTTCACCTGGGCGCTGCGCGACGGGAAACAGGTTCACTACGAGTTTCTTGACAACTCGGTCAAGAAGGGCGACAGGCCCCGCACGGTCGCCTTTGGCTTTAATGGCGAAATCAACATCCTGGATATTGCGGCCATGGTGAATGTTGACCGTTATAAACGGGTCAATGTGGAAGCCAGTTCAAGGGATGAGGTGTTTCCGCACCCTGACGAATTGCTGGCAGAGAAAAATACCGGTTTTCTCAAGGAGTGTTGCCGCAGGCTCAGAATTGTAAAAATGGCCGAGCAGAACACCGGTGAGGTTTATGCCTGGATAGAGCAGGGGGCTGCTGTCGCGGTCAATACTGTCGTATTGAACCGGGCGTTGAAATGCGCGGATGTGCGTGAAGCGCTGACATCCGTCATGCCATCGCTGCTTGAGGACCAGGAGAGCCTTGAACGGCGACGCGAAACCCTCGACTCAAATGATCCGCATACACTTGGCGCATGGGGCGGACGGAATTGAAACTGAGAACAGCCGCTTGCTGACTTTCGCCAAGTCCTAACACATTGGAATCGAGCGCGGTTTTGATTCAATCAAAACCTGAATCGCTCTAGACGCCGAACACGCGGTCGAAAATCGTATCTACGTGTTTGGTGTGATAGCCGTCGTCAAACAACGCCTCGAGTTCGGCGTCCGACAATGCTGCGCTCACATCGGCATCGGCTTTCAGCAGGTCAAGGAAATTCCCTTCACCACGCCAGACCGGCATTGCATTGCGTTGCACAAGGCGGTAGCTGTCTTCGCGGCTCACACCATTTTGCGTGAGAGCCAACAGCACTCTTTGCGAATGTACCAGTCCGCCGAGCTTGTCGAGATTGGCTTTCATGTTTTCAGGGTAGATAAGCAGTTTTTCGATTACTCCTGTCAGACGGCGCAGCGCAAAATCCAGGTGCACGGTGGCGTCCGGACCTATGCCGCGCTCTACAGAAGAATGCGAAATGTCGCGTTCGTGCCACAAGGCTACATTTTCCATGGCCGGCATGGCGGCAGAGCGCACCAGGCGGGCAAGGCCGGTCAGGTTTTCGGTCAACACAGGGTTGCGCTTGTGCGGCATGGCCGACGAACCCTTCTGTCCAGCTGAAAAGAATTCCTCGACCTCCAGAACCTCGGTGCGCTGCAGGTGACGGACTTCGGTTGCAAGCCGTTCAACAGATGAGGCAATGACTGCCAGTACCGAAAAGTACATCGCATGCCGGTCACGGGGAATCACCTGGGTTGAAACCGGTTCAACCTCGAGGCCCATGGCTTTTGCAACATGTTTCTCGACCGACGGGTCAATATTGGCAAATGTACCTACAGCACCAGAGATCGCACAGGTTGCCACTTCCGTGCGGGCAAACTGCAAACGCTGCCTGCATCGGCTAAACTCCGCATATGCCTGGGCGAGCTTCAGGCCGAAAGTGGTTGGTTCGGCATGAATAGCATGACTGCGGCCGATGGTCAGTGTGTACTTGTGCTCCAGTGCCCGTTTTTTCAGAGCACCCAACAATGCGTCCATATCCTGCAGCAACAGGTCTGCTGCACGCACCAATTGCACGTTGAAGCAGGTGTCCAGTACATCGGAAGACGTCATGCCCTGATGCACAAACCGGGCTTCCGGTCCTACGATCTCAGACAAATGAGTGAGGAACGCGATGACGTCATGCTTGACTTCGGCCTCTATGGCATCAATGCGGGCCACGTCAAATTCCACGCCGCGGGCCTTGTCCCAGACAGTTCTGGCTGCATCCTTCGGGATGACGCCAAGTTCGGCTTGGGCATCTGCCGCATGAGCCTCTATTTCAAACCAAATGCGGAACTTCTGTTCGGGCGACCAGATGGCGGCCATTTCCGGGCGAGTATAACGCGGGATCATGTCTGGACTGCTTTCAAAGAGAATAAACAGATAGCGTTGCTCTAGCAGAGCGCCAAATCACACTCAACACAAGAACAGGGTAACGCTCGGATCAATCAACCGAAAATCCCAAGCCGTTTGCGCAAGATGGTTTACTGCCGCCCGATCCTAGAGCATTTTTCACAAAAGTGGATGCCGGTCTTGTGAACACGAAATGCCCCAACAAAAGGATAAAGCGCGGTCTTGATTCAATCAAAACCTGAATCGCTCCAGTTCCGGCTCGCCGGTTATTTCCAGGAGGGTAGTTCAATGGGTACGGCGATGAATCGGGAATCACGCCCCTCGAACCCAAAGGTGAGCTTGTGTATGAGCACAACAACCGGAGTATCGGCATTCTCGCCAAAAGCAATCACATCGGCCAGCTTGTAACTCTCCGGGCAGCCACGGCTCTTCGGCAGCTTCTTGTCGCGATAAACTTCGACTGCCGGGCCCTTTCCGACAATCCCGGTCGCCAGTGCAAAGCCGCGCACCGGGCTGAACGGTTTGCACTCGCCGGGCTGTTCAATATCAATTTCGGTGAGTTGTACAGTCCACAAGGTTGACACATTGTGGAAACGCTTGAAGGTCATTTTGTGATGGGAGGTGACGCGTTCGCCAACTGCGTTGCTGGCCAACAGTTTGACAGGTTGCACCGTGCCGTACTTTTCTATGAGTGGCGCCGCTTCAGTGAGGGCTTCGTGACGTGCCGTGTGAGCGGTGGCGTTTTCGTCCCTGACTATCACACGAATTGGCGAGCCTTTAACCCATTTGTCGGTCTTGAGATTGATGATGTAGATGTCGGCATAAGGGAAGCCGGAACCGTCCTGCACGCCGTATTCCTCGAAGGCGAAATGACTGCCGTCCATCGAAAATCCGATTATGGCACGATCGGACGCATCGGCTGCCGCGACCAGTTTGACACTGAACGCGAGTTGCACGATCACGGCGAATATGAGCACAAGATATCTCATTCTGACACTATGGACGAATTTGTCCTGTGTTGCGACAAAGACATTGGATTTTGGTTAGCGCGAGAACGTCATTCGTTTTGCGGAAGCAAATACAGGTATAGCGGTCTGAGCAACATTGGCAGGCAGTAGATCGGAAACTGCAGCATCGCGAAGAACAGCCAGGCATCGTCGGGTGCAGCGGATCCCAGGACACTCATGACAACTGCTATGTTTCTGCCCGAGTGGGAGTATCCAAACGTGTAGGCGCGCCGTTTACCTGTTACCCAGAAAACCATCACCGTGAGCATATTGAGACCGATGTGCAGGGCGGTTGCGAGTACCACGAGGGCGAATGAATATGCGGGTTGGGCCAGCACACGCGCCGGTATTCCATCCATGAGCGCGATTGCGAATACTACCATGATGATCACATTCAGTCCGTCGAAAATGCCCAATGCCGCCATGCGCCGTCTAGGGCCGAGCCAGGTTCGCAGTCCCCATGCCAACAGCGAGGAACCTCCAATCAGGATTGCAAGGCGCACCGCAAGGTCGAGGCCTGAAATCTGGAATGCGTTCGGCGCAAAGATTTCGGTGAACAGGGGGGTTATCAGTGGGTGAATGGCGGTAGATGCGAAAATGGTTGCTACTGTCAGGGCACCATCCAGTCCCATGAGAAAGGCGAGCGCTGCTCCGCCGAAATTTGGCGGTGACGTTGCATAGATGATCAGGACGGCGTTGATGCCCGGAGACTGCGGAAAAAAGTGAAGTATTGCTATGAACATTGCCGGCATGGCGATGAAAGCCCACAGCAGTGATATCAGAAAGATCTTGGGCTTGCGAAGATGTGCCAGTGCGTGATGGATTTCCAGCCGCGACAGAACAACGGCCAGCATCAAGAATACGCAAATCGGCAAGGTAGGGCGCAGCAGCTCCGCCAATGGCTGAAACAGGCAACCTATGACAATGCCAGCGGGCATCAGCAAGGTGCCGTATCGCCCTATCCATTCAAGGCTGGTCCTGATCATCTGGATCTACATCATTGATGGCAGCCAGGTGGCGATGCCAGGGAACAGGGATATGAAGACGACGGCCAAGACCATGAGTGCAAACATGGGCAAGGCTGCCCTGGCGATGAAATCCATGTCCCGGCCTGTCATGCCTTGCAGAACGAACAGGTTAAATCCGATCGGCGGGGTGATCTGCGCAATTTCGACAACGATGGTGAGAAACACCCCAAACCAGATCATGTCAAATCCGGCCTGACGGGCAATCGGTTCAACGACCGCCATGGTGAGAACGATTGACGAAATACCGTCGAGGAAGCAGCCGAGAAGGATATAGAATACTGCCAGGACAGCAATCAACATGGCCGGTGTCAGTTGCAAGTGTGCAATCCACTCCGCGACGGCTCGCGGCAGGCCGGTGAACCCCATGGCAAGGGTCAGGAATGCGGAACCAGCAAGTATGAAAGCAATCATGCAGGAGGTTCTCGTTGCGCCCATCAGCGACGACATGAAGTTTTCGCGCGTCAATTGACCCTGCTGCCAGGAAATGGCGAATGCGCCGAGCACGCCCAGGACCGCGGCTTCGGTTGCAGTCGCGTAACCAAATGCAATTGAGCCCATGATTGACAGTATCAGCAGCATGATCGGTGCCAGTTGCGCCAGCGCCCGCAAGCGATCTGATATCGTGTAGGACGCCTTGTCGGTGCGATCCTTGCGTCCGCCCAGCAAGTCCCAAATTGCCACATAACCCATAAACATCAGTGCCAGCATGATACCGGGAATGACACCTGCGATGAACAATTTGACGATGCTCTCATTCACCGTGACGCCGTAGATGATCAGGATAATCGAGGGAGGTATCAAAAGGCCCAGCGTTCCCGCGCCTGCCAAGGTTCCGATGATCATTTTTTCGGGATATTTTCTGCGCTTGAGCTCGGGTACGGCCATTTTCCCGACTGTCAACACAGTTGCGGCTGACGATCCGCAAATAGCGGCAAATATCGCTGAACCGGTAATATTGACGTGCAACAGGCCACCGGGGAGACCGTGCAGCCACGGCTGAAGACCCTTGAACAGGTTTTCGGAAAGCCTGGTTCGAAACAGAATTTCACCCATCCATACAAACAGCGGAAGAGCCGTAAGCGTCCAGCTTGAAGATGCCGACCAGATTGTCAATGCCATGGAATCGCCGACAAGCCTGGTGGTGAAAAGTTCCATGCCGACCCACGCAACGGCAAGCAGGGAGATGCCGATCCATACACTGGAGCCGAGCAGAGTGAACAGAACCAGAAGAAAGATGAGAGTGAGAGCGATGCCTTCCATGATGCGTTACTCCGCCGTCAGTTCAGCGGGGGCGGCAGAAGCTGCGTTAGGGTCGCGTTTCACGATCACGCGGACAAGGCCGTGCGCGACCGATATTGCAAAGATGATGGAACCGATTGCGATGATTGACTGAGGCCACCACAGCAAGGTGGCGGCGGCCCCTTCGGATTTTTCCTCAAACTTCCAGGAAATCCAGGCAAGGTAGACAAGGTAGTACGCCAGATAACTGCTCATGGCAGTAGCCACCAGAAGACACCACACTTCCAGCCACAACTTTGCTTTTGGCTGGAGTCTTGAGCGCACCAGCGCCACGCGAATATGGCCGCCTTCGCGCAATGTATGGGCGAGCGCCAGGAAGGACGACGCGGCCATCGCGTAACCGGAATACTCGTTGATGCCGGCAACGTAGATGTCGAGCAAACGGGAGACTATCGATGTCAACACACATACGCCGACAAGGACCAGGAACACTGCAGCAGCTGCGCCGGACCAGACGTAGAGCCGTTCCAGCGCGCTGTCGAGGCGAGTGAAAAATTCATTCATATCTGATCACTCGCCCCTCATTTACTGTTTACGGCATTTGCCGCTGCAACCAGTTTTGCCCCTACATTGCCTTGTAGGCGTCCACAGCCGCCTTGCCGGTGTCACCGGCCTTGGCAAGCCACTCGCTCGTCATTGTCTCGCCGATTTTGGCGAAGTCGGTTTTCAACTGGTCACCTGCCGGTCCGACTGTCATGCCTTCCTTGGCAAGTTGTTCCACGTACCAGTTGGCCAGCTCTTCTGCCTTGGCCCAGCCGCGTGCTTCTGCGGCGGCAGCTTTTTCGAGAACAACCTTCTGGGTTGCTTCATCCAGGGCTGCCCAGGCATCGTTGTTCACAATCACCATGTTTTTCGGCAGCCAGGCCTGGATGTTATACCAGTGGGAAGCATGTTCCCACAATTTGCGGTCATACCCGGTTGAGCCGGAGGAAATCATGCTTTCTACGGCGCCGGTCGCAAATGCCTGGGACAATTCTGCAGCTTCGATCTTTGTGGGAACAGCCCCCATGAGTTCTGCAAGCCGTGATGTCGCGGCATTGTAGGCCCGGAAGGTGACACCCTTCATATCGGAGGCGGAGGTCACTTCTTTCTTGGCATAAAGGCCCTGTGGTGGCCACGGAACCGTGTAAAGCAGGGTCAGGCCCTTGCTGGCGAGGACTTCCTGAAGCTTCGGCTTGGTAGCGTCGTACAATTTCTTGGCGTCGGCAAAGCTGGTCGCAAGGAACGGCAGGCTGTCGATTTCAAACAGCGGATCTTCGTTACCCAATGCCGAAATCAGGCGCTCACCAATGGGCGCCTGGCCGGTGCGCACGGCCCGGAAAATTTCACCACCCTTGAACAGGGAACCGCCAGGATGGGATACGATTTCCAGTTTTCCGCCAGACGCGTCGGTCACCTCCTTGGCAAACTGTGCGCCGTTTTCTGAATGATAATTGGATGCCGAATAGGCCATTGGCATGTCCCATTTCACATCTGCGGCGACCGTGATGCTCGCAGATAGAGTGAGGGCCGCAATCGCGATCGGCGTGGTTAATTTGAAGTGCTTTGTCATGGTTTACTCCCTGGTTGTTTTGCCTGATCGAATGTCACTACATGGTGCCGGTCTTGGCAAGCGGTTTTGTAGGCTCTCGTCCCTAAAGTGACGATTTGCCTACCTGCTGTTTGCGTTTTTCAAGAGAGCTAATGCGTCGTGAATATCAACAATCGACAGACGCCTGTTTTTCAACAGGTGGCTCTTGTAAGGCGGCAGGTTTGTGCATTCGAGAACCACCGCCTGCAGATTGCCGTGGCGTGACAAGAGCCGTTTCAGTGCATTTGTAACATCAATGCTGGCCTGGGCCTGATCAAGTTGAGGCAGATCATCCGCGATGACTCTATACAGATGATCACCTGGGCTGAGCCCCTCGATGACTACGGGTCCCTGATCGGGAATGTGATGAGCAGACAGACGCGCGGCATCGAATGTCAAAATTCCAATTGGCTGATTTGCGCTGGTTTGTTGTCGCAAGGTCGGCAGCATACA
>CAJICM010000370.1_pt1 | contig 23829 bp, 22 predicted proteins | sample 9199691 | NCBI WGS metagenome assembly CAJICM01 (sample SAMEA7708338, study PRJEB35096) | sediment metagenome | biome: marine neritic benthic zone biome [ENVO:01000025]; feature: sediment [ENVO:00002007]; material: shallow marine sediment [ENVO:03000034] sea grass bed [ENVO_01000059] ...
GAATGTTCCATGAAGCTCATTTTGTACCACAGGCCGCGCTCGCCCAGCATGTCACCATGGTCGGACGTAAACATGATGATGGAGTTATCTTTCAATCCGCAGTCATCCAGTGTGGCCAGTATTTTGCCCACATGATCATCCAGATACGTGACATTGGCATAATAGGCGCGCCTGGCATTGCAAATGTCCTCATCGGAAATATCGTAATCATCCATGGCGGAGACCTTCCACAGACGCTGGCTGTGCGGGTCCATTTCCGGGTAGGCAAATGCCGGGGTTTGAGGTGCATCTATTTCGGCGTCTGAGTAAAGGTTCCAGTGCTTGGCCCTTGCTGCATATGGATCATGCGGATGGGTAAAGGAGGCAACAAGGCAAAATGGCCGTTGCTCGGGATTGCGGGCATAGTCGTAAATCCGTCGGCATGCCTGAAATCCGACTTCGTCGTCATATTCCAGCTGGTTGGTTTGTTCCGCAATGCCAGCCTGTTTGACCGACAACAGGTTGTGATACCACCAGTCAACCCGCTCCTGCGGTTTGCGCCAGTCGGGCGTCCAGCCAAAATCAGCCGGATAAATGTCGGTTGTCAGACGTTCCTCGAAACCGTGCAACTGATCGGGTCCGACGAAATGCATTTTGCCGGAAAGGCAGGTGCGATAACCTTGAAGCCGCAGGTAGTGCGCAAAACTCGGAATTTGTGATGCAAATTCGGCGGCGTTGTCATAGACCCGGTTGCGTGACGGCAACTGCCCGGACATCATGGCAGCGCGGGCAGGCGCACACAGCGGGCTGGGTGAATAGAAATTCTCAAAGACCGCACCTTCTTCCGCGAGGCGGTCTATGTTGGGTGTCTTGACCACTGGATGACCGTAGGCGGACAGAAACAGTGCAGACAGTTGGTCAACCATGATGAGTACTATATTGGGTTTGTTTTCTGGCATGGCAGACCCTCATATGAGCTGTTTTGTGCAGATCGTCAGAGTAACGCTTGAGCATGGAGCAATAGATTGAAAGACCGACCTTTTCCAGCGAAGCCGCGACAAGGCCTGGTGGCATCTTCAATGCTGCTGTTTATTCGTGGCTATCAGCTCAGCCTGTCATATTTTTTCGGTCGCACCTGCCGGCATCTGCCAACGTGCTCCAGCTACACAATGCAAGCCATCTCGAGCCATGGAGCATGGGCGGGTTTTTGGCTGGGTTTCTTCAGGATCGCCCGGTGCAATCCATGGGGCACCAGCGGGTTCGACCCGGTGCCTGACCAGATTGATCGCGCGGGATTGAAATTTTGGCGGTATGCCCGCTTGACGAAGCGGCGTGAAAACGGGCAATAGATTGCAAATAGCGCCCACTGTGAGCGCAGTCAAACCACAATCAGTCAGCTTACCTGCGTTTGTATGCAGAGAGTGAGCGAAAGGTGACGACAATGATTTCCCTGACATTTCCCGATGGATCCGTTCGCCAGTTTGAGGCGGGCACAAGCGGGCGCGATGTTGCTGGCTCGATAGCCAAGTCGCTGCAGAAAAAGGCGGTTGCCGTTGAGCTGGATGGTGTGCTGGCCGATCTGTCCGACCCGATAGAAGCAGATGCGGAATTCAAGATCATCACGCGTGATGATGCCGACGCGCTGGAATTGATCCGACATGATGCAGCGCATGTGATGGCAGAGGCGGTGCAAGAGTTGTGGCCCGGAACCCAGGTTACCATCGGGCCGGTTATCGAGAACGGTTTCTTCTACGATTTCCAGCGAAATGCGCCGTTCACGACGGAAGATCTGCCGGTTATCGAAAAGAAAATGCGTGAAATAATTCAACGCAACAAGCCGTTTTCCAAGGAAATCTGGCAGCGTGATAAAGTCAAACAGGTGTTCGGCGACAAGGGCGAAGCCTACAAGGTCGAGCTGGTTGACGCGATTCCCGATGAGCAGGACCTCAAGATCTACTATCAGGGGGACTGGTTCGATCTGTGTCGCGGCCCGCACATGGCGTCCACGGGCCAGATCGGCACGTCGTTCAAGCTTATGAAGGTAGCTGGTGCCTATTGGCGCGGCGACAGCAATAATGAAATGCTGACCCGCATTTACGGCACTGCCTGGGCATCGCAGGCGGACCTCGACAATTATCTGATGATGCTGGAAGAAGCTGAGAAACGCGACCACCGCAAACTCGGCCGTGAAATGGACTTGTTCCATTTCCAGGAAGAGGGCCCGGGTGTTGTATTCTGGCATGCCAAGGGCTGGCGCATGTTCCAGAACCTGATGAACTACATGCGCCGCAGGCTGGAATTGCAGGGTTATGAAGAAGTCAATGCGCCCCAGATACTGGACAAGGCGCTGTGGGAAACCTCAGGTCACTGGGGCTGGTACAGGGAGCACATGTTCGTCACCGAGACGGAAGATGATCGCGAATTCGCCATAAAGCCGATGAATTGCCCTGGTCACGTTCTGATATTCAAGCATGGTCTGAAATCCTATCGGGAATTGCCGGTAAAGTATGCCGAGTTTGGCAACGTGCACCGCTATGAACCATCAGGCGCCCTGCACGGTCTGATGCGTGTTCGTGGCTTTACGCAAGACGATGCCCACGTGTTCTGCACCGAGGAGCAGATGGCTCAAGAATGCATGCGGATCAATGATCTGATCCTGTCGACATATGCAGATTTCGGGTTTGATGAAATCACCGTGAAGCTCTCGACCCGACCTGAGAAGCGCGTTGGATCCGATGAAAACTGGGATCACGCCGAACAGGTCATGAGCGACGTACTTGAGCAAATCAAAGCGGAATCCAAGGGCAAGATCAAGACCGAGATTAACCCGGGCGAGGGCGCGTTTTACGGACCGAAATTTGAGTATGTGCTACGCGATGCCATCGGCCGTGATTGGCAATGCGGCACGACCCAGGTTGATTTCAACCTGCCGGAACGCTTTGGCGCTTTTTACATCGACAGCGATTCTGAAAAGAAACAACCCGTGATGATCCATCGTGCGATTTGCGGATCGATGGAGCGTTTCCTGGGTATTCTGATCGAGAACTATGCCGGTCACATGCCATTGTGGTTTGCGCCTGTACAGGTGGTGGTCGCCACAATTACCCAGGATGCCGATGCCTATGGTGAAAAGGTTGCCAACAGGCTCAGGAAGGCGGGTCTGCAGGTGATCACGGATTTCCGTAATGAAAAGATCAACTACAAGGTACGCGAGCACTCGCTTGCCAAAGTGCCGGTGATTCTGGTGTGTGGTAACCGGGAAGCTGAAGAAGGCACGGTAAATGTTCGAAGGCTCGGTTCGCGTGACCAGACATCCATGACGCTGGACGAGGTGACTGACGCACTGGTTGATGAAGCAACGCCACCAGATGTGAAGCGGGCGAACGCGTCGTAACAAAACATGGGCGTGCAATGCCAACGTTGTGTAGGAGCGTTCGGCACGCATTGCGTGTCAGTCGAACAACCGACTCCAGGTGCCGCCTCCCTTGGTGACGTCAGAATAACGTCTTCCCCAGATCAACCCGCCATCGACGACAATATCCTCGCCGTTGACAAAGCCTGATTCATCACCGGCCAGATAGAGGGCCGCTGATGCAATGTCGTCCGTCAAGCCTGAACGAGGTATAGCCTGAATGGTAGCAAGGGCATCCTTGACTTTTTCTGTGGTGGTTTCAGCCTTATGATCATCCATGCCGAGCGACTTGGCAAAGATGCCGGTTGCAATTCCGCCGGGGGAAATGGAATTGACGCGGACACCGTCTTCACCGAGCTCCATGGCCGCGCATCGAGTGAGATGAATGATCGCCGCTTTTGCCACTGCATAAATGAGGGATCCGCTGTAGCCGGCACGGTGGCCGGCCACGGACCCTATATTGATAATGCTGCCCATGTTTTGGGATCGCATTGCCGGTGCGGCATACTTCATATGGGCCAGACTTCCCCGGACGTGCACCCGGATAGCCTCATCGAAGCTATCCAGTGAAAGGTCCTCGATACGACCTGGCGTTGCAGGTCCGCCGGCATTGTTCATCAGGATGTCGAGGCGGCCATGGGAATCCAGGGTTTGCTTAACAACCCGTTCGGCGTGTTCAGAGTTTCCCGCATCGGCTTCAACGAAAACCGCGCCGGTGGCTCTTGCCACTTTTTGACCCAGATCCGACCGACGACCGGTGAAGACCACTTCCGCACCGTGTTCACGGAAGAGTTCAACCGTTCTGTGTCCAATACCACTGGTGCCGCCCGTTATAAGGGCAACCTTTCTTGTCAGCCGCATAATGCGCATCCTTCCGTTATCTGAACTAGCCTGGATATAGTGGGCATGAATTGGCGTCTGGCGCCAGCCCGGTGCATCAGATAGCAAGTCGCTCCAGAAGCCCGGCGGATCCAAACAGACCTTTATATGAGATTGGGCCGTTTCTTTGTGCAGGCTGCTATGAAGTAACCGTTATGCCAGTCGCTTCTTGGGCCACATGGATGCTTGGCATGTTTATTGTCGCCCGATGTCCTTATTTCCGCAAATGCCATTATGCGAGTCCCGAGTTGCCGGAGCGCCCGTTTGGTTCCGGTCCGCACTGAAGGCCAGTTCCAATCATCAACTACAAGGAAGAAATGCTTGTCCAGCGCGTCCTGGATGGCGATCAGGTTGTAATGTTGGTTCTGTTCGTCGTGAGGCCCGTCATAGAAATAAATATTGAATGGGCCGGTCTCCGAATAATCAAACTCTCGATAGTCTGTCTCGAAGCAAGAAAAATCTATTTCATCAGATATGCATTTGCCGATGTTTGCAAAAAACTCATGCCGTGGGCCACCGAACAATGACCAATTATCGACGCAGACAATCCTGGCTCGATTGCCATAAATAGCCGAACAGGCGGTGGATCCTTTCCAGCTCCCAATCTCCAGATACCTGGCGTGAGACTGGCTGGCGACAAGTTGATTTAGAAAAGGCCTGAATTTTGAACCCGACATGCCCGGCATTTGGGAAATCCAATGCGGCAAGACAGGTTTTTCAGAACTGGCGATCGTGTAGGCCTGTTCAAGCTGCTTGCCGTGGGAATGACGAAAATCGCCTGCAAACCTGATCCACGGATTTGCTGCGCTACAGTCCAGTGGTACTCGCGCTTCCACGGTCAGAAAGTTGTTGGCACATGATGTCTGAAACCCGAGCCAGCTGCGCACAGGATCAGTGAGTCTGGAGTAATTTGTGCCTGACATGGTTGGCGACTGTACCGCAACGAGCACAATCCACAACCCGCGGCGACGAAATAATGGCAGGCAAATGTATACGGTATTGGATAACTGTGCGGGACCCACAGGAGAAGTGATAGTGTGCATTTCGCAACGCCTGGTTTTGCTCCGGTCCGGGGGGACAATTACCTGCCGCGAACTGAAATGAGGGTCTGAAAAGGAGGGAGAGTTGAACCTCCGCCCATCCTTTTCTGTCAATGCCAGTGACACATCACAGGATGGCGTTAAACAACCCGCGATGCAGTGCGACGCCTGCTATCGCGCCGGACGCGATCGCCTGCGCGGCTTTTCTTCAGCAGGCTGTTCCTCTGCAAGCCCGGCATCTTTATCTATTGCAAACAGTTCCGCAAGTTCCTGTGCGTGGCGCTTGGCGTTGTCTGCCATTTTCTGTACGTCAGAGTAATGCTCGTAGTCATCGTACAGTCTGGCTCTGTCACGCGATGCAAAGGTCTTGATGGTTCGATTTGCCTCTTCGCGGACAAGCCCCACCTCAAGCAATACGCGGCGCGACATTTCCAATGATGACAGGAAAGTTTCACGCATCATGTATTCAACACCATGATCCATCAGTTTGTGGACATGATTGCGGTCACGGGCTCGGACATAAATTGGCAGATCGGGATACTTCTTGCGCACAAGTTCCACGATTTTCAGGGAAGTGTCCGGTCTGGATACGCAAACAACGAAAACCCGGGCCTTGTTGATCTGGGCAGCGTCAAGTATGTCCTCACGGGATGCATCGCCGAAATACACCTTGCCACCAAATTTGCGCACGATGTCAATTTGCGCCGGATCGCCGTCCAGCGCGGTGAACGGAATATCGCGTGCCGCCAATACACGCGCAATGATCTGGCCGAAACGCCCGAGACCTGCAATCACCACATGGCCGCCCTGGTCAGGCATGTCGTCATGCGTTCCGTCGTCGTCGGCGTCCGGCGCCGTCCGCGCAGACCACCAGCCCTCCAGAAGCATGAGCAGGGGGGTCGTCGCCATGGTCAGGGTGACTACCACATTTATCAACGAAGCGAATTCTCGAGATATTACAAAAGAAACGACAGCGGTAGCTGTCAATACAAATGCAAATTCTCCACCCTGGGCCAAGGCAACCGCAAACCTGCGGGCGCTCTTGGAGTTGAGTCCGAACCGTCTGCCTGCAACATACAATACCACGCCTTTTGTGAGCATCAGGATTGCTGCCGCCAGAACGATGGTTCCGGGTATTTCGGTAATCAGGCGAAGATCCAGCGACATGCCGACGGCAACAAAAAACATACCGAGCAAAAGCGACTCAAACGGTTTTATGTCAGCCTCAATTTCATGCCGGTAGGCCGAGTCTGCCAACAGTGCGCCAGCAATAAACGCACCAAGCGCGGGCGACAGATCGGCACTTTTCATGATGATTTCGATGACCACAATCGTAAGCAAGGCGAAAGCTGTCATGGCTTCGTATACGCCGGTCTTAGCGATCAGATGGAAAATCCAACCCAGGACGTAGCGGCCGGCCAGTATGACGATGCAAATCGCTCCCAGTGCCTTGGTGGCGCCGAACCAGGTCATCGTAGCCTGATCACCGCCGCCGACCGCCAGAAGGCCAACAAAGGCAATCATCGGGATAGCGGCCATGTCCTGGAACAACAACACGGCGAATCCGAGCCTGCCGTGACGGTGCTCAAGTTCGCCTTGTTCTTTCAGAACCTGCAGAACCATCGCGGTCGATGACAATGACAGCGCCATTCCGGTGAAAAGGGCAATCCGCCAGCCATATTGAGCCGCGAGCATCATTGCGAACAAGATGATGGCGGACACGATGACCTGTGTGCCTCCGGCTCCGATTACCGATTTGCGCATGGCGAACAAGCGCTGTGGTCGCATTTCGAGACCGATCAGGAACAGCAAGAGGACGACGCCGAATTCGGCGACGTTCAGCATCCGTTCGGCTTCGGAGAAAATACGCAGCACGTAAGGTCCGATGATGACACCAGCGAACAGGTAGCCCAGGACGGCGCCAATGCGGAAAAATTTGGCGAGCGGCGCAATCAGCGCAGCCGATGCCAACAAGACGGCAACCTGAAACAGACTGATATTGCCCAACGTCATACCCTCCATGTAGTGTGGCATCATGTTGCCGCATGAGCGGTGCTTCGGCCAGACAGAAATTGGAGAACCCTGAATAATGAGCAGGTTTGACTGTGATGATCCGGAACTCGGCGACAAGGTATCCTGTGATGCTGTCGAGCACATAATCGTTCCGCGCGCGCGCGACATAGGTGATTTTGAAGTGCGCCGTGCGTTGCCGTCGACAAAAACACAGATGGTTGGGCCGTTTATTTTCTTCGATCAGATGGGACCCGCAAAACTTGCAGCCGGCAAGGGAATTGATGTCCGGCCTCATCCCCACATCGGGTTGTCTACCGTCACATGGCTGTTTGAAGGCCAGATATTTCATCGTGACAGCCTGGGTGTCGAACAGGCAATTGATCCCGGCGCCCTGAACTGGATGCGGGCAGGTCGTGGCATTGTGCATTCGGAGCGAAGCGCGCCTGAACAACGCGCCAGCGAAAACAGCCTGTACGGCATTCAGTCTTGGGTAGCGCTGCCAAAGGATCAGGAAGAGGTAGATCCGGGGTTCTGGCATCACGCTGCAGACGATCTGCCAGTCATATCTGATGGCGGTGTGATGTTGCGGGTGATCGCCGGCAGCATGTATGGCGAAACCTCACCGGTAAAAACCCACTCCGACATGTTTTACGGCGAAGCGGTCTTACATCCCGGCGCATCCATGCCGTTAGCAGCGGTGCATGAAGAACGCGCGATCTATGTTGTCTCCGGTCAGATACGCATTGCCGGTGATCTGTTTGAAGGTGGCCAGTTGCTGATATTGCGGCCAGGTGACCCAGTCACGATCGTCGCAGTCAAGGTTGCGCGCATTATGGTGCTGGGTGGTGAACCCATGGATGGGCCACGCCATATATGGTGGAATTTCGTGTCGTCATCGAAAGAGCGGATAGAGCAGGCCAAACAGGAGTGGCGATCGGCCAAGTTTGATATCGTGCCGGGCGATGCAGAGGAATTTATCCCGCTACCGAAGTCTTAGTATGGTTCAGGCCTAGCGACCAAGTTCACGACTCCTGATTGAGGCAACCAAGAGTCACCGTGATCTAGGGTCAGGACTCATTAATCTTATGCAATTCTGTTTGAAGGAAAGCATTCGAATGACGATGAAAAAGCGCAAGACAAGGCTTTTTGCCTTTTCGAGCATTTTTCGACTTCAGGCGAGTGCTTTCCTTCAAACCCGAAGGGCGGGGTCTATTTTGCCCCTGACATCGTTGAAAGGTTTTGAAAACCATAAGGTTTCCTTCAACCTTTCGCCTTGTCAAAGGCAAAATATCCTCCCGCAGAATGGATAACATTAATGGGTCCTGACCCTAGTCCCGGGTGCGTATCTTGGTGCGTTTGCCGGCTGCAATGACAACGGTGCGGGTTTGCTCGCCACTGTGGTAAAAATAGCGCCCCGGGGCCAGTGTGAGCATGCCTGCACCCGAACCGGACGTACGCCATGTCTTTTCCGGACTGCTGAGCGACCATCGAACATTGTCCGGCGCATTAACAACGGCAATGCCAGCCTCATGGTCAAGACTTAGTGTCGTCAGCACGCCGGGTTTGATCGTCACTTGCGTATGGGTAACTGTGTTGCCCGGTTCAATTTCGCTTTCCAGGCGGTAGGTGCCGGCACCCAGCCGCATTAACCCGCCTTGCAGGTCCGATGTGGCAATCAGCCGGCCAGCATTGATCCCGCTGATTGCGTAGGCCTTGTGAACAGCGCGAAGGTTGGCAGGCAAGGGTTCTTTGCCGAGGGTCGACAAAGTACGGAGCCCGCCAACATTAAACACGAACGTTAGGCCAATATGCTGACCTTTGATCAGCACAATTGGCTTGATAATGGAAACACTGCCATATTGCGCTTCGAGCCGGTAATTGCCTGGTTCCAGCGAAATGTCTGCTACCGGCCGGGCCTCATTGTAGATTACTTCCCCGCCCAGGTTTCCTTTGCCCAAAGTGCGCATCAGTTTCCAGGTAATCGGTCTGGTGATCAGCCCGCCATATTCTGACAAACGACCTGCCAGTTCTATCCCTTCACGGCCCGGCCGGGTTATTTCCAAGCGCAATTCCATGGGGATGTCAGCCGTCCTGGCAGGCAGGGAACCCGTTATCAGGGCGTCCGCGTCGACGCGCTGGGCTGCGGGGGCGGGTGATGCCGCGAGACTAAGGAGTAGTGTGGCGCCGACAAAGTTCAGGGCCGCCCCTGTGAGAAAGCGGCCCTGGCTGTGCTGTCGTGCACGTTGGAGAGTTACGTGCATTTCGAATTTTCCCTGTCAGACTTCTGGATACCTAACTTTTGAGAGGTCCGGTCTGCAATATCCCCCGACCTTTTGTCCGATCGGCAAGGAAACAGAAGCACATCAATGGCTCGCACCGCAATGCAAACCTTAATAGAAGGTTAACGCGACTGTTTCAGGTTTAGTAAACCTGTAGAAATGGTGTTAAGCAGTTGCCCGGAAGTGCTATCGAGCCAGAGGAAAATCAATGATTGAGCTGAACAAGGGTCTGGCTTTGGACACACTGAATGACAGGTCCACCCCACTGACACTATTGGAGACACGCCGTTCGGCTTCGGCAAAGGCCATGACGGAGCCCGGCCCGAGCAAACAGCAAGTGCAGCGGTTGTTGAACATTGCAGTTCGCGTGCCCGACCATGGCAAACTTACGCCATGGCGGTTCATCTTGTTTGAAGGTGATGCACGTGAGCGGGCAGGGCGTATTGTTGCAGTGCGATATCATGAACTGCATCCCGGCCACGGTGAGCAAACACTTCAGCTTCAGCGCGATATGTTTTCGCGCGCGCCGTGCGTTATTGGTGTGGTAAGCACGGCGACCGCTGACCATCCGAAAATTCCTGAATGGGAACAGGTAATGTCGGCTGGCGCGGTGTGCCAGAATATGCTGATTGCTGCGACGGCCATGGAACTGGGCGCACAATGGATTTCCGGATGGTTTGCCTATGACAGGCAGGTGCTGAGCGCATTCGGCCTGTCAGACGAAGAGCGCATTGCCGGTTTTGTCTATCTTGGCACACCCGTGCAGCTGCAGGAAGACAGACCGCGTCCAGAGGCTTCCAGCCTTACGACGCAGTTTTAGGCGAGGATGCTATGACAGGCAGATTTTCTGGCGTTCTGTTCGACAAGGATGGGGTTTTCGTCGACTTTGAGAAAACCTGGACGCCTGTGCTGAAAGCTATCGCTGCCGATGTGGCCATAGGTAATCGCAAACTCGAAACTCGTTTATTGGATGTTGCCGGATTCGATATGGTTGCAGATGCTTTTCAGCCAGGTTCGATCTGGGCAGCCGGGCACACAGACGACCTGGTTTCAGTCTGGCTGCCATTACTGAATGGAACCTCATCTTCTGAACTTGCCGAGACTGTCAATTCCCATTGCATGAGAGCATCATCACACCCGGTGTTTCCGCAAGATCACGGGTTGAGGATTTTTTCGCAGTTGAAGCGAACTGGCCTGACACTGGGTGTTGCGACCAACGATGTGGCCTCGTCAGCCCATGCAACCGTCCAGGCGTTCGGGTTATCTGAGATGTTCGAATTGGTGTTGGGTTATGATTCGGTTGCAAACCCCAAACCTGCCGGAGATCCCCTGCTTGAGTTTGCAAGATGCGCCGGTATCGAGCCGGATGGCGTAATCATGGTGGGCGACAACATTCATGACATGGAGTGCGGCCGGGCCGGGGGTGCCGGTCTGTGCGTAGGCGTGCTGTCCGGGAACTCGACCCATGAGCAACTGTCAGGGCTGGCTGATCATGTCATCGAGGACATATCGCAGCTGCAGGGACTGCTGACATCACTCAAACATTGAACGCAGATCAAGCGTTGAAGACTTGCCAACCTGAATGTAATTGCTATCCAGCCAGTCGCTGCATACCTTGCGGCCGATGTCTCGCAGGTGGCAGAGAAACTTCCACTCGGTATTCAGCTTGGAAGATGCTGAAAGGGGATTCAATTCTTCACTGGCCTCGATGCGATGCATCCGGGCATGAGTGTATTGTTTGCTATCCAGCTTGCCATCATCAATCAAGCGTGTAACAAAATCGATGGTTCGCAGTTCGCGCAGCAATGAGGAATTGAAGGTGATTTCGTTTACGCGGTTGTGGATTTCACGCGCCGTCATAGGCTCTTCGTCGCGCTCGATCGGATTGATCTGCACGATCATGATGTCTGCAATCGATGTGTTGTAAAACAGTGGAAATATGGGCGGGTTGCCCATGAAGCCGCCGTCCCAGTAAATTTCCCCGTCAATCCTGACGGACTTGTATAAATGTGGCAAACAAGCAGAAGCCATCAGCATATCAGCAGTGAGATCGGCCCCGTTAAACACCTTGATCTTGCCGTTACGCACATTGGTGGCTGACACGAACAGGTTGATATCACTGCAACTGCGGACCTTTTCGAAGTCGATGATCCGATTGAGGAGGTCGAGCAAAGGATTGATGTCAAACGGGTTGGTGTCGTACGGGGACACGATGCGCGACATGATGTCCAGCATGTTATAGGCAGGCGAAGCGTCGAGACTCCAGTTTCCGGTCAGCATGTCAGCGAACGAACGCTTGATGGGGCTGGCCTGACCCATTATCGACAGGGCATGCCAGAATCGTTCAAGTGTTTCGCGCGCACCGTCACGACCACTTTGAGTGAACCCTTGCGCGAGCACTGCAGCATTCATGGCTCCTGCGCTGGTGCCAGTGATGGCCTTGATATCCAGTCGGCCATCTTCCAGCAATTTGTCCAGCACACCCCAGGTGAATGCGCCATGAGCGCCGCCACCCTGAAGGGCAAGAGCAATTGGTTTGGAAGTCGCCATGGTTAGTGCGCCGTCCAGCCACCGTCAATCGGCAAGACGGCACCGGTCATGCTGGCAGCAGCGTCGGAGCACAGGAACACCGCAAGGCCGGCAATCTGCTCAACGGTTACGAATTCTTTGGTCGGTTGAGCCTCCAGTATGACTTTCTGCTTGACCTCCTGTTCGCTCATACCGCGTGCCTTGGCTGTGTCTCTTATCTGGTCCTCGACCAGAACTGTGCTGACATATCCCGGGCAGATCGTGTTGCACGTTATCCCATGTTCTGCGGTTTCCATTGCTACGGTCTTGGTCAGGCCGGCCAGCCCGTGCTTGGCCGCGACGTAGGCGGCTTTGAATGGTGAAGCAACCAGTGAGTGTGCAGAGCCGGTATTTATTATACGACCCCAGCCGGCAGCCTTCATTGCCGGCACAGCAGCTCGGATGGTGTGAAACGGCGCCGAAAGATTGAGCGCCATGATGGCGTCCCATTTTTCAATTGGAAAATCCTCAATCGGAGACACAAATTGCATACCGGCGTTGTTGATCAGGATATCCAGTTGACCGAACTTTTCCTGCGTCGCAGTCACAAGTTGGGCACAGGCGTCAGCTTTCATCAGATTGGCACCTTGAAAGGAGACTGTCGCGCCGGTGCGCTTTTCGAGACCTGCGCGCAGGGTCTCTATTTCATCTGCATCACCGAGCCCGTTCAGCATAATGTTTGCGCCGGAGCGGGCTAGAGCTTCGGCTGTTGCGAGGCCGATTCCGGAGGTTGAGCCGGTGACGAGCGCGGTTTTACCTTTCAACATTTGCAAGGTCTCCAGTTTGCAAGTGGATGGACATGTTGCAACGCAACATGGCGAGGCTTGGGCGGTAGCTCAAGTGACATTTGTGTCATCTCCTGTTGACAGCAAGGCGCACAGAACGCCATCAAGCAACACAATTTCTATTTCCCAGTTTGAGCGGAGTGCGAATGTTCTACGGTACAGAAGAAAACAATCATGGCCACCAGTATGATCCGTTCAAGGCGGTTGTGGCACCAAGGCCGATTGGCTGGATTTCATCGATATCGCCGGAAGGAGTGGTGAATCTCGCTCCCTACAGTTTCTTCAATGCCATGTCGGACAATCCGTACTATGTGGTATTTGGGTCCGGTGGACGAAAAGACTCCATTACGAATATTGAAAAAACCGGGGAGTTTGTTTGCAACATGGCGACCTGGGAATTGCGCGAACAGGTGAATCAAACATCAGCCGCGGTCGAGGCCGGTATTGACGAATTCGAGCTTGCCGGGCTTGAGAAGGCCGCCAGCACTCTCGTAAAGCCTCCCAGAGTGGCGGCTAGCCCGGTGGGTCTGGAATGCAAATACGTAAAGACAGTGGATCTGCCAGGCCATGACAATGCGGCAGGCGGGTATGCCATTGTAGTTGGCCGGGTCTTGGGAGTGTATATTGATGACAGGTTTATTGAGGATGGCAGGGTAAATACTGTTGCAATGCAGCCTATTATGCGAATGGGATATTCGGAATACACCGTCTTAAAGGAAGCGTTCCGGATGCGTCGTCCGGAGTAAGGACACCCGAACAACCATGCAGCCCGCCCTCATCGACCGGACTTAACTCAGACCTCGAGGAATTTTCTGTGTCTGATTTTGAATACAAAGTACCAGAATTTGTGTCCGACTGGCTAATCCATGTTGGCATTACCTCCACCTATATCGGCCTGCAGTGGGCGATGATCCAGCTTTCCATTATTCTCGCGTGCTTTGCCGCTTCGCTGGTTCTGGATCGATGGTTGTCGCCGCGCTTTGAAGCCTATGTGCGCAACGTCAAGGGCCAACCGCAATTGCTGCGTGTTCTGGCTACTGTTCTGCGGCGAATGCGCTGGATATTCTTTGCCGTTCTGCTTTGGGTCTCGGTTGAAGCAATGCAGTCCTTGACCTGGATTTCCCGCAGTTACCTGATCGGCATTGCAGCAAAACTGTGCACTGCCTGGGTCATCATCTCGATTGTCTCACGGCTGATCCGAAACCGCTTGATGGCGAAAACCATTGCCTTGATTGCATGGTCGGTGGCGGCGCTGTCGATCCTCAACGTGTTGCCGCAGACGATCGCAGCCCTGGACAGTTTCGGCATTCAGTTGCAGGACATCAAGTTGACGCCGCTGCTGGTCATAGAGTCAATCCTGACCGTGTCGATAATGGTCTGGCTGGCAACGTTGATTGGCCGGTTTGCCGATAACCGGATCAAAGACAGTGAGGATCTGAATCCGTCGCTTCAGGTGCTTCTGGGCAAGCTGATCAAGGCCGCCCTGATTGTCGCTGCGGTAGTGGCCGCGTGCAGTTTTGTTGGCATTGATCTCACCGCGTTGGCGTTATTTTCAGGCGCCATCGGCCTGGGCATCGGATTTGGCCTGCAGAAGGTCGTATCGAACCTGATCTCGGGTGTCATTCTGCTGATAGACAAATCCGTCAAGCCTGGTGATGTGATTTCTGTTGGCGATACCTATGGCAAGATCAACGAACTTGCCGCGCGTTATGCCTCGGTGATTTCACGCGATGGGCGGGAGTATCTTATTCCAAACGAAGACCTGATTACGTCTCAGGTAATAAATTGGTCATACTCGTCTGACCTGGTTCGCCTCGATCTGGATTTCGGCGTCAGCTATGAGGCCAGCCCTCACAAGGTGCGCGAGGTGTCGAAAGCGGTCGCAGCCACCCACAAGCGGGTTCAGGCTGTGCCGGCGCCGGTCTGCCATATCACCGAGTTTGGTGACAGTTCCATCAATTACAAGCTGCGCTTCTGGATTCGGGATCCGGGGCAGGGTACCGTCAATGTTCGCGGTGATGTCTTCCTGCTGCTGTGGGACGGACTGGAAGAAGCCGGAATAGAGATTCCCTATCCGCATCGCGACGTGGCCATGCGCGGTCCGGTCAAGGTTGAACTTGCCAATCCGCCAGCCGAGCCTAAACGGGGATCAACAGCAAAGCGCGTCAAGGCATGCAGGCCAGAGGCGGACTAGCGTATTTCACACAGAAGTGGATGCCGGTTTTGTGAAAAAGAAAGCGATAACAAATGGATAGAGCGCGACTTTGATCCAATCAAAACCTGAACCGCTCTAACAGAATGAGAAACCGGCGATTGCTCAAGGAAGTTCGGCTTGTAGGATAGGCGAACCGCATTGTCAGGCAACTCCGTAGCTTTTGGCCCTGTCCAGTAACTTGCGTGATCTGTTGAGGTGCGGAATGTCGTACATTTTGCCATCAATGCCGACGACACCGGCGTCGTCGGCTTCCGCGAAAGCCTGTATGACACTGCGAGCCTCCGCTACCTGCTCGGCAGATGGCGTGAATATCCGGTTGATTGTCGCAACCTGGGCCGGGTGAATGGCCATTTTGCAGTTAAATCCATCGCGGACACCTTGCATGCAATCTTGCCCCAGCCCGGCTTGATCGCGGAAATCGACATAAACTGTGTCAACGGGCTCGATGTCTGCAGCCCGTGCGCCGAACAGGCACAATGTACGCGCCAGCCGGTAGGGTTCCGTCAACAACCCGTCAGGTGTTCTGTTGGCCTGTGCGCCCAATTCATTCGACAAATCCTCCGCGCCCCAGGCAATACCCCTGAGGTTGGCATTCAAATCCGAGTAGGTGCCAAGGCCAAACATGGCCCTGGCTGTTTCCGTTGCAATGGCGATGACGGGCATATCCGCGCCCGTCAAAGCTGCCAGTTTTTCAACGCAGGCGCCGGTTTCGGTTTTTGGCTGGATCAAGCCATCTGGTCTGGCCGGCAAAACAGCGGCAATGTCGTCAGATGTTAGGCCGGTGTCCAGCGCATTGACGCGAATGTATAGCTGGGGACCGGTCCGGGGTCGACGCAGGGTCTCCGCTGCAATTGCGCGGGCTGCAGGCTTGTTTTTTGGTGCAACCGAGTCTTCCAGGTCAAGGATTATGACATCCGCGCCGGACACCATTGCCTTGTCGATCTTGCGCTCGGAGTCGGCCGGTACAAATAGCAAGGAGCGCATCAGCTGGTTCCTGATTCAAGGGGTTTCCGGCGCATGAATGTCTGGCGTACACATTGCGCGACAAGAGTGCCGTTCTGGTTGAAGGCTTCGTGCTTGAATTCAACAATGCCAGCGTCAGGGCGTGACTTGCTTTCGCGCCGGGAGATCACGGTTGTCTTCACCTGAATGGTATCGCCGTGGAACACCGGTGCCGGAAACTTGACATCTGTGATGCCCAATTGTGCGACGAGGGTGCCGAGAGTAAGCTCCTGTACAGAAATACCAATTACCAGTGACAGCGTGAACATTGAATTCACCAGCGGTTGACCCCATTCGGATTTGGCGGCGAAATCATGGTCGATGTGCAGGGGTTGCGGGTTCATTGTCATGTTGGAGAACGCCATATTGTCGGCTTCCGTTACCGTGCGCCGCACTTCATGGGTCAGTTGAAAACCCTCTTCCAGTTCGTCGAACCATTTACCTGCCATTTTTGCGCACCGACTGCTGGTTGCCTTCTTGTACTCCCACAGCTAACCGAGGCGACGCGTACGAGCAATCGTTAAATGTCTGTCGTTTTGGGTGTTTGATGTGAATTTATGCAATCTATGGTTGCATTTGATTCTATGCCTGAACCCGTCAGTTTGTTGTTTTGCCGAATGCGCCGGTTTTCGAGACTCATAAATCGATTCACGCTGCAATTTTAATCTATTGAAATAATTGATAAATACAGGATCCAGGCAATCGGGATCGGCCATTAACTTCTCGTTAACCTGCTGGGCGCAGGACTCGTAATACGGGTACGGCTTGGTTGAGAGTAATGGAGTATGCAAATGAAGCGGTATTGCGAACTGAAACGTTGCCTCGTAGTCGATGATGATCGTGAATGGCGCGGCCGGGCACAGGGATATCTTGCCAGTCATGGTTTCAACATCGTTCAAACAGAATCCGAAGATGCTGCCTATGCACATTGTGTTTCGAAAATGCCGGATGTGGTTTTGATCGGAACCCGTTGCGCCACCGCTTTTATTCGCCGCTTGCGTAAACACAGTGCCGGAGCAGGGCCCATTGTGATCCTGTGCCCGGAGGCTGATGACGTCGGCGCGGTCGGGGATGCCATTTGGCACGGCGCGACCGACTATTTGGTGAAACCCTACAATCGGGAAATCTTTGACGCCAAACTGCGTCAAACGGGCATACTGTAAAATCATCGAAATCGTGGTTTGCCAGCAAGTGATTTCGATCAGAACTCACGATGACATTTTCTGACGACTCGACCAAAGGGACTAAAGTCGGTGATTGCTGGAATTCGATACCTTTGGCCACTGTTCGTGGCTATTCTGCTTATGTCGATTGGCAACAGTCTGCAGGGCTCGCTGATTGGCGTTCAGGCAGCGCTTGCCAACTTCTCCACGTCGACAACCGGTATTATTGCATCGGGGTTTTCACTTGGGCTGTTCCTGTCGGCCCTGATTACGCCCAATGCGGTTCGCGCCGTGGGACATATCAGGGTGTTTGCCGGGTATGCTTCGGTCCTGTCAACAGCGGTGTTGCTCATTCCCCTGTTCGTCAATCCCGTCTGGTGGTTCCTGATGCGGCTGGTTATAGGCATGTGTGCTGCCGGCCTGGCGATTGTTATCGAAACCTGGCTGAATGAAGGCGCCAGCAACAAGGACCGTGGCAAGGTGTTGTCTCTCTACATGCTGCTGTTTTATTCTGGCGCCGGCATTGGCTCGCTGGCTTTGGTGATTGACGATCCAAGCGGGTTTACCCGGTTTATCGTCGTGTCTGCTGTCATGTCCTTGTCACTTGTGCCGATCGTCCTGACGAAGGTGTCCGCGCCAATTCTGGGTGCGCCAAGGTTCATCTCGATTTTGGAGATTTTCAAGGCTTCGCCACTGGCTGTAATTGCTGCAATTGCCAATGGCCTTTGTCAGTCGGCATTTTTTAACCTGGGCGCGGTGTTCGGCGTCATGAACGGTATGCCGCTGGCATATGTTTCCCTGATGATGGCCGTAGCGCCGTTTGCTGTAATCTTGTCTCAGTTGCCGGTAGGCTGGTTGTCAGACAGGTATGACAGACGCCTGATGATCGCCGCGTTGTCGGCCCTGTCTGCAATTCTGGCTGGCGCTGTCATGTTTGTACCTCCCACCGAAGGGTTGCTACTGATAGGGATGGTTGCCGTGTTCGGCGGCGTTTCAATGCCGCTGTACTCTTTGGCGATTGCCCATGCCAATGATCAGTTGAACAAGGACCAGATGCTGGCTGCAGGTTCAAAACTCGTGCTGCTGTATGGAGTGGGAGCCATTGCTGGACCATCCATAGCAGGTGGATTCATGCAGCTGTTTGGCGCAAATGGCTTCATGTTGTATATGGTTTCCGTCTTCGGTCTGCTGGCGGCCTACGCCTTTTATCGCATGACAATGTCGGAGGTGCTTTCTCCGGACGAGACTGGTGACCTGTTGCCCGTTACTCCCATGGCGACTGCTGTGACTGCAGTTGCCGTGGCAGAAGAAATGGAAGAAACGGTTGCCGATGCGATGTCGGCCGATGACAACCGGAATTGATGCATCCGGGCCATCCGGAACGTTAAAATTTATGGTGAACCAAACATTAAGACTTCTCGGTTTACCTTTCACGACAGGCAATAATATCGGTCGTGGAAAGTAGATTTGTAGCTACTGCAGACCGGCAAATGGTTGGTAAGTGGACAAGCTATATGCTCGAACAAATCCTCAAGCAGAGGCAAATGCGCCTGGATGTGTCGATTTTTGAGAATGTGATAAGATCAGGCTCTGTCGCTGATCGGGTGGCACTAACTCGACAATTATGCGACTTGCTGAATGATCCTCATTCGAGTGTCGAAGAATGCCTTCAGGTAATGCCGATTGTGGCCAAGCTGGCGTGCGACGCTGATCGTTATATTCGCTACATTGTTGCCAACAACCTTGCCAAGACAGACGGGCTTTCGGCTGACCTGATATTCGCGATTGTCGCGGACGAAGACGACATTGCGATTCCGTTTATCAGCCTTAATCCGTCACTTGACGACGCCATCATAAAAACCATTCTGACCGTCGGTGATTTGCAACGCTGTATGGCTGTTGCGGCACACCCCAATATTGGACCAAGTGCTGTCCGGAAGATCATTGAGGACGGCACAGAAGAAATCGTGCTGGAACTGCTGTACAATGAAAACGTTCGAGTGGGCGCCGGTTACTGCCGCAAGTTGTACAATCGCTTCCATGGGTCGCCGAAGGTATGCGAACTCCTGATGGAGTTGCCACACCTGCCTTGTGAAATTGCACTGGTACACAATCAGCGCACTGCGCAGGAAATGCGCAAAACTGCCCAGTATCAAGGCTGGGTCGCGGATTTTCGTAGCGATGATTACATTTCCGAAAAGGAAGAGGTGAATGCACTGCGCATTCTGAAAAATGTCGAAAGCGAGAAATTGCAGTCTGTTGTCGCCATTATGTCGCAACGTGGCATGCTCACGACGTCTTTGCTGTTGCGGGCGGGAGTGAACGGATACCTGCCATTCTTCGAGTGGGCGCTGGCTTATCTGGCAAACGCCTCGTTACGCAAAGTGCGCAAGGCAACCGGCACAATGTCTGCCCGCGCCGTCAACACACTTTTGCGTCGCGCCGGCATTCCGCAGGATGCCCATGTGCTGATCCATGCCATTTGCCAGGTGTCAGCTGCCACTGGAGCAACAGGCCAGCAGGCGGATGCTGAGGCATTTGGGCGCGCACTGGTTGAAATTATCATGACGCGCCATGCCGCTGACGACGAGCATGAACGACTACGCATTTTCGGCCTGTTGAGCCAACTGACCCAGGGTCGCACGCGCACGCTTGTGTCCCGCCTGTCGGACGGCCTGTCTAGAGCAGCTTGACACTGAATATTATCGGTTCAGGTGCCCAAAGCAGTCAAATCAGATCGCTTTCATTGAGATGGAGAAACTTCATGGGTTCAAGTGAACCCATGGTGCTTGTCTTATGATTCTGCCTGCCATTCTGAAAAGATTGAGCCACGGTACGCTATAGATGGCGTGTCGTGCAGTGGCGGCGGCTGGATGGTCATCGGCTTGGTCGTGATGGACCGTTCCAGAGCGATTCAGGTTTTGATTGAATCAAAACCGCGCTCTATCCCTTTGTTATCGCATTTCTTTTTCACAAACCCGGTATCCACTTTTGTGAGAAATGCTCCAGAGTGTGATCGGCCGTCTTCTTCGCATGAGGCCTGAAGGGACACGCAGCAGATTTGAAACTCTGCACGGCAAGCGCAGGACATGATGAAGTCCATGAAGGACAGCATTGGCATCGACATCTCGAAAACCTGCCAAGGGCGCCATAAGAAAAGCGCCGGGTTTGTTGAAACCCGACGCTTTGGTACTCTGATCCGGCAACAGGCCGGCTACGCAACTGACACTGCTGACCTTACGGGGTTGTGATTAAAACTGTCTAAACAGACAGATACCAGAAGGTTAAATCCACTGTATCAAAACTGGAATTGTTCATTCAACACGCGTTCTGCCAGTGAATGGCCGTCATCAAACAGCAGGCGCGCCGATTTTTTCTCATCCTCTCGCACAACAACTCTTGCGATATCACGAAACTCAGTCTGGTCCGCAACGGCCGATACGGGCCGCTTGCCTGGCTCCAGCATTTCGACCTCGACGACCGCTTCATGGGACAGTATTGCACCGCGCCAGCGTCGTGGTCGAAACGGACTGATCGGCGTAAGCGCCAGCAGGGGGGAATTTATCGGAAGTATGGGGCCGTGAGCGGACAGGTTATAGGCGGTGGAACCAGCTGGTGTGGCTATGATCATGCCGTCGCAGACCAGTTCATCAAGACGCACCTTTCCGTCGATTGATATGCGCAACTTTGCTGCCTGGTGCTGTTGACGCAGCATCGAGACTTCGTTGAAGGCAAGGGCAGAGTGGCTGTTACCTTGCCGGTCTGTTGCTGTCATGTTCAAAGGGTGAATTATGGTTTCAGTGGCCGCTGAAATACGATCAGGCAATGTCTCGACCTCGAAATCATTCATCAGAAACCCGACCGAGCCCCGATTCATTCCAAAAATCGCCAGGTCGGAATCAAGCACGGTGTGAACTGTTTCAAGCATCAAACCGTCGCCGCCCAGAGCCACAATGACATCGGCGTCGTCTCGTGGCGCCTGACCGAATTGATGTTTCAGTTTCTGGGAGGCCTTGATGGCTTCCGGCGCCTGGGATGATACGAAATGAAGTTTCATTGTGTGAGCTGGCCTGCAGGTCGGAAATGTCTGTATCTGTTATGAAGCGAAAGTAGGTAAAGTCAAATGTCGTGTGTAACCAGGTCTGAGCGTCAGGCGAATGCGGCTGCTATACCTGCCAGCACGGTGAACAGGGTCAGGGTTTGCGCCAGCAGCTTGAGACCGGAACGCAAGTCCGCTGATTTCAGATGATCGGGGCCGTGTCCAACCCAATGCCGTTCAACCCACTTATCGCCATATTGTCTTGGCCCTCCCAGGCGGATATCCAGAGCACCTGAAATGGCGCTCTCGGGCCAGCTCAAGGTCAGGTTTGCGGACTTGCCCGCGTCCTGCCAGATCGTCTCGAGCGCCCGCGCACCGGCTGATGGTGATGTCATGCTGGCCGCGCCGGCAATCAGCAGGCCGGCAAGTCGTGCTGGCAGATAGTTTGCAGCCGTTTCGAGCAAACTACAAAAGCGGCACGCTTCGCGATCACCGGATAATCGCAGATTTGCAGCGGATAGAGCTGAAATTGCAACAATCCCCGGCAACCCGAACAAGGCAAGCCAGAAAGCGGGCGTGACAACGGCTGTTGCCGTGTTTTCGGCGACAGCTTCGAGGCAACCGCGTGCAACATCAGTTTCATTCAATTGCGACAAATCGTGGTTCACCAGGTGGGTCAGTGCTTGTTGTGCGGCTGGCAGCCTGTTTGCTTCCAGCTCACTGGCAACAGCCCGCGCGCGTACACGCAATGCATATTGGGCCAGAAATGGAGTTGCCAGCAAGCCTTCCCAAAACCAGGCATACGGAACGCTACGCAGTGCTGATGTTGCAACACTTGCCAATGTCACTGTAACCGCAATGCTCAACACGCAAAAGGCCGCTCCCATGACCTTGCGACGGATCGGGCCTGTATCGACATCCGGTACAAGAGCTGAAAAAACGCCATTCAACCTGTACAGCCAGTTTACCGGATGACCTGTAAACCGCCGCAGCGGGCCTGGAAAGCCCAAGAACCTTTCAACAGCCAGTGCCACGAAGGTAACTGTCAATGTTGTAGGGACTACCAACAATATTCAGTCTCCGCAGGCGGTTTTGGGGTGCACAATGGCAGACCCTTTTAACAACCGGGCGGCGCAAGTGCCACCCACGCGTTGACAGTTTGGTGAAGATGGGTTTCATCTCAATCTTGGCGATACACTAGCAAGGGCAAATTTTAGTGTTGACAGAAACTTTGCGGGTCGTTTTGACCACCGGCAACTATAACTACATAAAGGATGGCGTTTCATTGACGCTCAACCGGCTGGTAGAATGGCTGGAAAGCACCGGTATCGAAGTCCTGGTCATTGCGCCCGTGGCCGAGAAACCCGCTATGAAACACCATGGCAAGCTGTTGCCGGTGCCGTCTTTTGCGATACCGACGCGCGGGGAATATCGCCTGGGATACAAGCTGACAGAGCAGCTCAAGCAGGAAATCATCGATTTCAGGCCGGACCTTTTTCACATAGCGGTTCCCGATATTACCGGACACAGTGCCTTGAAGCTGGCGGAGCAAATGGGTGTGCCCGCGGTGGCGTCGTTCCACACACGCTTTGACGACTATCTGCAGTATTACAGGCTAGGGTTTCTGGAACCGTGGTTTCGTTCCAGATTGCGGGCCTTTTATGCACGTTGTGAACATCTCTATGTCCCTTCGACCTCCATGATCGATAAACTGGCGATGCAGGGAATCGCTACAAATATGCGGTTGTGGTCACGCGGTGTCGACCATGTTCGATTTAATCCGGCAAAACGTTGCATGGGTTGGCGGCGCGAGCATGGTATTGCCGATGACGACCTCTTGATTGCGTATGCCGGTCGCTTGGTTGCAGAAAAAAATATGGCACTCATGTCACGAGTTTTTGCCGAGTTGGGTTCTCGGGGCATAGCACATCGCACCATTTTGTTGGGCGACGGCCCGGAGGCCGGCTGGATGCGCAAGGCGTTGCCTGAGACAGTGTTCGCCGGGTTCCTTCATGGTGATGAGCTGGCCACCGCTTACGCGTCTGCAGATATATTCTTTTTCCCTTCCACCAGCGAAACATTCGGCAATGTTACCCTGGAGGCCATGGCAAGTGGATTACCTTCGGTAACTGCGGATGCGACCGGGTCAAGTTCTCTGGTGCGAGACGGGGAAACCGGATTTCTGGTGCCCGTGGACCGGGAAAGCCAGATGGTTGATCGGTTGATTCAGTTGCTGGATAACAAGGCTATGCGCGAGAAATTTGGTGCCCGTGCTCTCGAAATCGCCAGGTCAGAGCATGAATGGGACAGTATCTTTGCCGGACTGCTGTCTGACTATAAAGATGCAATTGGTGCATATGCGGACCGGAAACGTCAGATATAGGGCTTCATCCAGTCCAGTCCGGCCACAGTCCGAGCTTTCGGGCGATATTCACATCCGATCCACAGATCAGGA